>PVML01018895.1_pt1 | contig 23637 bp, 20 predicted proteins | sample 1853371 | NCBI WGS metagenome assembly PVML01 (sample SAMN08533508, study PRJNA380276) | Human gut metagenome, whole genome shotgun sequencing project. | isolation source: participant 1, chromium library | host: Homo sapiens | collected 2017 | reverse complement strand
TAGATTCGGCTTCAATCCTTTTTTATGAAAAATACAGGCAGGTGCTTTCGGCAAATAAAGAGACGGATAAGTATCACCTGACTTATAATACAGATCAGAACTGTTCGGAGTATGGCTTTGGAAGATATTTTCAGGTGATGCTTCTTTATCGGCGAAATCGCTGTCTGGACCTGAAAGAGTGGTTTGAATCAACATTCATATCTATAGTAAAGAAAATAGAGCGTTATCCTGAAGCAGTATTATATGAAGATTTGCAAACATTTCCACAAGTGGCTCTGAGGATGGTTCGGGAAGGAATCTGTAAAGATATAAAGCGGATGATGAATGTATATATGGACAGCTTGATGCGAAATCGGGAAGAATTGGGGGGTGGTTATTTTGCGATTCATTGTAAATCACAGTGGAATGCGTATAAATGTGACAATCGGGAAAAGATCGGCCTCTATTTGAAACGGTATTATCAGGCGGAGCTTTGTCTGGCCGCAGTAGAGAAAGATGAAGAGGAATTCGAGTATCTGTTGGACAAATGTGATGAAGATTTCGAAAATTATGGTCTGGAGGTACCGGAAGATCTACAGACAAAACGTAAATTGTATGAACAGTGGTTATATATGAACAATGATGACGAGACAGGCGGAGAAGAGGAAAATGTATGGGGATGGACTCGAAACATAGATGAAGTTAAGCGGGAATTTAAGGAGGGGTTTCTGGAAGAGATTCTACCGGTGGGTGTTATGGATTTGCAGACATGGCTGGAAATGAATCGGGTTCCTGCAGATATACAATCTGTTTTGGAAGAAACGATGGGTTCATTCAATGATTTTTGGGATTGCTTTCTGAATGACGAGGAATCTTTGGAATTTTTAGTGGAGTTTGTGTCATTTACGGGATGTCTGGAAGATAACATTTTTGAGGCTTCCAAGGATATTGTTCGCTATATGGATATGAAATGTGGGCTGGGTAAAGAGGAGCTTTATGGATTTCTGGACTGTCTGAGCGCCTCTGAAAATGAGAAATGCATCTGGTCCGCTGCAGAATTGGAAGAGTCTTGCCCTGAGATTTATCTGTGGCGGGAAGAAGCCGTTGAAAAAATGGTTCAGGCTCGTATCCTGGTACATAGGCACCATTGGTACCGCCCCTCTAATTGGATGTTGCTATTTAGCGCATACATTGAACGCTTGTATGAGATGCCGGGTGCGGAACGGGAAAGTTATTACCGGACATTGTTTGAACAGGATGAGGACATCAGTGGATTATCTGATTCATGGGATTTGATTCATTCCGGGCGGCTCTGGCTAAGCAGAGAGGATACAGAGCAGTTGACTCTGGCGGCCATGTGTCAATTGGAACCTGAATTATTTAAGCGTTATAAACTGTTCCCATTGGCAGCCAGATTGTATGATACGCTACATAGCGCTACAAAAGAGGCGGAGATTGAAAAATTGATTGATGAAATGGACATGATGTTTGATGTAGGGAAGGATGGCTTACAGAGCGGGGGGATAGCTAGTATGAATGAGTATTTCTTCGTACTGGAGAGTATTGGCGATTTTTCAATATTCGATGCCTTGCCGGAAGCATTTTCAGAAGATCAGATGCAAATATTGGGGGATAACGGCTTTTTGGAACAAAATGGAACAAATATAGAAGTAAAGCAGTTGATGGAAAAAGGCCTGCTTAAAAGTTTGGGTATTTATGAACGGTTGGAAATAATATGGGGTGATATATGCAAATGGAGGACAGAGGGGGAAAATAATGGCTGGTGCTGAATCATTGGTACAATTAAAAAAACAGCTGCTGTATGCTGTGGGGAAATACTCCGACTATAGAAGATACAAATGTACTTTGTCGGCGTTGGAAGATGAATATGATGAGACATTGGAACTCTATAATTTAGACATATGGTACAGCAACTCTAACGGTACAATCCGGGATAAGGCGGCTCATATGTTAGAGGTTACAACAGAACTTTTTCAGGATTTGGAAAGCAATGCCGAGATAGAGTTGTATCATGTAATGGAAGAGATAATGGAACTGGACGAAGAGGAGCAGCTCCAGATCTGGGATATGGTATTGAACTGTGAAAAGATGACGGAAGATGAGTTCGGGGAAATCATGATTGAGTGGTCCGACTTTGAGTATAATCAGGATGCTGCCCTAAAGTCTTTCATGGATTATTTAAAATCTTGTGTAGAGGAGGGTGAGACCTACGGGGATATGGGAGAAGGGAATCCGGATGGCTAAAGAAATGGGACTAAAACCTAAGGAACAGTGGAAATCGTTCTAAGATAGGGATCAATCATCCAAACAACAGACAAACGATCAGGAGGGTACAGATGCCAACTATATTTTTAAGCCACACAAGCATAGACAAGCCGTTTGTGGAGAAGCTGGCACGGGATTTGACGCGGTTGGGGATTAATGTGTGGTATGATAAGTATGAAATCAAGGTGGGCGAGTCCATTCTCTGGAAAATTGATAAGGGGATCCGGGAGTCGGAATATCTGGGGATTGTGATCTCCAGGGAGGCATGGGAGTCGGAGTGGGTTAAGACGGAGATTTCAGCAGCCTGGCAGAAGCAGGTGAAACAAAAGGGAAATTTTGTGCTTCCTATCTATTACCGTGAGTGTGAAATGCCATTGTTTTTGAGCGGTATCAAGTATGCTGATTTTAGAACCGATTATCAGTCGGGGCTTCAGGATTTGGTTAGGGTATTTGGAATAAAGGAACTGGAAGCGATCACAGCGGATAATTGGAGAGGGTTTGCCAGAAGGAAGCGCGGAGAGTGGAAAGCGTTCCAGATTAGGGAATTTGAAAATTTGATCACTAGAATCTGTCAGATTGCAAGAATGAATCATTTCAGCGTTTGGACGGGCAGAGGGAAGAATCCGTTTTCGTTTACGATCAGCGGCTGGATTTCCAGGGAGAAAAGTATGGCGCTGTCGATCCGCATGGATCCGGCAAAGTCGTATCAATATATAGTGGCGGATTCGGAGGAATTGAACCCGAGCCGGATTGATAAAAAATGCTATAAAACGCCCATTGGCAGTACAGTCAATGAGGTTGAGGAGTATGTCAGCCGGAAAATACAGCAATTTGTCGAGGCAAATGGAAAACCAGAAAGTCCGGGATCCATGCTTACGGACCGGCACATGGATCAAAACGCGGTTATGGAGCTCTTTATGGAGATTATGAAGAAATCCAACTGGGATCAGGAGGTGTTTGACATTCGAAGATTTTTTGAATCAACGGAAGATAGCCTATGAACAAAAAACTACTTTTGACACTCGCCTTATCCCTCATCCCCCTTCTTTCCGCCTGCGCTTCCGCCCCGAAGGCAGAAAGTCCGGCAGAGACAGCGGAGATCGCAACAATCGCCCTTAACAGTTCACTGGATCTGTCCCAGGAAGGGCGGCAGCCAATCCTGCCCCAGGAGTATGACAAACCGTTTGTCCGCGAAATCCTTGAGAAGGATTCTCTTGTGGTCGGCATGCTGGAGGAGGACAGGCCGCCGTTCTTTTACCACACGGGGGACGGCTCCATGGATGGACTGGATGTGGAGATTTCGCTGGGGATCGCAAATACCTTTGGCGTGGAGCTGGAGCTCGACCGCACGGCGCGGTCGAATCAGGAGCTTTATGAAAATCTGGCCCAAGGCCGGTATGATATGGTGGTGTCCAAATTCAGCATGACGCCGGAGCGGGCCATGGGGGTGTCGTTTTCGACTCCGTATGTAACGCTTAGGCAATCGTTTCTGGTGAACAAAAGCTGGCCGCCCAATACGGCGTGGCGGATTATCCCTATGATCATTTGAGGGAGCCGGGGGCTGCGATTGGGACGGTTAAGGGGACTTCCTATGAGCGCTTTGTGAGGCAGAATTTCCCGGAGGCGGACGTCCGGGTCTATCAGGATATCCCTTCAATGGTCGAGGCCGTGGCCGGGGAAGAGGTGTTTGCGGCGGTCTATGACGATCTGACCTTTGTCCAGGCCATCATGAAGAATTATGAGATTTCGTTGTATACCACGATTTATACAGTGGAAGACCTTCGGGATTATATTTGCGTTGCGGTGGCCGACGGCTCGGAGGATCTTTTGGAGTGTATCAACGCGTACTTGATGGTGAACTGCTATTCCTATGTGTTGGACGACTTGATCCGGGATTTCCCGGAATGCTTCTGATAAAGGGCGGGTATGAAGATGGGGAAAATTCTAAGAAGTCCGGTTTTGCTGTTTGTTTTGTTCGCGTTGGGAATCCTGGTGGGAATATTGCAGCCGCCGTTTATCGGGGTGCTGGAAGTATTTGGAGATATTTTTCTGACGATGCTGGAGCTGTGTATGCTCCCGATCATTGCCACAATGCTGACCACCAGTATTCACAATGTCCTGAAGGCGAAAGTCGGAGGGGAATTCCTGGGCCGGGCCGCGGTGACCAGCGTTGTGATTGTGGCGGCGGTTTTCGGGATTACGGCAGGGGCCAGCTGGCTGCTGCGGGGGTCTATTTTCCAGCAAAAGGATTTTCAGCTGGCGGCCAGAAAGCTGCTGATCGAGGGCGAGGCCGGGATCAATTCCATGATCCGGGAAATCAGCAGTTACATACGGCCGGAACATCCTGAGACGATCACCATCGGGGAAATGATCCTGAACATTTTCCCGGACAACATTATTCGGGCGTTATCCCAGAGTAATGTGCTGCAGGTGGTCTTTTTTCCATTGTGCTTGGCATTGCCACGGTGACGCTACCGCCGAAAAATGAAGAGCTGGTCATGGATCTCTGTGAGGCGGTGAACCGCATTTTTATGGAAATTTTCGACTTTATCATGATTTTTCTGGCGCCTGCCATTTTCTGTATTATTTCCGTGCAGATTTCTGCACTGGGGATGGATGTGCTGCTTTCGCTGGTGAGGCTGCTGCTTATGACCATTGGAATCTGCCTGATCATCTGCGGTGTGTCCATGGCGGTGATGTGCGCGGTGACGGGAACCGGCGTCCGCGCGCATTTGAAGGCCATGGGGAAGCCCCTGTATATGGCATTCGCTACAGGGGACGCCATCCCTACGATTCCCTATCTGATTGACAACCTGCATAACCATCACAAAATCAACCGGGATGTGACCAACACGATTCTTCCCATCAGTATTTCGCTGTTCAATTATGATGGGGTGATACTGCTTGCGCTGAGTTTTGTGGGCGCGGCCTCGATATACGGTGTTACGCTGCAGCCCGGTACCATTGCGACCGCGTTTCTGATCACGTTTTTGCTGTCCACCAGTTATTCCGATATTATGGCGTCGGCCTATTTGATCGCGCTGCTGCTGGAGCCGTTCGGGCTGCCGGCGGAAGCGATGATTGCGATGCTGATTCCGCTGAATCCGGTGCTGGACGCGGTGTTTACGGCGACGAAGGTTTATCCGGTATGTGTGACGGCGGCGGTTATGTCGAAGCGGCATTTTTTTCATCCGCTTTAAAAATGGCACCAGCGTCCACGCCCCGTTCCAGCCGGTGTTCCGTCTGATAAAAGCAGTCCTCACATCCCTCGTCCGGAAAACCGGAACCGAACCGGACAATAGTGCTGTTGTCCGGCGCTTTTTTTCGGCTGACCATTACATAGGGTCAAATTTAAGTTGATTCTATATTCCCTATCTATTATAATAATTCTGTATAGGTGCCAAGTGGGTCGAAGACAAAAATGGAATTTGCGCACATAGAGACAGGCGGCGGCATGAAAAACGATATTGTACTGTATCAGAGAATCTATCAGTTGTTGAAAAATCAAATCGAGTGCGGACTGCTGCCGGAGGGCAAAAGCCTGCCGTCCCGGGCGGAACTGTGCAGGGAATTCCAGGTGTCGGAGAAAACAGTGCGCCGGGTGTTGGAGGAAATGCTGGAAAAGGGGCTGATCGAGACGCGGCAGGGAAAACGTCCGGTTGTGAGAAACGCTGCGCAGACCGGCCACGAATTTGAGACGGAGACTTTGCAGGAAGACGCGACGGTGTCTCAGGATATTTTTAGCACCGGCCGTCTGTTTTGTTATCCGGTGATTGAACACGGGATTGCCCGATGCGCCAGAGAGGACTGGGAAATGCCGGCAGCCATCATTGCAAGGATGGACCCTTCTCACGCCACAGAGTTTTGGCGTCTGTCTCATTACGTTTGGCGCTTTTTTGTTGCACGGAACGAGAATGATTTAATCCTGCGCGCGGTGGACAGTCTGGGATTTTTCTATATAGAGAGGCTGCCGGGGCCTTTGGCGGTGCGGGAGGCCTATTGGAACAGTCTTAAGAACTTTGTCCGGGCGACGGGCAAAGACGGATATTCAAAAGAGGCGTTGCTTGAGAACCTGTCCGGCCTGTATGGGTTTGGCGCAGACCAGCGCTGGATCGAGGCGCATTACCGGAAGCGGCCGGATGCGTCCTGGTGCCCCGGCCGTTGCGGGTTGGAACAGAGTCTGCGCAGCGCGGAGGAACGGTATTCCCATGTGTATATGGATATGATCGGCTTGATTGCCATTGGGCGCTACCAGCCGGGCGACCAGCTGCCGACCCACAAAGAGCTGCAAAGGAAGTATGACGTCAGCAGTGATACGACTGCAAAGGCGATCCGCGTCCTGCGGGAATGGGGCATTGTGACGGCAAAACGGGGGTGCGGAATCTATGTGTCGATGGATTTGACAGGGCTTAAGAACGTGAAAATTTCTCCCGATCTGATTGGCTGTCATTTACGGCGGTTCCTGGACAGTCTGGAACTTCTGGATTTCACCATCGACAAAGTCGCGGAGCATGCCGCCGAATGGATTCCGGCAGATGCCGCGGAGGCGTTATTGCGGAAAATGGAACGGCTCTGGAATGAAGAATACCTTTACCAGCTTACGCCCATGGCGCTTTTGAACTTTATTACGGATTATATTCAGTATTCCCCGCTGAAAGAGATTTACCGGGTGATTTCCAGAAATTACCATATTGGCCGCTGTATTCCCAAACTGGTGACTCACGGCAAGTCTTTCGAAAGCCGTGCGATTCAACGGCAGGCGGTGGAGGCGGTGGAATGCCTGATTCAGGGAGACGGCAGACGGTTTTCTGAAAAGGCGGCGGCGATGTTTGGGTATGTGCATGGCTTGGTTCTCCGGAAGTGCGAACAGCTGGGGTATTTGGAGGTTGCCGGCCGGGTATATGACGGAACGGCACTGTGGAAGAGGGCGTTTCAGGATTTTGGCGGCGGGAAATAAGCGGCTGCGGCCGTTAAGTGAAAACGACAGATTGGAAACGGATATTATGAAAATATTTTTTGAGAAATACTGGAGAAAAATTCTTGTAATCGGCTTTGGAATTCTTGTCATCATCACGCTTACCTTCAATGCCATGCTGATCCGCGGGACTGCGTACGAGGAAGGCTCTCAGCATTTGGATGAGTTATCCGGGCAGATTGCGTCCTCCATTGAAAAGCAGTCCCGCGGCCAGTGGAACATGCTGGACGTGTTTTACCGGTATTTTGTAGATTTATCCAGTGACGATTGGACGGTATTGAGCGGTTATATCCAGGATAAAAAGGCAGATTTTGGGTTTGATTCTTTATGTCTTGTGGATGAGGACGCAATGTACTACGACAGGGAGAAGTCCGTTTCCCTGCTCTCGAACCGGGAAGTTACAGCCAAACTGCTCACGGACAGGCAGCCGATTATTCTCGACAATATGTTCTCAACGGAGGACCAACTGATCTTTCTGATACCAATCGACCGGCAGGTCATCGGCGATAAGACATTCTGCGCGTTGGGCGTGGTCTATAACAGCAAAAATCTGTTTGACATGCTGAATATTCAGGCCTACAACGGCGAAGTAATGATGTACATCACTCACCAGAACGGCGATGCACTTTTCCGCTCCAGCCAGGAGAATACCATATCCGGATATAATTTGATCAACAGTCTGGAGGAGGCGGAGTTTAAGCGCGGCTCCCTTGCCGCGTTCCGGGATCATATTCGGAGCGGCCGGCAGGAACTGATGACGGTGCGCCTGGGGGACCGGGAGTATTACTTAAACCATACGCCGGTGGACGTGGATGACTGGCAGCTGGTCACAATGGTGCCGGTGGATGTGGTCAGCGGACGATTGATGCGATCGACAATGATTACGTTTCTGTGCATGCTTCTGATCGGCGCCCTGATTGTGATCGCATTTATTCTGATCTACTCGGATTCGACCAGGAAGGTATTGAGGGCAGAGGAAGCGGCGCGCAAGGCGGCGGAGAACGCAAATCAATCAAAAAGCAGGTTCCTTTCCAATATGTCCCATGATATACGGACGCCGATGAACGCCATTATCGGGATGACCAAGATCGCGCAAGAGCATTTGGAGGAACCGGTGAAGGTGAAGGACTGCCTGAAAAAAATCGATTTGTCCGGCCGTCTGCTGGTGGGGCTGATTAATGATATTCTGGATATGTCCAAGATTGAAAGCGGTAAGATGGTTCTGAATAACGATACGGCGTCGCTGGTAGAGCTGATGCAGAACCTGGTGAGCATTACCCAGCCCACAGTCTTTTCTAAAAAGCAGGTATTTAATATCCGGCTGCACGATATCCGGCATGAGCGCCTGATTTTTGATTCGCTCCGCCTGAATCAGGTTCTGATCAACTTAATGGGAAATGCAGTGAAATTTACTCCGGAAGGAGGCAGCATCAGCCTGGATGTGACAGAAGAACCCGCTGTGGACGATCAGTTTGTCCACCTCGTGTTTAAAGTGGCGGATACGGGCATCGGCATTTCCCGGGAATTTCAGAAGAACCTGTTTTCCTCGTTTACCAGAGAGCGGGACAGCAAGATCGATAAAATTGAGGGAAGCGGCCTGGGGCTGGCCATAACAAAGATGATTGTGACCATGATGGGAGGCACCATCGCGGTCGAGAGCGAACTGGGGCAGGGAAGCGTGTTTACCGTGGAGCTGGATCTCCCGGTTGCCGGAGCGCCGGAGGAGATGAAGCTCCCGGCGATCCGCGTATTGGTGGCGGATGACGATCCGGACACCTGCCGTTCGGCGGCCGCCTATCTGAGGGAATTGGGCGCAGAGGCGGACGTCGCATATAGGGGCAGGGAGGCGATCGAATTGGCAAGGGCAGCGGCTGAAAATGGATCCGAGTATCACATGATCTTTTTGGACTGGCGGATGCCGGATTTGGAGGGAACCGACACCGCAAGAGAAATTCGGGAGGTGGTAGGCGAGGAGGTTCCGATCCTGATTATCAGCGCTTATGACTGGTCCGGCATAGAAGTGGAAGCAGGGGAAGCGGGCATCAACGGATTTATCCAAAAGCCGTTCTTTAAGTCAACGCTCTATCATAATATTCAGAAATATTATTTCCATAACGACCTGGAACAGCCAAAGGAGGAGTTGGAGCAAAATGCGCTGACAGGCAAACGGCTTCTGCTGGTGGATGACAATGAGATCAATCTGGAGATCGCCCAGGAGATTTTGTCTTATACAGGTGCGGTGGTGGACGTGGTCCACGACGGGCAGGAGGCGGTGAAGCGTTTTGAAAATGCGCCGGCCGGTTACTATGCCATGATTTTTATGGATATTCAGATGCCTGTCATGAACGGATACGAGGCGACAAAAGCGATCCGTAAGATGGAGCGGGCAGACGCGCGTCAGGTGCTGATTTTTGCAATGACGGCGGATGCATTCGCCGAAGACATTGAGCTGGCGAAGCGCGCAGGGATGAACGCACATTTTGCCAAACCACTTGATATGACCGCTGTGTTGAAGGAAATCAGAAAAAATACGCAGATAGCAGAACAGAAATGGGGCGAAAATGAAGGATTATAAAAAAAGCTTTTTCATGGCCTTGGGGATGCTGGCCGCGGTGGGAGTGATTGCGGGGTGTTCGGCAAAGACGGCCGGCGTTGATGAAAATATGCTGGGAATACCGCAGTCCGATCCGGAACGGCTGACCATAACCGTTACATGCAATTCCGGACTGGATCACTTCGCCGCCGCGGTGGAGGAGCGGTTTCCGGAGATCAGGCTGGTGCAGGACTGTTATACGGGCCAATATCGAATCAGCGAGCACATTGCCCGCATCGGGCACAATGATTTCGGGGATATCATCATGGTAAAGGCAGGTCATATTCCAAAGATTGACATGTCCGATCAGTTGATGGATCTGTCTACCCAGCCGTTTCCCGCAAATTTTAACGCCAGTGCGATTCAGTCGGACGAAGACGGACATATTGCCCTGATTCCGGGGCCGTTGAGCTTTAATTGCAATATTTATAATAAAACACTGTTCGAGGAGAAGGGGTGGACGGTTCCTGAGGACTACGAGGGGCTTCTGGCCTTAAGCCAAAAAATTGATCAGACCGGAATCCGGGGATTTCGGAACTGCTATTTTGATTCCGCTTCGCAGAGTTACCAGATTTATCAGTACAGTGTTTTTTCCGCGCTGGACACGCTGACGCAGGTGGAAGGGCAGAACTGGCATAATAAACTTATGGCGGGGGAAGCGGTCTCGTTAGATCCGATGGAAACTGCTTTTCAGGATATGCGGCGTATGATGGAAATCGGGGCGGTGCGGGTGGAAGATATGAGCGTTCCGTTCAATGCGAATCTGGAGGCGATGGCCGGCCGGGAAGTCGCCATCGGCAGCGGTGAAATCGACCACATCCGGCTGCTCAACACAGGCGGGGATGAATTTTGCTTCATGCCGCATTTCAGTATGACGGACGGGCGGGGGTGGCTTTTAAATCTGGGATACTTTTTTGGGGCGAACAAAGAGCTGAAGCAGCCGGGAAATGAGAAGAAACGAAAGGCTGTAATGGAGCTTCTGGAGTTTATCGCTTCGGAGGAGGGGCAGAAGCTTTTGGTGGAGGACGGGCTTGGAATGATGCCCGCCACCCTTGGAGCTGAGATTCCGGAAGATCCGGTGTTGGAGCAGATCAGCACGCAGATCGAGAGCGGACGCTATATCATGCGGCCCACGTATGATATGTTTACGTCCGTATTGGGGACAGAGATTGGGGCATTCATACGAGGAGAGACGGACAGCAAAACGATTTTGGGCCGATGCAGCCTTATTTTAGAGCAGGGACCTCCGCCGGTACAGGCTCTCGGCGAGGCGGAGGCAGATTTCACCATATTGCAGACGGGCTGTCTGAAAGCGGATGCCCTGCGTGCCGCCGCAGGCACGGATATTGCTATCGTTGGCGTATCGGAGGTGAACGGCTATGATCCTGCGGGAGGAGTCCGGACAAAGCTTTACAAGGGGGCCGTCACTGAAGATGATGTCGCCCGTATAACACAGGTCCGGATGGATACGCCGCTCATGAGCATGTCTGTTTCCGTGACAGGAAACGAGCTGTTGTCGCTGCTGGAGTATGGCGCAACATCGGAAAAAGAGCAGCAGGACGGAGCGGTGAGCCGGTTTCATCCGTTTGCCGTTTCCGGCTTAAAGCTCACATATCATTTGGAGAATGACGAGGGGAAACGTGTTTCGGACGTGACAAGGGAGGACGGCAGCAAATTGCAGCCGGATGCTCTGTATACCATTTCCTATATCAGGGGAGCCTTCCCGGAGGGGAAATTCGACGGGAAAGAAACCGGTATTGCGATGACGGATGCTTTGAGAGATTATGTGGAGGAGAAAAAGAGTCTTACTCCGGATGCAAAACGTATTCGACTCCGTATGTGACGAGGCAAACCATGCGATTGTGTTTGTTGAACAATCGCATGGTTTTTACGCCTTATGGCTTCAAAATCACCTTAATACAGTTATCCTCCCTAACATCAAGTCCACATACCGGGTGGCGGGGCACTGGCCCATTTTATAGAACCGGAATATATAGCTTCACTTCATTTTCCGGGTCCTCCATCGCGAGTACCTTCCGCTCATAAACCTCAAAGTCATCCCGGTCGTCCAGCCGTTGGCCCGACGAGGGCAGCCACGTGCCGTAAATGTACTGGTAGGTCTGGAGCAGCTTGTCCAGGCTGCCGCGGTGGGTGAAAACGGCGTATTTTCCGGGGCGAAGGGTGGTTTGAGCCAGGGCTTCCGGCAGATTGCTGAAATCGGGAACGGGGCTTCCAACCATCACGGAAAAGGTTACGTCCCCGTCCGCCGTGTAGACGGTCTGCCGGGTCTCGCAGATGCTGTAGGCGGTTTTCGAGAGCTCGTAGAGATCGCCGTGAAAGCGCAGAAACTGATCCCACAACTGGGGAATCCGGTTTTGGGAAATGGAGGTGATGTCCCGCAGACCGGCTATTTTGATTTCCTCCGTCAACTGAAGGATTTCCGGGGAATGGGAAATGCCTGCGGCGATGTGGGGGACGTCCCCGGGCAGAAGCTGGCGTTTGGCGGTTGCCACCAGGTCCAGGCCCGCTTTGCGGTAGCCCGCCGGGGTTGTTTTAAACAGTGCCTTAAAGGCCCGGCTGAAGGCCTCGGGCGATTGAAAGCCGCTTTCCAGGGCGATGTCGATGATCCGCCGGTCGGAGTGAACGAGCTGCTGGGCGGCCCGGTACAGCCTGCGGCGGCTGATGTAGCGGCCCACCGGCTCGCCCAGCACAGCGGAGAACAGCCGCGTCATGTGGTAATAGGAATACCCCATTTCCCTGGATACGTCGCCCAGGTCAATATTTTCATCCAGATGGGTTTCGATGTATTCGATTGCCCGCTCAAGCGGGGTCAGATGGCCCAATCCTCCGCCTCCCTTCTCCATTTTCCGTTATTTCGTACAGCGTACCGTAAGACCTCGTGTATCGAGTGCCTGCTATCCGCACGAGGTTTTACGGTACGCTGTACGAACATTCTATCCCTTTATCTTACCAAGATCAACAAAAAATATCAGGAATGTGCCGTCTTTCTATGCTATGCTGTAAGATACAGCTGACCCAGAGTGTGTTTGAAAATTCATTCCCGCAAAGTGTGACGCACATCTGTCGGAAAGCAATTTTCAAACACACTCCAGCGGAAAATAGAAACGAGGTATAGACGGATGGAAGATATGATCGTTCACGGGTTGACCCAGAACAATTTAAAACATGTTACATTCAGGATTCCAAAGGAGAAAATCACGGTGTTTACGGGGGTGTCGGGCTCCGGGAAATCCAGTATTGTGTTCGACACCATCGCAGCCGAGTCCCAGCGTCAGATGAACGCCACCTACCCGGTCTTTGTGCGGTCGCGGCTTCCAAAATATCCCAAACCGGCGGTGGAGCGCATCGACAACCTGACGGCCTCCGTGGTGGTGGACCAGTCGCCCCTGGGCGGAAACGCCCGCTCCACGGTGGGCACCATCAGCGGCCTGTACTCCAGCCTGCGGCTGCTGTTTTCGCGGATTGGGAGACCCTATGTGGGCACGGCTTCCTGCTTTTCCTTCAACGATCCCAACGGGATGTGCAGGACCTGTTCGGGTCTGGGAACGATCACAAGGCTTGACGTGGAGTCCATAATCGATAGGGACAAATCCTGGAACCAGGGCTGCGTTAAGGATTCCATGTTCCGCCCCGGTTCCTGGTACTGGAAGCAGTACGCCGCCTCCGGCCTGTTCGACCTGGATAAGCCGGTGAGGGAGTACACCCGGGAAGAGTATAACCTGTTGCTGTACGGTTCCAGGGACGGCGCGGGGGAGCCGGAGAATCCCAAGGTGACGGGCCTGTACCACAAATATGCGAAAACCCTGCTGAACCGGGATATCAGCAATAAGAGCAGGCATACGAAAGAGAAGTCCCAGAACCTGATCGCCGGATCGGAATGTACGGAATGCCATGGAAAACGATTGAACCAGGCGGCTTTGAGCTGTAAAATAAACGGTTATTCCATCGCGGACATGTGTGGGATGGAGCTGACCCGGCTCCGCGAGGTTTTATTGCAGATCGCCGATCCCACGGTGGACGTGCTGGTGCAGACCTTGGTGGAGGGGCTGGACCGGATGATCGGGATCGGCCTGCCTTACCTTCATCTGAACCGCGAGACGCCGTCCCTGTCCGGCGGGGAGGCCCAGCGGTTGAAGCTGGTCCGGTACATGGGCAGCAGCCTGACCGGGCTGACCTACATTTTTGACGAGCCCAGCGCGGGGATGCACCCGCGGGACGTCTACCGCATGAACAATCTGCTGCGGCAGCTGCGGGACAAGGGGAACACGGTCCTTGTGGTGGAACACGACCGGGATGTGATTTCCATTGCCGATTACGTGATCGACGTGGGGCCGCAGGCCGGACAAAACGGGGGAGAGATCGTGTTCGCGGGCAGCTTCCGGGATTTGCTGAATTCCGGTACCCTCACGGGAAACGCTATGCTGGAGTCCCTGCCGGTTAAGGGAAATCCACGCCGCTCCACCGGCAGCCTTCCCGTCCGGGAGGCCAGCTTGCACAACTTAAAGTGCGTGGACGTGGATATTCCGCTGGGAATCATGACGGTGGTGACCGGCGTGGCGGGGTCCGGGAAGAGCACCCTGATCACTCAGGTGTTCGCCAGGCAGTATGAGCAGGACGTGGTGATGATCGACCAGGGGCCCATTACCGCCACCAACCGCTCCACTCCGGCCTCTTACCTGGGATTTTTCGATGAGATTCGAAAGCTGCTGGCGCGGGAGAGCGGCAAGCCCGACGGCCTGTTCAGCTTTAATTCTACGGGCGCCTGCCCGGTGTGCGGCGGAAAGGGCGTGATCGTGACGGAGCTTGCGTTTATGGACCCCATCGTGACGGAGTGCGAGGCCTGCGGCGGGCAACGCTACAACCAGGAGGCCCTGGCCTGCACTTATAAGGGGAGGAATATCGTGGAGCTTCTGGGGCTGACCGCCTCCCAGGCCATGGAAGTGTTTGAGGAACCGAAGATCAGGAGGCATTTGAAGGTGATGCAGCAGGTGGGCCTGTCCTATCTGACCCTGGGCCAGCCCCTCAGCACGTTGTCCGGCGGCGAGCGGCAGAGGATCAAGCTGGCGAAGCATTTGGGAAAAAAAGGAAGTATCATCGTGATGGACGAGCCCACCACAGGCCTGCACATGTCCGACATCAGGAACCTGTTAAAGCTGTTTGACCTGATCGTGTCCCGGGGAAATACCCTGGTGGTGATCGAGCACAATCTGGACGTGATGAAGCAGGCCGACTGGATCATCGACATCGGGCCGGACGGTGGGAACCTGGGCGGCCGGGTGGTGTTTACGGGGACGCCGGAGGAGATGGTGAAAAATGCGGATACGTTGACGGCGGACAGCCTGCGGGGGGCGGTGAAGGGGTGAACGGTACGGCAGGAATCGAGGCCAACGCGGCGGCGGTAATAGCGGCCAACACAGCAGGAATATTATGCCAGCCGCCGGAAACTGATTGACAATGCCCTTCATTTCCGGTAGAATAACTCCATCAATCAATAAGAAAAGGTGATGAACGTCCGGCGTTCCAGATGTCACAGAATCGGTGGCATTGGCGCGGCTGGAGAAGAGTGGATAAAATCAATTTAACAGGCGGGGGCTGTAAGCGCCCAGGAACAGACTGCCCTGGCAGTTTTGTTGTGATCCCCTGTATTTGATTTTATTGACTCTCAGCGTTTCTTCATCATACCGGGAAGATTGGCCGCAGAGTAATGTCTGCGGCTTTTTGTTTTTTCTGAATGCACTGGGCCGCTGACGCTGCCTGTGAACCGTTGCATTCGCCGGACAGGAAAGGAGATTATGAATGTATCAGAATTTATGTTCCATATTGGAAAAACCGCTGCTTTACACGAAAACTGAGATTCCCTTTTGGGACGACGAGCACATTTCCGGGGAAATGTTAAAGGCTCATCTGGATCCCGATTTTGAGGGGGCGAGCAGGAAACTTCCGTTTATTGAGAAATCCGTGCGCTGGATTGGGGAGCTGGCGCCCACCGGTGACTATAGGCGGCTGATTGATTTTGGCTGCGGGCCGGGGCTCTATGGGGAGCGGTTGGCCCGGACCGGCTATGAGGTGACGGGGGTAGATATGTCCCGGCGTTCGATTGCGTATGCGGAGCGCTCGGCGCGGGAGAAGGGGCTGGATATTCGGTATCTGCAGAAAAATTATCTTCAGATGGATTTGGGCGAGACCTTTGACTTCGCAACCATGATCTACTGTGACTATGGCGCGCTGTCAACCGTGGATCGTGCGGTTTTGATGAATACTGTATACAATCATCTGCGGCCCGGAGGCCGGTTTCTGATGGATGTGTTCACTATGGTGAAGTATGAACTGTTTGAGGAGACGCAGACGTGGGAAGTCTGCGAAAACGGAGGGTTTTGGAGCGACCAGCCGTATATTGAATTCGATGGGCGCTACAAGTATTCGGGCGTCACGCTGGAACACGCCGCGATTGTTTCGGGTCAGGAGGTGCGCAATTATTATATCTGGAATACTTATTTTTCGCGGGAAGGGCTGACCCGGGAGGCAGAGGCGGCGGGCTTTCACGTCTGCGGGCTATTTGGAGATGTGACTGGGTCGCCGTACGGCGGGGACGGACAGACGATGGCGGTATTGTTGGAAAAGTAAAATGCGGCGGGGCGGGTACATCACTTGCAGCGGGGCGGAAACACTACTTGCTTCCATGACGCTTTTTTTCAATACAGCCGCCCTCCCGCCGTGCTATACTGTCTGAATCGAAACTATTTTCACAGCAGAACAAAATGGTCCGTAAACCGGCGTCTGCAACCTCAGGTTGCGCAAATGCAAGGCCAGGTTGGTGGCTTTGACAGGGTGTTTGCATTAGCATGGAAGAAAAGGAAAGCGAGGTAAGCATATGAGCTTTGCAGAGCATTTAAGACAGATTCGCAAGGAAAAGGGATTGTCTCAGGAGGACCTGGCGGAGCTGCTGGATGTCAGCAGGCAGGCCGTTTCCAAGTGGGAGCAGGGTGCGGGTTATCCTGAGGTGGAGAAGCTGCTGTTGCTGTCAAACCGGCTGAACATTTCCCTGGACAGCCTGATGGCTACGGAAATTGCCAGGGAGGGCGGAGGCGGGAGGGCGGAGGTGACCGGGACAATCTTGGTCACGTCGCCTCACGAAAATGTGGTGGTTAGCTGCTATAAGGTGATTTCCTCCCAGAAAATGAAAACGGGAAAGGAGGCGCCCCATTTTGCCCTCTTTGGCGTCAGCAGCGGGTGCGCGTCATTCTGGGGCGAACCCACGACTTTTTTGGGATGGTACGAGGACGAGGAACAGATTGCCAAAGAGGTCGGCGCCATTCAGGCCGCCATTCTCAACGGGCAGCCGGCCTATGAACTGAAGTACAGCGTCAAGGTGGAGCGGCATTGGTTCGGCATGAAAATCCTTCGGGATTGAGACGGGGAGAGGGCAGATGCCGGCCAGGCCGGCGATGCCACCTATGCGGCCCGTGTGCATAAAACAGTATGTAGAAAGGATTTTGATCATGGATAAAAAATTGGGATTTGAGGATTTTATCGCCGCCGTAGCTGCGGAGAATCAGGAATTTGTGAGGGAGCTTCACGCCAAATTGACGGAGCTGGGCTGTAAAATGGAGGTCAAGGCTGCAAAAAGCGGTTTTGTCGTTTCCTACAGTCTCAACCGGAAGACCATAGCCAATTATGTATTCCGCAAAAAGGGGATGATCGCCCGCATTTACACCGCCCATGTCAATCAGTATATAGAAGCTTTGGAGGACCTGCCGGAGGAACTGGTCCAGACCGTAAAGGCCGCGCCGGACTGCAAACGGATGATCGATCCCGATTCCTGCAACCCCAAATGTCCCATGGGGTACGATTTTTTGCTGAAAGGGGAGCGCTACCGGAAATGCCGCAGCAACGCGTTTATGTTCCAGGTCTGCGGGGGGAACAATCCGTTTATTGGGACGTTGATGTTGAAGGAGGCGGAGGCGTGCCGGTGAACGGGTAAGAGAATAGATGTAGAATTTTGGAAAAGACCAGCGTAAAGTGCGGTATAGTATATCTGTTTTTCCCAAACTATGGTATAATAAACTGATAGTGCTTGTTAGCAGCCAGGTGATTAGTAAGATGGCTTTATCAGTTAGCATAATACAGTGCAAGTTTGAAAACAGGGAGAAAACACGATGCGATGTCAAAAATGTAATAAAGAAATACCGGACAATAGTAAATTTTGTCCATTCTGTGGAAACGTTCTTGAACAGGCTGTCCAAGAGTGGGGGCCTCCTCATAATCAATCTTCTAAAGGTAGAAAAAGAGCGAAATCAATTACAATTTCGGTGATAGCTGGCTTGGTAATTATAATATTAGGAGTCTCGTTGTTCTATTATTTTAAAGTTTATGAAGGCGACTTTATGATTGAACAGGCACAGGAAACTTTTGAGTTGGGAAGAAATCAGGAACTGCTAAAAACATTGAAATATGACAGCAAAAGTATAAAAGATATCACAATAGCAGATGACGGGGGTTTTACAACTGATAAGACCGGGGATTATACTGCGGTTTTTGATGTGATGAACAGCCGAAGGAATCATCGGGATATCAGCTTTACTTATCATGTGATCGATACGACAGCGCCTGAAATCGAAATTTCTCAAAATGAATTATTTATTGCCCGGGGCTCGCTCTTTAACTTGGAACAATATGTAACGGTTGAGGATTTAAGCGGTACTTGTACGATTGAGTATTCCGGTGATTTTGATCCAGACAAGGATGGCGTTTATAATATTAGCGTATATGCTTCGGATGCAAGCGGAAATCTTTCTGAAAAAAAGAATATGACGATTACTGTTGAAGATCGCAGTAACTGCGATATCCGTATGGCAAATTTTGGTGAATCCAGGGAGATTGTAAAACGGTATGAGACAAGCAAATTGGTTATAGATCAGGAAGATATGCTTGTGTATCATACAAGGTTTAACGATGTAGAGGCAGATCTGGTATTTTGGTTTAATAGCCAGGAGCAACTGTATGCAGTTGGATATCTGATGGGAGAAGCTTCTCTAAATGAAGATATGTTTATCAGCAAGTATGATAGTTTGACAGCGTTGCTTGAAGAAAAATACGGCGCACCAGATAATCATAAAAAGATTAACAACAGTACGTTACTTAACGAGGGCAGTGCGCTTTGGCTTGGTTACTATGCAAGGCAGGATGAATGGAATCTTGAACATATGAGTATCAGGACATTTCTGATGTCTACTGAGGCAAATAAAGTACTGTTTGATTGCATTTATTCTTCAAATATCTTTCATGCTGATGAAAAAATGTCAACGGATTATTAAAGGGAGGTTCAAATGGTTTGTCCAAAATGTGGTGCGCAACTGTCAGATGAGATGATATTCTGCAATCAATGCGGGGAACAGATTAGACCAGGTGGGAAACGGGCCTGGGGAAAATTTATTTTACTGTTTATTTTATTCCTGGTGATTGCCGGAGTGGGAGCTTATACATACTATATTCGAAATGTAAAGCCGGTTCAGATGTCTGCGGAAGCTTTTGACCAGGCCCATTTATATGAAAACCAGAATGAGTACAGAAAAGCGTTTGATTATTATTCCATGGTAATTCCAGAAGATGAGCAGAATTTTCAGAGCGCACAGGATAGGATTGCAGAGCTGAATGTGCGTTTTGATGCGAATAAAATGGCAGCGATCGGCTATATGGTGCTTAAGCAGGCGGGTTATGTCAATAACCGTTTGGAGCTAACGGATATCAAGGTTAATGTGGAGCAGAGAAAAATGACCTGCCGTATAGATGGAATTGGTTTTGTAATATCCCGGCAGAGCCTTGATGATGCCGACTATCATCCATCCATAAAATCTGAGACAGACGATTATTATATCACTGAATTCAAGGCAGTCTTTGTGGAAAACGGCTTTCTTACCTCTGAGTTGAACTCCATACGGCAGGATACAAGCAACACGTTTTTTATGATTGAGGAATTGAGCACAAAAGGAGAGCTGGTGAGGGATGAGCTGATGGAAGAGTATATTGACAGTTATCAGAATACGGGCGAATTGCCGCTTTTTTCTGGGAATATTTAAAAATTACAGGATACTTGAGTTTTCAAGTATCCTGTAAAACTTCACAGGGAAGCAGGCCGCTGAAGATGTTGAGTTGGGCGGCCTGGAACGTTGACGTATTTCCGGCCGGATTTACAAAATGGAATCAACACGGAGGAACAAAATGTACCAGTTAATCGCATTTGACATGGATGGAACGCTTCTGGGATCGGACAAGCAGATTTCGCCGGGAAATAGGAGGGCGATCGCTGCAGCGGCCCGGGCGGGAAAGACGGTGATCCTCAACACGGGCCGCTGCCTGTCGGAGCTGGAGGAGTATCTTGGGCTGATTCCCGAGGTGCGCTATTTAAACTGTGCCAGCGGTGCGCTGGTGTATGACCTGAAGGAGAAACGCACGCTGTATTCCAGCCTTCTGAGCGTGGAGACGGTGAAGCAGCTTCTGGAGCTGGCCGCCATGGAGCAGGCGATGCCCCACATTCTGCTGGAGCAGTGCATTGTCCAGAAAAGCCATTGTGAGCAGATGGAGCGGTTTGGCATGGGAGTCTATCAGGATCAGTTTAACCGCGTCACGGTGAAGTGGGAGGATATCGGCCGCATGTACGGGGAAAACCCGTTTCCGGCTGCCAAGGTGAACATTTACCACACGAGCCCACAATCCCGGGACAGAACCGAGGAGCGGATCCGGGCTTCCGGGCTTGAGGTGGCCATGGCCCGGGCGGAGACCACGTCCCTGGAGCTGTCGGCTCCGGGTTGCGACAAGGGCGTGGGCCTGGAAATGCTCTGTGCCTGCCTGAATCTGCCCATGGAGCAGACCATCGTGGTGGGCGACGCGGACAACGACCTGGAGGCCCTGAAAAAAGCGGGTCTGGCCGTAGCCATGGCAAACGCCGGGGAATCGGTCAAAGCCGTGGCGGACGTGGTGGTGGCGGACTGCGACCACGACGGCTGCGCGGAGGCGGTGGAGCGGTATCTGCTCCGGCCGTGACCATGCAATCCGGAACATGATGAGCCGTACGAAAGAAAATACCGGCCGCGGTCGTGGAGGGACATGAGGCGCTGTTCAGGCTGACTGGCGGTAAAGTAAGTGTGCAAGAATCCGGGAGCGGAAGGCGGCATAAACGGATTATAAAACGTTTTTTTCCACAGTCTCCACAAACCGGCGCACGTCCCCAGTGGGATTCAGGCTGTACAGCAGGCCGTAGGAGATGGTGTAATCCCAGTCTACCGGAATGGATACCAGGGCCGGGTGCACCTCCGTCCAGCACTCCAGGGTGAGCAGCACGTTGCCGGTTTCCGCGCAGCGGTTGAATACGGACATGTCGTAAAAGGGCGGCGTGTCCTCCAGGCGGATTTGGGGATGATATTTGGAAAGATAGGCGCGGATCATGTCGTTTGTGCCGGAATCCCCCTTTTTGACCATCATCAGGGTCTCGCCGTACAGGTTTTCCAGGCGGATCAGGGGCTTTTGGGCGAGGCGGTGTTCCCTTGAGACTGCGATCATTTTCCGGTAGCGGCCCAGCGGGAGCAGATTGCAGTGGCTGAGCCAGGTCCTGGAGTCGCAGACCCCGATCAGAAAGTCGAATTTCTCCCCCAGCCGTGACAGCTCCGTGATAATCCCCTCATGGTCGTCCTCAAAGGGAACCAGATGGAGTTTGTAATCGGGAAAATACCGGTTCACCCTGTACCACAGGTCCATGAAGGGCTTCGCCGGGTTCAGCAGGGACGTGCCCACGCGGAAAGTGGTCTGCTCCGCGCGGGCGGCCATTTTCGCGCTGGCTACGGATTTGTTGGAGTAGTCGATGAGAAACCTGGCGTCCTGATAGATCACGGCCCCGGCGCCGGTCAGGCGTACGCCGGTGGCAGTCCGGTCTAAAAGCTTTAAGTCCAGATGCTTTTCCAGGGCGTTGATCTGTTTCATGACGGCGGTGGGTGAAATGTACAGGCGCTCGGCGGCTTTTGTGAAGCTGCCGCAGTCAGCAACCGCGATCAGGGTGGTCAGCAGGTTGTTGTACATGAGGGATTCCTCCTTTTTTGGTGTAAATGATTGGTTTATATTATGATAGCGGATTGATGGGATGGTGTCAAATAAAATATGATTGTATTGCGCTGGATATAGAAATGTATCCGGCGCTTTTTATGTGTTTTTTGTAGCCATAGTATAAACTAATAGTTAATACTATGAAAACGAAACGGAGATTCAAGGACAAAGGTGGTTATGGCATAATAACCTTATAACAGACTGTAAATTGCAGGGTGAAAGGAAGGTTTAAGTCAATGGAGAAAAGAGAGATGAGCGTGTTTCCCACAGGGAAGCCCAATGATGCGTATGCCAGGTATTTCGTGGGACAGAGCTATCTGAACATGTTGTCCACCGATCAGGTGACAATGGGGAACGTGACCTTTGAGCCGGGCTGCCGCAACAACTGGCATATTCACCACGCCAGAAAGGGCGGCGGGCAGATGCTGCTGGTGACCGCGGGAAACGGCTATTATCAGGAGTGGGGGAAGGAGCCGGTGGCCCTTTATCCCGGTGCAGTGGTTCACATCCCGCCGGAGGTGAAGCACTGGCACGGCGCAGCGCCGGACTCCTGGTTTCAGCACCTGGCCATCGAGGTTCCAGGGGAGGGGTGCACGAATGAGTGGTGCGAGGCGGTGTCGGATGAGGAGTACGCGGCGTGTGAGAGCAACGTACCGGCGTTTGCGCGCCACTGCGGATTGTCGGACACAGACCCGGAGTTCATGGAGCGGTTTAACCATTTCGCCTTCCGGGAAGTGGCAGACAGCGGCGATCTGGACGGGCGCACCCGGATGCTGGCAATTCTGGCGGCGCTGGCCGGAAGCCAGGGAACGGATGAGTTTGGTGCTCTGCTGCCCGCTGCGCTGGAGACGGGGGTAAGACCGGTGGAGGTGAAGGAGCTCCTTTATCAGGCGGTGCCGTATCTGGGGATCGGCCGGGTATTACCCTTTCTGCGAGCGGTAAACGAGGTCTTTGCCCGGCGGGGGATTAAGCTTCCCCTGGAAGGGCAGTCGGGGACGACTCTGGAGAACCGTCTGGAGAAGGGCAGCCAGGCCCAGGTGGATATCTTCGGCGAGAGAATGAGGGATTTCTGGAAGTCTGGACCGGAGGAGAGCCGCCACATCAACCGCTGGCTGGCGGAGAACTGTTTCGGTGACTACTATACCAGAAACGGTCTGGATTACCGGCAGAGGGAGATGATCACCTTCTGCTTCCTGGCTGCCCAGGGCGGCTGCGAACCCCAGCTGGCCAGCCACATCGCGGCCAATATCCGGCTGGGAAATGATAAGGCGTTTTTAATTCAGATCATTTCCCAATGGGTTCCCTTTATCGGATACCCGCGGTGTCTGAACGCGCTGCGGTGCGTGGATGAGGCCGTGGATCGCAGAGAAGTTTAATTCCCACCCACGTTTCCGTGAAATGCCTCCCGCACCTCCTTCAGGAACCGTTCCGCCGCCCCGGAGAAAACCTGGTATTTTTTCCACACGATGTCCAGATGGACTTCCATCCGGGGCTCCAGCGGGCGGAAGCACAGGGGGCTTTCCTTTGAAGTATTGACCAGCTTGTCCAGACACAGGGCATAACCCATGCCGGCGGCCACCAGAAGGGAGGCGTTGTACACCAGGTTGTAGGTGGCGACGATTCTCAGCTTTTCGAACTCCTTTCCCAGCCAGCCGGAAAATTCGTTGCTTAGCATGGATTGCCGGGAGGT
>PVML01000909.1_pt1 | contig 23717 bp, 20 predicted proteins | sample 1853371 | NCBI WGS metagenome assembly PVML01 (sample SAMN08533508, study PRJNA380276) | Human gut metagenome, whole genome shotgun sequencing project. | isolation source: participant 1, chromium library | host: Homo sapiens | collected 2017 | reverse complement strand
TAAAGTCTACTTTTTCAGCCATAAACGACTACAGCTAAAATAAAAAATACATTTATAGTTAGATCAGCTGATCATCATCGAGAGAAGCAGGGTTAATCGAACTAACAAAGTAAAAAGTCTCCCGCAAAGGAGACTCATACTTTGTTAGTTCGAACTGCACAGGGTTTTGTTTACTGAGCGCCCAAATCGCTCGTCCTGATACAGAGCGTATAGCTTATCAGGCTGCCTTGGAAAATATTCCAGGGCTCAGAGAAACAAATTTAAATCTTAAAGTATCTCGAACTAACAATAAATTTTGTTTCTCTATATATAATATACGCACGAAATCGTAAAAGTACTTACAAATAATTTAGTTTTTTCTAAAAAACACTCATTTTTACCTAATGCGACTGTTTTAGAGAACTATTAAGACACAAAAAAACCCTCATACAGGGTTATGTTATTCAATGGAGCGAATGATGGGAATCGAACCCACGTAGTCAGCTTGGAAGGCTGAAGTTCTACCATTGAACTACATTCGCATAGTTAAGTGGTGTCCCGGAAAGGAATCGAACCTTCGACCCACTGATTAAAAGTCAGTTGCTCTACCGCCTGAGCTACCGGGACATAAACAATCCAAACTAAAATTGGCTGGGGCACCTGGGGTCGAACCAGGGAAATGACAGAGTCAAAGTCTGTTGCCTTACCGCTTGGCTATGCCCCACTATCTTAAAAAAGAATGGTGGAGAGGGGCAGATTCGAACTGCCGAACCCGTTGGGAACTGATTTACAGTCAGCCGCGTTTAGCCACTTCGCTACCTCTCCAACTCCTGGTGCCGACTATAGGAATCGAACCTACAACCTACTGATTACAAATCAGTTGCTCTGCCAATTGAGCTAAGTCGGCAATAAAAAAATGGTGGAGGCTGAGGGGCTCGAACCCCCGACCCTCTGCTTGTAAGGCAGACGCTCTCCCAACTGAGCTAAGCCTCCATCTTTTTATTGGCTGATTACCAGCGCTTTAATAATATATCATAAGATCTAAATCTCGTCAATAACAATTTCAGATTTTTTCTGAAACCTGTGTTGTAAAATGAAAGTGGAATTAAGGAAGTGATAAATCAAGCTACAAAATAAGATGAAAAAAATCCATAGATATCGTATTATTTAAGTTACCACACTTAAGCTTCAGTAGGATACTATTTTATATTCAGTATCGAACTCAGGAGTAAAATTGTAACACTTTCCTCTACAAACTCTATCAAATTATACAAACACAGCTTTGTCATATCTCTAATCCTGCTGTAAAAACAACTGACTAACAATTAAAAAACAGGCCCTTTTTCTTAAATTCACACACCATATTCCTTACAGAACATCTTCTTTACAGAATATTAAATCTAACTTAATACTCAAGAGCCTGATTACCTCTTTGCAAACCAAATGAGAGGCTATTCCAATTCCTCATCCACAGGTTTAAATGGCATCATCCAGTTTTCACTGTTTTCTAGCAATGCCAATTGTGCATCCTCGGGTGTAATCTCCTGTTTTATTACTTGTTGTGCAATTTCGATCAATCCAATTTCAGAAAGCATATCCCAGCCTCTAACAGATGGATCTTTTTCAAAAGCCACCATGGACTCCTCCTGTGAGAATGAAAAAGCATAACTTATTTGTCTCTGATTCTCATTTCTAAACGCCAAATAATACGGTTCGATTGTTTGGGATTCCTTTCCTTCTTCATTTTCCTCAGTTTCCAAATTAGGACGATTTTCAAGCCTATCCACTTGCGTTACCGCAGGAATTTCATCCACTGTATCAATATATGCCTGAATTCCAGCTTCACTCCGAATTATACGGTAAACTTCATTAGCAGCGGAAGGATATTTTGTTCCAGCCGACAATAAATAGCCTTTGGTTTTCGCCAAGGGTGAAAGTATTTTTTCTTTCCAGGTTGGCATAGGTGAAAAATAAAAATCCTGTTGTTCAATATCCTCCTGCTGATTATAGTACATCCAAGTCCCTACTAAAGAAAAAGGAGAAATCAACTTTTCAAGATAGACATCATACAGCCACCCTCCGTCGAAGGCCCGATCATTTTTGATTTGATAAGGAAGAATGATCTCCTCTTCCTCTTCAGAGCTATCCTGGGATTCCTTCACATTACTGCTTTCAGGCGGGAATTCTTCGGATTCAACTTCTGATTCGGAATCCACGACCGGTAATTCAGAATCCGTGTCCCTTAAATTTTCATCCTCAACCCCAGACACTGCTGGCCGTTCTTCTTCTGCACTCTCTTCGCTGTTTAAATACCAAGAATGCTCCCCCATTGCTCTTAGAAATTTTAAAGTCTCGAGAAATTCTTCCGTTTCCATACCGGATAATAAAGCATCCTGTGATGCAAAGAAACGAAAATCATCAGCACTCAAAAACACCATCGAGGCCCACAATTCTGAAATTGCAAACGGGAATACCGCCTCCGTCTGCCGCTCATGATAGGTTCGCGCCTGCCCTCCCCATTCATCTGCCAATTTCATTAATTCTTCAAAGCTATCAAATTGATCAGCCAGTCCATCGCCATTTTCATCGCTTACGTCATATCCCATTTCGCTCAGCATAGTCATATTGGTAGAAAACACTAATCCATAATAACTCATTGGCACATACCGAAGACCGTCTATATTTAAAAGTTCTCCAAACTGCCGCGGAGCATGTTCCTGTATTACAGCTTTCAGCTCCGGCTGCACCGGCATAAAATTATTGATAATCTGAGCGGCGTCATTACTCCACAACAGCGCAATATCCGTCTTATAACCTAACCAGGTTGCCGCATCAAAGCTCTGGACAACAACCGGCTCGATCACATCAGTCTGTTCCGGATGTTCCTTATTCCAAAGTTCTTCCAAAGCCTGACCGTAGGCTTCATTCTCAACCATAACCCGGATTTTAGCGCCTTCTTCCACTTGATACTGCTGCGCTTCCTCATCGTAACAAACGATTCCCTTCTCCGCGATGCAGGGTTTCTCCTCAGCGCATCCCCCGAGCGCCAGCATCATTCCGATACTGAATAATAATAACTTTCGCATTTCTTCACCTCAGCGTCCGATTTAACCGCTATCATGGTAACAGACTTCAAAACGATTGACAAATTTATTTTTAGTTTCACGTTTTAAATTCTCCCCAAAACTTCGAAATTCTATCAACCGCTCTGATTTTCATGATAAAATAAAACAGGATTTTATTTACTTATATAAGGAGTATTTCATGAGTTATTTATTAAAATTACAACAGGCCCTAAAGCGACAGTCTCTTGCCCACGATTACCCGTTTAATTATACTCTTCCTGATCTTTTCGACAGCTTGGATTTGAAGTGTACCTCGAAATATAAATTACCCTCTGGTGAAATTCGTGTTAATCCTTATCAATTTTTCGACGAATTGATCAACGTTCTGCTGAAAGGAAAATCCAAACCGGTCTGTCAACCCTATTACGCTGATCATTCCCTTCCTCAAGGCGGTACGCGTGGAAATTGGATCCGTCAAAGCAGCGTTTATTCCTGCATGATCCGCACATCCAGCAGTTGGGATCATGACCGCAGCGGTCAATTGGAATCCAAGAATATCTACGGCTTAAAAGAAACGGGAACTTTTGTTAAAACTTTAGCTTTGCTTCCTTTATTAAAAAAAATGGGGATCGACACATTATATTTGCTGCCGATCAGTCAGTATTCAACCAAAAATAAGAAAGGAGATCTGGGTTCTCCTTACGGTGTAAGTAACTTTTTCAAATTAGACCCCAATTTAAAAGATCCGATGACCGGCGATGAACTGAGCGTAGAAGACGAATTTAAAGCGCTTGTTGAAGCTTGTCATTGTCAGGATATCAAAGTGATCATTGACCTGATTCCAAGGACAAACTCAGTAAACTCGGATCTCATTGCTGAGCATCCGGATTGGTTCTACTGGATCGAGGCTGACCAATTGGATACGTATACCCCGCCTTTTGTTCCTGGCGTGGAACCGGGCAGCGTTGCGGATCCTCAATACTTGGAATTGATGTATGCGAGTGAAGAAGTCCTTGAACATATCCGCAAATTTCGGCCAAATCCGCAAAGTATTGATCCAAAAAAATGGAAAATGGTTGTTGCAAAATGGAAAAAAGGCAAAGGCGAAATCCTGGATCTGGTTCAGGAAGCATTTAACATGACCGTTGCCCCGGCTTTCAGTGATTGCATTAATGATCCTCAGCCGGCATGGAATGATATCACTTTTTTCCGCATGTATTTAGATCATCCGGCAGCTTCTGCGGCGTATTTGCCGAAAAATGAAAGTTTTAATCCTTATATTTTATATGATGTTGCGAAAGCCAGCTTAAATCCAGGCAATCGCATCAACGAGCCATTATGGGCTCTGTTAAGCCAGATCATTCCTTATTATCAAACAGAATTTGGCATTGACGGCGCACGGATTGACATGGGCCATGCGCTTCCACTGGCGTTGGTAAAACGAATCATCGAAGCGGCCCGGAAAATTGATCCTCATTTCTGTTTTATTGCCGAGGAACTGGACACCCAGAATGCAGCGTGCTCTCTGGAAAAAGGGTATAACATGATCATCGGGGGAGGTTTCACGCAGGAAACCCGGCCAAATGAGGATAAATTAAACGCCTTCGCTTATGGTGCCGCCAGTTTGCCTTGTCCGGTTTTCGCAGTGGGTGAAACGCATGATACACCGCGGTTAAGTGCTCGTGAAGGAGGTCGGCGGCTAAGCCGGATGTTGACGGTACTTAATTTATTTATTCCAAATTGCGTCCCTTTTCTGAATTCTGGGCAGGAAGTCTACGAAATCCAGCCGATGAATACCGGGCTGGACTGCCGTCCTAACGAACAGGACCAACTGCCGGAAACGGATCCGTATTATCGTAAGCTGGCCTTGTTTGACCGCTATGCTTTCCACTATCTTGATGCTCAGCGATGGCAGCTGCCGACATTATTGGAAGCGGCGGCGCACATCCGCAAACGCTACCGTACAGCCCTTTTCCGCAAAAACGATCAATTCCCGCTGATGTTTGAAGGTCCTTGGATTCCAGCTTTGGGTTTTGGCTTTGCAAACAAATCTACGATGATTTTGGTGGTCGCTAATCATGACTTGGAAAACAGCCATCGTCATTGGATTCGCCTCGAAAATCTTCCAATCGATTTCCAGCTGGCAATCGATTCTGCGAAGGTTATCCTGTCCTCTGAAAATGAGAACAATCAAGCAGACCTGAATTTGGAAATCGGTGATCGAGCGCTATGTGCCGCATTTCTTCCAGGCGAAGTTAAAATCATCGAAATTGTTAATTGAAATTTTTGATTTTTCTTTTATCTTGAATTTCAACAGCTTATCCATCAAAAAAATGAATCTGATATTTACTGAATTTGGTTTTTCATTCAAAAAAGGTCTTTTAATTTAAGAGCAGAGTTGATAAAACGAGTAATAGACATAGTGAGATTTCCTTTCTATAGGGTGTGGTAACTTTATTGTAATGGAAATTCTTACCTATGTCTCTTTTTTATGTTCAAGAAAAGAGACATACATTTTCACCAGCATCAAAATTTATAAAGCCAATTTACAGGGCCTCCAAAAAAGCATTTATCCGTTTAAAAGCAAACAAAAATAAGATTTGTCTACGCTCGATCCTTTATCTGATATTGATCTTGATGCTAACCTTATAACTTGATTTAAGTATGCTTTTCCTTTTATCCGCTTTCGATCATTTGTGTATGCTATAATGAAAAAGAGTGAGGAGGCATCTCTGATATGAAAAAATGTTTAGTTTTCGGTTCATTAAATTTAGATTATTTTTATTCTGTTGATCACATTTTAAATTCGAAGGAAACGCAGTCAGCTCGCCAAATGCAGTGTTTCTGCGGCGGAAAGGGATTGAACCAAGCAGTTGCCTTAAGTCAAGGCGGCGCGTCTGTTCATTTTGCAGGATGTCTGGGGCAGGCAAGCTCACTTTTATCAGATACACTGGCCCATTATCATATTGACACCCGGTACCTACGTTCAGTGGATCAACCTGCCGGTCACGCAATTATTCAAGTTGATCACACAGGACAGAATGCCATCCTTGTTTATCCAGGAAGCAACTACGCCATTACCTCCGCCCAGATTGATGAAACGCTAGCTAATTTTCAGGCGGGGGATCTGTTGGTTATTCAAAATGAAATTAACCGATTAGAAGAATTAATCCACAAAGCGCACGAACGAGGTCTGATCATCGCGCTAAATCCTTCTCCCACCCCTGCCGATCCCGGACAATTGCCGTTGAACGAGATCGATTTGTTATTTATCAACGAAGTCGAAGGTGCCTTCTTTTCAGGTCAGATTGAACCGGAAGCCATTCTGGACTATTTCGCAAAAGTTTTCCCGCATACTCAAGTCATTCTGACTTTAGGGGATCAAGGCAGCTGTCTGCAGGAAGGAAGAAAACGTATTTTTCTGCCTTGTTGTCCAGTTGAAGTCGTCGATACCGTCGGCGCCGGGGATACGTTCACAGGTTTTTTCCTAGCCGCTAAATTAGCAGGCAAATCTGCCCTTGACTGTCTTGCGATCGCTACGGCCGCCAGCGCATGCGCCGTTACTAAAAAAGGAGCTTCAGTATCAATTCCCACTTTAGCTGAAGCACAGACGTTGCTGAACCAATATCATGATTTCTTATGGTCAAAGAAAACTGAAATTACCTTTTGATCGGCCGGATTTATTCCGGTCGTTTTTCATTTAAACTGTTTCACAGTATTTCCTGGGAAATGCCTACTTTTCAGTTTACGCGCACAGCCTGATTCAACCTCATTTCTCAATCAATTCTCTTTTTCAGTGACCTTAACATAATCAAAACTGATTAAAATCATTAAACTGTTTTCAAAAGAAAAGATCAGAACTAGACTTCTATTCCAGCGAGCATACTGAAACAGAAGTTCCGTTCTGATCTTCTCATTAAGGTAAAGGTGAAATCAAAATCAATTTTTCAATTGCGTAAATCGTTCGTCAGTTATTCCGTAATTCCCGTTTTAATCGCAAACGATTAGGCGTTTTCCTGTTCCGCGGCGATTCTTCCCGCACGACGGCCAAAGGTTACGGTTCTTCCGCAGGCCGCACCTGTCGACAGGTTTGGATAGGTGGCTGAGAAATAAGCTCCGCTGTCGTTACCGACGACATACAGGCCCGGGATCGCTTTTCCTTCGGTATCCACTGCATTCATATTCAGATCAATTTGAATTCCATCCATAGTGCACAGAATATAACCGCAGTTCTTCGCACCATAGAAAGGCGCGGTGCGCAAGGCAGACATCCGGTGCGCCTCTTTGCCGAAATCCTCGTCAACCCCTTTATCATATAATTCATTATACCGTTCCACCGTTGCGGTCAACGTTTCCTTCGGCAGCCCCAGCTTCTCCGCCAGTTCTTCGATGGTATCTGCCTGTTGAACAAAACCATCCTTCACTAAGCCTGGAAGCATCCCTTCTGCGATAACCTGATATGGGATATTCGGATCAGCGTTATTCGGGAAAGGAATCAAGCGGGAGCAGCCATGTGTTTTAAACTCCTGGACATATTCTGTCCAATCCCCGTCAAATAACGTGTAATGGCAATGATCCTTTTGAAATTCATCCGAATGCAGAATTCCTTCATAGGTCCCAGATTCATTGAAAAACCGTTCGCCGTCTTGATTAACCTTTAAGAACGGCTGAGAGCCCATCCAGAAAAATCCGCTTTCGCCCTTTTTCAGCTGATCAATTCCCGGTTTTGCGTCAATTTTCAGTGCCGCGCGGTCAAACATCATCATCGAATGAGTTTCATCAAACTTACCGCCAGCCCAGATACAGGCTTTGATGCCATCCCCGGAAGCACCCGGAATGGACCCGTTGCGTCCTACCATCGCAACATTTTCCGGCTGCAATGCCTGGAGCATATCATAGTTCAGCGAATAACCGCCAGTGCAGACGATTACACCTTTTGAAGCTTTGATTTGAATGTAGTTTTCTTCCGCATCTTTGGCAATAATCCCGGTAACCCGGCCCTTTTCTTTTGTCAGCTTGATCATCGTCGTCTGATATCGGAATTCCACGCCGTGCTGCAATGCGTAATCAGTTAAAACGATATTGCCGTTCAGCGGATTTCCATTTCCGTCGTCGCTTCCGGTCCAGCGTGGTGAATGTCCCGTCGGGAAATGCTTATAGCGGTCATCCGGATCATCCCCGCCCGCTTCATGCCACAGTTCCACGCCGCGTTCTGCCAGTCGATCGCCATACCAATCAATCGTTTCCCCGGACTCTTCGCAGAACAGCTTGACCAGACGCTGGTCTAGATGTCCATTGGCAATATGCGTCATCTCTGTGATGTAGTCAAATTTGTCAATCTGCGTTCCCCATTCTTTCTGATACCGCGAGTTAATCGCCCCCAGATCATCCCGAATTCCACCGCCGGTCGGGTACTTTTCCACAACGAGTACTTTAGCTCCGTTCTCCGCTGCGGAACACGCCGCAAACATCCCGCCGGTTCCCGCGCCGACGATCAGCACTTCAGTTTCCAGCGTTTCCTTAATCGAACTGGCCTCAATCTGCGGTTCCTGTCCCAGCCAATCGTTGGCTAAAGCTTCCGGAGTCGGACAAGGTTCCGCTGCCGGCTTCTCTTCCGCAGCACAGCCGCCCAGCAGTCCCAGGGCCGCAACGCCTAAAGCGCTGGCCGCCGTTCCCTTTAAAAACTCCCGTCGTGAAATTCCCTTTTTTCCCATTTCATTTTCCTCCTTTGTCCATGGTTTATCAAATTATAAATCCAGGCCTAAGACTGGAGTCAATGGATTGTGAATAGTTTAGTAATTGCTTTTTTCAGAGCTTCCCTGTATATTGAACTTAAAATCACATGGATAACAGGGGTGCAGCAGAATGAAAAAATACAAAATCGGGGAATTTTCCAAAAAAGTCGGGGTAACCCAGGAGTTTCTGAAACATTATCAGAATAATGGAATTCTGATCCCCAATGAAATCACGGAAGCCAAATATCGGTATTACGATCAGCGCAACGCTTCGACAGTCTTAGAGATTATCAAAGATAAGAATTATGGTTTTTCCGTCAAAGAAATCGAGCAGGTTTTCCGGCATAGTTCTACCGATCAAGTTTTGACGTTGATGGAACCCAAAATTGATCAGATGAAACGACAGCTGATCTTTATGCAGGGAGTTATCGCCGAATATGAAAAATTAAAAACCTTTTGCGAGGAAACGCGGAAGGATCAATGGTTTGTCAAAGCAACTGACGCCTTTTATTTCCTGCCGCATGTGGATGTGCGCGGGTTTGTCGAAGATCCTTTCATTTATGAAATTCTGCCTGCCTGGATCCAGCACATGCCTATCGTTAAGTCCTGCCAGCGCTGCCCTGCGGATCAGCCGGAAGATTATGTGTGGGGACTTTCTGTACCGCAGCAAGCGGCCGATCAAATCCAACTGCCGGTCAATTCCAGCGTTCAGCTTTGTCCCCGTCGTCAGTTCTTTGAATATCACAGCATCTTTGCGTTGGGAAAAAGCAAAGAGAATCCGCTACAGAAAGCTTTGGCACAAATGCGCGTATTAGGCTTAAAGCCAGTGGATTCGATTTATCGCAATATTCTAATGTATACAGAATACCAAAGTGACGGCACAGTGGAACACAGCATACTCTATATTCCGTTTATCCAGGAATCCTTTATTCCTGATCATGTCCTGGATTGAAACCCTACTTCAAACGATAGTAAAAAATATCCGGCCAGACAGATCGATTTTGCTTTTCAGCAGATGAAGGAATAACCGGATTTCTATTTTACTGACTTGGATAAACAGAAAATAAAAAAGCTGGTTCACAAAGCTCGGAATGAAGCCTTGCGAATCCAGTTTTAAATGGATGGATAATTCTTCTTTTTTAAGTCAAACTTTCCTCTGATTGACCCGTTTCTCCTTTTTCCCACTTCTGAGTTAGGATAGGAGTGTTCTATGAGCAGCGGGATCACGCGTCGAAGGCATGCATCCAGTCGACTTGTCGGTAATAATAGATAAATATCACAGAGCTCATCAGCCAAGTCAGCGGATACGCCCAGAAAACAACCTGGATCGAATTTACCCATTTCACCATCAGTGTGATGAACGTCACCCGCGCCGCGCACCAGGTCAGCAGCATCACCAGCATCGGCACTGTCGATTTACCTGCTCCGCGCAGAATTGCCGCCATACAATGGGAAAACGCCAGCAGGAAGAAAAACAAGGCGGATGTCCGTGCACGGTCGGTGCCATAGGCGATGACCTGCGGATCACGGTTAAACGCGGCAATCAGCCACGGTGCTCCAATGAAAATCAAGACCCCAATTCCTTCCGCGATCACCATGGAACATAAGATGCCGAACCGCGCCCCTTTGCGCGTCCGCTCCAGTTCCCGCGCCCCCAGGTTCTGGCCGACAAAGGTGGTCAGCGCCATCGTAAAGCTGGTAATCGGCAAGAAACCGAAACCTTCGATTTTCGAGAACGCGCCGCACCCCGCCATCGCCATCTGACCGAAAGCGTTGATGTTGGCTTGCACGACGACGTTGGCAAAGCCGATGATTGAGTTCTGCAGCCCTGAAGGCAGCCCATATTGGATGATCAGCTTCAGCATCGGTGGATCAAAGCGGATTTTTTTCGGCTCGATACGGTAGACGTCCTGTACCTTCAGCAAGCGCCTGAAACACAGGGCCGCACTGACAAATTGCGACAAAATCGTAGCGAAGGCCGCGGAGCCGACCCCCCAATGCATTCCCGCAACGAAGACTAAATCGAGCACAATATTGATCAGTGAAGAAATAACCAGATACACTAACGGATGACGGCTGTCCCCGGCCGCCTGCAGAATCCCGACAAAAATGTTATACATGATAAATCCGAGCGAGCCTGCGAAATAGATCCGAAAATAGACCGTAGACAGACCCAGCACTTCCGCCGGCGTCCCCATCCAGATCAAAATTTGCGGCGCCAGTATGACGCCGACAGCCGTCATCAGCACGCTGGCTGCTAATCCAAATGCCACGGTGGTATGCACCGCCAGCTGAACCTGCTCGCCATTCCGGGCTCCATAATAACGGGCGATCACCACCCCCGCGCCAACCGCGATGCCGTTGAAGAAACCGACGAGCAAAAAGATCAAATTTCCCGAAGAACTGACTGCCGCCAGCGCTTCGCTCCCCAGAAAATTGCCAACAATCAGCGAATCGGCAGTGTTGTAGAGCTGCTGAAATAAATTACCGAAGAAAATCGGCAATGCGAAAAATAAAATCTTTTTCCAGATTATCCCTTCAGTCATCAAATTTTTAGAATTGGCTTGTGTCACTGTGTTCCCCTCTTTCCCACTTTCCTTTTTTCCCTGCCTCTGTCTTCCTTTGCTTCTTTATCATACCAGCTGGACTGCACTTCAAGTCAACTTATTTTTACGTTTATCGTTTTTCCCGCAATTTATCGGATGAACATCCCAAAGCTCCGGATTCAAAGCTTTACGATCTGATTTTTCGGCGATCGTTTTTTATGCTTGCTTCTCCGATTTCATTCCAGGATTTTCGAATGACTTGCGAAATCTGTCGATAACAGGAAAACAGACGGGTAACCCGTCTGTCAGTCGTTTTCGATCAAGCCGGTATACAGCTGATAGTAGATTCCATGCTTTTCCAGCAGGCGCTCATGATTGCCGCGTTCAATAATCCGGCCGTGATCCATAACCATGATCGCGTGGGAGTTTTTGATCGTACTCAGGCGATGCGCGATAACAAAGGTCGTCCGGCCGCTCATCAGCTTGTCCATGCCTTCCTGAACAAGTTTTTCAGTCCGCGAGTCAATCGAAGACGTCGCTTCATCCAGAATCAGCACCGGCGGATTGGCCAACGCGGCCCGGGCAATCGAGATCAGCTGACGCTGTCCCTGCGAAAGCGAGGAACCGTCGCGGGTCAGCCAGGTATCATAGCCTTTTTCCAGATGTTTAATGAAATAGTGGGCGTTCGCCAGCTTGGCCGCCGCCACCACTTCTTCATGCGTCGCATCCGGGCGGGCATATTTAATATTATCTTCAATCGTCCCGGTAAACAGATGCGTGTCCTGCAGAACAATCCCCAGCGACCGCCGCAGATCATCCTTGCGGATCAGCTTGACGTCGATCCCGTCATAGGTGATCGAGCCTTTCTGCACATCGTAAAACCGATTGATCAGGTTGGTCATCGTCGTTTTCCCCGCGCCCGTCGCGCCGACAAAGGCCAGCTTCTGTCCAGGTTCGGCAAACAATTCGATATCGTGAAGCACGGTTTTGCCTTCGACATAACCAAAGCTGACGTCATGGAACCGGACGTCGCCGGTCAGCTCAACATAATCAACGCTGCCGTCTTCGTGGCAATGTTTCCAGGCCCAGTGTCCGGTCGTCGTTTCCGATTCGCTCATCCGGCCGGATTCGTCCTTATCCACATTGACCAGCGTCACGCGGCCGTCATCGACTTCATGCGGTTCATCTAGCAGCTTGAAGACCCGCTCCGCGCCGGCCATCGCCATGATAACGGAGTTCAGCTGCTGAGAAATCTGGTTCGCGGGCCGTTAAAGGATTTGTTCAAGGCCAGGAAGGAAGCCAGGCCGCCCAGCGTCAGACCGCTGATGCCGTTGACTGCCAGCACACCGCCGATGAAGGCACACAATACGTAGGAAATATTGCCGAGATTGCCGACGATCGGCATCAGGATATTGGCATATTTATTCGCTTTGTAAGAAGCTTCGCACAGCTCGTCGTTGATCTGATTGAATTCCTCGATCGCCTTCTGTTCATGCGTGAACACCTTGACGACCTTCGCGCCTTCCATCATTTCTTCGATATATCCGTTTTCCTTCCCCAACTGCCGCTGCTGCGCGCCAAAGTAACGGCCCGACTTGCGCATGATCTTCTGCAGCGCAAACTGCATAACCACGACCATCATCAGTGTGACCAGTGTCAGCGGTACGCTCATAACGATCATTGAGAAGAACACCGACACGATTGTAAATAAAGACGATAAAAATTGTGGAATACTCTGGGAAATAACCTGCCGCAGCGTGTCAATATCATTGGTGTAAACACTCATGATATCTCCATGCGCGTGCGTATCAAAATATTGAATCGGTAACTTCTCCATATTGCTGAACAGATCATTCCGCAAATTGTTCATCGTGCCCTGAGAAATGACTACCAATATTTTCTGATAAGTCAGATTCGAGATCACACCCACCAAATAGATACAAGCCATCATGCTTAACGCCTGAAACAGCGGCGTAAAATCCGGATTGGCGCTTTGAAGCATCGGGGTGATGTAGCCGTCGATCAGCGTTTTCATAAAGACTGAAGACGCGACCGAAGCCAGCGATGAAATAATGATGCAGATCAAAACGATAACATAGCGGAATTTATATCGGCTGAGGATGTAGCTCATCAGCCGGCCCAGCACTTGGGTATTCAGCTTTTCACCGTTGGTTCCCACATTTCTAGGCCTGCTCATGTTCATCCTCTCCTTTCTTCTGCGTTTCATAGACTTCCTGATAAATCGCGTTGCTCGCCAGCAGCTCCGCGTGCGTTCCAACGCCTTCGATCCGGCCTTCGTTAAGCACCACAATGCGGTCGGCGTCTTCAATCGAGGAAATCCGCTGCGAGATGATCAATTTGGTTGTGTTCGGAATTTCTTCCCGGAACGCCTTGCGGATCATACTGTCCGTGCGTGTATCGACGGCGCTGGTACTGTCGTCGAGAATCAGAACCTTCGGATTTTTCAACAAGGCCCGCGCGATACATAAGCGTTGCTTCTGACCGCCGGACACGTTGGTGCCGCCCTGTTCGATCCGGGTATCATAGCCCTCCGGAAACTGCTGGATGAATTCATCGGCACAGGCCAGCTTGCAGGCATGGATCATTTCCTCATCTGTGGCCTGTTCGTTGCCCCAGCGCAGGTTATCCTTGATCGTCCCGGAAAACAGGACGTTTTTCTGCAGGACCATCGCGACGCTGTTGCGCAGCGAATCCAAATCATAATCCCGAACATCGACTCCGCCGACGCGAACCGTCCCCTCGCTGGCATCATACAGCCGCGGGATCAGACTCATCAGCGTCGACTTACTGGAACCGGTCGGCCCCAGGATACCAATCGTTTCTCCCGCCTTAATTTTCAGATTGATATCTTCTAAAACATATTTATCCTTTCCAGTATAATAACCGAATGCGACGTGATCAAATTCGATCGAACCATCCGCGACCGTCATCACCGGATTTTCCGGATTGACAATACTCGGCTTTTCCTCCAGGATCTCGGCGATCCGCTGGGCCGAGGCCATCGACATGCTCAGCATGACGAAGATCATCGACAGCATCATTAAGCTCATCAGAATGTTCATCGTATAGGTGAACAGGCTCATCAGCTCGCCGGTGGTCAGCGTACTGCCCACGATCATCTGCGCCCCCATCCAGCTCAGCGCCAGAATGCAGCAATACATAGTCAGCTGCATCACCGGATTGTTGAAAACCAGGATGTTTTCCGCTTTCATGAACATCTTCTTCAGGTTGCCGGCAGCTTCTTGAAATTTATTCGTTTCCGCTGTTTCCTTAACATACGCCTTGACGACGCGGATATTCGTGACATTCTCCTGTACGCTGGCATTCAGATCGTCATATTTGCGGAACGTCCTGCGGAACATCGGATGCGCCTTCAGCGTGATGAACCCCAGGATAATCCCCAGAAAAATCATCGCATAGAAGAAGATCATCGCCAGCTTGGCATTGATCATAAACGTCATCGACATCGCCACCACCAGCATCAGCGGCGCGCGCACGCACATCCGCAGGATCATCTGATAAGCGTTCTGTACGTTGGTCGCGTCGGTCATCATGCGGGTAACCAGACCGGAGGTCGAGTATTTGTCGATGTTGGCGAATGAGAATTTTTGAATATTCTCAAACATCGCCTTGCGCAGATTCTTCACAAATCCCGACGAAGCATACGCCGCGTATTTGCCGCTCAGCATCCCGCAGAACAGAGACAAAAACGCGCAGATCAGCATTAGCGCTCCATACTTGAAAACAGCGCCCAGATCTCCCTGATTGACGCCGGAATCAATGATAAAGGACATCAGAAATGGAAGCATCAGCTCCATGACCACTTCGCCAACCATCAGCGCCGGCGCTAAAAAGGATGCTTTTTTATATTCTTTTACTTCTTGAAGCAATCGTTGAATCATAACATTCTCCTTTCTCTTTCACGTTATTCTAAATTCTTTTTTATTTGATCCAAAACAGAAAAAAAGTGCTCCTGGTCCTCTGGCGAAATCGAGCGGGAAAGCAGGGCTTCCATCCTGTCGATATTCTCATTCATCTGATGATCCACCATCAACGCTTTTTCGGTCAAAACTAATTTTTTCAGCCGGGCGTCATGCGAAGCGGGAATCCGGCGCAGATAGTCGTCGCGTTCCAGAACGTTTAAAATTTCACTGGCTGTGGACCGGCGGATGCGCAGTTCCTTTTCCAGATCCCGCTGAAAGACGTCGTGGTCCTGGTTGGCAATCAGAAAACAGATCGTCCGGGTCTGCACCAACGTCAGCCCATAGCCGTCCTCATGACGAAACTGTTCCATTTTCTGATGAATCATTTGTTGAATTTCACGAATTTCATACCCTATTCTTCGCTGCATCGTATCACTCTCTTTTTTTGTTAGGATACTAACATTTTACTCTGATCTGTTTACTTGTCAATCTTATTTGTTGTGAATTTTATGTGAAATTTAACGAAAAGTTTCTCCTTCTAATTCCATTTTCGAGCTTAAAAAAGCAATAAAAAAGCGAATATTCCCAAGGGATTTCTTCGCTTTAACCGAACCGATAAAACTAGAATAAGTCCGGAATTTTTTGAGTCTTCGCGGATGTATTTTTATTCGCCGGCATTTACCTTTTTTTCCAAAATCGAACGATGACCAGCGCGGTCAGGGCGATCACCCCTGCAATTCCTGCGCCGATCATCAGCGTGGGCTCCGGCTGTTTTTTAAGATAAGGAGCCACCGAGCCATCGGAGGATGACGGTGAAACGAGCGGCACACGCGGCGTCGGAACGGTCGGCTGAGGCGTCGGCGTCGCTGGGGCATACGTCCCCTGGTCCAGATACCAATAATTGTTCAACCTCACAAGCGTCAGCTCCTGACCTTCCTGGATCCAACCGTTTATTCGTTCATTAACCTCAATATAAAACCAGACCTGACCTGCCTCGTCCGTATATTTTCTAGTCATCGGAATGACCGCCCCCGGCTCTACGTCTTGGCTGTTGATTTGATTATGAATCTGATCTGATCCCGGATATGCCCATAACGTCAGGTATCCGCGCTGTTCGCCAAAAGTATAGGTTCTCTCAATCGGTTCCAGTGCCGCCTGATGTTCCCGCTCAAAATCCTCGCCTGTCTTTGTGATTTCAAATTCCGTCAGATTCATCCACTGCCCCAGACTCAGATTTTTTTTCGGTGTCTGCACGCCCCACAAAACACCCGTTTCCGTTTCATAAGTGAAATCAATCCAGATGTCTGTGCCATTGGGAATTTCACCGACAATTTCGTTGGAAACCGGACTGGAGAAAACGGAAACGAAACCGGCATCGCCAGCCGCCGTGTAAAGCTGCCCGGCAACCTTGCATTCCTCTTCATGTTCCTTAAAAAAATCATCCTCCGGGCAGACGATCAAGTCCGCATGCAGAGTCGCCGCACTGCCCATAAGCAGCATGACCGCTATCGTCCTCTTTAAAAATTTTCTCACGCTGATCCCCCCTGTTTTTTCACGTTCTTCCAGACTTCTTTTCCCCTTCGTCTTCGCGTCCTTGGCCTTATTCACGAACTTTTTTTCTTCGCGATCATCGCCCGCCACCATACATCGCCCCTTAGTCCACTGGTTAGCGTTTTGGTTTTTTCCAGAAAACGGCGATCAAACCGCTGGTCACCACAATCACAAGGAGCACCAGACTGCCGATCAAACCGTCTCTTGAGAAAGAGAACGCGATATATTGGCGGACTGAGCCGCGTTCTTCCGGCATGTCGGTTCGGTTCGGCTCCGGCGTGAGGACAACGACCGGCTGCGGCGTCAAAGGAGGAGCAGCTTGAAGCGTGCCGTCTTCAGCGGCGAGAATATGACCGCGCTGATAATTCAGAAGCGGCGCTTGTTCCACAACAGGTTGATCGCGCTGAAACCAGCCCTGATGTCCGAAATAATAAGGTGTATGCAGCCAGATCTCGCCCGTAGCCGTCGTAAATGACGCATTTACGGTCACAGGTTCTTCCAGCAGACTTTCTGCATCCGTATATTCGTATACGCTGTCCGCACCGGGATACTCATAGAAGCATAAATAGCCGGAAAAGGCTTCCGGCGCAAACACCTCGTCAATCTGTTCTATTTCCGCCTGATGTTCCTTAAAGAAAATCGCATCATTCATTTCGACCTGAAGATCCGCCATGTTCAGCCAGACTGAGGAATCGACCAGCTCTCCCTTCAGCGCCTGAACGCCCCAGGAGTCGCCGTCTTCCTCAACATACGTAAAGTCAATCCAGATTTCTTTCCCCAGCGGCACCTGTCCCAGAATTTCGGCAGACTGCGGAGCGGTGTAAAGCTGTGCGCCTTTGGCGGCGATCACGCGGTAATATTGGCCGGCATACGTACACTCCTCGGCATGTTCTTTATAGAAAGGATCTTGCGGTTCCACGATCACATCGGCCCTCACCGGCGTCAGCACTCCCACAAACAGGAGCAATGCGCTGATGATTTCGATGATCGTCCATTCTCTTTTTCTTTTCATAATTTCTCCTCTCTGCAATATTCCTCATATGAAGCAAATGATCTTGATTCTTTTGATCAGAAATTCCACAATCTTCAAACTTGCCTTCTTGAAAGTGTGAAAGGTCATCCATGTTGAAGCAACCAGCCGATGCCATACGAGAAAACGTTGGCCGCCAATGAGAACAGCCAGGGATGCCGGATCGTCAGCGCATAGCTGCGGTAATACAGCGCCTCTACTGCGACTGCCAGACTTTCCAGCAGCGGAATCAGAAACCATGAAGGCAGGGAATACCGGAATGTCAGCGCCAGATAAACGACCGCCGGATTGGTAATCAGATTGACCAGCAGAATCAGAAGTAAATCCTTGCTGCGCCGAATCCCAAGCAGAAACGCGAAGGCCAGCTCCAGCAGCCAGGTCATGATCAGCGACAAGACCAACGAGCTAAGCATGATTATGCCCCCATCGAAAAGCCAGGCACAGAACCAGCCAGGACAGCGCGATCAAGATCAGCGTCTGCACTTTCGTTACTGCCGTGATGCCCAGGATCACCGGCACAAACCCAAGAAACAGCGCAAACGTTAAAAACCCAAACGCAAAGCCGGCATGTTGCGGAAACTGCCGGTGCATCTGTTTCAAGCACAATGGCATCGTCATATTGAATAAAAATACGCCCGCCAGTCCGGTAATCATCCCATTAGAAATCCAAAAACAGAAAAAACTCAGCCCCAGCGAAACCCTCGCCGTCTTCTCCAGCCCCCAAAGGTCGGCCGCAATTCCGCCTGCCGCTTTTCCGCCCGCGGCAGCCAGCGTCAGCGGGATCAGCGCCTGGACTTTCCACGGCAGCGGCCAGGTAAAGCCGGCAAAAGACCGCAATATCACGACGAGAAACAAACAGACCGAACTGATTAAAGAGAAGGAACTATTAACTTCCTCCTGACGCTCCTGCGGCTTCCACGGCAGACGATTAACGACAAGGGCCAGCAGGATCAAGAACAGGGTCAGCGGCAGAATCATTACTGAATCCAGCCTGGCTGCCAGCGTCCCCAGCGTGATGCCCAGCGCTCCCGGTGCGACAAAGATTCCCAAGGCAGCGCTGCCAGGCTCCGCATCCATCAACGGTTTTCCGATCCCCAGATGATACGCCGCATTGCCAAGTCCTAAAATCAGTCCCAGCGCCGCTAACGGCAGCGGCAGCGCCCCGGCAGCGCACAAAAGCACGCCGCATGCCGCCCAGGGAAATGCCGGCCAGCGGTCTACCAGAATTCCCATCGGCATCTGCAGTGCAAACGCACAGAAATTATAAAGGATCAGCAGCTCCGTCCACCAGATCGTTTCCCCATTATGCCGCAGCAAAAACGCCGCGCAGGCAAAGTCGACCAGGAAGTGACCGATCGCTCCAACTATCAGAGCCTTCCCATTCTTCATAAGCATAACTCCTTTTCTCCATTATACAGGAAAATCAACACGCACGGCGAAAAAGACAAAATTCACTGATCAGTTTGTTCTCTGTTATTTTCCCGCCTAGCCGGCCTCTTGGTGAATGCATAGCATACAGGGAAAGGAGGAATGCAGAATGGCTTACACATTACAGCTGGGCAGCAACGGCATCGACGTCAAAAAGATGCAGTATTATATCAACCAGATCTTGGCAGCGCCGAACCTGACGCCGATGGAGGAGGATGGCATTTATGGACAGAAGACTGAATTTGCGGTCGCTGTTTTCCAGTATGTCTACCATCTGAATGTTGACGGCATCATCGGTCAGGCGACCTGGGACAAGATTATCCAGGAATTCAAAAATCTGCCGAGTCCGGCAATGGAACGTAATAAATCAACGCGGACGCTGCGGGTTGGCAACGTCGGTCTGGGCGTCCAGAAATTCCAACAGTATTTAAACGAATTGATCGCCCCTAATCCCCGCCTAGTCGTCGACGGCAACTTCGGCCAGAACACCAAGCGCGCCGTGGAAACCTTCCAGGCGTTAAATGGCTTGAACGTGGACGGTGTCATCGGCAACAACACCTGGGATCGGATTATCAATCGTTTGCAGTAAACGGTAAGTGATATCTCTCGAAAAGGTCTGAATTTCAGGCCTTTTCATTATGATTTCAGACTTGACGTCCAGCTGGGAATGGATTATCATAATAATAGTTCTATATAGAACATACGTATAAATTCCTCGAGGTGATCTCCATCGAAACACTAGGCGGTTTTTACATCACGCAGATTAAACAGCTTCAGGACCGGATCTTTGAACGCTTTTTAAGCGAGCAAGGCCTGAAGATCAGCGGCGGTCAGGGCCGAATTTTATTCGTGCTGTGGAAGCAGTCGCCCTGTACGATCAGCGAAATCAGTCAGCGGACTTCGCTGGCGAAGAATACCGTATCGATCATGATCGATACGATGGTCGCGCACGGCATCGTGCGGCGGGAAAGCAACCCTGACAATCGTCGTCAAACGTTGATTACGCTGACCGATTACGCCGTTTCGCTCCAACAGAAATACAACGCCGTTTCCCAGCGTATGAACGTTCTGTTCTATACCGGCTTCAGCGAAACCGAAAAAGATCAATTTGAAGCTTATCTGCAGCGAATCCTGACGACGCTGCGCCAGGCCGAGCAAAATCAAGAAAACAATGAGGGTTAAGACAATGATGAGTCAAGATGAAATCATCCGCTTTATTCGAGCGCAGAAGGTCGCCGTTGTGACCGGCGTCGACGCCGACGGGTTTCCTAGTCAGAAAGCCATGTTCTCCCCGCGGCGGATTGACGGACGCACTGTGTTCTATTTTTCCACCAACACCTCTTCCCAGAAGGTCGAAGTCTTCCGCGGCAATCCCAAAGCCGGCATTTATTTTTACAAGCAGGGCAGACAGAAATATGTCGGCATCCATCTGAAAGGAATGATGGAGGTTCTGACTGATCACGAAGCCAAAGCGTCGATCTGGCTGCCGACGGACACGATGTATTATCCATTGGGCGTCGATGATCCGGATTACTGTGTTCTCAAGTTCACTGTAACCGGAGGCCGTTTTTACAGCGAGGGTAAAACTGAAGATTTCCAGCTGACCGACACCGATCAATAACGTTTCCAAGCTAAAACGACAGCCAGTTCTGCGCAGATAACGCATACGAACTGGGTGCTTATCAAAAAAAGCGTCGGATTCCACTTGAACTGAGTGAGAATCAGGCGCTTTTTGTTTTGCTTGTTTCTGGATATTCAGCTTGAGCTACATCAGCGGCGCAAAGAGCTTGATCACATTGACGATCCAACGCTTGAGCAGCGGTTGAAACTGGCGGCAGTCTTCGATAGTAATGGGCTGGGAAACGGCCTGTGTGGCCAGGAAATCATCATGCAGCTGAGTGACCGCCTGCGTTCTCAGCATCCAGGTCGCGCATTCATAATGATGAACTAAAGAACGGTAATCCAAGTTGATGGTTCCGACAACGCCGACCTGATCGTCGGAAACAAACGTCTTCGCGTGAATAAAGCCCGGTGTGTATTCATAAATTTTAACTCCCGCCTGCACCAGTGAAGGATAAGTGGATTGGGTGATCAGATGAACATACCATTTGTCAGGAATATGCGGCGTAATCAGCCGAACATCAACACCCCGCTTCGCCGCCATCATCAGCGCCGTCAGCAGCTCATGATCAATAATCAGATAAGGCGAGGTCATCCACACATAATCCTGCGCCTGATTCAGAATGTTCATATAAACGGTTTCGCCGGTCATCTCATGATCGAGCGGAATATCGGTGTAGGACTGGACATAACCGCAGCCTGGCCGGATCTTTGACTCCGGCAGATAACAGGAGAAGTCCGGATCCTCATCGCGGTAAAAATTCCAGGCTTCCAGGAACATCATCGTCAAATTGACAACGCCTTCCCCTTTCAACATCACCGCGGAATCCTTCCAGTGACCGTGCTTGGCATACGCGTTGATGTATTCGTCAGCAAGATTGATGCCGCCGTTGAAACCGACATTCCCGTCGATGACCGTGATTTTACGATGATCGCGGTTGTTATGGGAAACGGTCAGATGGGCGGTAAACCGGTTGAACACGACCGTCTTGATCCCCATCGCTTCCAGCTTCTGATCGTAATGATCCGGCAGCGTCATGATGCAGCCTAAATCATCATACATCATCCGAACTTCGACTCCAGCCTTCACCTTTTCCTGAAGAATTTCCAGAATTGTATTCCACATCGTGCCTTCTTCAACGATGAAATATTCCATAAAGATAAAATGACGGGCCTTCTTCAGTTCCTCACACAGCCGCTCAAACATCACTTCGCCTAACGGCAGATAAACGCATTCCGTATTCGTGTAGGGCTTACGCTGGTTGGCCCACTCGATATAATGGGACTGTCCGGAAAACTGCGGTGCTTCCTGTTGCAAACACTCCCCGGCGTCATCAAGCTTAGCGGCCGCCTTCAAGCCGCGCTGAACCAGCTCATCCATACGCGCTTTCTCCTCCTTGCGGACCGGCGTGCGGCCAAAGCAAACATAGGCGATACCGCCCAGAATCGGCAGGATCAGCATTAAAATGATCCATGGGATTTTTAAGCTCGGCGATCCGTCGTTATTGACGAGATAAACAAGCAAAAACAAGCTGAGCAAGATGCAGAAGGCATAAAAATAGATAAAATAATTACTCATTTTGAGAATAATCATAAACAGCAGCACAGCCTGCGCGGCGATTAAAAGGGCAGTGACCACCAAGCGGCTGGTCAAAAAATGCAAAAGTTTCCGAATCATCGCGAAGTCCCTTCTTTCCCAGACAATAACTCTTTCCTTGATTTTATTATATCAAGCGTTCAAGGGAAAAACACTAAACAACCAAATTCTTCGTATATTTTCAAATACCGTCAATGAGCTTCACTAACCTGATCACTGTGATTTTTTTAATTCTTTCGCTTCTTTACCTGTCATTGCTTCAATCTGAATTTCGACCATGTTCACAACGTCCAATAATTGATCGATTTCTGCCTTGCGGCCTTCCGGATATTCTGGGGAATAGCGTTCTGCCAATTTTTCCAAGGCCGCCCGTTTCTCACCAGCTTCATTCAGGATCCGGGTCTTTCCAAAAACGATCACACTGCGAAAATAGGTCGTATACTTTTCCGGAACAACCTGATCCTGATCAATAACGCAGAAAGACACCTTGGGATTGCGGGCGATCGCTTCCAGCTTATGCCCTTCTTTGGCACAATGAAAATAGAGCTTAGAATCGCAATAAACATAACTGAGCGGTACGGCATAGGGATAATCATCTTCACCCGCGGCAGCCAGCACGCCTGAAGTTCCGCGCCTCAGCACGGCGACGCATTCTTCTTCGGATAAAGCTTGATTCTTTCTTCGCATTGTTGTTTTCATCTTTTTCCTCCTCTTGCGGTCTGTTCCATTGGAAAACAAGCCTGATGCCAAACCCTGTTTCAGCAGAATGGAAATAATAACCGGCCATTTCTATTTCTTCTACTGTATAAAAGCCGCTGGGATTCGTCAAGTTCTTTTCCAGTTCATCAATTGACGCGCATTCCCGAATTCATCGCAAAATAAAAGAAAGCCCCTATGAATGAAGTGTACCCCATATCAAGGACAAAGAAAAGAAACCTGTGTAAGTGATAGACAAAAAACGATATCCTAAGGTCGAAAAGGAGGATATGCACAAAAGGCAATGACATAAAAAAGATCATTGCCTTTCCTTTGTGTATCACAAAAACAATGAAACAAGTTAACTATGAAGAAATGATTAAACTGATGGATGACGCTTCGTACACAGCCCTTGAAAAAGATAAAATTTTAGGGACAATTAAAATTAAAGAAGATGAAAACTTGTGGATCTATATCAAGCGTTCAAGGGAAAAACACTAAACAACCAAATTCTTCGTATATTTTC
>PVML01011274.1_pt1 | contig 23728 bp, 25 predicted proteins | sample 1853371 | NCBI WGS metagenome assembly PVML01 (sample SAMN08533508, study PRJNA380276) | Human gut metagenome, whole genome shotgun sequencing project. | isolation source: participant 1, chromium library | host: Homo sapiens | collected 2017 | reverse complement strand
AAAATGAGCGTATTTGATACGGCAACCAGCTTTATCTCCAGTATCTTTGCTCCAATCGTTCCGGCATTAGCGGGAGCCGGTATGGTAAAGGCCCTGTTGGCGGTATTGGTGTCGTTTCATCTGGTGAGTACGGCGGATCAGACCTACATGATTATCAATATGATCAGTGATGCCACATTTGCTTTCCTGCCGGTGCTGCTGGCGTATACCACGGCGCAGAAGCTGAAATGCAACCCAATCCTTGCGGCTGCGGTCGGCGGGATTCTGGTACATTCCACCTGGGGGAGCCTGGTGGCGGCCGGGGAGGCGGTACACCTCTTTGGTGTGATTCCCCTTTACCTTGTCAGCTACACCTCATCGGTCATTCCGATTATCCTGGTACTGTTAGTCCAGGCGCCCATGGAGCGGTGGCTGAACAAGGTAATACCGAATGCGGTTCGACTAGTATTCGTGCCGATGATTGTGTTCCTGGCTATGGGAATTCTGGGACTTACGGTTTTAGGGCCGATTGGCGCATTTGTAGGAAATATGTTGAGCAGCGCATTCCGGTGGCTGGGAGCTAACGCCAGCTGGGCGCCTCCGCTGCTGGTGGGAGCCACGTTCCCCGTCATGGTCACTTTCGGAATCCATCATGGGATTGCCCCGGTGGGCACCATGTCTCTCATGCAGCTTGGTTATGACGCCATCTGGGGACCGGGAATCGTCTGCTCCAATATTGCACAGGGTATCGCGGCCCTTGTGACCGCGTTCGTAACCAAGGATAAGGATACGAAGCAGATTGGGATTTCTTCCGGTATCACAGCTTTAATGGGCGTCACGGAACCGGTACTGTACGGTGTGAACCTGCCGAAAAAATATCCTCTGGTGGCGGCGATGATTGGAGGCGGGGCAGGCGGCCTGTTTGCGGGACTCACCCATACCAGACGGTTTGCGTTCGGTTCCTCCGGAATCCCGGCGGTGGTGATGTACATAGGGGAAAACACCATGCAGTATTTTTACCAAATTATCATTGCGCTGCTGATCAGCTGCGTGGTGACCGCAGTATTTGCCTTTATCTTTGCAAAGAAATATGAGAAGTAAATGGAGGAGGATTCATATGTCAGAGAGAAGAATGCCGGAAGGATTTTTGTGGGGAGGCGCCACGGCCGCCAATCAGTGTGAAGGCGCCTGGCGGGCGGACGGAAGAGGAACAACGGTCATTGACCTGCTCCCCCACGGGGAGGATCGAATGCCAATCGCAAAAGGGGAGCTGCGCTGCCTTTCCTGTGATGACAGCCATTTCTACCCCAGCCATGACGCGGTGGGATTTTATGATCACTATAAGGAGGATATCGCCCTGTTTGCAGAGATGGGATTCAAGGTATTCCGTATGTCCATCTCCTGGACGCGCATTTTCCCCAACGGGGACGAGGATGAGCCCAATGAGGCGGGTCTGGCGTTCTATGACAGGGTGTTTGATGAATGTAAAAAGTATGGGATTGAACCATTGGTTTCATTATGCCACTTCGATGTGCCGGTGCACCTGATAAAAACCATCGGTGCATGGAAAAGCCGGAAAATGATTGACTGTTTTATAAAATATTGTGAGACCGTATTCCGCAGATACCGGGATAAGGTGAAATACTGGCTCACGTTTAACGAGATAAATATGATCCAGCATATGCCGTTTTCCGCAGCTGGCGTGGTGTTTGAGGAGGGGGAAAACCGCAAGCAGGCAGAGTACCTCTGCTCCCACCATGAGCTGCTTGCCAGCGCCCGGGCGGTAAAGCTGGTCCATGAGATCATCCCCGGAAGTATGGTGGGCTGTATGCTGGCAGGTGGAACATTCTACCCGTATACCTGCAACCCCGCCGATGTCTGGGAGGCGAGGAAGACAGGGAGAAACAACTTCTTTTTCATTGATGTGCAGGCGAGGGGGTATTATCCGGCGTTTGCATTAAAACAGATGGAACGGGAGGGCATCGTACTGGACTGGGAGCCGGAGGACGAGGCGGTTCTGAGGGAAGGAGCGACGGATTTTGTCAGCTTCAGCTATTACAGCAGCCGATGCGCTTCCGCCGATCCGGAGGTCAATGCTCACAAGATGGCGACCAATGCGTTCCGCACTGTCCGCAACCACTATCTGCCGGCCAGTGAGTGGGGGTGGCAGATTGATCCGCTGGGGCTGCGGATTGCCATGAACGATTTATATGACCGCTACCAGAAGCCGTTGTTTATCGTGGAGAATGGTCTTGGAGCCAAGGATACGGTGGAACCGGACGGCAGCATCAACGATGATTACCGGATTGATTATCTCCGCCAGCATATAAAGGCCATGATTGACGCGGTTGTGGAGGACGGTGTGCCGCTGATGGGATATACCATGTGGAGCCCTATTGATCTGGTATCGGCCTCCACCGGCGAGATGAGCAAGCGTTACGGTTTTATCTATGTGGACCGGGATGACGCGGGCAGCGGGACTCTGGAGCGGAAGAAGAAAAAGAGTTTTTACTGGTACAAGAACGTGATTGCGAGCAACGGAGCTGACTTAGGGGAGTAATGAACGGGTGAGGTTCCTATCTGATTTGAGGGGAGATTGCGATATGAAACAGTTCAGTTATACCATTCAGGATAAAGTCGGAATCCATGCACGTCCCGCAAATCTCCTGGTCCGGGAGGCCAGGAGGTTTCAGAGCAGGATTGTCCTCCGCCGGGGAGAGAAATGGGCGGAGGTGACAAACCTGCTGGCGGTACTGGGTCTTTATGCAAGGTGCAATGACACGATTGAGGTGGAAGTGTCAGGAGAGGATGAGGAAGCCGCGTGCGAGGCTGTGAGGGGAGTTTTTGAAACCTATTTATAAAGGACGAATGGAATCTGAAATGATAGTGAGAGATGCAGGAGGATTGAGATGGGATTATTAAATAAGCTGCTTGGCGGCAAAGGCCAGGAAATTCCGAAGAAGGAAATCATAGAAAAGAATACGGTATACGCACCTGTGGACGGTGAGCTGATTGCACTGGCGGATTTCCCGGACGAGGTGTTCCGGGAGGGTGTTTTAGGCCCAGGCTGTGGAATTGTCCCCAAAGGGGAAGTTGTGAGGGCGCCGTTTCACGGAACGATTATCGCTTTGCAGGATACGGGGCACGCTGTCGGCATGATGAGCGAGGACGGAGTGGAGCTGCTGATCCATGTGGGCATTGATACGGTGGGATTAAACGGAAATGGATTTACTCCCAAGGTAAAGACTGGGGATACGGTTGTAAAAGGCCAGGAGCTGCTGGAATTCAGCCTGGAAACCATTCATGCCGCAGGGCTGAACAGCACAGTGGCGGTCACGGTGCCAAACGCGGCGCAGTTCCAGTCGGTAAAGACAGTGAAACCGGGGACGGTCGATAACAATACGGTGATTATTACACTGGAATAAATGTACATTCGCATAAAGGAGATAAAGGACTATGAAATATCCGAATTTATTTAAAACGGCAAAAATAGGGAATATTACAGTTAAGAACAGGATTGTTATGGCTCCCATGGGAACCGCACTCTGCTCTATGGACGGGGAAATGACAGATAATATCATTGAGTATTATAAGGAACGTGCCCGCGGCGGATTCGGCCTGCTTTTTGTGGAGGTCTCGGAGGTGGACTGGGCGGTAGCCTCCGCAACGCTGAATTCCGTGCGGGTTGACACGTCAAGGGCAATTCCGCAGATGCGCCGCATGGCAGAGGGTGTCCATGCTTATGGGGCGAAGATTTTCGGACAGCTGCACCATGGAGGGAGACAGGCGAACCGCTGGTGCAATGACGGGCACCAGCCGGTATCATGTTCCCCAATCCAGTCAAAAGCCTGCCCGGATGCCCCCAGGGAGCTTACCAACGCCGAGGTTAAGGAGACCATTAAGAAATACATATTCGGAGCGCAGATTATGCAGATGGCGGGATTTGATGGCTGTGAGGTGCATGCCGCCCATGGATATCTTGTCAACCAGTTTATTTCAGAATATTCCAATAAGAGAACGGACGAATATGGCGGTTCCTTTGAGAACAGGATGCGGTTCTGTGTTGAAATCATTAAGGGAATCAAGGAACGGTGCGGCAGGAATTTCCCTGTTTCCGTCCGTATTGACTGCGAGGAGGGAATCGAGGGAGGCTATGGACTCGAAACTGGTATTGAAGTTGCAAAAGCTGTAGAAGAGGCAGGAGCTGATATTATTAACTGCTCCATGGCCTGCTATGAGGCGTTCCCTGCCGGTGTTGATACTGCTTCATTTAAGCAGGGCTGGAGGGTTTATCAGACAGAAGCGGTGAAAAAGAATGTAAGCCTCCCTGTGATCTGCGTGGGGGCAATCAGAGAGCCGGCTTTTGCTGAGAGCTGTATTGCTGACGGAAAGACGGATTTTGTCGCTCTTGGCAGACAGTCCATCGCAGATCCGGAGTGGCCCAACAAGGCAAGATATGGGAAAGACAATGAAATCCGGAAATGTCTTTCCTGCATGACCTGTATTTACAACCTGTTTGCCGGCAGTTCGATCAGCTGTGCAATCAATCCATGTGCGGGACACGAAAAGGAATATATCCGTCCCGTCAAAAATGGCGCAGCAAGAAAGGTTATCGTTGTCGGAGGCGGTCCAGGAGGAATCGAGGCGGCAAGGATTCTTGGCATCAGGGGCTTTGACGTAACTGTTTTTGAGAAGAACAGCAGGCTTGGCGGTCAGCTCCTCCTGGCGAAGAATGCGATTGATCAGGAAAACATGGAGAATTTTGCCGATTATGGCACCGCCGTTTTAGAGAAGTTGGGCGTCACAGTTTGCCTGAACACAGAAGCAACGGCCGAGATGATTCGGGAGTTAAACCCTTATGCAGTATTTATAGCAACTGGGGCAAACGGCTTTAAGCTGAAAGTACCGGGATATGACAGGGAGAACGTGTATACTGCAGAGGAATATCTGGCTGGAAATGTAGAAATTAAAGACAAGAAAATTATAGTCATTGGAGGCGGTATCACAGGCTGTGAAACAGCGGCGCTGGCGGCTTCAAGGGGAAACCAGGTAACGGTCGTTGAGATGCTGCCCTCTGTGTGCAACAATATTTATAATGACTCCAGAAAAGAAATCATCCATGATTTAGAGAAATTCCATGTGGACGTTTTAACGTCCCATGCAATCCGGGAAGTGACGGACCATGGGGTCAGAGTCGAAAATGTGGATGACGGAAAATTGATTGCGATTGATGCGGATGCTATCATCATGGCACTTGGCGTTAAACCGGAAAATTCTCTTTACACGGAACTCAGTGAAGATTTTGAACATCTGTATTATTTTGGTGACGCGGTTGCACAGGGGAAGATTATTGATGCTACACGCTCCGGTCATGTGTATGCGCTTGAGCTTGACGCATAAGGGTTTGCTGAGAATCTTGGGCCGGCAGTGAGAAATTTATAGAGGCATGGCTATACACAAAAGGCGATTTCTATTTTCATAGAGATTGCTTTTTGTGATTTATAAGGTTAATAAGTTGATAATCAGATAAAGAAATGCTAAAAAGACATATCTGAAAATGCTATATAGGTATTAGACATTACAAAAAAATAGAAGTAAAATACAACTATCAAAATCAATAACAAAGCAAGACAGAAAAGGAGAGTAAAAAAATGGAATTAAACAAGAAAATGCCGAAAATTGCAATGGGAGCATGGTCATGGGGTTCCGGTGCATCCGGAGCGGATCAGGTATTCGGAAACCACTTTACAGCAGACGACTTAAAGCCGGTGTTTGATGCGGCCATGGAAGCCGGACTGAATTTATGGGATACGGCCACTGTATACGGAATGGGTGCTTCCGAGGATCTGTTGGGCGGATTCTTAAAAGATAAAAATCAGGAGGATACCATTATCTCCACTAAATTTACCCCGCAGATTGCCTCCATGTATTCGGATTCTATGGAGAAGATGTTAGACGCAAGCATGAAGCGTCTATATGCGGATTATGTTGATATCTATTGGATTCACAACCCGGCTGATGTGGAGCGCTGGACACCGGAACTGATTCCTCTGGCAAAGAGCGGAAAGATCAAAGCCATCGGCGTTTCCAACCACAATCTGGCAGAACTGAAACGGGCCAATGAGATTCTCGCAAAAGAGGGCTTAAAGGTTTCTGCGGTGCAGAATCATTTCAGTTTGTTAAACCGTACCTCTGAGACCGGCGGCGTCCTGGAATACTGTAAAGAGAATGACATTACGTTTTTTGCCTATATGGTATTGGAACAGGGCGCATTGTCCGGAAAGTATGATGTGGCTCATCCGTTCCCGGAAGGGAGTGACCGGGCAAGATCCTACAACCAGTCACTGCCCCAGCTGGAATCCCTGATTGCCCTGTTAAATGAGACAGGGAAAGCACACGGAGGCGCCAGTGCGGCACAGGTGGCGACAGCCTGGGCAGTTGCAAAGGGAACCCTGCCAATCATCGGGGTAACGAAAATAAAGCACGTAGAGGATGCGGCAAAAGCGGCGGAAATGATCCTGACTGCTGATGAGATCCGCAAGTTAGAGGAAGCGGCTGCCCAGGTAGGTGTATCCACAATCCGTGAATGGGAAAAGGCGATGGACTGATTGGTTAGCCCACAGGGAATTTTTATAAAGATACGAGAGGAGACAGATCATGAAAAAAGTAATGAGATTTATGGCAGCCCTGTTTCTGATGATTTCCATGTCTGCAACCACAGCGTTGGCGGCAGGCTGGGTTGGCGGTCAGGGCGCCAATGAGGGACGCTGGTGGTACGATTTGGGAGAGGGGCAGTATTATGCCGGAGCAGAGAACGCCCCATCCTGGCAATGGATTGACGGCAATCAGGACGGAACTGCCGAATGCTATGCGTTTGATGCAGAGGGCTGGCTCTATACCGACACTGTGACACCGGACGGCTATCAGGTTGACGGAAACGGAGCATGGACGGAAAACGGTATCCCCCAGACAAAAGTTTCGGAAACTGCGGCTCTGCAGGCCGGCAGCCAGGATCAGGCGGCAGGCAGTACACTGATTGTATATTTCTCGAAGACAGGAACCACGGAGCAGGCCGCGCAGAGAATTCAAGAGGTTACGGGCGGTACCCTGGTGGAGCTGGAGCCGGTGAATGCCTATCCGTCCTCCTACAGCGAGACCCTGACGGTTGCCCAGAGAGAGCTGGACCAGGATGCAAGGCCAGCACTTTCCACTACGGTTGCGGATATGGGGCAGTATGACACGGTCTTTATCGGGTATCCCATCTGGTTCGGGACGGCTCCCAAGGTGATTGAGACCTTTCTGGAATCCTATGATTTTACAGGGAAGACGATTGTTCCGTTCTGCACCAGCGGAAGCAGCGGCATTGAGAGCAGCGTGCGGGTAATCCGCAGCCACTGTCCGGAATCCAACGTGCTGTCCGGCCTCAGGCTCAATGATGTGAGTGGAGTGGAAGCCTGGGTGAATGGTCTTGGATTGTAAAGAAATTTAAGTATCAGGAAGATAAAATACAGGTGTTCCTGCGGGGAGGCCTGTATTTTTCATGTATCGCACGTAAGCGCCTGAAAATAGGCGTTGAGCGCCCGCAGTAATAATAAATAGGAATATCTGACTAAAAGACATATTGTAAATGGATAGAACTTATTGTATGATAATCACAAAAAGAGGCTCGAAATGAGATTCTGCAGAACCAGGACAGCAAGGAGGAAGTTATATGGAAATCCGGGTATTGAACTACTTTTTAATGGTGGCGCGGGAGGAGAATATCACAAAGGCGGCCCAGCTTCTCCATGTCACTCAGCCCACACTTTCCAGACAGCTCATGCAGCTGGAGGAAGAACTGGGGGTCAAGCTGTTTAAGCGGAGCAATCACAGCATTATCCTGACCGATGACGGAATGCTTTTGCGGCGGAGGGCCCAGGAACTTCTCTCTCTGGCCGACAAGACGAAACGGGAGTTTGTCAGGGAAGAAGATAAGCTCACAGGGGAGATTGCCATTGGCTGCGGGGAGCTTATGAGTGTCAGCTGCCTGGCGGAAATTCTTGTGGCGTTCCGGGAAAAATATCCCCTGATCCGGTTTGATATGTACAGTGGGAATGTGGATAATATCAAAGACCGTATCGAGCGTGGACTGCTTGATATCGGGCTGCTTTTGGAGCCTGCCGATGTGAGTAAATATGAATTTGTCCGTATGCCGGTCAGGGAAACCTGGGGTGTCCTGGTGAGAAACAATTCCCCGCTTGCAGCACGGAAAACGGTTTCGCCTAAAGACCTGCAGGGGATTCCGCTAATTACGACCAAGAGGATTCAGATGCAGAATGAATTATCCAACTGGTTTGGCGAATATTCAGAGGAAATGGAGTCCGTACTGACCTATAACCTGATCTATAATGCGGCCATGATGGTGAGGGAGGGAATGGGAGCCGCCCTGTGTTTAAAGCTGGAAAGCTCCTATGAGGATCTTTGCTTCGTGCCCCTGTCCCCTCATCTGGAACTGAGTTCCGTGGTGGCATGGAAGAAAAACCAGGTCTTCCCTCCGGCAGTCGCCGCATTTATCCGCTTCATCAAATCCTATTTAAACAGGGAGGATGAGGCAGAGACATCGGACAGCAATCATGCTGCGGACGGTGAGCAGGAGGAATGAGAAAAGCAGAAATAGAGAAAACGCATATCTGACGATACTAACCAGGTATTAGACTTTTTAATATAAGAAGATTACAATATGGGTGTGACCGCAAGGTGCACCCATATTGTATTTTTCAGGATGTGGCGGACGGTTCATGCGGGTTAGGAATATGCAGAAAAGAGAGGGATCAGCAGTTTGACAGAACGGTTATTTTTAAACAGGGATTTAAGAAAGCTGCTTGTGCCGCTGGTCATTGAGCAGCTTTTGACTATGCTGGTGGGGATTGCCGATACCATGATGATCTCCTATGCAGGGGAGGCAGCCGTCTCCGGCGTCACCCTGGTGGACATGGTGAATTACCTGATCATCACCGTGCTGACCGCGGTGGATACCGGAGGAGCGGTAATCGTGTCCCAGTATCTAGGAATGAGGGACAGGGAGAAAGCGAATGAAGCCGCAGGACAGCTGCTCACGGTCACTGTGCTGATTTCTACGGGTATCATGGCGGTCTGTACCCTGTTCCATGCAGGTATCCTGTCGGCGCTGTTCGGGCAGGTGGAACCGGCAGTGATGGAGGCGGCAAACACGTACCTGGTAATCACAGCTCTTTCCTTTCCGTTTTTAGGCGTGTACAATTCATCAGCGGCTTTGTTCCGTTCCATGCACAGAACCAGCGTTACTATGTATGTGTCTTTGCTCATGAACACCATCAACATCATCGGAAATGCAGTCGGAATCTTTGTATTCCATGCCGGTGTGGCCGGCGTGGCGGTCCCTACGCTAATCTCCAGGGCGGTGGCGGCGGTAATTCTGACCGGACTGGCATTTGACCAGAGGAATGAGATTTCCGTCAGCTGGAAGGACATCCTTTCCTGGAAAAAGAAGACCCTGTTAAAAATACTGCACATCGCTGTGCCCGGCGGCATAGAGAACGGACTGTTCGCTCTGGGGCGGGTGCTGGTCACCAGCATTGTGGCGCTGTTTGGAACCGCTCAAATTGTGGCGAATGGGGTTGCGGGCAGTGTGGATACTATTGCGATCCTGGTGGTAAATGCGGTGAACCTGGCAATCGTCCCGGTGGTGGGTCAGTGCATCGGTGCGGGGGAAAAGGAGCAGGCGAAGTATTATACCAGGAAACTGATGAAGGTTTCCTATGCGGCAACCGGGATACTGGGTATGCTGGTAATCCTTTTACTGCCGTTCATCCTGGGTTTTTTCAGTTTGTCCGGGGAAACCTATGCGCTCAGCTGTACCCTGATTATCTCCCATAATATACTTGCATTTGCACTGCATCCCACATCCTTTAATCTGGCTAACAGTCTGCGGGCTTCCGGGGATGTGAAAGTTACCATGTGGACGGGAATCGGCTCCATGCTGGTGTTCCGCCTGGGGACGGCATATGTGCTGGGAATTGCCATGGGACTTGGAATATATGGGGTGTGGGCAGCCATGGGCATGGACTGGCTGGCTCGGTCGGTGGTATTTGTAATCCGCTATCGCAGCGGAAAGTGGAAAGAAATGAAAACAATATAGAGAAGAATAAAGGAGGATATTATTATGCCGGTAATTACATTTGAAGCAGCAAAATTGACAAAGGAGCAGAAACAGGAGCTGGCCCGGGAGTTTACGGAGACCGCAGCCCGTGTGACCGGACTTCCCAAAGAGGGGTTCTATGTATTTTTAAAGGAAAATGACTTAGACAATGTGGGAGTCGGCGGACAGCTGCTCAGCGACAGAAAATAAGCGGATACCAGGATGGAGCGCAGCAATTCATAAGGAGGAACAGATGAAAATTTTAATTTTAAACGGAAGCCCCAGAGCAAATGGAAACACGGCGGCAATGCCCCGGGCATTTACGGAAGGCGCAGAGGCCGCAGGCCATGAGGTGACGGAAATTCAGGTAGGAAGAAAGAAAATCGCAGGCTGTCTTGGCTGTGAATACTGTCATACAAAAGGGAATGGGAGCTGCGTTCAGAAAGACGATATGGATGAGGTTTACGAGGCGTTAAAACTGGCGGATATGCTTGTATTTGCGTCCCCGGTTTATTATTTCACCATGTCCGGGCAGTTACAGAATGCCATTGACCGCACATATGCCTTTGATATCCCGAAGAATATCAGAAAGGCGGCTATGATTTTAAGTTCTGCTTCCGATGGCGTCTATGAGCCGTCCGTTCTGCAGTACCGGGAGATTCTCCGCTTTTTTGAAATTCAGGATATGGGCATTAAAACCGCTCATGGGGATGAAAACAAGTCAGAAAAACTCCTGGGTGAGATGAAAGCATTTGGGGAAAGTATGTAAAAAGACGGTATAAGCGTCAGATAAGGGGGTCCCATCCGCCCATAGTGGCTCATGGGGCGCCCTTTTGTTATTCTTATTGAATTTTGGGTTGATTTTATCTTGCAAAGATATGCCAAAAAGGCATGAAAAGAAATAAGACATGGGTATTAGACATTTAAAATGACAGTTGCTAAGATAAAGGCAGAAACACAATAACAAGGAAAGAATTTCCCTGGATACAGGGGAAAAGAGGTGAAATACAGGTCATGGATATAATCAGGCGTGAAATGATTTATCTCTGGTATTATTTCAGTGTCCAGCTTGAGCAGATTGCAGGCTACTGGATTCTGGGCATGGCGCTTGGCTCGGTAATCTCAGTGTTTGGGAAACAGAAAATCCATCAGATTTTCCAGTCCCTCCACGGCAGACGGCTGGGGGCGTTCGGGGTGGTGCCCGCAAGTATTTTGGGGATACTTTCGCCCCTTTGTATGTACGGGACAATCCCCATTGCGGCATCTTTTTCGGAAAAAGGAATGGAGGATGACTGGCTGGCCGCCTTTATGATGAGTTCCATTCTTTTAAATCCACAGCTGATGATATACAGCGCCTCTCTGGGGCAGACAGCTCTTGTTGTCCGCCTTTTGTCTTCCACGGTTTGCGGAATCGTAGCGGGACTTCTAATCCGGATCTTTTTCCATGGAAAGGGATTTTTCCGATTTGACGGTTTTGGAACGCCGGGGAACCGGGACACAGATCCCAATATCCTTTTACGGCTTCTTAAAAATTTCGGCAGGAATATTAAGGCGACAGCCGGATATTTTCTGCTCGGTATTGCACTTTCCGCCCTGTTTCAGCGGTATGTGCCGTCCAGCGTGGTGGAGGGACTTTTCGGCAGGCAGCAGGGATTTGGCGTATTGATGGCTGCAACAATCGGAGTGCCGCTTTATGCCTGCGGCGGCGGGACCATTCCGCTTCTGATGGACTGGCTGCACAGAGGAATGAGCATGGGAGCCGCGGCGGCATTTATGATTACCGGACCTGCGACTAAAATCACGAATCTGGGGGCAGTAAAGATTATCCTGGGAATGAAGCGGTTTCTGCTGTACCTTGCCTTTGTAATGGTATTTTCCCTGTTCACCGGAATTTTGACGAATCTTGTGGTGTGAGAATACGGGAGGAAAGGATTGAATTTATGACAAAAAAGACAATTGCGGCGGTTATGCTGGTTACAATCATGTCGTTGTCTGCGTGTGGAACGGAAACTGGACAAGGGGCAGACGTCAGACCCCCGGAGGCGGGCATGACTGAAAGCTATACAGAGACCGCTGTTCAGAGTCTGGAAAGCACCATAGCGGGTGACGGTGTGGTGGATAAGAGGGAAACAGTCAAGCCAACGGAAGCGGAAACTTTCGAACAGACAAATTGGCTGAAGATTACGATGGAAAACGGAGAAATTATCATAGCTTTGGAAGATAATCCGACTAGCCGGAATCTGATTACCCATCTCCCGATGAATCTGGTATTCCAGGACTATAACCAAACAGAAAAGATTGCTTATCTGCCGGACAGCTTTATGCTTGTGACAGATGAGGCATCGGAGGGATATGAACCGGAAGCAGGGGATTTTGCCCTTTATGCCCCATGGGGAAATCTATCCCTGTTTTATCAGGATTTCAGATATTCAGCCGGACTGATTTTTCTGGGACACGTACAATCCGGAATGGAACTTCTGACTGAGATGGAGGACAGTTCCGAGATAAGTTTGGAATTGGTGGAGCCAGAACCGGAAACGGCAGAATCAGACCATGTTACGGATCAGGTTTCGGACCAAGGTTCGGACGGTTCAGATAAATAAAAATAGATATGCTTAAAAGTCATTTCTTAAAATGTTATATAGGTATTAGACATTAGAAAAGGGATGATTTAAACTATAATTACAGACGGGAAACAGTCCCGTGAGAATAGGAAAAGAGGTGAGGAAATGACAATCCACGAAGCAAGCGAGCGATATCAGATTCCGTTAGATATCCTGCGGGAGTATGAGAGCTGGGGACTCTGCGGTGCGGTCAAGAAAGTAATGGGAGACTGGCAGTATGATGATCAGGACTTAGAGCGTCTGAGCATGATCATGACCCTGCATGATATTGGTTTTACGATTGAGGAAGTAGAAATTTACATGAAACTGCTGCTGGAGGGAAATGCGACAGAGAATGAGCGTATGCGTATGCTGAATGCAAAGAGGAACAGTACACTTGATGAAATCCATTTCCGGGAAAGGCAGCTGGACCGTATGGATTATCTCAGGCATGAGATACAGAAAAGCAAAAATCAAATTTGAGGAGGAATCGAACGATGAAGAAAAATATTGGTTCTGTATTAGGATTATATCCGACCCCGCTGGTGGTCATCGGCGCAATGGCAGGAGAAAAACCCAACTGGGTATTGGCCGGTCATGTGGGGATCATGGGGCATAACCGTATTATGGTAAGCCTCGCAAAAAACCATTACACCAATCAGGGAATCAAAGAGAACGGAGTGCTGTCCGTCAATATCGTGGACGAGGCGCTGCTTGCAAAAGCTGATTATGTGGGCTGTGTCAGCGGACACAAGACCGACAAGTCCCAGGTGTTTGAGTATGAAATGGGGGCGGCAGGAGCCCCGGTCATCAAGGCATCCCCGCTTACCATGGAGTGTACGGTGGCAGATAACTACGAGACAGACGGTTTCGATAACTTTATTTTAAAGATTGACAATACCTATGTGGAGGAAAGCGTGCTGAATGAAGCCGGAAAGATTAACTACCACGAATTGAAACCGGTGCTGTTTGAGATGCCGACCTACGAATACCTGCGTACCGGAGAGGTAATCGGTAACTGCATGAAGATTGGAAAGGAGTAACACACATATGATGAAGAAAATCGCTGCAGTTTTACTGGCGGGAGCCGTAATGTCTTCCCTGGCTGCCTGCGGCAGCGCCGGTAACGAGACAACAGCCTCTCAGACCACAAAGGTGTCAGAGGCAGAAAACACGACGGCAGCAACCCAGACAAAAAACGAAACGGAACAGGCAGTAGCTGAACAGGCAGTGGCCGACCAGAGTACGGGGGAGGCAGACCCAAAGAGCCTGGTGGTATATTTCTCCTGGTCAGGCAACACGGAGTCAGTGGCGCAGGAGATTGCCGCCCAGACCGGGGCGGAAGTATTTAAGATTGAACCTCAGGAACCTTACACCGACGATTATGACGAGCTTCTCGATATCGCACAGGAGGAGCAGAGGAACAGCGCACGTCCGGCAATCGCAGGCAGTATCGAAGATCTGGACAGTTATGAGGTGATCTACCTTGGTTTTCCAAACTGGTGGGGTGATATGCCGATGATCCTCTATACATTCCTGGAGGAGTACGATTTGACGGGCAAGACAGTTGCTCCCTTTGTCACCAGCGGCGGCAGCGGATTTTCCAATACTGTAAGCGCCATGAAATCCCTGGAACCGGAGGCCAGCTTCTTAGATGGACTTTCCCTTGGAAGCTCTGCCGCGGCAGAACCTGGCGATTCGGTGGGAGACTGGCTGGAAGATATCGGTCTTGCGCAGTAAACAGTTGCGGGTAAGCGATCCCGGCAGCAAGGAGGTTTAGATGAAACGAAAACGATTGGCCTGCCTGTCCGTTATTCTGGCGGCAATATTATCTGCCTGCAGCCAGACTGCCGCTCCCTCCCCCACAGGGACGGCAGGAAACGGCGGACAGACGGATACAACAGGGGATTACACCGGGGAACAATCCGGAGAAGATAAAAGCACGGGTTCCGGGGCGGATATTCCAGGCTTTGTACTGGTGAAAGGCGGTACATTCCAGATGGGCAGCCCGGATTCCGAGAGCTGGCGCAGCGCAGATGAGACGCTGCATCCGGTAACGGTCAGCGATTTCTATATGGGACAGTACGAGGTGATCCAGGAGGAATATACACAGCTCATGGGGGATAATCCCTCCAGTTTTTCTGGAGAGAACCTGCCGGCGGAAAATATGTCCTGGCAGGATGCCATCCGGTACTGTAATGCCCGCAGCGAAGCGGAGGGACTGACGCCTGCTTATACCATAGAGGGGTCGGCAGTCACCTGGGACCGCAGCGCAGATGGCTACCGGCTTCCCACAGAAGCGGAATGGGAATACGCCTGTCGGGCGGGAACCACTACTCCCTTTAACACGGAGACCTCCATCAGCGCGGAGGAAGCCAATTACTACGGCCATTATCCCTATATGATAGAGGACAATTACTTTTCCCAGAGCAGCCTTGATACGAAACCCGGAGAGTACAGACAGACCACCGTTGCCGTCGGTTCATTCTCCCCCAATGCATTCGGACTGTATGATATGCATGGAAATGTAGGCGAATGGGTATGGGACTATTACGGTGAATATGAAATCGGGAACCAGACCGATCCGGCCGGTCCGCTCACAGGGACGCATAAAGTCTACCGGGGCGGCGGTTGGAATGATTTCGCAAAAAATATGCGCTCCGCATACCGGGCGGCGCTGGCGGAAGATAAAGGCAGCTTTAATATTGGAATCCGTCTGGTCAGAAACGCTTTTGCCGGCTCCGGAACGGTCACAGGCGGGGAAGCCGCAGAAGAGGAAAACGGACGCACGGAGGGAACTGGTAAAGTCCTGATCGCATATTTCTCCTGGGGTGGAAACACAAGAGGCATTGCAGAGGAAATACAAAGCCAGACAGGTGCGGATTTATTCGAGATTGCCTGTGTAACCCCGTACTCCGACGATTACAATACGGTTCTGGAACAGGCGCAGCATGACCAGAATATCCAGGCAAGACCGGAACTGAAAGACCATGTGGAACAGATGGAGCAGTACGATACGGTAATCATCGGTTACCCCAACTGGTGGGCGTCCATCCCCATGCCGGTCGCCACGTTCCTGGAGGAATACGATTTTTCCGGAAAGACCGTTGTACCGTTCTGCAGCCATGGCGGCGGGCGGTTCGGACAGAGCCTGACGGCCATCGCCAAGCTGGCGCCGGACGCAGTCATGGGCGAAGGGCTTTCTGTCCACTATTCTGGCGGCTCCACCCTTTCGGCGGATGTGGCTGACTGGCTGGAGGAGAACGGAATCGCCGCAAAGTAGCATGGCGGGTCCGCAAAAGAAAAAACAACAATGATTGGAACAGAGCGAGGAGGAGCAATATGAGCAGAGAAACCGACTTAGGAAAGAGCGGACTGATGTTTGGAATCGGGAATCCCAATGACGGATTTGCCCAGTATTTTGATGGACAGAGTTACTTAAATATGCTGACGACAAACGGCGTCGGGATTGCCAACGTGACATTTGAACCTGGCTGCCGCAACCACTGGCATATCCACCACAAAGGCGGGCAGATCCTGCTTGCGACCGGCGGAACCGGATGGTATCAGGAGTGGGGGAAACCCGCTCAGAAGCTGGAGCCGGGAGATGTGGTAAACATACCGGCAGAGGTGAAGCACTGGCACGGAGCCGCAAAGGACAGCTGGTTCTCCCATCTTGCGGTAGAGGTTCCGGCGGAAAATGCCTCCAATGAATGGTGCGAGGCGGTTTCGGATGAAGATTATAACAGTCTGCAGGAAATGGAGGAAGCGTGATGAAGAAACAGACGGCGGGAATGGAGGCGTTCGGTGATTTCGCTCCGAAGTTTGCCCAGTTAAATGATGACGTATTATTCGGCGAGGTGTGGTCAAGGGAAGATAAACTCTCCCCAAGAGACAGGAGCCTGGTGACGGTGGTTGCCCTCGTTACCATCGGGATTACCGGAACTCCTCTGCAGTACCATATGGGTAAGGCGAAGGAAAACGGGATCACAAAGGTGGAAATCACCGAGGCCCTGACGCAGTTGGCATTTTACAGCGGCTGGCCCAAGGTATGGACGGCGATGGGAGCGGCTAAAGAAATATGGGCGGATTAATCATCCGGAAATGCGGGATTTCATGTGCAGGCGGGGGAGAAAAATCCTGTCTGCATTTTCCTTTCTATCTGCAGGACGGGGGATCAGGAACCAATGGAGGCGGTAAAGATAGTGACAAAACAAGGAAAAAGACAAAGGGAGGCACGAATGAGCCGTAAAATGAAAGTAAAAATAACCGTTGATATTGCCATGACAGTTCTCATGCTACTTCTGATGGGGTATATGGTAACCGGGGAGTTTGCCCATGAATGGCTGGGAATGGGGATGTTTATCCTGTTTTTCATGCATAATTACCTGAATATCGCCTGGTACCGCGGTTTGGTAAAAGGGAAATATACGGTTTACCGTATCCTTCATACGCTGGTAAACTTTCTGCTCTTTTTTTCCATGCTGGCCCTGCTGGTGAGCAGCCTGATTTTATCCCGGTATCTGCTTGCGTGGCTTCCCATACACGGAGGGATGGAGCTTGGACGGAATCTGCATATGGCAGGCGCTTATTGGGCATTTCTGCTGATGAGTGTCCATGTGGGACTTCACTGGGGTATGGTCATGGGTATGATACGGAAAATACTGCCTGGCAATGAGAATCAGCGTTTCCTAAATATCGCCTTAAAGATTCTGGCGGCAGCGGTGGCTCTATATGGCGCATGGGCATTCATGAAAAACGATCTCTTATCCTATATGTTCTTAAAAAACCTGTTTGTATTTTTTGATTACGAACAGCCAGCGGTCCAGTTTTACGCCGAGTACATTGCCATGATGGAGCTGTGGGCGTGTATTGCTTACTACCTGGGCAGTCTTGGGAAAGCAAAGGTGGGAAGCAGGAAACAGACGGCAACAAAACCAGTCAGGAACGGTAATGGTGGCAGCATTAAAATAACATAGAAAAAGCGGAGGTAATGAAATGAGTAAAAAATTAGTGGCATATTTTTCGTGCAGCGGTGTAACAGGAAAGGCTGCAAAGACCCTGGCGGAAGCGGCAGGTGCGGAACTTTATGAGATCAAGCCGGCAGTGCCCTACACGAAAACGGATTTGGACTGGAACAATAAAAAAAGCCGCAGTACGGTGGAAATGAATGACCCGTCTTCCAGGCCGGAGATTGCGGATCGGTCGGCTTGTGTGGAAAATTATGACATTGTCTTTGTAGGCTTCCCCATCTGGTGGTATGCGGCTCCGACCATCATTAACACATTTTTAGAAAGCTATGATTTTTCTGGGAAAACGGTCGTTCCATTTGCGACATCCGGTGGCACGGGAATAAACGGCTGTGAGAAGAAGCTTCAGAATACCTACCCAGACATAAACTGGTATCCGGGCCGACTGCTGAATGGCGCGGTAACCAGGGAGAAACTTTTGAGCTGGCTGAAAGAATTATTATAAATTGGAGGTGTCATGTGAAGAATACAATCGTTGTAGTTGGCGCAGGGAAAGGATTGGGAAACCATGTAGCCGAGAAGTTTGGCAGAAATGATTTTCGCGTTGTTCTGATCGCACGGAACAGGGCCTCCTTAGAAGCGTATCAAAAAGAGTTTGAAGATAAAGGAATTGAAACCTGTATCTATACAGCGGATGCGGCGGATCCGGCTTCTCTTACCGCAGCGTTCGCCAGTGTAAAAACACGGTTTGGCGTACCGGATGTCCTGTTTTATAACGTGGGGATTACCAGTCCGGATTCAGATAGTACTGTGGACAGCGCTCTGCTGATGAAACGGTATCAGATTGATGTTGCCAGTGCATACCACTGTATCCAACAGGTATTATCAGAGGAATTTACCAGAAAAAAGGGAACGGTCCTGCTTACTGGGGGCGGTTTGTCTCTGAATCCGGAAGCAGCTTATACGCCTTTGTCAATGGATAAGGCCGCGCTGCGGGCAATGGCGCAGATTCTTCATAAGGAATTCAAGGAGCAGGGTATTTTTGTCGGAACCGTCATGGTGTGCGGAGCAATCCGGCCGGATACGCATTTTGCCCCGGAACTGATTGCCGACTGCTTCTGGACGTTGTATAAGGAACGGAATGAATTTGAGATTATTTATCGGTAATGAACGCAAAGAGACAGGTTTTGGAAAGGAGTGACAGATTCATGAAAAGAGCTGGTTCTGTGGTTGTAGGGATGCTGCTGGCGATTACACTTACTGCCTGCAGCACAATGAGCGGTTCTGCGGAGGAGGCGCCGACCGCACCTCCTGTGTCAGACAGTGCTGCCGCAGGGGAAACAACGCAAAAGGCTGAACTTGAACCTGTTAAGGCGGAAACAGTAAAAGCCGGAGCGGAAAATAAAGTCCTGATTGCTTATTTTAGCTGGGCGGACAATACGGTAGTGGAAAACCCAGCTGCGGTGGATGTAGATGCAACCACTTCTGCCAGTGTGCTTCCACCCGGCAACGTGGCGCGGATGGCGTCCTGGATTCAGGAGGAAGTCGGAGGCGACTTGTTTTCTATCCAGGTGGAGGAACCTTATTCCAGTGACTATGACGAATGCCTGGACCGCGCAGCCGATGAGAAAGCGCAAAAGGCACGGCCGAATCTGACTTCTACCGTGGAGAACATGGAAGACTATGATGTTGTATTCCTGGGTTATCCAAACTGGTGGTATTCGGTCCCTATGGCTGTTTTCTCATTTATCGAGGAAAATAACCTGGCAGGGAAAAAAGTGGTTTTATTCTGTTCCCATGGAACAGGAGGTCTTGCAGGGAGCGTACAGGATATTAAAAAGGAACTGCCGGATTCTGAGGTAGAGGATCATGTAATCGGCGTATACCGCAACGATATTCCATCTGCCCAGGAAGATATAAAGGACTGGTTGAGAGAAATTGGATATTAGGAGGAGGAAAATCACATGAAAAAGAAATGGAGTATCTTATTGGTGTGTGCGTGCGCCATCAGCGCATTGTCCGGCTGCAGTTCTATGGCGGAGGGCAGCACGTTAAAGGCACAGGCGGAAACCGTGACAGAGACGGCAACTATTACTTCAACAGAGCAAAGCAGTGCTGTGGAGAATACCGAATCAACCGTTTATATGACAACCAATATCAGTCCGGAGGGACTGATGGCGATTTATCAAGCACTTGGCGTAACCGCAGACGGTGAGCATGTGGCGGTAAAAATCAGCACAGGAGAGAATGGAAGCAATTATCTGCGTCCAGAGCTGATTGGAGATCTGGTCCATGCGGTAAACGGTACAATCGTGGAGTGCAATACTGCCTATGGCGGAGACCGTTCTAACACGGCATATCACAGACAGCTTGCCGCCGATCATGGATATACGGCGATAGCAGAGGTGGATATCATGGATGCGGACGGTTCCATGACACTTCCTGTGACGTCTAGCTATAATCTCATGGAAAACTATGTAGGGTCCCATTTCCAAAATTATGACTATTATGTAATACTTTCCCACTTTAAGGGGCATGCAATGGCTGGTTTTGGTGGAGCCATTAAGAATATCTCAATCGGCATCGCGTCTTCAGAAGGGAAGACACATATTCATACAGCTGGAAAAGGCGGCAGTATGTGGGGAGCGCCCCAGGACCCGTTTCTGGAATCCATGGCAGAGGCGGGCAAATCTGTTTCCGACTATATGGGCGGAAATATGATGTATATTAATGTTATGAACCGCCTTTCTGTAGACTGTGACTGCGATGGCAATCCCGCTGAACCGGACATGCATGATATCGGCATTCTGGCCTCTTTTGACCCGGTAGCGCTGGATCAGGCCTGTATTGACCTGGTTTGTAACGCGGAGGATGGCGGTTCCCTCGTTCAGAGGATAGAGTCCAGAAACGGTCTGCATACGCTGGAACATGCGGCGCTGATTGGACTGGGAAACAGAAATTATAACCTGCTCAGTATCGATGAGCCATAATGCTGATGAAGAGACCCGAAACAAAGGCATGTGAAGCACGATCTGCGAAAGGTGGGAAGCAGACTGGAAGTTCTAGCTTCCCAGTCTGACGATTTTACTGGTTCTATGGAAATCATAGAATAAGTGAAAACATTTGAACAGGAAAGGGGACTTAGGCCGCAAAAGGGACTTATGAATTATATAAAACTTGCAAATTAGGATTTAAACGTATCCCATATCGGTATGCCTGGTAGCTTACCAAAGCCAATGCCTTGGCGGAGAGGGAAGGATTTTCCAGATTTGTGTCGGTTCAGGGACATTACAATCTGATCTTCCGTGGGGGGAAGACTTCAAAATGTCTGCAAGAGGACAGCTACTCGAAACTGAAATATGGCTATACGGCTGCATAGGATCAGATCGTTATTGACCGTGTGGCGGAACGGCATGAAGTTTCCATGATAGAAATATTCCTGGCGTGGTTGCTCGAAAAAAGTGACCTCTCTCGTTGTAGGCATGGCAAAATATGTCCCCCACAAGCTGGTAGGCGTCATGGCCCAGAATACACCGCAGAGCAAAGCGCAGAAGCATGTGTGATTGGTGGGTGACCAGAAATTATGACGTAGGACAGTAGATATAGAATAAGAGAAATGTAGCGACAGATGCTGATATCAATGCAAAAGAAGAATATCCGTATCTATAAGGCCAAATTAAAATACACGAAAGTTAAGGTGGTAGTATTGAAGAAAAAGGTATTAATTATTGATGATGATGCAAAAGTTTGTCATCAAATAAAATATTCATTGCAAAGCCCTACAACAGATGTGTATTATGCTAACTCTGTATCTGAAGGGCTTAAGCGTTTCATAGAACAGGAATACTGCCTTGTAATTATGGATATTTTTCTTGCAGAGGCAGACGGCCAGGAATTACTTAAAATAATGAGAAATACTAAAACCATTCCTATTTTAGTTCTTTCCTCCAAGCCGGGTCAAGAAGCTAAACTGGCTGCATATCAAGCGGGAGCTCATGCATATCTGGAAAAACCATACGAATTGGAAGAATGTCTGGCTCAAGCGGAATCTCTGATGGATTTATACATCAACTTAAATGCTCCGAGAAGTCGCTGTTATACGTTGGCGTTTGGTATGGACCTACTGATTGATCCAGAGCGAAGGATTGTAATATTAGATGGTCAGGAATTAAATTTGACCCGCAAGGAGTTTGACCTTCTATTCTGCCTTGCAAGCCATGCAGGCCAGGTTCTGAGCAAAGAACAGCTCTATAGCCTGGTCTGGAATAATGAAAATGCATACGATATAGACGAAGCGGTAAAGAGCCAGATTAAGACCCTCCGGAAAAAGCTGACATCCTACAACCGGGAATATATTAAAAACGTCTGGGGCATTGGATACCGCTTTGTTGATGAAAGCAAAAAATAAATCATTCTGAAAATACCGAGAAGACGCAGCGCTTCTCGGTATTTTTGTCGAAAGGTGCCGAAGCCTTCCCCCAATTTTCCCCGAAAATCCCCAAAATATCCCTCTCCCCTATTTTATAATCTCATTTAAGCTGATATTGTGGATTATTTAACATACATTTTACCCGGCAGCCCGTCAAAAAAAAGCCGTGCTGAGAGGGTTTTGTTAACATGGTCATAGAAAATAGATCTCCCTGAGCACCGCTGATGTTTGGGGGGATTTTTTTGCGTTGGTTGATTTCCTTGCCGCTGCTGATCAAAAGCAGCGATATTATAGGTCAGCTGTAACACAAAAAACAGAATCGGCCTGAAACAAAGTCAGTCTGTGTCTCTGTTCCCGGCTGGGGATAGGGATCAGCGATTAATACAGAAAAAAGACAGACACAGGCAGCAGGAGGCGGAAGATTACGCATCATCCAGCCCTTATGCTTTCTGTGTTTCTGTTCATAACACCCGGTGCCGTTCACCGCCGGGCTTGTTCTTCATTTCAAATTTCAAGAATTGGAGGACAAGCCCTATGGCGGAAGAAAGGATTTATACCATTATTGTACAGAGAGAACGTGTGGAAGTGAGCAGAGAAGTTTATTACGCCTATCATAAAGCCCGTGAGGCGGAACGATATCAGAATCGTGTCATCCGGCAGATCGAGATGTCGCTGGAACGGTTCCAGGAGGAAGGTGTGAGTGCGGAATATCGTGTAGTCCGCGTGGCTCCAGGAATTGAGGAGGAGATGATCCGGGCCGAAGATAACCGCAGACTGTACCAGGCGTTGGATGAACTGAATGTGGAGGAACGCCTGTTAATTGATGCTTTGTTCTTTTCTGGGATTACGGAGGGCGAGCTGGCAGCCCGCCTCGGAGTCACCCAGCAGGCAGTGAGTAAGCGGAAGAAACGGCTTCTGAGAAAGCTCCGTGAAAAAATAGAATAAATTTTTTGTTTTCTGAGGTTGTGGGCCCCTTCACTTTTTCCTTTATAGGAGTGAAGGGGCTTATTCAGTCCCCGTTGTTCCTTGAAAACTTCATATCCAGCGATTACGATACGTTAGCTGTCCAGCGCGAAAGCGAAAGCGGCATAGAAAGATACGCCATGACCACCTGCAGGATCTCTAGTGTCCTGTCAATCCGATCATATCGAAGGTACAGAGCGGTTTTTTCTGTTCTTTAAATGGCCCGTGGCCGGGCCATCCCGCCATGACCTGGGCAGCCTATGATGATACTTCCGTTCAGTCACAGCCCCTCTTGACCGAGGGATCACGCAATGAGGGCGGCAGCCGGAGATCCCGGCTGGGGCAGCAAAGAATGCTGTGCCCATGACGGCCTTGCCAGGGCCGGTTATAATCGACTGCCAGGCTCCGGGGAGGTGTGCCGAATAGGAGCAAGATGTATCAAATAAAAATGAAATGAAGAACAAGTACGTTTTTATACTGTGTGGCGGCGGCTGTTTCTTAACCGCCGCCATCAGATACAGTTTATCGAAACAGTGAATTTTTGTCAGATTGGCTAAGAATACCGTCCAATTCTATTGGATATGGTGATAGCTGTTTTAGGATAATTCAGATATGTTGTGGTACAGAA
>PVML01021034.1_pt1 | contig 23905 bp, 24 predicted proteins | sample 1853371 | NCBI WGS metagenome assembly PVML01 (sample SAMN08533508, study PRJNA380276) | Human gut metagenome, whole genome shotgun sequencing project. | isolation source: participant 1, chromium library | host: Homo sapiens | collected 2017 | reverse complement strand
CGGCATCAAGGTCACGAGGCGAGATCTCCAGCATTGGACGGGACTCCTTAAGCGTAGACGTAATGTTCTTGGAGTCCCTGCGCTTTACAGCAAACTGCTGATAGGCCTTTGCAGCCAGAAGTTCCTGATAGGCTTGCAGTTGGTTCTCGTTCATGACCTGTTCTGCCTTGCTCTTGGACATGGAGTCGAGCAGAGATTGTGCGCCGGAATTCTTCAGCTTATCGAGAGCTTCGAGCATATCGTTGCTAGCTTCCTTCAGCTGCCTTCTGGTAAGCTCGTGGGCGACTGCCTGTGCACCCGGTTCGGATTCCTGCCAGTAATGGTCAGAGTATCGGATAAAGTGGGTGGCCGGAGAGTAGCGAAGCTCACCAGAGAAGTATTTTGCTAACACCTCAGCCTGTCCGACATCGGAAAAGTCTCCCGGTTTGTAACAGGAAGGGTCGTTATAGACTTCCGGTGCAATGTAGCCGTCCTGCTGAGAGAGTCTTGCATAAAAGCGCTGGGCACTGTGCCAGATGGTAGCAAGTTCGGATGCATCCAGCGGAGGTACGCATTTTGCGGATTCATCAATGAATGCCTGATATGCTTTGTCGCTGTCTCCGTATTTCTTGATGACACGACCGGCGAAACGGGACATGGTGGCATTACGGCTTCCTTCGGGAATAGAAGCGCCATCGTATTGACCGTCCGGTAAATCTTCATCGAACAGGTCCTCATCCAAGAACTCCGTCAGATTCATGCGGCCCGGATAAAGGGCGACATCCGCAGTGGCCGTTCCAAAGAAAAATCGTGCGGCATCCAGCGCCTGCGTATCGAAGTACGGGAAGATAGAATTGACCAGCTTCTTCATATCGCTGTAAAGAGAAGCATCGGATACATATTCAATTGGAAACAGGACATGGAACTTCGGCCTTGCTGCCTTACCGTTTTTCTCGCGATTGTTGTAGCGGCTATAGTGGATAGCGAAGCTGACACCTGGAAAGGCCTGCATGATATCGTCGGGAGTGACCCAGTCATCTGGATTCTCCGAGTGGTCGTTATCGCAATCCACAGGAAGGCAGTCGCTGCCGATAAAGTTATCGCCGTTGCGGTAGCTGTTTTTATATTCGGCGCAGACATAGTCGTGGCAGATGGCAGCTTTCAGACTATCCTCATCTAAAATGACATGCTTATGCGGATATGAGCAGTTACCGGGATTACCGGTAACGTCCGCAGAATAAATATTGAACATTAGTCATACACCTCCTTGGATTCCTCTTCCAGAACCTTGGTGATAAATTTCAAAGCTCGAATCATGGTCTCCAGCTCGCAGTCACCGCCAAGAGAAACCTCAAAGCCGGTACAATCGCCAAAGCGGTCACGCATCACCCGAACATCCATGTCAGTGCAGGCTGCATCCTTGATGCTGAAATAGGTACGGCCACCATGACCAGTGTCACCGCCACAATAGCCGGTAGTACCAGCTTCGACCTCTAAAATGTTGCAACTGACGACGTCTCTGCTGTAGGTCGTGATTTCGGTTCCGTCTTTTAATACTCTTGAATTTTCTTTTACTTCGTACATGTGTTAAACCTCCTCAAGATCTTCTGTGAAATAGCGCAGGCGGTAATTCTTCCACTTGGCTCGTTTGATTTCTGCTTCCATACCGGAAGAGATATGACTTCCAAAGACCCAGACCTCAGAACACTTGCTCATGATGGCATTTCCGAAAAAAAGACCAAGTTCACGTTCCTTCTGGTTGGTGTCATCCAAAAACTGCGGAAACAGCAGGTGTGGTGCGATGGGAATATATCCTTGCTCCACTGCGAAGCGGCTGTAGGCTTTGGCCGCATCTACGTTCTTTTCGGTGTCTCCGGCAAAGGGAGAGCAGATATATACGATTGGTCTGAACGCACGCAGTGCACGGGCTTCGTTCTCGATAGAAGAAAGTGCGTCAAAAGCAGTAGGATCATGGTAACCTTCGCTGTTGTATTTGCTGATTGACACGTCAGGTTCCTCCTTTCCGGATGGACATAAAAAAGGACGCCCATCTCTAATATCCACTGGAGATGAACGTCCCATTTTGACGAAAAACCGAAATGAAATTTTCTATCTCCACTACTAAATGGAGATGAGTTTGCCGTTTGGCCGAAAAAATCTAATCTTTTTTATAAAAAGGTGTCGCATAGCCATCGGCTCTTAAAAGTAGTCCCTTGGCCCAGGGTGGAGTACGACCCATTTGTTCACAGACTGCTTCCAAGGACATGCGAGGGTCCGCTTCAATGACCACCTCATCGTGAATGTGCATGACAATGGAGCAGCAGCGGAGCGTTTTCATGGCGTAGCAGAGAATATCGCGGGCCGTTGCCTGCACGATGTTTTCGACAAATTTCGGACCATAGGAATCGAGACGCTCCCACTTCTTGGTGCCGCCGATACCTTCGTAGGTGATGCACTGACCACCGAACTTATTCGTTCCAAGCTTAGGTTTCACATATGCGAGCTTTCTTCCCGATGGGAGAGTGATAAAGAGCATGCCACTCCTGCAGGAGAAGGTCAGACCATAGCTGGAAGTGGTGTGCTTAAACTTTACGGCTTCCATGACAGCATGGTCCACATTCCACCAGAATTTGACGATGTTCGGGTTGGACTGCCTCCATGCATCGACCAGTGGAGGAAGCTCCTCTTCAGTAAGCCCCATATCCAGTGCTCCCATAGCTTTTAAGGCACCGACCGAGCCTCCGTAACCGAGGGCTAGCTCAGCGATTTTACCTTTTTGTCTGAGATGCCCATTGATGCCGTGTTTCTCCACAGGGACTTTGAACATCTGACTGGCAGAAGCACAGTAGATATCTCCGCCTTTGGCAAAGACCTCTTGACGCCACTTTTCACCGGCAAACCATGCGATGACACGGGCTTCGATAGCAGAAAAGTCAGCCACCAGAAACTGCGTTCCTTCTCTGGGAATGAAAGCAGTACGGATGAGCTGGGAAAGTGTATCAGGCACATCTTCGTAGAGTAGTTTCACAGCTTCAAAGTTACCGGAGCGCACCAGAGAACGTGCTTCTGCAAGGTCCGGTAGATGGTTTTGTGGTAGGTTCTGCAGCTGAATGTTACGACCGGAGAATCTTCCGGTTCGATTGGCTCCGTAAAATTGGAACATGCCACGGGCACGACCATCTGCGCAAACAGTCTTTTCAATCGCCTGATACTTACGGACAGAGGACTTGGCCAGCTGCTGCCTTAAGGTGAGGACCTGCGAGAGCTTCGGAGAAGCCGACTTTAGGAGCTCTGTCACAGCTTTCTTGCCGAGGGTATCTGTTTCCAAACCGTTGTCAGAAAGCCAAGCCTTCATCTGCTGGACGGAGTTAGGATTCTCAAGCTCGGTAATTTCCTTCATGGTTTCAGTTAATTCCGTTCTGGAGCGAGTATCCATTTCGATGGCAGCTGCAACAAGCTCCATGTCTAAACGTACACCACGGTCGTTGATTTCTTGGTCCATGTGGTATTCATCCCAGACCTGAGCTGGTACCGGAAACTTTGCAAGCCTCTGCTGGATGCCCATTTCGGTCTCCACATCACGGATATTATATTTCTTGAACATGGCCCACTTGTCCGGAGCGTGAAAGGGGCGATTCCTTGTACGCTGCCCATTGGTTTTCGTGGGAGCACAGGGCTGGCAGAAGTATTTGATGAGGTCTTTTCCTTCTGAGAGCTTCTGCTTTTCCAGACCCAGAACAGCACCGACACCTTCCAAGGAGAGTGGGAGTCCCATTGTGGCGGCCCATATCATGGAGCAGCGCCAGCTTTCCGAATCCAGATATTCTCCGGTCGGATAGCCTAAGAAGCGAGAGAGGCAGATACGTTCAAAGTTGGCGTTGAAGGCCCACTTGATGACAGTTTCATTCTCCAAGGCAAGAAGGACCTCTTTCGGAATCTGTTCTCCACAGGCGAGGTCGATGACCTGAACGGACTGGCTGTCTACACTATAGGCAAAGAGTAGGATTTCAAAATTGGGAGACTCTACATAACGATAGACACCGGTCTTCTGAAGAGGCTCATCGCTGTAGGTCTCAATATCTATACTGAGTGTTTTCATGAGATTGTCCTTTCTACAAAACAGGCAGCAGAGAAATCCCTGCCGCCTGCCGTGTTACCGTTTATCTTTATTGGATTTGTACTTCTTGATATCACGACGGATGTAGTACAGCGCATAGCGGATAAGAGAGAGGATGACTTTCCCCATGTTGTAAAGGACGAAGCCATACACGGCTACCAGAAAAGTGTATTCGATGACATTGCCAATAAAGAAATTTAATGTTTCTACAAATGCATTCATAGATTGCCTCCTTTTGTCGAAAAATGTCGATGGCGGCAGTGGGGCCACCGCCATCGGGATGATAGATTACTTAAAGTCCTTCATGCGCTTTTCGTGGTATTCGAGATCACGCTTGTCCTTTTCCTGTTCACGCTTTTCCCGCTTGTTGTCATTGATGATGCTCTGAATGATAGAGATCGCAGTAGCAAGTCCTACACAAGCGAAGCAGCCGATACAGATGTTTACAAGAATCGTACTAATCATAATTGTCTCCATAGTTTGTCTCCTCCATTAGTCAAGAAAATCTTCAGCGTCATCAGTTGCGAAGTCAGATTCAGCAGATGCCTTACCACCAAGAGGCTCGCCATCACGGATCTTCTGCAGATTGTTAAGGCCGCAGGCGATGCCCTTATTACCAGAGCTGTTGAAAGCGTAGAAGCTGATGCTGGCACGACCGTAGACTCCGGAGTAAACTTCAGAACGAGTGAGGATAGGATTGCGGTCTGCATCTACGATGCCAGGTGCAGAAGAGGCGTTAGCATTCACAAAGTAGCTACCAGCGTATGCAGGGTCATCCGGCCTCTCAAGGTCGCCATCACGAAGAGGAGTCTTAAGTACGGAAAGCGCCGGTACGGACTTGCCGTTGCCCTTGAGCTTGGCTTCGCCTTCCTTGTAAGCAGCCTCGATGGCAGCTTTAATCTTGGCGATGGTCTTGGTGTCAGACTTCGGGATAATCAGGCTGACACTATACTTCGGAGTGCCACCGTTGATGGACTTAGGCTCCCAGACGTTGGCGTAGCTCCAGCGTGTGTTAGGACCAGTGATAACCTTCATGGGATTTGTCATTTTTACATTCTTGTTCATTTAATTTTCCTCCATAAAATCAGTTTTTGCATTGTTCATTGCCGGACGTTTATCGCTCTCCGGCACGAGCGTTGGCTTACCTTGGGGCTTTTCGATATAGGCGGTAAGCAGCTCATCGAATCTGGATTTGCCAAGACGCTTCTGCATGGCAGTGATGCCAAGGAGCTTCTTTTCATATGGATCAAATCCGGCATCCGTAACTGCCTGGATGACCGCTTCATCATTGGAATACTTGCGGTTGGATCTTCCTTCGACTAACTTCCAGCCAGCCCATTCCTTACCGCTGATGGCCTGCTGCAGAGCATACTCCTTGATGTCACCTGCCCAAGAGATCAGTTCGTCGGCACGGGAGAGGATGACTTCAATTTCCGAATCCGTGAGCAGTGGCGGCAGCTTGAAATCGTGCTGCGCGAGTAGAAGATTGGCCTCGGCTCTGGCGCGGCATTCGTGCTTTGCCTTGCAGAATCCGCACCATTCGCCACACAGGAAGTTTCCATCACCGGCAAAGGCAAGGTCTGCGGTAGGCTTCAACACTTCATCCGCCCACTTGTACAACTTATCTTTGGAAATCTCAAAGGTGGAGATGTTCTGACGCCTTGGCTGGTAGATGGTCATACTGACATTATCAATGTCGTAGATGTCATCAAAGAGCTCCAGAGCACCGAGGGCGTAGCATTTCATCTGAGGATTGTCAGTCGCATCCACGAGGACACCAAGACCATGCTTATAGTCAATCACGTGCATGGTACCGTCGCTGATGAGAATGGCATCCGAGGTTCCGAAGCCTTGTTCCACCCAGCGAGAGAAGTCGACTCGTTGCTCAATCAAAACAACAGGATCAGAGCAGGTCTGTTTGGCCTCTTCCAAAAGCTCCATGATGAAGCTGGCATAGCCGGTAGCACAATCCTCCATCTCAGCGTTGTACCAGACGAGATTCTCGGTAGGATCTGTGGCTTCCATACCGAGTGCCTTGCGGAGCTTGTACTCACAAAGAGAGTGAGCATCGGTGCCTTCTGCAGCATAGTCGCTGCCTTTATCCTCATAGGTTTCGCAGAGCCTCGCTGACGGTGGGCAGTGGAGCCAGCGGTCAGAAGAGGATGCGGAGAGGATTGCATGTCCTTTAGGTGGCATATTAGAGCACCTCCGCTTCCCTGAGCAGGGCTTCATAATGTTCCGGGTCTACGAGTGACAACTTGCTTGCACCGTACTTTTCGAGAAGCTCTCGAATTTCAGCGGTATGCCCGGCACGAGATTTATCAGCCAGAACAGCTCGAACCTCCTCAAGGGACAGTGCAGGTTTTGCAGGCGCAGCAGGGGCTTCTGCTGTTTCAGCAGCTTCGGATGCTCCTCCAAACTGCTGTGCGAGCCAGTTTGCTGCACCATTAATAGCAGCGGCAGCATTTCTCAGCTCTTCGATGGTCATGGACATATCGCTCATTTTTGACATTTACGGTTCCTCCTTCCTCGGATTGTCTGTGTGCGGCGATGAGTCTGAGATTCTTCGCCATTCTTGCGGATACCTGACTGATTGCAGTGAGAGTAGCAATCACTTCTGCGTCGGTGCCGCTTCTGTTGTGAAAAGTCTTATTCACAATGTTCACCTCGATTTCTGTAGGTCGCTTTGTTTCGCCTTACACTACTCAATGGATGTGAGATGGCCGTTTGGCCGAAAAAAATATGAAAAAGTTTTTGAAAAGAAAAATCGTCCCCTGAAGAATCAGAGGACGACCATTTAAATTAGATGAAATCCTTGAGCTCAGATCGGAGCTTCTGGAACAGCTTGTCCCTGCGATACACGAATGTGTTACGGGAGAGGCCCATTTCCTTGCTGCAGTCACGCTCCGATTTTCCCTCCATAATAAGCTGGCAGATAAGTCGACCTTCCGGGTCCAGCTCGTTCAGCTTTGCGTAGAGGGCATTAAGGAGCTCTACATCCTCTAATACTTCAGCGATAGCTACAGATTCATCCGGTACATCGTCGAGCCAGCTCTTTTCATTCCCGTCACCGTCGCTCACGGTGTTATCAAGGGAAAGCTGGTCGCCAGCCTTGGCATAAGGACAGGTTAAGCAATCCATATCACAGAGATAGCGCTTTCTCGCAGGGCAGACACAACGGCCATGCGCTTGCTGACGTTTGCGATAGGCATTGATGCCACGATAGTAGTTCGTATAGAATTCCTTGTTTACATCCACCCAGCTTTTGGATTCCTTGATGTAGATACGATACTGTTGGTTTTGATTGTCTTTGTTTTGCATATTTTCCTCCGTTTCGTCTGTTCCAAAACGGGGAAATGTTGAAATTTATATGCAAAATAAAAAAATCGGTGAAAAGCATACAAATCGAACGGAAATCTCCGTTTCGGTTTGCATCCTTTCCACCGATGGTTAGGCTGCAGTTAATAAAGATATATAATTTGAGACAGTTCAACTGTCTTCGGAAGGAAAGAGATGAAATAAATATTCACGAACGCAAATATAATATTTACATCTTCCTTGCCGTGTGGTATAATGATATGTAACAATGAGTCACTTTCTGCTGACCACGTATTCATTATACCGCTAGCAAGAAAAATATCAGCAGTTTGCACTGTCAAAGTGGTTCCTATAAAGTTATCCTAAAGTTTGCTTTTTGGAGGTGAGCATCTTGCGAGAGCTCGTATTAGCAACAGTTTTAGCTGAAATAAAGAATACATTTAAAGATGACATCGACGACCCAAATCTGATTGAGCTTCTTTATGCTGCCATTACAGAACCGCTGGGCTTACCTCGTGTATCAGTATCGAAAGGAACAGCTAGTCTAATTGTAAATCGTCAGCCTAAAGGTAAAGCACATAAGGTAATCAGAAATAATTCGCAAGATGATAGAGTGAAGGCGACAATTGGTAAATACTTTGAAACAAATGTTATTAAGCATTTTTTGCCCGGAATGGAAGATGAAGTGATATTTCATTTGAGAGGCGTTATTAAGGAAGATTCTAATATCTCGGATGCAAAAAGATTTGAGCTTCAACAGCTTGGGAAGAAGGAAACTTTTGCTGAATTTCTTGGACAGGTTTATCTATATTCTTTGACACGTGACAATGTACTGTCACCAGAAGCTAAACAATTACTGCAACAGGAATTAGAAAATTACAAGAAAAATCCATTGCAGAAAGTTGATATTCCAGAAAATATTATTACTGAAGAGCGAGCGTATACTACTGCACTTATTGCTGTTTATGCACAAGAATTGAATGATAGTTCGATTACAATTGAGAATTTATACGAACACGAGAAAGAGTCAAAACACCTAGCAGAGCAGCGAAAATATTATTTTGCTGCTGAAGCTGTTCGAAGAGGAACACGTGATATCTATAAAAAGGAAGATCAGTTTGACGTCCTCAAAGAAGAAATATATGAAGGTGTCAAAGAAGTTTGGGAAGAGTCATATTCTGGTGGCATTGTAAGATTACGCAATGTGTTGAAACAAGCGGGAGCAACGCAGCCTGATAGATGTTGGTTGTATCGTGATACCGATTGGCTTGGGATTCCGCAGAAAAAAGGTGTTTGTCATTTTCTTGTTAATGACGGTAGCATTGAAGGTTGGGTGAGAGATGATGACGAAAAATCTGTTTAATAGCATATTTGAAAATTCGTTACGCCTACTTATTTTATTGGATATCTACGATATGCCACAGACCGTTGATATGCTTTACGCTATAGACTTTATTACCGTTTACGGTAAGTCTTTTGGAATAACAGATATTAATCTTAATGGGGACAATGAGTATCGTTTTAGTGAATTCGCATCCAGACGTGAGCCTGTGAAGGCTGCATTGGTGGAAATGGTTCTTAATGGAACGGTTCAAGCACTCAGTTATAAAAATGGATTGACATATATCATTACCCCAGAGGGTGAAGATTACTGTGAATCCTTAAAAAGCGATTATGCGAAAGATTACAGAAGAAATGCCGAGTTTGTAATAAAACAAATGGCAGGTAGGTCAGAGAGAACTATTATCTCATACATTAATAAAAAATCGGCTGAGGAGCTAAGGAAAGGAGTCACAGAATGAGTAGATTTTATATAACGCAGATAGCAGCTTCTGGTGATTCTGTTGAATACTCCACCATTGATTTTAAGGATGGTATCAATTTGATTGTCGGACCATCTAACACAGGTAAATCATATATCATTGCATGTATTGATTTTATGATGGCAGGGAAAGAAACACCTTTTTCAGTGGCTGATACAGGATACAGCAAAGTCAGTATGAAAATGGAGTCTGTAGATGGTTATACTATCACTATGACCCGTACCATCGAAGAAGGAGAATCTGGCGATAAGGCATCAAATATAATCGTGGTTGATTCGGACGTTCCAGAAGTTCGAGATGGTGAATACAAGATATCTGATGGTAGTTATCAGAATCTACTCTTAAGGCTTATGAATATCAAAGAGCCGGTTAAGATAATCAGTACTCAGGCACCTAAGACAGAGGATTTGTCTTTCCGGACCATGTGGCATCTGTTTTTTCTTGATGAAGAACATATCTTTTGTAAAGGTACAGTTTTTGATAATCCGAAATATTCAAAAATTACAGCTTCGTTAACATCATTGTTATATTTGGCGAGCGGAGATAATTTAGAACGGTTTATGCCAAAGGTTACGCCAGAAGAACTAGAACGCAGAGCTACACAAAAAGTTGGAGTGATTAATTATCTCAATCAGAAAATTGGTGAATTGACAAAGAAAAAGGAAGAACTTGAATCCTCCTTTGGAGCAGATGCCGATATTGACATTGACCAGAAGATTGAAGAAGTCCTACAAGAGATTGAGTTGATAGAAGCAGAAATTTTATCTGCTACTGAAAAAAGCAGAAAATTACTTGAACAGATATATTCGATTTCGGCCAAACTTCAAGAGGCAAGATATTTGCAGGACCGATATAAAGAATTACGTTCTCAATATATAGCGGATACAAAACGTTTACAATTTATTGTGGATGGCTCTGTGAAAGGAGCCAATGTGAAACGTAAAGTTAATTGTCCTTTCTGTGGAAATGGTATGGAGAAAAAAGATGTTGATAGGACGGATTACATCGAATCTGCAAATGCAGAACTTGCGAGAATAAGGCTGCAAATGGAAGATTTGAATATTACAGAGACTGAAACAAAACGTGAAATAGAGTCGCTTGAGGGACAGTTTAGAACCTTGAATATTCAAAACAGTGAAGTTAATACTATTTTGAATCAAAAGCTGAAACCGAAGGCTGCTGAGCTTAGAGTAACTGTTGCTGAGTATAAAAGAATATTGCAACTACGTCAGCAGCTTCAATCGATTTCTTTTATGTCGACTGAGCTTGGTGTGGATGTTTTTGAAAAAGAGAATGAAGAGGATGAAACTGCAATAAAGTTTGATGCTAAAAAGCAATTTGATAAAGATATATGGAATGCTATTAGCAACGAATTTGGTGAAATGATAAAAGATTGTAATTATCCCGGACATCCCGAATCATACATTTCCATAAAAACAGCTGATGCTGTTATCGGTGGAAAACACAAGAAGAATCAAGGAAAAGGATATCGTGCCTATTTAAATACCATAATGCTTTTTAATTTGATGAAGTACTTGGAGTATAATGGAAAGTTTGCAATGCACTTGCTTGTTTTGGATTCACCAATTCTTTCGTTGAAAGAGAAGAAACACAATATTTCTGAAAAGGAAAAAGCAACGGTAGGTATGAGAACAGCACTATTCCAACATATGATTAATAATTGCGGAGACAATCAGATTATTATTGCCGAAAATGAATTACCTTCAGAAGTGGATTATAGAAAAGTTAACATGTTGACCTTCACTCAGGAGGAAAATTCTGATGGACGCTATGGTTTCTTAAAGAGCGTCAGAAACTGATAACATGGAGCTGAGAGTTGATAAAGGAGCAACAATAATGGCAAAAACAATTAGCTACGATAAACTATGGAAACTGTTAATCGATAAAAAGTGGAATCGTACTGATTTAAAAGAAAAAAGTGGTATTAGTACGGCTTCGCTTGCGAAGCTGGGTAAAAGTGAAAATCTTACAACAGCAGTTCTGTTAAAGATATGCACTGCGTTAGATTGTAATATTAGCGACATTATGGATATTGTAGAAACTGATAAAACAGTTAACTTGGAACAAAACCAAGAGAGTGCTACAGAGGAGAAAAGTGAATAAAGGGAGAGATTATTTAATCCCGTCGTTTTTCACCTACCAAGACCGATGGTTTGCTGAAGCCAATAATTTTTTATTGTGGCAAATTTCCTGAATTAGAAATGGAGGCAGCTTCACTGAACAAATTGTTGGCGGAGGCTTTGATTGAGAGTAAAGTCAAAACGACGTGCAATGAAAATAGAAAAATGTTTTATAGCTGTCTTAGTAATGCTCCTAGTTGGAGTAAGCATCAAAGATTTTGATGTGCTCTTTAATCCAGAATATAAAGTGGAGGTGCTGAGGATACTTGTCAATGCGTGTAAGACTAGAACTTTCAGTGTGTTGTGTCCCGGAGTAGTTCAAGATAACAAATTAATTTACTCAGAAGAATCTTACCCGGATTATAAAGAATTCGAAATAGAAATGTATGACATCACTTGTGTCGTATGAGTAGACAGAATGAAATTATCATATAAAAAAGTTATGGGTAAAATTGGAATTAGTTCAGCATCTATAGCAAAACTCGGTAAGGGGTCTAATATCACAACAGATGTTCTTTTTAAAATCTGTGAATATTTGAATTGTGATATCTCGGATATTGTTGAAGTTGTTCCAGATGATTCTGCGGACAACAACGCGGGTGATTAATTACAAGTCATCTATCAAAATATTTGAGAAGAAAGGAACTGTAAAAAATGAAAACAAAAAGCATGCCACCCTATGCGCCTACTTTAATCGAGTCAACAAGGGCTATCGGATATTCTCTTGAGGCTGCAGTGGCAGATATTATTGACAACAGTATCGCAGCAAATGCAAAGAATGTTGATATCTATTTTTTTCCGGTAGACGGTGCATATATTGCAATTCTCGATAATGGAAAAGGAATGACCGAGGAAGAAATTGATGTTGCAATGCAATATGGAAGTAAGAATCCAACTGAAGAAAGGGATAAAAAAGATTTAGGACGTTTTGGATTAGGACTAAAAACTGCATCTTTATCTCAGTGTAGATGTCTGACTGTTATTTCTAAGCAAGGAGATAATTTGGAAGGACGTCAATGGGATATAGATCATGTTACAGAAGTAGGAGACTGGTCCTTAAATGTTCTTGATGAGGAAGATATCCAACAAATACCTCAGTTTGATGAGTTGATAAAATACGAATCAGGCACATTAGTTGTTTGGCAAAAATTAGATCGTCTCAAGGCTGGTGAAATAAATTTTGAACTGTCATTAGGACGTAAAATTGATAGAGTCAGAGATCATCTTTCGCTTGTTTACCACAGATATTTAGCAGGTGAAGCAGAGATCACAAAGCTTAAGTTATCAATTAACGGAGAAAAGATAAAAGGAATTGATCCATTCTTGACGGAGAAAAGCGTTCAAGCTATGGATGATGAAATATTGGTTATTCAGGGCAATAAGATATTAGTACGACCATATATTCTTCCGCACATATCCAAGTTGACATCAGATGAAATTAAAATGCTTGGTGGAAAAGATGGACTACGAAAGCAACAAGGATTCTATGTATACAGAAATAAAAGACTGTTAGTCTGGGGTACTTGGTTCAGAATGATGCGACAAGGTGATTTATCAAAACTTGCTAGAATCCGTGTTGATATTCCGAATACATTAGATGATTTGTGGACTTTGGATATAAAAAAATCATCTGCATTACCTCCAGCTGAAGTTAGAAAGAATTTGGAGATAATTATTAATCAGATAGCTGAGAGAAGTAAAAGGACATGGACTTTCAGAGGGAAAAAAGAAGTAAGTGATACCGAGACCCATGTGTGGAATCGCATGAAAAATAAACAAGGTGGATTTTATTATGAGATTAATCGTGAACATCCGCTTGTACAACAAATGATAAAGATAAACCCAGATATAGAGGTGTCGCTAAATGCGTTACTGCAACAGATAGAGAAGGGGTTGCCACTTAATCAATTATATGTGGATTTGAATAATGATGAGCAGATCACCAATGATAATGAGCAGTCAGATGTGGAAATAGTAAAATCACTGCAGGAAATGATTACGCTGTGTGCTGACAAGCAAGAAAAATGTGATCTGCTTGATGCCATTGCCTGTATTGATCCATATTCGTCACATCTTGATATAGTAGAAAAACTTAAGGAGGAGATTTTGAAGAATGATTAATCCATGTGTTGAACAATTAGAAAATATAATTTCTGCATTTGTTAACAATATTTATAAAGAAATTCCGCCTACAGAAGAAGAATTTTTGGAAAAAGCAACTTTATTAAGAAATGCAAATGCGTCTATTATGCCAGTTTCAGATGATGAATTTGCAGAGATAATTTCTAGACTTAAGCAGTCATTAGTTATTCAGATGGATGTTGGAGTATATATTAACGATCGCAATAACGGTCATCAGTCCTGGTTGCCTTCTAAGAGAGCCGATTTCGATTTCTTCTTTTGGAATAGATATAAGAAGTATCTGGAAGAAATTAAACATTGGAATCCAAGAGTTACAACAAACCTAGGAAAAGTTTCTGATGAAATATTAGATTTATGTGGCGATCCAACAGAAGATCATTTTGCAATAAAAGGGCTGGTGCTTGGTGACGTGCAGTCTGGTAAAACGGCTAATTACACAGCTATTTGTAATAAAGCTGCAGATACTGGTTATCGAATTATTATTGTTTTAGCTGGTATGCAGGAGAACTTACGTAAGCAAACACAAGAAAGATTAGATGCCGAATGCACCGGAAGAAAGAGCGAATATTATCTGGATCCTAAAGCTGAACAGGGTATAAAGAATCAGCCGGTCGGAGTAGGAAGATATGGAACAGATAAAAAAATCGTTGCGTTCACTTCTGTGACTAAAGATTTTGATAGCGGTATTCTGAGAAACAATAATTTGGGCATCGAAAACGTTAATTGTCCTGTTATTTTAGTGGTGAAGAAGAATAAAAGGATTTTGAATAACTTAATCAAGTGGCTGTCAGATAATAATACACAAAATGCTGCCGGACAGATTGATCTTCCGCTTATGCTAATTGATGATGAGGCTGACAACGCATCAGTTAATACGAAAGACGAAGATTCTCAGCCTGCTGCAATTAATGACTGTATCAGGCGTTTATTGAATTTATTCAGTAAAACTACTTATTTAGGTATTACAGCAACGCCTTTTGCAAATATTTTTATTGATCCAGAAAAAGACGATGATCTCTTTCCAGCTGATTTTATTTATGCGCTGTCTGCTCCGACTAATTATATTGGCGCGGATAGGATATTTGGTGAAAATTCTGATAGTGATCACATGCTTCAGGAGATTGATATAGAAGAGTTAGAAGCGTGCTTCCCTCCGAAACATAAAAAAGACTTTGTGGTAGAAGATTTACCAGCGGATCTATATGAAGCCGCATATTATTTCTTGTTGCTAAATGCAATTCGTGACTATAGGGGTGATCTTACAGAACATAGATCTATGATGGTACATATAAGCCTTTATACCAATGTTCAAAATCAGATACAAGAAATGCTGAATGTTTGGTTAGATCAGGTAAAATCGGATGTTAGAAACTATGCTAAATTACCACTTTCTCAAAGTGAAAAAATCAGAAATATAAAAGCAATGCATGTTGTTTGGGACAAGTATCATTTGAGTGGAATTGTGGGAATAGAATGGGAAAACTTGCTTAAAAATTATTTGCACAAGGCAATTTCCCCTATTGAAGTTCGTGCGGTAAATATGAAAACTGGTGCTGCGAGCTTAGACTATTTTAATCATAAGAATGATGGTTTACGAGTGATTGCAGTAGGTGGAAATAGTATGTCTAGAGGTTTGACATTAGAGGGCCTTGGCGTAACATATTTCCATCGTAATACAAAGATGTACGATACTTTGTTGCAGATGGGGCGCTGGTTCGGATATAGGCCAAACTATGGGGATGTTGCAAAGGTATGGATGACACCAGAAGCAATTGATTGGTATGGACAAATTACTAGAGCAACAGCTGAACTTAAGGAAGAAATCTCGAAAATGAGAAACGCGAACCAAACTCCTAGAGACTTTGGTTTGAAAGTTCGACAAGATCCTGGCGCATTAATTGTGACTGCGCGAAACAAAATGCGTACAGCAACTGATTTGACATGCCCTGTTACAGTATCTGGTAATTTACTAGAGACACCAAGATTAAAAGCATCAAAAAATATTCTGGCTTCAAATGAGACAGCATTCAAAGGTTTTGTGAATTCGTTAAGTAGTATTGGAGATAGATTTTTTGATGAAGAGCGTACGAAGGGGCATTATTACTGGAAAAATGTTCCTGGAGATAATGTTGCTCAATTATTGTTGGATTTCGAGACAAATCCATGGCATTTGAGTTTCAATGGCAGGGCACTTGCGGAATTTATAGAGAGTCACCATTGGAGCAATGGATGGGATGTAGTATTGATAAAATCTGGAACCGGTATTTCATACAATGAGCCATTGCAGTGCGGCGATGAATTGTTGGATATCGAGGGAACAGAAAAAAGAAAAATCTTAGCTGATAAGAAAATGATCAGTGTGAGTGGTACTAAGTTGCGTGTTGGAGCTGGTGGATGTACAAGAATTGGCTTAACTAAAGACGAGATTCAAGATGCAGAAAAAGCATATAGATCCATACCAGGAAATGAGAAGAAGAAAAATATTCCTGATAAAGCGTATTTGATTGCCGACAGGAATCCTATTTTAATGCTACATATAATACAAGCCGATTATTCAAAGTCTGAGAATAAAGATTTACCTGAATTTTTATTCGCATTAGGAGTGGGATTCCCTAAAACTAGTGGTTGCACTGAAACTGCAAATTATAAGGTTAACTTAATTGAGTTGCGAAATTGGGTGGACGTTTATGACAATTATGATGACGATGAGGATATGTAATGAGTGGTAAAGAAAATGAATTAAGAGAAAAATGGAATACTATTAATTACTATTCTGGTGGAGCATTGAAATTATCTGTAAAGCATCCGCTTGAGTGGTATGTTCGATATGCAACACCGGAGCATAAGTCTGTCGTAATAGTGAGCCAAAAGGCAATTAAAAAAATAGATTCGTCAAAATGTATCGATGCTTCATGTAATCAGAGGAAGGATGGAAAATATGCAATTTCCTTTACATTGATGGATCGAAAACAGGAAGATGTTTTCATAACAATGGCAGGAGACATTATCGAGTATTCCAATGTTGAAACTGACGATATTGCATTGCTTAAAGTATTGCGCAGATATAATGCATGGTTAAAACTGTTAGACCATAAAAGCAATGCGGTATTAGGTAGTAATACACAGAAAGGTCTCATTGGAGAGTTGTTGTTCTTAAAAGAAAAAATAGAGAATGGAATGCTACCGTCTGTTGCTTTAGCGGGTTGGGTTGGTTCAGAAGGAGCAGATCAAGATTTTGTATATGCAGATTGTTGGCATGAGATTAAATCTACAGGCGCTTCATCTTCAGAAATATCAATTTCTTCTGTTGAGCAATTAGACAGAAATGACGAAGGAGAATTGGTTGTTTATCGAATCGATAAATGCGCACCGGATCAACAAAAATCAATCACTTTATATGGATTAGTTCATGAGGTGATAGAGTTGATATCACGACACGGCGAAAATCCAGATGAGCTAATATTAAAACTTGGCGCCGCAGGTTATATTGACATGAAAGAATATGATAAACAGCATTTTAGTGTGTCCTCAAAGCAGGTATACACTGTAAATGAATCATTTCCGAGAATACGGAGAGCTGATGTTCCGACAGAAATAACGAATGCTGTTTATCAGATAGATATCCCTAGTATAAAAAGCTGGGAAAAGTAACGAAAATGGGAGGATGTTAGCATGGATTCCACCGAGTTTAAAAAAGATTTTATAGAGAGTATAAAAACTGCTGCTGCAGTTACAGGAGAAGGGTCATGTGCATCCTTTGTAGATAATATGGCACAGTATCTAATTGATGCTGAGGCGTTATCAGATTTCACACCGTCTTTTTATAAAGGCAAAAGTGGGCGTAGTAATTATAGAGTAGACGGTTATGTATACGATGAATTCGATAATACGATGAATCTTATTATTGCGGATTTTGATGGTAATGATTTGGAACGCCGACTTACCGGGACAGCTGCGAATAAGGATTTTGGATTGCTTATGAAATTTCTTGATGCAGCATTGACAACTAAATTATATCAAGAAATAGAGATGAGTACACCATGTGCAGACTTAGTAGATCTTTTAAGGTATAACAAAAAGGCGATTCGTAAATATCGTTTTCTTGTATTTACCGATGCAGATATGAGTACTGCTATAAAGACGGTAGAAATTGATGACTATAATTCTATTCCGGTAGAAGGTCAGATTTGGGATATTGATCGTTTGTTCAGAGTCTGTTGCTCAGAACAAGGCCGTCAGATTATTGAGATTGACTTTAAGGAATATTGTGGTGAAGGTATTCCGTGTATAGAAGCTAGCTCAGCGTCAACAGAACAGTACAGTAGTTATTTAGGAGTAATTCCTGGAACTGTTTTGGCTGATATATATGACAAGTATGGAAGTAAACTTTTGGAGGGAAATGTCAGATCATTCTTATCTACTAAAGTGGCAGTCAATAAGAAAATAAGAGGGACTATCTTGAACAATCCGCAGATGTTTTTTGCGTTTAATAATGGAATATCAGCAACTGCAATGGATGTTGAGATAGAGGATACAAACCATGGAAGATTTATCACCTTTGTTAGAGATTTTCAGATTATTAATGGTGGACAGACAACAGCCTCTATTTCAAATGCAAGATATAAAGATAAAGCAGATTTGTCATATATTTTTGTGCAAATGAAATTGACTTCAATTGATGAATCAACACCAGAAGAGTCAGACGAGTTGATCAGAAATATTTCTAGATCATCAAACAGTCAGAATAAGGTTAGTGATGCAGACTTTTTTGCATCTCATCCATTTCATCGTCGTATGGAACAAATATCAAGACACTTATTTGCACCGGCATCTGAAGGCGCACAGTATGAAACAAAATGGTTTTATGAAAGAGCAAGAGGACAATATCTGCAAGAACAAATGCGCTTGACACCTGCAAAGAAAAAACAATTTGAGTTGCAACACCCTAAAAATAAGGTGATTAAGAAAACAGATCTTGCGAAGGTTCAAAATACATGGAGAGGATTCCCTCAGATTGTAAGTAAAGGTGCGCAGACTAACTTTAATTCATTTGCAGAGTACATAGATGAGCAGTGGAATGAAAATGAGGAGCAGTTTAATGAGAGATATTTCCAAACTACGGCAGCGTTGATTCTTTTGTTCCAATACCTCGAGAAGACTATACCAAAACAGCCTTGGTATGAGGGTGGATATCGTGCAAATATCATATATTACACATTGGCACAATTTAGAAGATTGTTACATAGCCAATATCAAGGACAAGAACTTGATTTGATGTTGATATGGAATAGGCAGAGTGTGCCCGAACAAGTGGGTACAGTTTTAATAGCATTGGCAGAGTTGGTCCTTCTTCGAATTACTGATCCGTCAAGAAAAGTTGCTAACGTTACTCAGTGGTGTAAGAGAAATGACTGTTGGGAAGATGTAAAGAAGATACATATTGATATTCCTGAAGATATTGAGAATTGTTTAATTACTATCGATGAACAGAAGGCCGCACAGAAATCCGCTAAGAAAGAGCAAAAGGTTGTAAATGAAATTCAGGCACAGACAACGGTTGTTAATTATCCTGTAGAAATGTGGATGCGATTATCGGAGTTTGTTGTTAGAAATCATATGGTTACACCTACAGATGTATCTGCATTAGCGATTGCATGTAAAATGCCTGCTAAAATACCAAACACTTATCAATGCAAACGCTTACTTGCATTGCTACGCAAAGCCTCCGAAGAAGGCTTTAATACTGAAGCGTAAGATGGAGGAACTATGTTTAATACAATAGATTTGTTTGCAGGTGCCGGGGGATTGAGCCTGGGATTTATGCAAACAAAAAAATTCGATATAAAAGTTGCATATGAATTTAATCCTGCAATGCAGGAAACCTATAAGAAAAATCATCCTGGAGTAGCTGTATTTGGTGATGTTAGAGATGCTAACTATGCAGAAATAAAAGAAAAATATGGCAATATTGATGTTGTGATTGGAGGTCCACCTTGTCAGGGATTTTCTAATGCAAATAGGCAAAAGAATCATGCAATTAGTCAGAATAATTCTCTGGTAAAACAGTATATTAGAGCAATCATGGAATTAAGACCAAAAGCATTCGTAATGGAAAATGTGAGTATGCTTAGATCAGATGTTCACAGATTTTATTTATGTGAAGATGATCGAGAATTAGTGGATAGCAATGTGATTGAAACTGCTAATACAGAGTTGGCTTTACTTGATGCTGAATTCATGTTTGATGGAGCAATTAATATTGTGCAGTCTGAGCAAGAACTAGAACAACATAAGTGGGATGATTTCGATTATCTCGAATTGAACGTTATCTATAAAGCATCTAAGAATGCAACTAAGTTTAAAGATGTATTAGAAAAACATAGATCGCGCTTAATTAAAATATCAGCGAAGCACACAGAGGGTGATGAGGATGATTCCATCATTATTGCTGATAGGATTGCGTTTAATGCAATGTTAGATTTTTACGCTGGGAGAATAAAAGAATCCCAGATCAAGGCATTAATTGAGCCAGCAATTATGTACCAAAGAATGATAAGTAAGGCACAGGAGATATTTGAAAATGATATTGTGGTTGATAGCTATACCGACAATAAAGGGCTGATTGCTAACATACGTTCATATGCCGTTTTTGATTATTTAAAGGCAAAGCTCCAGGGGGACAATGATAACGACGGATATGCTATTTCGGCTGATGTTCTATCTGCTACGCAATTTGGAGCTCCGCAAAAAAGAATGCGTTTTGTAGTGATGGGTATTCGAAAAGATATTGCAGATGCAGTTAAACTTCCAGAAGGAAAATATAAAAACGGCCCATATAGGACAGTTGAAGATGCTATTAAAGATTTAGAAGATGTTGAGCCGGTCTATAATGTATCTGATGATAAAAGTGGCATAAAGCTACAAGCTAAAACTGACTTGAGTGAGTTGGCACAGACACTTCGTGACTCGGAGATATTGCACAATCATATTATAACTAAAACGACACCAACAGCTATGGCACGTTTTAAAGCACTAGATCAGGGACAAAATTTTCATTCCTTATCTGAGGAAATGAAAACAAACACGTATACAGATGTTACAAGAACGCAGAATACGATCTATCTTCGCTTAAAATATGATGAGCCGTCCGGTACTGTAGTAAATGTGCGTAAATCAATGTGGATACATCCGACCAAAGACAGAGCAGTAAGTATAAGAGAAGCAGCTCGTTTGCAAACATTTCCGGATAGCTTCGTTTTTTGTGGGACAAAGGACAAGCAATATCAGCAGGTAGGAAATGCGGTGCCACCTATAATGGCAAAGGCTATAGCAAAGAAATTGGCTGGTCAGCTTAATAAAGCATTATCACAGAAATAAGGAGATACATATGAGCCGAAGAGCATACTATTTTAATTCTATAAACAACTTCATATTAGAGGATGATGAGCTTGTTCTAGGCCAATTATTGATTAAAGACGAGTTTGAAACTACCGATCTCCAAAAGATGGCTTGGAGATCGGAGATTCAAATTTTAAAGGAACAATTAATTGAGTTTTCTCAAGGAGATATTATTTTTGAATATACCATTCCAAGGATGGGTCACCGGGTTGATGTGATATGCATAATAGAAGGAATTATTTTTCTCCTAGAGTTTAAGGTAGGAGATAAAGAGTACAAAAAATCTACCACTGATCAGGTGATGGATTATGCGTTGGATTTGAAATACTTCCATGATAAAAGTAGGACTAGGTATCTTGTTCCTATTAATGTTTCAACTAAGGCGGCAGAGAAACAGAATGAATATTACTGTATGGAAGATAATATTCATAACACTCTTTTTTGTAATGAAAATAATATTGGCATTACTATTCGAGAAATCATTTCGAGAATTAATGATACGGCGTTATCTGCACTGGAATGGATAAATTCAAGATATGCTCCGACACCGACCATCATTGAAGCTGCGCAGGCTTTGTATAGAGAACATGGTGTCGAAGATATTTCTAGGAATGATGCTGGGGCAAAGAACTTAACAATAACGACAGAAGTAATTTCAAATATAATTGATCAGTGTAAGAAGAAAAGCGAAAAAGCTATATGCTTTGTTACAGGAGTTCCTGGTGCTGGAAAAACTCTTGCAGGCTTGAATATAGCAAACGAACGTCATCATTTTAATGAAGATGAACATGCTGTTTTTCTTTCAGGAAATGGTCCACTAGTTGATGTTTTGCAAAATGCACTTGCAATAGATCGTGCGGAGAGAGAAGGCATAACTAAGAAAAATGCCCTTCGAGAAACGAAAGCCTTTATTCAGATTATTCATAAGTTTAGAGATGATGCTTTGACTACAGACATGGCACCAGTAGAGAAAGTAGCTATTTTTGATGAGGCTCAAAGGGCATGGAACAAAGAGTCGCTCGTTGATTTTATGAAGCGAAAAAAAGGGATCCCTGATTTTAATCAGTCAGAACCTGAATTTTTGATTAGCATTATGGATCGACATAAAGATTGGGCAGTTATAGTTTGTCTTGTAGGTGGCGGGCAAGAAATATATAACGGAGAAGCTGGAATTCAGGACTGGTTTGAAACTTTAACAGATAATTATCCCGACTGGAAGATTTATCTGTCGGATAAAATTACAGATACAGAATATGTGGGAAAATCAGACATCCCAACATTATTGCATGGACGAGAGTACCATTGCATTTCTGATTTGCATTTAGGAGTTTCACTGCGCTCATTCAGAAGCGAAAAATTAGCGATTTTCGTAAAATTGCTGTTAGATGAAAGGGCGGATGAGGCCAAAAGTGTTTATTATGAGCTTAAACAATCATATCCAATTCTTTTGACAAGAAATTTTGAAATTGCAAAAAAATGGGTAAAAGATAAGGCTCGTGGAACAGAAAGGTATGGGCTTTTAGCAAGCTCAGAAGGGAAAAGACTGCGAGCTGAAGGAATATGGGTTCCATCAGATATAAATCATGTAGGGTGGTTTTTGAATGGAAAGGATAATGTTGACTCATCGTATTATTTAGAAGTGGCAGCGTCTGAATTTAAAGTGCAAGGTTTAGAGGTCGATTATGCAGTATTAGCCTGGGATGCAGATTTCAGGTATACGAGAGATGGCTTTGATTATTTTAAGTTCAGGGGTACGAAATGGAACCATGTTAATCAGGAACAAAGACAGAGATATCTAAAAAATGCTTATAGAGTTTTATTAACAAGAGCAAGACAGGGATTGATTATATATGTTCCTGAAGGTTCAGATGAAGATCCGTCAAGGAACAGGGAATATTATGATAGAATTTTCCAATATTTGAAGAGTACTGGAATGGAAGTAGTCTGAGGGGTGATGTTTTGAAGGACACAAAGTATGAAGATTTAAATAAAACGTTAGCAGCAGTTGGAAAAGCTGTATTTGTAAATTTTTATTATGATTTCAAAGATTTGTCCATTTCAAAAGATGAATTGGCCCAAAAGATCCTATTGGAAAATCCGGGATCGAAGTCAGAAAGTCAAAACTTTCGTATTCCAAGAGCTCGACATATATTTGAGTTGGGACAGGAGAAGGAAGCATTACGTATTATCATAGAAAGCAAACGCGTAGACCCAAAAGCAAGAGAAAAAGCTAAAGAGATTTTAGCTAAAGAGAATATTAGGGAGTCGAGTGCATGGGAATAGTAGCACCTGCTTAACCGAAAAACTCCCGTCGACTTATCCCTTGCACTTTATACAGGCAGAGTTGAGACGATGGGGATTTGGATGAGTGTGGAGAACGGGATGTCCTTGTAAACACAAGGAAAATCATAGAGCAGTTCCCATATACAGGCGAGGTCTAGGCAGTGAAATTAACAACGACAGAGACGGTCATAATTCTACTACAGAAATGGATTGATAAGTTTCCGCAAACAAACGGAGCATAGCGAAATATCCCGATTATGTTGTTATCAATCAGGGCCTTTCGAGCCATGTGGAGACGGTTGTTCTTTTGTCCAAACTAAAGTCGGCCAAATCTATTGAGGTTAAAATTGAGCTTGATGAGATGGATTTGACAATTGCAGAAAGTAAAGCGACTTATGATAAGATAAAGCAGTATGTGCTTGATAAAACAGGGCTTAAAGTATCACAGTTATATATTGCGCAGGTTAAAAGGAAGCACGGTTTGATTGAGAGAATTAACTATAATGTTGGTGATGGAAAAGCTAAAGTTCCACAAGTACCATTGGAAAAAGAAGAAGCGATTGAAGATGCGCTAAGGCATTTTAAGATGATTTGATGAAAGCAAATATAGAAGCAGGTATTCCGTGATGATGTGGAGTACCTGCTTTTGCGAGGGCGTAAATTTTTTTGTGTCTTTAAAATTGGAAGTTCCATTCAGTTGGAAT
>PVML01019488.1_pt1 | contig 23940 bp, 20 predicted proteins | sample 1853371 | NCBI WGS metagenome assembly PVML01 (sample SAMN08533508, study PRJNA380276) | Human gut metagenome, whole genome shotgun sequencing project. | isolation source: participant 1, chromium library | host: Homo sapiens | collected 2017 | reverse complement strand
AGATAACTCTGTACAAAAGAATCCCAGGAATCGAAGGTACCCTGGATCTCTTTTCTTCCAGATTCATCCGGTTTACTGTATCCGCAAATTTCTTTGCAATCGTTCCTGTTGCTAAAATTCCCCATTTCATAAATGTCTGCCTACCAATTCTTTTTTAATTTTGTCTTCCAGCTTACAGAATACGGATTCCACTGACTGGCTTTCAGATTTTGATATAATTCTTCCCGGTCATCTGAACTGTCGCCTGTAGACTCTTCATATCCTTCCAGATAACTCTGTACAAAAGAATCCCAGGAATCGAAGGTACCCTGGATCTCTTTTGCGATCTCTAATGCCTTATCCAAAGCTTCTTTTTCTGTATAATAATCTGCCAGATAATAAAATCCCAGGTTCGACTCTGCACGGCTGTAATCCCAGGCAGAACTGCTGTCCCCGGCAGACTGTAATAATTCTTCTAATGTTTCATCAGCGGAAGCTTTATCTGTAACCCCCCAGCTCTGTTTTAACATTTTGCGGGTCTGTTCCCTGGTAGTCTTATCGATCTCTGCTCCATTTTCTTCTTTTCCATCCAACTTCAGACTGCCGCCGAAAGCACGGATATTTCCTCCGTTATGCTTTGTAAGGATCGCATAGGTTGCATTGATCCACTGAACTGTTTTATTGTTCATATAGGGATTCGCTGTCTTGTTCAGATACTGCTGCCTGCTGCTGATAGCAGAAAAATCAGAATCTGTGCTTTCTTTGCTTTCCCCTGACTTTCTGGTGGAAGATGGAACAACCGCACCTCTTTCATTAAAGACGTATATTTTTCCATCAATCTCCCGTTCACAGTTCTTTAATAAATGGCCATCTTCATCCAGGTAAAACCACTGATTGCCTGATTTACGGAAGGCATTTACCACTCTGGTACCGTCATCTTCATAATAGGCATAGGTATCGCCTTCTTTCTGCCAGCCTGCAAATGCAGTCACAGGACTTAACACAGCCAGACTACAGACCAAAAGCATCATACCTCCTATATGCCTGAAAACTTTTCTATCCATAAAATCTCTTCCTCTCATTTATCCTCAAACACAGTATAACACAGGCTTTCCTATTTTCCAACTTACACATTTCTGACGAAATTCTTTCAGTCGTTTCTTTCTTTGCCGCTGTTTGTGTATTATTTGTCAATTTTTTGTGCATTATTTATCATTCGTTACAGAATCAAATACATTCTTTTAGGCACTGGTCACAAAAAGAGTTCTATGCTAGAATGTACCCATAAAAAGCAAATATTAAACATTGTAAAGATTTGAGTATGGAGGTTTTTGCAAATGGCATTACATGTTATGGATGAAGCAAACCGTTGTCTGGGATGTAAGGTTCCTCAGTGTCAGAAGGGATGTCCCATCAGTACTCCCATTCCAGAGGTTATCAAACTTTTAAAAGCAAATAAATTAGACGAAGCAGGAAAAATACTTTTTGAAAACAACCCGCTGACCACTGTATGCAGCCTTGTATGCAACCATGAAAACCAGTGTGAGGGACATTGCGTTCTTGGACGCAAGGGGGCTCCGGTCCATTTTTCCACCATCGAAAGCTATATTTCTACTACTTACGCAAATAAAATGACAAAAGGTCCGGCACCTTCTAATGGTATGCGGGCTGCTATCATTGGTTCCGGTCCTGCCGGCCTTACCATTGCGGTAATTCTTGCAAGATACGGCTATGACGTAACTATTTTTGAAGGAAAAGACAAGATCGGCGGTGTCCTGCGCTACGGCATTCCAGAATTCCGCCTTCCAAAATCTGTTCTGGATGATTTTAAATACCGCCACCTGGACTTAAAGGGCATTAAATTCCGTCCCAATACCCACATTGGCGGCGCCATCGGTATTGACGACCTGTTCCGTGACGGCTACAAAGCGATCTTCGTGGGAACTGGCGTATGGAAGCCAAATGCCCTTCATATTAAGGGAGAAACTCTTGGAAATGTCCACTTCGGCATCAACTATTTAAACAACCCAGACAGCTATCAGTTAGGAAAACGCTTGATCGTCATTGGTGCGGGAAATGCAGCCATGGACGTTGCAAGAACAGCTATCCGCAAAGGCGTTCAGGAACTGACCTGCTTCTCTATTACTAAAAAAGTAGCTGCCAGTCATCATGAATTCAGTTATGCCCAGTTAGAGGGAGTTCAGTTTGAATACAATATGGCTCCGGTAGAGATCAAAGATGACGGTGTCATTTTTAAAGATGTGATTGAAAATGAAGACGGCACTTTTACAGATGTTCCTGATTCCACTCATTTCTTCCCGGCTGACAGCGTGATCATCTCTATCAGTCAGGGACCACAGAACCGGATCGTAACTACAACAGAAGGTCTGGCTGCTGACAAAAAAGGACTGCTGGTTGCCGATGAGACCGGACATACCACACGGCCAGGCATCTTTGCCTCCGGTGACGTTGTAAATGGTGCCCGTACCGTTGTTGAAGCAGTGGCTCACAGCAAGGTGGTGGCTGAATCCATGCACCAGTATATGCAAAGCCTGGTCACTAAGGAATCCTCTGGTTACTGTACACGGATAGGCACTTTTGGAACCGAAAGTGCCGTACGATAACGTAGTGGCAGCGGGAATTTGCCGTATTTAAATGCGAAGCCACGGCAAATTCCGTTGCTGGTCATGCAACGCATGAACAGTAACATCTTCTGTGCAGTAACCAAATCTACCTGAATAACCAACAGCTGCAAAAAATGCTCCATCTTGAAAACCTCATAAAGTAAGAGTATAATCGGGGATGTTGCGGATTTTTCCGCTGCATCCCCTTTTTTAATAAATTTTTGTCAATAAATCTACAAAAGAAAAGAGAGTATTGTTATGAATCAGAAAAAAGTCACCCTTCGGGGAGAGCTGGCTCTGCTGATCGTTATCCTGATCAACAGCCTTGGTGTTGTTTTAATGCTGCGTTCCGGCTCCGGCATTTCCGCTATTTCCAGCGTTCCCTATGCATTTTCCCTTGTATTTCCGGTTCTGACCCTTGGTACCTGGACCTATATTTTCCAGGGACTTCTGGTTTTAACCCTGATGGTCTTAAAAAAGCGCTTTGTTCCCAGCTATCTGTTCAGCTTTGTAGCTGGTTTTGCTTTTGGAAAAATGGTGGATATCCACAGGATCTGGATCAATACACTGCCTCTTAGTATTCCGCTGCGTGTATTTTATTTTATAGCCAGCTATCTGATCCTGTGCTTCGGAATTGCCCTTTCCAACCGGTGCAAACTTCCAGTCATCCCAACGGATCTGTTTCCCAGAGATCTTTCTGAAATCATCAAAAAACCTTATTCCAGAGTAAAGATCACCTTTGACGTAACCTGTCTTTTTATTACAGCCTGCATGACTTTCCTCTGCCTTGGACATATTTCCGGACTTGGGATCGGTACTGTTGCAGCTGCTTTTACCATGGGAAAAACCATTGGACTGATTGGAAATGCCATTGATAAAAAATTCGATTTTGTATCTGTATTAAGCAAATAACGTACCTGTATTTTATATGCTGCCGATGTTTTTTTCTGCCAGTTCTTAGGCATCAGACCTTGAAAAAGCATTTTTCATAGAGGAACTAAGCTCAAACAGCACTTTATCCAGTGTACCTGCTGTTTCTTTCTTTAACATGGCTGCCATTTCTTCATTGATCGTTTCACGTATCTTTTCTCTTTCCTCTGGGGAAGCCGCAGCTTTCTGGGCCTTATCACCTTTGATGATCAGCTCATGGGCCTTGGAGCCGACTGCCAGACGGTAACGCTCAATGTAAATAGAAGTCTTTGCGTAGGCTGCATCTGCCATAGCAGCAAGCAGACGGCTGGACCAGTAAAAGTTTTCAGTAGAAACTTCTTCTGTGGTATTAGCTAAATACTCTGGTGTCTTTGATACCTGCGGATAAAAGGGCACAAGAACATTAAATGCATTGGAGGCAAATGCTACCCACTGGACAACCTGAAATTCTTCCGGCATATACGGACGGATCTGGATCAGAGATAACAGATCTGTACGGTTAATGCCGATTGCACGGTATTTATTGCGATATACCGGGTCTGAATGCTTTGCATATGGGTCATAAGGTGTACCCTGAAAATGGGAAGACAGCACATACTTTACATCTTCCACTGTGATTTTCTTCTCCGGCACCATGCACCATGGCAGGTCGTCAGACTCAGGTGTATAACTTGCGTCCTCTCCCTCCCATTTTTCAGTATGGGGATTAAAATAGCGAAGAACGTACCAGGCTCTTGGAGTATTATATACATGGTCAGAATCTTCATGGCTTCCAAAGGCAGATCTTGGATCAAAGGAGCCATCCAATGAAAGATCCAGATGGTTTTCATCAATAAAATCCTTCAGATCTGCAGAACACATATAATCCTTCTGTTCAAACAGGGCATCTTCCAGGTCAAATACATCCAGGCCAAACTGATTCGGCATCACAACGTAGCTGTCATCCGGCACTTTTCTGGCGATCCAGTGATGACCGCCAATGGTCTCCAACCACCAGATCTCATTTGCATCCTGGAATGCAATCCCATTTTTCTCATAAGTTCCATACTGTTCTAACAGGCTTCCCAGACGCTTTACGCCTTCTCTTGCACTGTTTATATAAGGAAGGACCAGAACGACGATATCCTCTTCTCCAATACCACCGGGAACTTCTGCTTTTCCATCCTCTGCCGGCTGATACACTACCATAGGATCCGCTCCCAGAACACGTGGATTAGAAGTGATCGTTTCCGTTGCGGTCATTGCCACGTTTTTCTCATTGACACCGCAGGCAGCCCATATTCCCTGTCCCGGAATCGCATTAGGAGCAGCGCTGTATCCCATAGGATGCTCTGGCAGCGGGATCTCTACATGAGAGATCACAGACTTATATACTTTAGGCTGTTCCTCCGGATGGACGATCACATATTTTTTAGCTGTAAAATGATTTCCTCCTGCATCATCATTTCTGGCGATCATGGTTGAACCGTCATAACTTGCCTTTTTTCCTACTAATATAGTTGTACATGGCATAATTTTATTCCTCCTATATGTTACAATATACGCCCGCAATCTTTCTGTACTTGCTTTTTCAGGCGTATATTATATAATTTTATCCATATTTCGGCCTATTTCCATCAGCTGCCTGCATTTTTCCTGAAAGCTTCCAAAGTTTTTCACGCAGCAGATCACTTTTTCACACCGCGACAATACCTTTACTGCCCTGTCAAAGGTCTCTTCTGAAACCGGCTCAAAAGCTTTTTCCCCGATCACTACAGAAGCAAGAGCCTCTGCCACCGGATATTCCCGGTCATTCTCCCAGAGAATACCGGCTGCAAAAGGAATCCCTTCTTTTTGCAGCTGCCGGTACACCGGAATGCCCGTTCCATTTCCCCCTATGACAAATACTTTCGGCTCTCCTTTTACAGCTTCCAGCTCCACACTGCCATAATCCGTAAGGTAGTTTCCTCTTTCAATCTGAAACAGTTCTTTAATATAATCTCCGCTGAAAATTTCTTCCGGAGTACCAAAACGGCCGATGGCATTATCCCCGTTTACACAGATCACATAATCTGATATCTTCTGGGCCAGATCCAGCTCATGAAGGGACATAAGAACTGCCACCTTCTTTTCACGTACCATGTTTTTAAGGATATAAAGCAGCTCCAGTTTATGACGGATATCCAGGAATGCGGTTGGCTCATCCAGTACAATAACCTGCGGCTCCTGGCAGATGGCTCTTGCAAGAAGGACTCTCTGTCTCTGGCCGTCACTGACTGCCTCAAAATCCCGTTCTGCCAGATCCAGTCCCTGGACCAGCTTTAAAGAATCATGTACCACCTGCCAGTCTTTTTCCGTAAGGATACCCATTTTCCCTGTATAAGGATAGCGTCCCATACTGACTACTTCTTCACAGGTCATCCGTTCTGTTTTCACCCGGCCGGTCATCATCACGGACATGCGAAGGGCAATGTCTCTCTCCTTCATAGCACCCATAGAGCTTCCGTCCAGCCATACGACTCCCTTTATCAGCTTTAACTGACCGATAATACTCTTTAATATAGTAGATTTTCCTGCGCCGTTTGGCCCAATGAGCGTCAGTATCTCTCCCCTGTTTACATGAAGGTTTATCTTTTCGATCAATGGCAGGTCATGATAGCCTACACTGACATCTTCTGCTGAAATATAGGTCATAGAATCTTTCTCTGCCATGTCTATCTCCTTCTTCCTTTTCCCTGTATCATCATGTAAATGACCACAGGCGCTCCAAATACCGCTGTTACAGTACTGATGCTTAATTCCACAGGCGAAAATAAGGTCCTGGCGATGCGGTCGCAGAAGCTACAGAATACTGCCCCTCCCAAAAAGCAGGCAGGTATCATAATAATAGGCTTTGTTGTCTTAAACAGGCTTTTCACTAATTGTGGAACCGCGATCCCCACAAAAGACACAGGTCCTGCAAAGGCAGTGACACAGGCTGAAAGGATACTGGAAACCAGGATAAGCGCCAGCCTGAATGCTTTTATATTCACTCCCATACTGGCTGCGTACACTTCTCCCAGCTGATAAGCTCCTGCAGGTTTTGCCAGAAAGACGGCACAGACCATGCATAAGAAGATCACCACTGCCATAACGGAAATATTGTCCCAGGTAATGCCGGAAAAACTGCCCAAAGACCAGTTATGGAGATTGATAATGTTAGAATCATCTGCAAAGGTAACTGCCAGATCCGTAACTGCCGAACAGATATAACTGACCATAATGCCGCAGATCACTAAAATCGACATGTTATTTACTTTATTAGAAATAAGGATCACAAATCCCATAGAAAGCATCGCTCCTGCAAAAGCGGCCAGGATCAGCACAACAGAACCTGCCATCATGCCTTTTCCAAGCAAAAAGATCATCACCAGTGCGGTTGCAAGCTTCGCCCCGGAAGAGATCCCCAGCACAAAAGGTCCTGCTATGGGGTTTGCAAAAAAGGTCTGGAGGAGAAAGCCGGAAACAGACAATGCGCCGCCTAAAAGCATTGCCGCCAGTACTCTTGGAAAACGAATGTCCCAGAGGATCCTTGACTGACTGCTCTCACCTGGCCCCTTGAACAACAAGGAAAGCACCTCACCAGGTTTTACATTGACACTTCCAGAATAAATATTCCAAAAAAACAGCAGGAACAGTGCCAGGAGCAGAAGCAAAAAACCTTCTGGTACATGAGCCCGTCTTTTTTTTATTCCGGATGTTTCTCCGTTTTTCAATCCTGTGATCCTCCTTTCAGTGAAAACACTTTTTTCTAAATACAACCTTTATATAGTTCCAAAAGTACATTTATCTCAATAGATGAATATAATGCATCTGTCCTGGATCCGGTTCTTCTTCTGTAAGCATCCTGTGGATATCCTGTATCATACTTCCAAGTCCCATGGTCTCCTGGAACAGATTCTTTCCTGTACACCATACATGCCCCTCTTTTACCGCTTTAAAATCTGCAAGCAGCGGGCTCTTTGCCAGAAGCTCACTAAGGGATTCCAATTCCCCGTCTATGGTGCTGTTATAAATAATATAATCAGCATCTTTCGCCTGGGCATAGAAAGCTTCCATTTCCATATTCATGGTGGAAAGTGAATTTTCCTCTTCTTTTCCTGTGTTCTGTGGAATATAAGTTCCGCCTGCCATAGCGATCATCTTAGCCACATAATCTCCCGGCTTTCGCACATTGGCACTGCCTTTGGAAGTGATATAGAAAAAGGCAACTGTCTTTCCAGTTTCCTGTTGATTCTTCACATTTTTCAGATTTTCCATTTCCTGGGAAAACAGGCTTTTGGCTAACTCCTCTTTTCCTGTAAGAACACCATATAATTTGATCCATTCCATACGTCCTAATGGATCTGCCTCATAGCTGGAACGCTCTACTAATACCGGCACGCCCAGATTTTCCAGCTGCTCTTTTACCTGAGGGCAATGATAGATCATGGTAGATTCAATGGCAAGGGAACAGGACTTCTCAACGATCCGCTCATAATCCGGTGCACTGTATTTCCCTGCGTACTCCATTTTTTCTTCTTCCAGGGCCTTTTTCGGCTCTTCTAAATACCAGCCGGAGCTGTCTGTACCAGAAAGTGTGATCTGATCCACTGCATCCAGATGGCAGAAAAAGTCCATGGCAGAGGTCGCCGCCAGATACATATTATTTAAAGGCCGTAAAAGCGGTGTAATATCCTCTGGAAGATTTTCCGGTACCGGTTCATTTTCCGGCACTACCAGAAATTTTTCATCTTCTCCAATTGTGATCAGGGCATATTCTTCTTCCCCATAATAGGTAACAGAAAACTGGTCTGCGTATTCTAAAGGAAGAGTATCCCCGGGTACCAGATCCGTCCAGGATACTGCATCCTCTTTTGGGCTATCTGTTTTTTCAGCATCCGTTCCTGTATTTTGCGTTTTCCCAGTATCTTCTGTGTTTTCTTTTTCTATATTATCTGCGTTTTTACCAGTTTCTGATGTCTGTCCGCATCCGGCACACATACTCAGAAGCAGTACTGTCGCAGCTGTCAAAAACGCTCTCTGAAAATGTTTCTTTTTGATCTGTTTTTTCATCTCATTTTCCATTATCTAAAACTGACCTCTTACTCAGGCTTAATGCTTTCAGAGTCAAAAGTCAGTGTATATTCAATCTCATGAGGTGTGCTCATGGCGATAGTATCTGCGATCACCTTCTGCTTATAGTCAAATACAGTAACCGGGATCTCAAATGCAGAATTTCCTTCCGTATTCACAGGTTCGTATTTTTCTTCCCCTACTTTCATGTAGTCATAATTAGGACTTCCCCAGGTGATCGTTGCTGTTGCCTGACCATTTTCAATCTTCAATGGAGTGGGAGATTCCACAGTCGTGCGTCCGGAACCGCCTTCTAGTTTTACTTCTACCATATAGTCTCCATCTTCCAGTCCCAGGCTTTCTACTGTTTTCGTATTTCCCTCTTTATAGGCATCTGCTGGAAGAGAATCTGCACGTACTACCAAAGTGCGGTCATACCAGGTTTCTTTCTTTTTACTGTAAGCAGCACAGTCAATTCCCTTATCTAAAGCTTCCACCGGGATTTCAAATACATTTTTTCCATCCGGGCTTTCTTCTGCCTGAATATAATCTGCTTCATCGGCTTTTGCAGCCGCCTCTCCGGTTCCCATAAATACCTTCCCATAGCCGGAACCGCTTAAGGTCAGACGGGCCTTCATCTTTCCATCTGCTGCTGTCAGCTTTGCTTCTGTAATATGAAACATATTGGAGCTGGAATCTACCTGAACATCATACTCCCCGTCTTTTATCTCATCAGCGCTTACCGGCGTCATGCCTTCTTCTACCACCTGCACCGTAGGAGCTGTCTCTTTTTCTGTTTCACTGTTTTCAGATGCTTCTGCATCTTCTTTTCCTTCCTCACTGCCTGCTGTCTCAGTTCCTTGATCAGCCTCTGTCTGCTCCTTTACAGTCTGAGAAGCCGCTGCACTGTCTGCTTTCTGTCCGCAGCCTGAAGACAGTCCCACTAAGCCGATCACTCCGGCACATACTATATATTTTCTTATTTTCATCTTTTTCACCTTTTTCTCTGTCAATCAAATGCATACATATGGTACATCAAAACTGCTGCCCTTTTGCCTTGCATCTTAAAAATTACAGGAAAAGGCAGCCAGAAATTTCTGACCGCCCTTCCTCTTTATTTACCCTCAGAATCTTTCCATCTGCTCTTATTTTGCAAGACTGTCAACTGCTGCTTTTGCATGCTCTACAAACAGCTGCTGGATCGGCTCTAATTCGCCTAAACCTCTTACAAGGCAATTTACTTCATAACCAGCTTCTTCAAAAGTAGTCTTCCAGGAACCTTCTTCATCGCCTGCCATATCATTGTTTGCATGGTCACCTGCAACGATCATCAAAGGCTCTAATACAACTTTCTTATAGGAACCTTCTTTAACCTTTGCTAATACATCATCCAGACTTGGGGTTGCTTCTACTGTACCTACATAATAATGATCAAAACCTGCTTCTGTAAGCATATCCTGCATCTTAGCATATACCTTGTTGGAATCAGCCTCTGTACCATGTCCCATGAAGCAGATAGCAGTTTCGCCGTCATCATATTCCTTGGTTGCATCTGTGATTGCCTGGATCACTGCCTTAAAATCATCATCAGAAGTAAGCAGCGGCTCTCCTACAGCTACCTGATCAAATGAATCTGCATTTTCTGCAATCTCATTTACCAGATCTGTATACTCCAGACCATTCATCAGATGAGTGGGCTGGATCACCAGTGTCTTTACTCCGTTTTTAACTGCACGGTCAAGAGCTTCTGTCACATTATCAATGGCAACATTATCTCTCTTCTTTACATGATCAATGATGATCTGGCTGGTAAAACCTCTTCTTACAGAAAAATCAGGTTCTGACTTTTCAATGGCATCTTCAATAGCACCAATGGTTAAACGGCGGCTGTCATTAAAACTGGTTCCAAAGCTTACTACTAAAAGTTCTTTTTCACCGATCTCATCCTGATTTCTTGTGTTATCCAATGCTGCATCTCCTGTATCGTAGTTTTCCTCATCCTCTTCTTCAGCAGTTGTTTCCTCTTCTTTGGTCTCTTCTGCTGTGGTTTCTTCCTTTTTTTCCTGGACGGTTGTCTCTTCTGCAGAAGCTGCGGTTGTCTCCTTTGGGCTTCCTGAGCATCCAGCTACGGTACCTGCAGCTACTGCTGCCGCTGCGAAAAGCAGCATTGCTTTTTTCAATTTCATTTTCATTTTCCTCCTTGTCCTAAGACACATATGTAATATGTATCGAACCGGGAATATCCCCGGCAGGGCGCAGAAATCCATCTTTCTGTTGTGAGTCAGAAATCCTGAAAATATTCTCCGGCAAAAACTGCCTCAGACACTTTTCAAGGACCGGCACGATCAATGACTCGTGACCCGGAATGAACTTCTCCTGTACCAACAAATGGCAGGTTTCCTGGCTTGCTGCTTTCCACATATAAAACTGCCTTCCCGGATTTCCAGTGGCGGACCTTCCTTATTTCTATCCTCATTTTATATGCGCTGATCTGTAACGAATAGCCATTTACAGATCTAATTACAGCTTACAGTGACGAGATCGCGCAGGTTCTTCCCCTGCTTCCCTTTTACCCTTTTATAAACAGATTCCACTGTTGCTGACAGCAGATACACTTATAAATGGCACCATTTGCTCTTAACTCGATATAACGCTATCCTAACACCGAACCATTTAAAAAGCAATGGAAATTTATTATTCCTCTACACCCAGGAGCAGATCAGGCTCATATTGCCTGCAAAATGGCAGCTTCCAAAACCCGCAGGAATAATAAAATGATCTCCTTTGCGGATTTCTTTATCATTTATGGTTCCTTCTCCCTCTATCACACTGACATTTACAAAACCAGCCTTAAAACTATGCTCCCAGTTTCCATGGATATCATATTTCTCTACTGTATAATAAGGGCAGGTCTCCAGATGTTCCAGATCTGCTCCCTCTGTATGAGTGATGCTCCTCTGGTCTTTTTCCGGCTGGAACGGGGTTTTTATCACATCCAGACTCTGTTTTACATGTAGTTCTCTTAACTTTCCATTCCATTTCCGGTCATAATCGTAAACGCGGTATGTAATATCACTGGACTGCTGTGTTTCTAAGATCACAGTGCCCCCTTTGATGGCATGGACACAGCCCGGGTTGATCTGATAAAAATCACCTTTTTTTACAGGGACTTCCCGGATCAGGTCTTTCCATCGTTTTTCTTCTACCATCTGCTTTAATTCTTCTTTGTTTTTTGCATAATGACCAATAACAATGGTTGTTCCCGGCTCACAGTCTAAAATATACCAGCACTCCGTTTTTCCCAGAGAACCATTTTCATGTTCCTTTGCATAAATATTATCCGGATGTACCTGAATGCTTAAATCTGACCTGGCATCAATGATCTTAATCAGAAGTGGAAATTCTTTTCCATATTTTCCATCTTCATTTCCAAAAAGCTCCGGATGATCTGTCCACAATTTTGATAAATGTTCCCCTTTATAGGTTCCCTCTGCAATCTGGCAGTCTCCATTTTTATGAGCTCCGATGCCCCAGCATTCTCCCGTACTGTCACCTGGTATCTCATATCCGAAATCTTCCCTAAGCTTTTTTCCTCCCCAGACAGCTTCCTTGAAAACTGGTTTCATAAACAGTAATTCACCCATATGTATACATCCTTTCGTTATTTGTCTGATTTATTTAAAAGAATTCCTCCACAGGAACCGGTTTGCCGAAATAATATCCCTGGGCATAATCGCAGCCCAGACTATCTGGATGCGGCTTATTTTCCGCTATGGATTTTAACATGGCAGAAATAGGCACCGCAGCTCCTAAGTAAATACTGTCCCAGCCGTTATTTTCAAAAATATCTGCCACCATTCTTGCGCCCATTTCATGCAGCTCTGTTCCCGGACATGCGCAAAGAAGGGTCTTGTTTTTCCGCTCTCCCTCAAAACAGGAAACTGTATTTTCTGGTGTTTCCGGTCCTGCAGCTTCTTTTTTCACGTTCTCAATGGCACAATCTAAAAGCTGCAGTACTCTTTCTCTTTTTGCCTGGGAAACCACCAGTTCTGCTGCTTTTTTTATGCTTCCTAAATGACCTGCCACATAGTCGCCTGCCTGAGCCCTGGTACAATCCTTTAAGATCGGACGCATCAGACGGTATAACCATCTTGCATAATCTCCTATCACTTTCTCGTCATTTAATACAAAGGCTGTATATAGAAAATCAATGTTATACCGGGTATCACGGTATATAATATCCAAAACTCTTCCATCTAATTTTGAAAAATATTCCGGGTTCGCTTCCTTTTCACACTGAAAAGAAGTTTCTACCAGATCTTTGAACTCTTTTTCATATTCCAGCCATAACAAGCTCATTTTCTATGTCCCCTTTCTGTGCAGCCGCTTGCTTTTGTTGTATTGTGAGCATCCGTATTTGCGCTTTGCTTTTATATTAACACATTCATAACATACAGACAATGGAACTCATTATAAAAAAACTGCCGCAAAACAGTTTTCTATTCTGCGACAGTTTTTATTTTCATGTTTTCTGTTGATTAGAACAGTCCCGGGAACAATGTAGCCGGAATAGCCAGCCAGAAGTTCGGGAAGATTACTAACAGCAACAGTACTGCGATAGAGGATAAGAAATAAGGAAGAGTTCCCTTAAATGCATCCTCAATGGTAATACCACTGATAGAAGAAGCGATCAGCAGACACAGACCATAAGGTGGAGTTACCAGACCAAGAGCCAGAGTAACAACGATGATCAGGCCAAGGATGATCGGGCTGATCTGCAGTGAAATAGCAGCAGGAAGGATGATCGGAACGAACAGGATCATCGCTGGAACTGCATCCATGAAAGTACCTACAAACATAAAGAATGCAACTACTACAAGGAGGAATACCAGTCTTCCGCCTGGCATGTTAGCAAAGAAGTTCTGTACAACTACATTCAGCTGATAGTATGCTAATAACTCGCCTAATGCATTTGCTGTAGCCAGGGCGAACAGAGACAGAGAAGACAGCTTCATAGTCTCGATCAGGATGCGTGGCAGGTTCTTAACCTTAATGGTCTTATAGAAGAAAATACCAACTAATAATGCATATATACATGCAAATGCTGCAGACTCAGTAGGTGTAAACAGACCGCTGACAATACCGCCGATCAGGATGATAGGGGTAAGCAGTGCAGGCAGAGACTGGAACGTTCTGCGGCAGACTTCCTTAAATGGAACTCTCTCACACTTAGGGAAGTTCTTTCTCTTGGAATAATATTTAATAACTGCCATCATAGCCAGACCAAGTAAGATACCAGGAACCAGACCTGACATGAACAGCGCACCTGTACTTACGTTAGCAATACCTGCGTAAACGACCATGGTGATACTTGGAGGGATAATGGAACCTAATGTAGAAGATGCTGCGGTAACGCCAACAGATGTTCCTTTGTCATATCCCTGCTTCTCCATTGCAGGAATAAAGATCTTACCAACACCTGCTGTATCTGCCTGGGAAGAACCGGAGATACCAGCGAAGATCATGGATACAAGTACGTTTGAATAAGCAAGACCACCGCGAAGGTGTCCAACTAAAGAGTTACAGCAGTCGATCAGCTTTTCAGTGATCTCACCTTCGTTCATAAGGTTTGCTGCAAGGATAAACAGCGGAACAGCTAACAGTGTAAAGCTGTTCAGACCATTAAACATTTTCTGGAATACAACTAAATTTGGAATCTGTCCCAGAGATGCGATACCGGTAAAAGATACAACACCAAGTGCGAATGAAATCGGCACACCAATGGCAACAAAAACGATAAACATTACTACTAATAAAACACCCATTACTTGTTGTCTCCTTTCGTAATAGCACCGATTTCTTCAATGATCTGCGCGATCAGGTAAATAGCTGAGGTTACACCACAGATTGGAAGGCAGGTCCATGTAGGTCCACGCTTAAAGGACGGAATATTGGTCCAGGTATAGTTCCAGAACTTCTGTGTTAATTTATAACCATAATAAGCCATTAATACAGCAAACACCAGCATAATAAGAGAGATGATGATTGCTAATATGCTCTTAATTTTCTCGTTTTTCAGCATATCGCTGACGGAAGTAAACGCAAAGTGACGTTTTTCATAAACCATAGCTCCTGCGCCCATAAATACAGCCCAGATAAAGGAATACATAGATACGTCCTCAGTCCAGGTTGCTGCGATGCCGATGTAACGAGAGAGCATCTGGAATACTACTGTAAGAAGGAAGATGCAAAGGAAAAATCCTCCTACAGCAATCTGGATCTTCTGCATCCATTCAATTGCTTTCTTCATAATGTGTTCTCCTTTCAGGAAATCTTAACACCATATTAACACTCTTTTAAACCTAACATCAGCCATCCAGTCGCCCAGATGGCTGATATCCTCCGGATCAGGAATATCTGATCCATTTAATTTTGTTTGTTTCTTAAATCTTAACCCGTTTTGCTTACAGATTATTCTGCTGCTGCACGGATCATCTCTAACTCTTCGGTCATGTTGTTATCAGCTGCGAACTTATCCTGGATTGGAAGAGCCAGTGCCTTGAATGCGTCGATATCAACATCTTCAAAGTTGGTAACTTCTGCGCCATCAGCGATAACTTTCTCTTTAGACTCTTTGAACATACGGTAAACTACCTGGCGCTCTTCTTCGGTACAAGCCTCAACAGCTTCATCGATCCAGCCCTTCTGCTCATCAGTCAGACCATCATAGAAATCGCCGTTCATCAGTAACAGACGAGTGGTGTAGTCATGATGTGTTTCAGAGATGTAGTGACCGTTTGGAGTCTTGTGATGCTCTTTTAACATAAAGCTGGTGTAGTCGTTCTCAGCGGAATCAACAACGCCCTGCTGTAATGCCTGGTATAATTCGCCCCATGCTACAGATGTTGGGATAGCGCCGCAAGCCTTCCAGAAGTCCTGCTGTACCTGAGAAGACTGAGTACGGATTGTCATACCCTTTAAATCATCTGGCTTGGTAACTGGCTTTTTGCCATAGTAATCACGAACAGAGGAGCTCCAGTAAGCCATGATACGGAAGTTGTTTCCAGTCTTTTCCTTAACAACTTCTTTCATCTTGTCACCGAATTCGCCATCTAAGCACTTCTCCCAGTGATCAAAGCTGTTGAACAGATACTCCAGTGAGAAGATATCTACTTCCGGAACACCGATAGCGGTCATGAAACCTGGGGAAGCAACTACCATAGATGCAGCGCCCATTTCCAGTTTCTCGATCAGCTCGTTCTCGTTCTCACCTAAGGTTCCCTTATGTACAGTTACAGCGATCTTTCCGCCGGAAACTTCCTCAGCAACCTCTTTGAACTTATCCATACCATAGGAATATGGGTTGTCTAAAGAAGTCTGGTTGGAAGCGATGATCAGATTTAACTCTGGAGTTACATCGGATTTTGCTGCCTCTGTTGTCTCTTCTTTTGCATCGCCTGCTGCTGCGGTTGTCTCACTTGCTGCAGCTGCTGCAGTTGTCTCTGCTGGCTTGGAAGATCCACATCCAGCTAATGATGAAACCATCATAACGCCTGCCAGTACTAATGCTAACCTTTTTTTCATACTTCTACTTCCTTCTCTCTTTTATTTTTACAGTCACTTGCGTGTCTGCAAATCTCAATTTCATACACAATTTTAACAAAATTCTAACTTGTTTTCAAGTTTTTCTGTGCAAAATTTTTCTTTGCAATCGGTTGTGTTAAGAATCTATAAAGATACTATCATATTTTTTTTCGAATAGCAACTGGTTTTATACAATAAAATCGCACAAAATACAACTCCGATATTTGTATATGATTAACAAAGGTTGTATACAAGTTAAAAAGCTATTGGGAAATATACTTACTATTTTTTCCCAATAGCTTTGTTTATTTTGACATTTTTAAATTTTAATAGTTTTTTTATAATTATCCGTCGATCCCGGCCCGTTTTCTGTATGCACGCCATTGATTTTCAAAAAAATAATCCACTTCCGGGATCGGACGCACCGGACGTCTGGATGAAACCGGCTCTCCATCTTTTAAAACAACTTCCTGCACTTCTTTTCCATGGGTTTTCTGATCCAGCTTGCAGCGGTAAAGTTCTCCAAAAGGTTCGCAGCCTTTAAATCCTGGCAGTTCCCCCTGGGGATCCGTATACAATGCGGATCCTCTGCTGGCGCCTCCTGCTTTTGCGTAATCCAACATAGCAAAAAGATAGACCTTCTGGGAAAGAAGCATATCATACAGCTTATAAAATAAAGCAAGCTGCGAAACCTCCGGTTTCCTTACTTTTCTCTGAAAATCCCTTATATCCTCTGATGTTTCCCTGAACGCTTCTTCCATCTGTGACCGGCTGCGGATCATACCGGCTGCAGCACTCATCCGTTTGGAAGCTTTCAGCCACAAAGCCGCCGGTGACTGGTTTCCATTTGCATTTTCAGAAAGGCTGATCCTTTCAAAAGCTTCTTTTCTCAGCTTTTCCCGGATCTTCTCTTCCTTGGGATCCCTTTCTGTTTTTTCTGCCTCATACATTTTCTTTAAGCGGATCCCCTCTGCCGCGCGGACAGCACCTACCTGTCCTGCATTTAATGCGGTTCCGCCGGGGCGGGTCACCCCATGGCTTGCACACACCTCGCCTGCCGCATACAGACCGGATATGCCTGTTTCCCACCAGCTGTCAGCAGAAAGGCCTCCGTTGTTATGCTGGGCACATATTGCGATCTCCAGACGTTCTTTATAAAGATCTACATTGTGATCCTTATAGAAATAGATTGCAGGCTCATTCATATGCTTTAAGCGTTCAATGGGAGTTCCAAAGCATGCGCCTGCCTGTTTTAAATATTCAAAAGCCTCCGGGAGCAAAGATGCATAGGGCAATTCTTCACTTTCTTTCAGTTTTCCCGGATTGATCCTGTAATCTAAAAATACTTTACGCCCTTTTATAACAGTTTCCTGATATACCAGAAGGTCGATCACCGAAGAGCCGCCAAATACCTTATTTACATCAAAAGGCCACTGATATCCTTTCAGAAAAACCATGGAAAGCAGATCCGGCAGTTCCTTAAAGTATTCTAAAAGAAACTCCTTTTCATCTTTTCCTTCCTGATCAGTAGAAATAAACGCCGGAAGCACCTGCATATAAGTACCGCTTACATTCCATCTGGGATTTAAAGACGCCATCCCAAACTGCCATTCTGTGAGATTTTTTCCCGCAGCTCCCGCTTCAAATGCCATACCGGAAGATCCTGTCTGGGAAACCGGGTAAACACTGTCATGATACATTCCAGCCGGACCGCCTGTAGCCAGGATCACATTTTCACACCAGATCAGTACATAAGAAGCTTCCTCTTTCGCCGTTTTATCCAGGCAGAGTACCCCTTTTATCTTTCCTTCAAAGGTAAGCAGTCTGATAACCTGCATCTGGTCTAAGATCTGGATTTTCTTTTCTTTTACCGCTTTTTCCAGGGCTTCTGTCATCAATTTTGAAGTGTAAGGACCTGCACTGGTGGCTCTTCTTCCACGGTCATGGTCTGTTTTGTATCCCATAAATTCTCCCTGCTCCGTACATGGAAAAGGAACTCCCAGTTCTGCAAGAGCAAAAAAGCAGCGGGCTGAAAGAGCTGCCTCACACAAAGCCTGGTCTCCATCTACACACTGGCCTGCAAACAGGTCTTCTGCCATATTTCCCACACTGTCCGGATCTTTTCCGGATAAAGTCAGCTTATAATAGGTCTGCTTATCAGAACCAGTATTTCTGGACGTACCTGCATTGATATTTTCCGTTACCACTGCCAGGCTGCGTTCCCCGTTCTGGTACAGTCTTAAAGCAGACTGAAAACCTGCCGCTCCGCTTCCGATGACCACCTGCGAGATCATTTGCTCCTTCAGTTTCATTTTCAAGTCCTCCTCTACAGTCTTTTTATGTGAAAGCCTCCATCTACATCCACGTAATTTCCTGTGGTATAAAGCACACGGTCAGAGCAGAAAAAGGCGATCATCTCTGCCACATCTTCTGCTTTTCCCCAACGTGCAATAGGAAATACACCGTCTCTGATCATCTTATCATATTTTTCAGTAACAACGCTAGTCATATCTGTGGCGATCACTCCCGGCCGCACTTCATTGACCAGAATGCCCTCCTGTGCCAGCCGGTCTGCAAACAATGTGGTCAGCATGGAAACAGCTGCTTTGGAAACACAGTACTCTCCCCTGGATGTTGAAGAAACCTCTGCGGAACATGAACCCACATTTACAATATGTCCTCTGCTTTGAAAAAGCTGCTCCTGTTTTATCATCTGTCTGGCAGCCAGCTGGGTAAGAAACATGGTACCTTTGGCATTGATTCCCACAACGCGGTCAAAGCTTTCCTCTGTCATTTCCAGCAGATCCTTTCTCGCTTTTGGCGCAACCCCGGCATTATTTACCAGGATGTCCACTCTTCCAAATCGTTCCACTGTCTCCCGGATCAGACGTTCTCTGTCTTCTCCACAGTCCAGGGATCCTCTTACATAATGCCAGCTGATCCCCGCCTGGGTCAATGCTTCCAGTGCTTCTTTATAACGTTCTTTTTCTCCTGTTGCAAAAAGGACTACCTGGCAGCCATCCATTCCCAGTTTCTTTGCTGCTGCATATCCGATTCCACGGCTTGCTCCTGTTATAATTGCTGTTTTTTTCATTTTTCCCTCTGTTTCTGACTCATGTATTCGTCTTATCCTCTGAAATTAGCCGGCTGATTTTTTTTAATTTCCAGAAATTCTTTATAAAAAGGCATAAAGGTTTTGGAATCCCGGATCACACAGCCTGTAGGCTTATGAGCACGGATCAGATCACCGCATTTCCCGCAGGTCATGCACACCCTTTTCGGATCAATGCGGCCATTTTTAATGATCTCATTGGCATAATCAGGATCTGCAAACGCCATTCTTCCAAAGAGCATACCATCACAGAATCCTTCCTCTACTGCACCGGCTGTATACAGATCTGCAAACTGTCTTAAATAAGTAGGTGCAGAACCAAAAACAACCATCTCAGGAACTGCCTTTTTCACTTCTCCGATTCCCTCGATCATACGGCTAATACCTGTAAATGGATGTTCATCCGGCTCATATTTTCCCATATCAAAAGGTCTTGTTACATGGGTAGTCGCATAAGGATTTCCCATGGTCAGATTCATCATCCGGATCCCATAATCCTCATAAAGCTCTTTTACCAGGCGGACAGGCTCTTTCAGATCCGGCACCAGCCCTTTTCCTTCTGAAGCTCCAAATCCCCATGGATATTCATATCCATCATAAATTCCCAGACGGCAGGTTACCTGAAAATTTTCATCCTCCCACACTTTTGCTGCATTAATGCCGTTTTTTAACAATCTGGTACGGTTTTCATAACTTCCGCCATATTGTCCCGGACGATCATAAGCAGACAGAAGCTCTGCCAGAAGATAGCCATGACATGATTTAATATCCACTGCGTCAAAACCTGCTTTTTTCGCCAGAAATGCTGCTTTTCCAAAACTTTCTTCCAGACTTTTTAAATAATCATCTGTAACCATGCAGGAATCGTCTGCTGCCCGGTACTGTTCCAGCTGAGGATGGCGATAAGCGATCATTGGCGCCGGATGATTATCTGGATTTGAATACCGGCCGCTGTGGTTTGCCTGCATGATCAGATACGGCTCAAACCCATTTGCTTTGCGGCCCGCTTCTTTGATCTTTTCATTCATCCTCTTATAGTTTTCCACATTTTCTTCCGTAAGAAGAAGCTGTGTTTTGGAAGAACGGCCTTCCGGCACAATGGAAATAGCTTCAAACCAGATCAGGGCGCTTCCGCCAACTGCCTCATTTACATATCTGCGGATAGTATAATCCGAAGGTGAGCCATCTTCTAACGAATCAGCTCCCTCCATAGGTGCAATTCCCAGGCGATTGCGAAAAGTAATATTTCCTGCTTTCAGCGGAGTTTTTAAAATATCTGTAGTGGAAGCAAAAGGCAGGTATACATTCAGTTCTTCTGCCCGCTTTTTTACTTCTTCCAGCGTTTTATAATGAAATTTTTCCTGTGACATAAAATCTATTCCTTTCCCGATGCTTTCCTGAACTGGCTTAGAGACATTCCCACGTACTTTTTAAATAATTTGGAAAAATGGTTAAAATCTGTATAGCCGCACTCTACCGATATTTCTGATACAGAACGGGCCGTTCCTGCTAAAAGTGCCTTGGCACGACTCATGCGAAGGGAGATCACATAATCCATGGGGCTGTAACCCGTTTCTGCTTTAAATACATGAGCAATGTAATGTTTATTTAAGAAAAACGTTTCTGCCAGTTTTGTGACAGAAATCTCTTCCGTATAGTGATGATCCAGATAGTTCAATACTTTGTAAGCAATGGCTGCACTGGCATCCATACGAACAGAAGATAATATTTCTTCACATTCCCTGAAAATAGTAATAAACATACGTCTTAGATCTGCGCCAATATGCATTTCCCAGTAAGATCTTTTTTCCCTGTATTCTTTTTCCAGTTCCTGTATCACATCATATATATAATTCCAGATAGGATCTGTAAGGGCAAGTAAGTGAGAAAAATTCTCAGGTCTTTTAATAAAGATAGAAATAAGTTCCGGCGCATTGATCTCTTTCTGGAAAAACAGCGGATTAATCTGGATAATATAACGTTCATAGGGATATTCCAATACCTTTAACGTATGTTCCTCCAAACTGTTTAAAAGGATCATTCCCCCTTTGGATACCTCATACTGCTTTTCACCTACCTGATAAAGGATCTTTCCTTTCAGTAAAAATACCACCTGATAGGTATGCTCATAATGAGGTTCTAACTGATAACAGCATGAACTATACCTGTGTTCCATCCAGAAATCTTCCATAAAATACCGCCTCTCCTTGCCCTTGATCCACTAAAGATACCTACGCCCCATTTTATCAGATATCTTACAAAATGAAATGAAAAAATAAAGTTGCCAGCAATACATTCGCCAGAATTGCAAAGGGCTGCGCTGCACCATAACCAGCAGTAGGCTCTTCCGACTCAGTGGAACTGATGGCAGCTCCCAGTCCAGGCGCAGAAGTACAGCCTCCTGCAATTGCGCCACTTAAAATAATCCAGTTCAGTTTGAAAATATAGTGACCGATCAGGAAGCTTACCAGCACGGCAATTGCCTCTACAAAAACAGCTGCAATGGCCAGTGAAAGACCTGAACCCATTAACGACATAATTACATCATAGCCATAGCGGAGTCCTACTACTGCCATAAAAAATGTCAGTCCCATCTGATACATAATCCCTAAGCTTTTATCTTCCATACGGAAATTTACCGGTCCGATCTGCCCCACATAACTTAAGATCAAAGCAGCCAGCAGCACACCGCCTGCTGCACCTAAGGAAAAGTTGCCTAATCCGCCTAAGGGAATGGTAATACTTCCAATGATAATACCAATAATAGCTACAAAAGAAAGGATCATAAAATTCAACGGCTGCGGTTTCACTTTCTTTTCACCGGTCATATTTTCTGCCAGTTCCTTCTGGTATTTCTCCCTTTCTTTCTCCATATCAATGCGGAATATTTTGGGAAGAATCGTTTCCATCACAACGATCACAAGAACACCAATAGGAAATGCTACCGTATAGCCAAGGCTTATGGAAGAAGCTGCCGCTTCTTTGTAAGCTGCCACCTGCTCATCACTTAAAGATGGGGTGTTTTCTACAGTTAATTCTCCTGAAGATTCGATCTTTAACAGCATTTTTTCTTTATCTTCTGCAGAATACTCTTCATACAATTTCTGATAATCCACCTGACCTGCAGCATCCAGGGCAGTTCCATATCCAGGTGTAGTGGTCATAGCACCTGCATACATGCCGATGGTTTCAAACGGGGTAATGGCTTCATTTCCTGAAAGAACCGCCCCATAAAGAACACAGGCTGTGATCAGTGAAACTACAGGAATGGAAATACCGATCACAACAAATTTGCCGCCGTATTTCTTAAATATAGCTCCAATGCTTCCTCCTACCTTCATTCCGATCGCAACAAGAAAAAGAAGCAGAAAGAAGGTAAAGAAAGCCTGTGCCACTACTCCTGTAGAGAGGATCCTTTTTGCTGTGCTGTAATATGCCTGACCTTCTTCTACTGTGTGAGCCCACTTTGTTACAAAGTAGCCGATCACAATACCGGTAAAAATACCGCCAGAAACTCCCAGTGAAAAACTGCCGATCTTAATTTTTCCAATAAGCAATCCTGTAGCGATCGCAAGAAACATTAAAAAAAACTGATTCGTTAATACTGAATTAACCATTGCTGACATTTGATTCCCTCCAAATCATTAAGCATTTCTCATCTTTTACACATGAAAGATACGTTCCGCATTTTTATAAAGGATCGCCTCTTTTTCGTCTGCAGACAGCCCCAGACTGTCAATGCATTTTAACGTCCTGTCAATATAGCCTGGTCCTTTTTCCGGATCAAACGGCATGTCAGAAGCAAATAGCAGATGCTCTTTTCCAAAAAATTCCAGTCCGCAGCGAATAGCGGAAGCTGAGCCAAAAGAAGCTGTATCTGCATAAAACTTCTTGAATGTATCTGACGGATTTCCTTTCATCTTGGTTTTCGTCAGTTTTTCTTTTAATTCCGGAGCTGTCCTTCCGCCATACATCTTCAGACCATTTTCGATGCGTCCTGCCAGCATAGGGATCATAGCACCTACATGATGGGTGACGATCTTTAACTGAGGAAAATCCTCAAAGATACCTGAAAATGCCAGACGGCACATTGCTACTGTTGTCTGATAAGGCCAGCCGATGAGAAACCACAATTCATATTTAGAGCAATCTTCCGTTGGGAACTCTGGAACCTTCTGACCACCAACCGGATGGATCAGGACCGGAAGGTCCAGTTTCTCACAAGTTTCATAAATGGGCCAGAACTTTTCCTGATCAATGGCTTCTCCGTTCATATGTGTATAGATCTGGATTCCTTTTGCCCCCATATCCTTGCATCGTTTGATCTCATCTACAGACGCAGCCACATTGTTAAATGGGATGCCTCCGATAAATCCGCAGTAACGATCCGGATCACTGTCTGTGATCTTCTTGATCTCATCATTTCCGATCGCTGCTAACTTTGGTGACTTGTCCGGTCCCGCAAACAGTTCTACTGGAGGTGATACAATATTAGGGATCTGCTTATATCCCTCAAACCCTTCCATCACCTGCTTCCTGTACTCCATATCGGACATAGCCTGCATTTTCAGGGCACGTACAAACATATAAGACTGATTTGGTGATTCATTCATTGCCAGTTCCGCATATTTTTGCGGC
>PVML01020586.1_pt1 | contig 24274 bp, 25 predicted proteins | sample 1853371 | NCBI WGS metagenome assembly PVML01 (sample SAMN08533508, study PRJNA380276) | Human gut metagenome, whole genome shotgun sequencing project. | isolation source: participant 1, chromium library | host: Homo sapiens | collected 2017 | reverse complement strand
GAACCGTTTTTCCTTGTCCATCTTTATGGGTACAGTTTAGAAAGAGCTTCCTTCCTTTGTTTTATTTTTTGGAGCCGACGCCGAGCTTTTCGTTAATCTCCGCCAGATCGGCTTCCAGTTCCTGGATGAATTCTTCCTTATCCTTGATATCTTCGGCCATTTCATCCGCCGCTGTCTGACTCAACAGGGTCGGCAGTTCGTTTTTCATCCACTTCAGCTGCCGCTGCTGAGATTGGATCAGTTCCATTTTCCGGTTGCGCACGTCCTGCATCCGTTTGATCCAGTCGTTATGCCGTTGTTCATTAAACTGCTTCAGTCCGGAAAAATAATCATCCGCAGCGGAACGGAATTCTTTCCACAGAGCGTCTTCTTTTTCCTTGCCGCACGATCCCGCTTCTTTCCACAGCACGTTCAGCTGCTTCATCTTCTCGGTATTCTCGCGGTTGTATTCTTTCTGCGCAACGATCGCGGCCGCCTGCTCGATCAGTTCTTTTTTCTTCTCCGCAATCTGCTGCTGACGCTCATGAATCTGCGCGTAGGCCGCACTGCGGCGGTCATAGAATTTCTGACGCGCTTCGTTAAATTCATTCCACAGCTGATCGTCGACTTCTTTTCCTGCGAAGCCGGCGTTTTTCCATTCCTCCATCAACTTTCTGAGCTGATCGCTGGTCTTCTGCCATTCTTCCGAATCCGCCAGCGCTTCCGCTTTCTTGATCAACTCTTTTTTTACCTGCTGAGCGTTCACGGATTTCGCTTTCCGTTCTTCCCAATTCTGACGTTTGCGGTCAAAGAACGCGTTGCGCGCTTCGTTGAACGACTCCCACAGCTGATCATCGGTCTCTTTTCCTGCGGAGCCAACCGCTTTCCATTGGCGCATCAGTTCGTTCATTTCTTCAGTCGCCTGATTCCAGTTTTCCGACTTCGCTAAAACCTGAGCTCGTTCAATCAGCTCTTCTTTAGCCTTCTGGATGCTCTGGAACCCTTCGTTGCGCTTGGCATAAAAAGCGTCGATCATCTTTTCGAATTCGTCTGCCAATTCATCCTCGTATGCCGATTCCCAATAGGAAATCCGCTTCCATCTTTTCTTTAAATTCATGACTGCCGAAGCAATTTCGCTCCAATTCTTTGAAAGATCGAGCTGTTTCGCTTCTTCAATCAGTGCTTTTCGGTCTTTGATATCCTCATCAAAATCCCGTACTTCATTCATGTCGTCCATGGCCATCGTTGTTCACCCTCCATTGCAAGCTCTATGACTTCAAATTGCGTTCATGGGTTTATTATACCATTAAATGAGACAAAAATGATATTGGTTCTGACCGGAAGTTGCAGAAGTTCTTCTAAAAAGAAGGACAGCGATCTAAACCAAACATCTCCGTTTTGTTTCCTGGTCTTACACTGCCTGAAGAAAAGCGTTATTTTCCCAATTTCTGTTTTGCCAGAAACTGACCGGTCACGCTTTGCGGATCAGCCGCAACAGACTCCGGAGTTCCAACCGCCACAATCCGGCCGCCGTCCTCGCCCCCGCCCGGTCCCATATCAATCAGATAATCAGCGTTGGCGATCACATCCAGATCATGTTCAATGACAATCACAGTCGCGCCTTTTTCGACTAACCGATCCAAGATCCTAAGCAAAGTGCGGACATCCAGAGGATGCAGTCCGATTGTTGGTTCATCGAACACAAAGACCGCATTTTCCTGCTGCCGGCCCATTTCCGAAGCCAGCTTCAAGCGCTGTGCTTCCCCGCCGGACAAGCTCGGCGTCGCTTCGCCTAAGGTCAGATACCCCAAGCCCAGATCCTGCAAGGTCTGAAGCCGCTGACTGACTGTTTTTAAATCCCCGCAGGCCATCAGTGCTTGCTTGATATCCATCGCCATCAGTTCCGGCAGCGAATAGTCCTGTTCCCTATTCTTGCCCCGGCGAATGGATTCCGCCGCTTTGGCGTACCTGGAACCCCGGCAATCCGGGCAGGGAATTTCCACATCCGGCAAAAATTGGACGTCCAGGCTGATCGTGCCCGTTCCATCGCAGGTCGGACAGCGCAGTTTGCCTGTATTGTAAGAAAAATCCCCGGCGGAATAATGAAGTGTTTTCGCCTGCGGCGTCCGCGCGTATACCTTCCGCAATTCATCATGGATATTGGCATAGGTAGCGACCGTGGAGCGGACGTTGATGCCGATCGGCGTTGCGTCGATCAGCTTAACCTGGCTGATATGCTCAGCCTCCAGCGCGCGTACAGGCTCCGGCAGCGGTTTCCCCTGGATCGCCGCTTCCAGTCCCGGAATCAAGCTTTCCAGAATCAACGTGGTCTTGCCAGATCCCGACACTCCGGTCACAACCGTCAGCCGGCCCTTCGGGATATCCACTTCCAGCGGCTTAACAGTATGCAGCGCGGCAGTGGAAAGATGGATTTTCCCCAGCTTGAACACATCTTCCGAAGGTATCCGCCGGCGTACTTTAACCGATGCCGTTTTCGCTAAGAAGGGGCCGATCTGAGAATACGGATTGCCTTCAATTTCTTCCAAATTTCCCTCGGCGATCACCTGCCCGCCATCCGCTCCTGCTTCGGGTCCCATTTCCACAATCCAATCAGCTTCCTTCAAAATCTGCGTGTCATGATCAACAAGCACAACTGAATTTCCATCTTTGATTAAATCATGCATCACACCAGTTAAGCCTACGATGTTGGAAGGATGCAGTCCGATCGAAGGTTCATCCAGGACATACAGCACACCGGTTGTGCGGTTGCGCACAGCCCGGGCCAGCTGCATCCGCTGCCGTTCACCGGTCGACAGCGTAGATGCCGCCCGATCCAAGGTCAGATAACCCAGTCCCAAATCCATCAGCCGTTTCGCTACGGTCTGAAACGATTCACAGATCGCGGAGGCCATCGGCCGCATTTCTTCCGGCAGCGATGCCGGAATACCTTGAACCCACACTGTCAGCTGAGATAACGTCATCCGGCAAGCTTCATCCAGCGAAATCCCGCGCAGTCTCGGCAGGCGGGCCGCTGCGGAAAGCCGGGAACCTCCGCAATCCGGGCATACATCCTGCTTCAAAAATTTCTCTACCCGCTTCATGCCCTTTTCATCTTTGACCTTATTCAGCGCATTTTCTACGGTATAAACAGCGTTAAAATAAGTAAAGTCGATCTCTCCGGCCTGATTCGTATTTTTGGCTTTGTAGAAAATATGTTTCTTTTCCGCCGGTCCGTGGAAAACAATCTCCCGTTCCTGCGCCGTCAGTTCAGAAAAAGGAACGTCAGTCCGGACGCCCATCGCCCGGCAGACATCCGTCATCAGCGACCACATCAAAGTATTCCAGGGCGCCACCGCGCCTTCGTCAATCGTCAGCGATTCGTCGGGAACCAGTGTTGACATGTCGACTGTTCGGACAATTCCAGTACCGCCGCAGCGCCGGCAGGCTCCCTGACTATTGAAGGCCAGTTCCTCCGCGGAAGGGGCGAAGAAATGTTCCCCGCACGCCGGACATATCAATTCCTGTCCTGCCGCAACCGCTAACGACGGCGGGCAGCGATGTCCATTAGGACAACGATGATGGGCAAGCCGGGAAAACATCAGACGCAGGCTGTTTAAAAGCTCAGTTCCTGTGCCAAAGGTACTGCGGATTCCCGGAACCGCGGGGCGTTGATGCAGAGCCAGCGCGGCAGGAACATAGAGCACTTCATCCACCTGCGCCTTGGCCGCCTGCGTCATCCGTCTGCGTGTATAAGTTGATAAAGCATCAAGATAACGGCGCGAACCTTCCGCATACAAGACACCCAGGGCTAATGAAGATTTGCCGGAGCCGGACACGCCCGCTATCCCGACAATTTGATTCAGAGGAATATCCACATTAATGTTTTTTAAATTATGGACACGCGCTCCGCGCACCTGAATCGTCTTGGGTAGTGAATCGGGTTCAACACTGACCGCCTGTTCCGAGCGGGCTACTTTATGTTCCATTTTATCTGCCTCTTTTTCTGTTACTGACAATAGGTCGTCTACTGCTCATTTTATCTGAAATTCCCAGGAATTAAAATATTTATTGATTCTTTATTTTACAAAAGGGTCATCGTTAATAACGAGAACAAAGACAACGGGGTTATAGAGTATATCAACAAATCATAAATTCACGTGATTAAAACCACAATTCCCGTTATAAAGTATAGAAAAAGGTGTCCATTTAAGGACACCTCTGAATCCTTGATCCTATTCTTTTTACTCGAACTCTAGGAATTCATATCTCTTTACTAACCTCTCCTATTTCATCTATTACACTATTATTACAACATTTTTATTGTTCCAATTGTAATAAGGTCATTTTAAGGTCAAATCATTTATAAAGTGCAAAAAACGCCCTATCTAAAGGCGTTTTTCAATGTCAAAAATCATTCGAATTCGATTGTATTATTTTCTAAATGGTCTAAAAAGCTCCCTTTTTAGCACTTAATTGCAGGTGCAATTCCACCAAAACAGGGCTTTTTCTCATGCGTCTACAAAAAATGTTTTCAAAAATGTTTTCACGGAAATGGTTTTAAATCATTGTTACATATCCTGAAGAGTAAATAACATCTTTAAGGATATGCATGATGTTGCATTCACTGATAACAGTATTTCATATGCTGTTCAAGAAGTCCAATCTAAAAACAGCCAAAGTAGCATCTTATAATAGCTTGCTGAAAATGTTATAATAATATAGACATTTTTTCAGAAACAATCATAAATCCCATATAAAGAAAGAAGGAATGACAGTGGATATCAAAAGCCTGATTGGCGAAACAACGGAATATGACAAGAAATTAAGACTTGAGGAAAAGAAACCGAAGAGCTGGTGCAAGACTGTCAGTGCCTTTGCAAACTCATTTGGCGGTTTTCTTGTCTTTGGCATTTCTGATGATGACGAAATCATCGGGCTTAAAGATGCTGCCAAGGATGCTGAAAAGATCAGCGAAATCATCAAGACAAGGCTCGATCCGGTACCTGAATTCTCCATGTCATTCCATAAAGAAGATGATAAGACTTTAATTCTTCTTCATGTCTGTAAGGGAGAAGAAACGCCTTACTACTATTCTGGCGATGGCACACTTGAAGCCTATGTAAGAATGGGGAATGAAAGTGTCAAGGCAACTTCCATCGAATTGAAGCGCCTTGTAATGCGTGGAAAGAACTCCACTTTCGATTCGCTCGTTACCGATTATGACTTTGATGATTACTCTTTCTCCAAGTTGAAGGAAAGATACTTCCAATGGACTGGCAAAAGTTTTGACGATAAACTGTATGAATCATTTGGTATTGTCAATAGCAATGGCAAACTAACAAATGCTGGCGCTCTATTGGCTGATGAAACTCCAGTTTACCAGAACAGGCTGTTCTGTACCAGATGGAATGGCCTGACCAAAGCCGGAGGTTTGATTGATGCGCTGGACAGTGCAGAATACAAAGGAGGGCTGATTTCCCTTCTACGTGATGGCGAATCCTTCATCAAAAGGAACACCAGAATGATGTGGAGGAAAACACCTTTCTCAAGAATCGAAATGCCGGAATATGTTTTCCAAAGCGCATCCGAGGCTCTTGTCAATGCGCTGATTCATCGTGACTATACGGTAGTTGGCAGCGAAGTTCATATCGACATATTCGATGATCGAATGGAGATATATTCTCCAGGTGGAATGGTCAACGGAAGACTAATTCAGGAGTTAGACATCAGGCATGTCCCTTCGGAAAGAAGAAACCCAATATTGGCCGATATCTTCAATCGTCTTGGTCTTATGGAAAGACAAGGCAGCGGACTTAGCAAGATTGTCGAAGGTTACCAGTTTGAGGAGAATTATACAGAAGCAAAAAGACCAGTCTTCTACTCTGACAGAACTCAGTTCATAGTTGAGATGCCTAACTTGAATTATGATTTATCAAATAGTGGCACCCAAGATGGCACCCAAGATGGCACCCAAGATGGCACCCAAGATGGCACCCAAGATGATATTAATAACAGAATCATCAGCCTGATCAGAGCAAACAACAAAATAAGCGCAAAAGACATGGCAAATGAATTAGGCATCAGTTTAAGAACTGTGAGAAGAAAGCTTAGTGAATTAGACTGTATTAAATATGTTGGTAGAGGATATAGTGGCCATTGGGAAATAGAGGAATAACTGATCATAAACGTTAGCAGAAGCTGCTGGCGTTTTTGTTTACCTTGCAATAGCTTGAAAACCATCTGTTTTCACAGGTGCAATCCCTAAGAAAGCGAGCAAATTCGATTGTATTATTTTCCAAATGGTCTAAAAATGCCCTTTTTAGCACTTATTTATAGGTACAATTCCACCAAAACAGGGCTTTTTCTCATGCGTCTACAAAAAATGTTTTCAAAAATGTTTTCACGAAAGATGGTTTTGATGCAATTATTGCATACCATAAAGATTTAACTATTTCTCGGTTAGGCCTTCGATGCATTCTACTGGATGCTTATATTATTACAGCTTGATCAAATAGAATCTATCATGGATTTATCAGGTTTATATCATCTATTCAGAGTAATAGATAAATGTTATACTCTAAGTGATTTTAGATAAATTGATTTAAATAAATCGGAATTTGACGAGGTGATTTTTTTTGGATGCACAATGGATTTTCTTTGATGTTGGCTCAACACTTGTTGATGAAACAGAAGCCTATAATCATAGAGCAAGAGAAATGATAGAAAATACGGACATTACATTTTCTGTATTTGATGAAAAAAGAATTGAATTAGCGAAACAAGGATTTGATGGTAATTCAGAAGCAATTAAGTATTTCGGATTGAAGAAAACACCTTGGCATTCAGAGGATGAAATACCATTTGAAGATGCGTTGGACACTTTAGAAAAACTAAAAGAACGAGGCTACAAATTAGGTATCATTGCAAATCAATCCGTAGGAACAGCGAAAAGATTGGAGAACTGGGGACTGTTAAAGTATTTTAATGTTGTGGTTGCATCTGCAGAACTCGGTATTGCAAAACCCGATAGGTTGATTTTTGAAAGGGCTATTGAATTAGCAGGATGCCAGCCTCAAAATGCAGTAATGGTTGGAGATAGACTTGATAATGACATCATACCAGCAAAAGCATTAGGTATGAAAACTGTTTGGATTAGAAAGGGATTATCAATATATCAGAATATTGATTTGGGGAAGAATATTGCTGATTGGGTAATTGATACTCTTTCAGATTTGAAAGTGATATTTAGTTAAATAAATTCCAGTTTATATGTCTAATAAAACACATAATACTCCTTTACATATCCACTACTAGCTGGTGGTTATGGGAAAGGAGTTTTTTTATGTCCAAATGCAAAGTTATTGCAGTTGCCAACCAGAAAGGCGGCGTTGGTAAGACCACTACAACAGAGAATGTAGCTATTGGCCTAGCAAGAAATGGCAATGAAGTACTGATTGTAGACTTTGACCCTCAGGGAGATCTTACTGCCTGTCTTGGTTGGAAGAACAATGATGCATTAGAGAATACTGTTTCAACAATGCTCGATGATTACATCAATGATAAGGATATCAATTATGCATCTCTAATCTTAAAACATGAAGAGGATGTCGATGTAATTCCAGCAAACATTGAACTGGCAGATTTTGAAATGCGTCTTGTTTCAGTCATCAACCGGGAACAGGTATTGAGCAGTTGCCTTGAGCCATTAAGAAATCGATATGACTACATTCTGATTGATTGTCCCCCTTCTCTTGGCATGCTTACAGTAAATGCACTATCGGCTGCTGATCAGGTATTGATACCGGTACAGGCCCAATATTTGCCTGCCAAAGGTATGACCAAGCTCTTGCAGACAATTAGTAAGGTCCAACGCAAGATCAACAGCAATCTCACAATAGCTGGAGTAGCCATTACCTTGGCAGATATGAAGACAAATCTGGCAAAAAGTACAATAGAGACGATCAGGGATAGTTTCGGTAGAAACATCAAAGTATTTGATTCTGTTATTCCAGTTGCTACAAAAGCTGGAGAAGCTTCTATTTCAGGCAAGAGCATATATTCCTATGCCAAGGATTCCAAGGTTGCCAGTGCATATGCATCACTAACAGATGAGCTTATCGAATCTGGCAAACCAAAACAACGAAATGATTTTGAAAGATAGAAAGAAGGTAGAAAATGAACAAATCAAATTATGTGTCATTAAGTGGAACCCTTGTTAAGGATGCCATCATCAAGAAAAACAACAAAGGTTCTGATTATGTACCGTTCACCCTGTCTGTACCGCAGACTGGAACAAAATGGTATGACTATATCAACTGCATCGCATTTAGTAATAATGCTTCCATCATTGCAAAGAACCCATCAAAAGGAACTTCCTATCATGTTGAAGGAAGGATCCATACAAGTTCTTTTGATAAGAATGGAAAGAAGCATTATTCAACGGATGTCGTTGTGGAAAAGATCGAGATGGTGAATCAATATGATTAAGACCAGACTCAAGAAGTGCCCTATTTGCCACTCCGATGTCAAGGTGATCATCGATTGGGATGGTGGAAGGATCAATGGCAAGTTCAGACAGTTTGGGTACTGTTCAATATGTGGTTATCATTCAGATCCAAAGGATTCATATGAAGAAGCTGCTAACACATGGAATGCTCAAGTATCCAGTGGCAATCAGCTTCCATTGTTCTAGGAGGTGATTTTATTGCCAAAACTAGATTTAGGCTTGCCAAATTATGATTCCCTGTTCTCCACTGAAGAAGAACGCCAGGAATCAAAGCTTGAGAAAATCGTATCCATACCGATTGACAAGATATCTGATTTTAAGAATCACCCTTTCCATGTAACCATGGATGAGGATATGCTGAAGCTCATCGATTCCATCAAGGAAAACGGAATCCTGATACCAGCTCTTGTTCGTCCCAAGGATGATGGAACCTATGAGATGATATCCGGTCACAGGCGTAAATATGCAATGTCACACATCGGACTCAAGGAAATGAATGTTATTGTTAGGGACCTTGATGACGACCAGGCAACAATACTGATGGTTGATTCCAACATTCAAAGAGAAAATATCTATCCATCCGAAAGAGGCTATGCCTACAAGATGCGTCTTGAGGCAATGAAACATCAGGGCAAGAAAATCGACTTAATTCCCGATGAGGAATTGGGCGTTGAATACAGCAAGACAACTTCGTCCCAAGTTGGGACGAAGTCAAAAAGAGCTGATGATGCACTTGCTGAAATTGTTGGTGAAAGCAGAAATCAATTACAACGTTTCATTCGTCTCACTTATCTGATTGAACCATTACAGGAGATGGTGGATGGAAGGCACGAAAGCGAAATAAAAATTGCTTTCAATCCGGCTGTTGAACTCTCATTCTTAACAACTGATGAACAATATGATCTTGCGGATGCCATTGTTGCCAATGACCGTACACCATCACTTGCCCAATGTCAGGAATTCAAGCGATTAAGCCATGATGGTGAACTGACAACCGAATTCATCCAGGAAACACTGGAAACGGAAAAGCCGAACCAGAAGGAAAAGCTATCCTTCAAAATGTCGGAAATCGATCAATACTTTCCAAAGGACTTCACGCCAAACAGGAAAAAGGATCTTATCATCCACCTGCTTGAAAACTGGGCCAGAAAGAAATCACGAGAACAGGAACGATAATCACATATTGGATATCGGAATTTGTACCTGTGATTCTAACAGACTGAATGAAGGGGCAGTCTGCTTTGTGGCCTGGCAGTTGTGACTCCATGTTTCCCCTAAAACCCCTTCAACCTACCGAAAGACTATTACCTACCGAAGAAAATGGACTGGTAATAGTAACTATCCAGAGTATTAACAGATCTTTATAGGAGGAACAGTAAATGAGAAAGAAGTTATTATTATCAAGCTTATCAGTAATTGCTCTAGCAGCATTAGGTATTGGTGCTAATGCCGATATGTTCAAACCATATGAGCGTTATGAATTACCAGTTGAAACAATGGATGTAGTCCTTGTAGAAACAGAGGATCCGATTGTGACCAATGAAGCAATAAAGGAAACTGTTAATGAAGAAACCACTATTGTTACCAAGCAGGAAAATACAACGCAGATTTCTTCTTCGGAAGGTAAAAAAGAAGAAAAACTGAATGTTGATAAAGCACCTGTTAAGGAAGATAAAAACGATTCATCTTATCAGCCACCAAAAGAAGCTTTAAACAACAAGCCTTCCAATACAGAACCGGCAAAACCTCAAACAGATCCAACACCTGTACCAGATCCAAAGCCTGTTGAAAAGCCATCGGTACCAGATTATGCATGTCCTGCTGGAATGGATCCTAACAAGCCATGTGATACCATCATGGATACAAGCTTCTACTATGCAACCTATTCCACCCAATCTGAAGCAGATAATGCCGGGCAATATTTCCTGGATGATGTTGTGACCATTGGTGATAAGGAAATCACCAACTATTCAGTGCAGCCTGTTTACCGGAATGATGGATCTGTTGCCTATTATGGTTTGAACCTATGGAGCTATGGATCTTTGATCCAGTAAAGGTGGTGATTCATTACTGAAGTATATAGATATTCTGACGAGTAAATCTCGTCTTTTTTTATTGAAAGAGCTAGAAAGAAAGGACAAAGAAAATGAAGAATTTATTTAAGAAAACGGGCAAGCTGTTCCTCACATTGCTTGTGCTTTTGAACAGTGCGTTTCAGATTACTCCCGTATTTGCTGAAGAAAATGATCCAATCGATTATTCTGAAGCCGTAGAGACAATAACGGAACTTGGTCCAGCTGAAGAGGTATTCCCTGAAATCTATGCGGAGGAACCGGAAAACCCTAAGCTTCGCTTGACACCAGGATTTGGCAGCGACCGTATTGTCAGAATCAATGGTGTTGGTGTTTATGGATACGACTACATCCGAATCCTTATGGTTGGAGGAAATACCGTGTTCTGCCTTGAGCCATGGGCTTTGTTTGCAACCGATCATGATTATCCAGTCAACACAACCAAGTGGAATGATCTTTCCGAATATCAAAGACAGGCCATCTGGGAACTCAACTACTATGGATATTCATATCCAGGACATCAGACAGAAAGATACTATGCTGCTACTCAGCTGTTAATCTGGGAAGTTGTTGATAGATGGTATGATCCTTACTATCCAGATGGTGTAACACCAATGGACTTGTCTGCTGAAATCAATGAAATCAATTACTTGAGTAGCCAGCCACAAGGAAGACCTTCCTTCAACAACCAGACCATCAAGATGGGAATCAATACCCCTGTTACCTTGACCGATACCAAAGGAACCTTGGGCAATTACAACGTCAATGGTGGAAGTGGCATCAATGCATCTGTTAGTGGCAATAACCTGACAGTTTCCATTACTTCAGAAAACTACGATCATACCCTTACCTTCTCAAGAAAGAATTCAGCAAGAGATGTTCATGTGATATATGGTGCTGGCGGCGATCAGAAAGTAATCTTCATGGCTTCAAGAAGTGACCCAACTCCAAATTTCAAACTGAATTTTGAACTTCTTTATGCCGATATTGAAGTTGAAAAGCAGGATATTGAAACTGGCAATGAAACACAAGGCGATGCTACATTCAGTGGTGCTGTATTTGAAGTTAAGGATGCTTCTGGAAATGTTTTGGAAACAATTACTACTGATGGTGCCAAAGCCAAGTCAAAGAAATATCCAGTTGGAACAACACTCAATGTCTGTGAAGTTACACCACCTGAAGGATATCTTCTTAACAGTAGCTGCAGTAGTGTTGAACTGAAATTCTCTGGTGACAATACCCCTTCTACTTTCTATACAACCTGCAAAGACCAGGTAATCAAAGGAAGAATCGAAATTGCCAAGACAATCGAACAGGAACGAAAGGATCCATATGAATCGGTCATTTCAGAACCTGGCGTTGGATTTGTATTTGATATCATACTCAAGTCAAGCGGTAAAAAAGTGGCAACACTTACTACAGATGAAGATGGACGTGCTATCACTGACTGGCTTCCATATGGAACCTACATTGTCAAGGAACATGCCGTTACCGGTTATGATACCTTGAAGCCATTTGAAGTGAAGATCGAACAGGATCAGAAGACCTACTTCTATAACATCTACAACGATACATTGAAAGCCGAGCTCAACATCTACAAGACCGATGCTGAAACCGGAAAAAGAATTCCGGCAGCTGGTGTTGAATTCAAGATCAAAGATGAAAATGGTAACTTCATCAAGCAAACAGTAACCTATCCGGAAAAATATGAAACCGATGTATTCGTTACAAACGAAGAAGGAGCCGTTCATTTGCCTGAAACTTTGAAGTTTGGAAAGTACTGGATTGTTGAAATCAAAGCTCCTTATGGATATGTACTAAGTGACAAGGAAATTCCAGTCAATGTGGATGGTACAGCAACCGAGATCTTTATGAACTTTGACAATACTACCCAAAAGGGACAGGTATATGTTGAAAAGTATGGAGAGATGCTTGCTGATGTTGAAACAAGCGAAACTAAATACGGTACACTTTATACTCCAATCTACGAAGAAAAGTATCTTGAAGGCGTTACCTATCAGATTACAGCCAGAGAGGATATCATCACACCAGAAGGAACGCTCTGGTATAGTGCGGGTGATGTTGTTGATACATTTACAACCGTTGATGGTGTAACCATTTCTTCCCTTCTTCAGCTTGGTAAATATTCCATTACAGAAATTGAAACACCTGAAGGATTTGTTCTAGATCCAACCGTTTATGATTTTGATATTGAATATGGTGGACAGATGATCGATGTAGTTGAAATCAAGCAGTCCTACAAAAACGATCGACAAAAACTTAACCTTCAGATTACCAAAACATTTGAAGATGAAGATCCTGAAGCCTACAAGGATATCATATTTGGCGTCTATGCAAAGGATGAAATCATTGTAAGAGAACCAGTTGAAGAAGTGATACCTGTTCTTTTATCTGTAGATGAAGATGATGATAGCAGAGTATGCATTCCTGCAGATGGACTTGTTGGCATTCTGACTTTGGATGAAAATGGCCACAATGTTGAACAGCTGGATCTTCCTGCTGGTGATTACTATGTCAAGGAACTTAAAACCAATATTGGCTTTGTTCTGGATGAAGAAGGTCATGAATTCACTTTTGAATATGGTGATACAAGCCTGGAATCAATTCAAGTTGGAATGGAACTTCATAACGAAAAACGCCGTCTGGATCTTGAAGTAAATAAAGTCGACAGCGAACACAAGGACCATTTCCTGAATGGTGCCATCTTTGAAGTATATGACAAGACAACAGGCAAATATGTTGCTGCCCTATGCTCTGGAAATCTGATGATAAAAGGTTCTAAAAAGGATGAAGAATATGAAATTGCCAAGGATGAATCCTTTGAAGATATCATCAAAACAGCCAAGACCGATGAAAACAAGGAAATCATTATGGATCTTGATGATGGAATCTACTATTCAAGAAAAGTGGGTACTGAAGAAGTCACAAAGCATATTGTTAAGGATGGAAAGGCAGTATTGGTAGATGCCATCTATGGCCATGAATATGAATTCAAGGAAATCAAGGCTCCTGTTTCCTACAAATTGGCTGGCAAATCCAAATCCTATAAGGTGGAAGCAGATCGAGATAGTGACATTATAATCGTCTATTTTGAAAATGACCGTATCGTTGTTCCAAATACTGGAGTCTAGTTATGAAGAAGAAAACAAAGATCACATTGATTGCGATAGTTGCTGCAGCAATCGGCATTACCGGAATCTGTACCTACAGTATTCTCAATACCAAGAAGGCTTATGACTATACTGATTACTATGTTGATACTCCAGCAACCAATGAAACGAATAAGGATGAGGAAGCTTCTGAAAAGGAGCTTTCTTTGCCTTTATTGAAAAAGACAAATCCGGATGTTGTGGGAATCATCGAATTTGATGATCGTATCATCTATGAACCTGTTGTCCAAGCACCTGACAATGACTACTACGTCAGAAGAAATATTGAAAGAAAATATGCAGCTGCTGGCATTCCCTACATCTCAGGTGATGGAAACATAAATGCCAAGAATGTTGTCATCTATGGGCATTCAAGCACCAGAAGCAATATCATCTTTACCCCACTGATGGATTATATCAACAGTGATTACTATATGAAGCATCCAACTTTCCGATTCATCACAGAAGAAGAAACCAGAACCTATCAAATCTTTGCGGTAATGAACATAGACCTTAACAATCTTGACCATTCACTCGAGTTCACTCAAAGCAGCTGGCGTTCCAATAATGACTTCCAGGCATTCATTTCCAATACAATAAACAACAGCCTGTATCGAACTGGAGCATCTGTTTCAAATGATGATGAGTTGATGACTTTGGTAACATGCGACACAAGGGATGGAAACAAGAGGATCGCTGTCATTGGAAAGAAGGTTGCATAAATGTATATGCTTGCAATTGCTTGCAAATATCTCTATAATGATAGTACAAAAGGAGTTGATTCTATGAGTACTTCACCTGTTTATGCTCGTATTGATACAGAATTAAAGGAAAATGCCGAAAGCATCCTGTCTAAATTAGGAATTACGCCATCAAGTGCCATCCAGATGCTATACAGCCAGATTGTTCTGACAAACAGTCTGCCACTGGATCTAAGGCTCCCTGTTTCAAAGCCAACTTCCATCGGTGATATGACTCGTGATCAGATCGATGCTGAGCTTACAAAAGGTCTTAATTCCCTTCAGAAAGAAAGGACATATACTCCAGAAGAAGTGGATGCGATTCTGGCAAAAGAGTTCAACATATGAGCGAAACATATACAATCAAATATTCAACTAAAGCAATAAATGATCTTAGAGACATCTATTCATATATTGCTTTTAATTTACAAGCTCCTGAAACAGCGGCGAAAATGGTAAGGCGAATACGAAATTCCATCAAGGAACTAGACTTCATGCCTGAAAGAAACCCAATATTAGATTGGGAGCCATGGAATTCATTGAATACACATAAGATGCGTGTTGGAAACTATCTGGTTTTCTATATCGTGGATCCTTTGCAATCAAGTGTTTCAATTGTTCGTATCGTCTATGGAAAAAGAGATATTGCCAAAGCATTAAGTGAATAATTTACAAGCATCAGCAGCCGCTGGTGCTTTTCTTTTGGATGAAAGGAGGTCTGAAATGGGATACAGAAGCGATGTAAGAATCATTTTATCAATCGATGGCTTCAACGAACTTTCAAAGCATGTCAAAGAATATCTTAGACTGAATAAGCTGAATGATCACTATAATTATCTAAATTACATGGATGTGGTACACCGGACAAAGGATGCCATCTATTTCGGTTGGAATGATATCAAATGGTATGAAACCTATGACGGTGTCTTCCCTATCATGAGCGGTCTTAAGATTCTACAGGAAAACCAGTATTCCTACCGTTACATGCGCATTGGTGAAGACTATGGCGATGTCGATGAATACTTCTTTGACGGAAAGAATGATGAAAATTTCGATCTTGAATATCCATCAATGATCAGAAGGTTTGATGACAAATATGTATTTCGATGCATGAACAGATCAAAAGAACAGGAACGATGAAGAAAGGATGTGAATAAGTGACAAAAGAAGAAAAGACCAAACAGGCTTTTGAAATGATCGAACAGGGTGTCAAGGATGTTTACAGTTCAGACAACTTCAGGAAATACCTTTCCTGCTGTTCCAAGTTTCATAGCTATTCATTGAACAATACCCTATTGATACTGGCCCAGAAACCGGATGCAACACTGGTAGCTGGATACAACGCATGGCAGCACAACTTCAACCGTCATGTAGATAAAGGTGAAAGAGGGCTGATAATCCTGGCACCAGTAACAAGCAAGATTACCCAACTGATGGATAAGGCTGATGAAGATGGCAATCCAATACTTGATGAAAATGGTGATCCAATCAAGGAAGAAAGAGTCATCAACCAGCTTCGCTTTACGACCACGACCGTCTTTGATATATCACAGACTTCAGGCGAACCCCTTCCCTCTTTGATTAATAATCTGACCGGAAGTTCTGATGAGATACTGGCCTTCATTGATTCCGTCAAAAACATCTGCACCATTCCAATCGATTACCATTCACCTTCAAAAGATGCTGTTCTGGCTGGTGGTGCCAAAGGCTATTATTCAATCGCCGAAGACAGGATCGTGCTTAATATGGAATTGGAGGATATGCAGATTGCCAAAACTCTGATCCATGAATACTCGCATAGCATCCTTCACAAGAAAACTGACAAGGACTCTGACCAGCGAGAGATCGAAGCCGAATCTCTCGCTTTTGTTTTATGCGATCACTTTGGCATTGATACTTCCGATTATTCCTTCGGTTATATCGCTAGCTATGCTGCCCAGAACGAAGCAAAGCTGAAGACCATACTATCCAATATCCAGAGTACAGCTCATGAGATGATTGACAAACTGGAGCCATTGTTTGTGGAAAACCTGAAGAAAAGGACGATGGTTCATGAATATATCACACCGGTTGAAATGGATAAGATGGCAAATGACATCGTCATAAATGTGTTCAATGAATTGAAAGCAAATGATAATCCAGGACTGGATGATTCACTCATCTATCAGAATATCGAAAGCAGCATCTACAGCTATTTTGATGCAAACAAGGAAGCAATGAAAATCCAAGAACATCTTTACAACAATCACACAGATTTCAAAAGAGATCTGAAGCAGGCCATCTATAAAGCATTGAATAATCCATCATACAATCCGGAAACAGGCCATCCATTCATCGATGATTCGATTGAAAGAAGGAACTATGAGCAGTTTGAAGCAATAGCTGCACCTCTATTAAGTGGTGATGCCTGCTATATCAAATACGGAACACCGCACTTCATGGATCTGAATGTTGAAATCATTGATGATAACCGTTATGCCATGTCCCATAACTACGAACTCAATGGTGATCTAATGGCTGATCCGGATGTTGAATTCACCGTTGATAAGGATAACCGCTTGCTATATCCAGAGTCCTACCAACAGGACAATCTGCAATTCTATCAAAGAGTTGATAAGGATCCTGTCGCTGCTCATCAGCTAAACGAATTCATGGATGAATGGCTAAACAATATTCAAGAAAACCAGTATAAGGTTAAAGCTGTATATACAAAGGAGCAAGTTATTGAAAATGCAAATGACATTAGCAGATTTTGCAAGGAAAACAATCTGGCAAATATGGCGCCTAAGGTTAAGGAGAAAGAAAGATGACAAGATATATACCTAAAGACAAGCTGAAGGAAATCAGAAGCCTGAGTGCAATTGATTATCTGAAGAACTACCATCCAGATCTGTTGATCAGAAATGGAAGAACGGATTACATCCATGTTGACCACGATTCACTGCACTTTTCCAACGGAAAATGGTACTGGTGGTCAAAAAGGAAAGGTGGCACTTCCGCCATTGACTATCTGGTAACCGTTGAAGGATATACCTTCATGGATGCCTGTGAAACCATCATGGATGCGATGAAGATTGCCATGCCAGTCATTACACATGAAAGGCCAAAAAAGGAAAAGCCGTTTGTGCTGCCAGCAAAGGATGAAACCAACGATGATGTGATCCATTATCTTTGCGATGAAAGGATGATTGACAAGGAAATTGTCAATTACTTTGTTGCAAAAGGCCAAATCTATCAAAGTAAGTATTACAAGAATGCAGTCTTTGTTGGCTTCAATGGCAACAAACCAGCCTATGCCTTCAAAAGAAGCATCAATACCCCTATGAAACAGGATCATGCTGGAAGCAACAAAGCTTTCAGCTTTTCTTTTACTACCATCCAATCAGATGAGCTTCATGTCTTTGAAGGAGCCATTGATATGCTTTCCTATATGACATTGCTAAAGATAAATGACATCCCCTTCTATTCCCATAACTGCCTGTCATTATCAGGAGCAACAGCTGGCATTGTTGCAAAAGAGGAAGCAGATGTTCCAATTGCCTTATGGAGCTATCTGAAACGAAATGATCATATTAAGAAAATCATCTTGCATTTGGATAATGATGATACAGGTAAACGTGCAACCCAAAGCATCATTTCGATTCTTGATGAAACCTACAAATGCGTTGATGAACATCCAACCTACTTCAAGGACATAAATGAAAAGCTGGTCTTTGCAAAAATGGACCAGCAGCGAAAGGAGAAATGCTAAATGGAATTTATGAAACAGGATGAAGTCGAAAGACTGCGAAGACAATACCCGCCAGGTACCAAAATCAAATGCATCCACATGAATGATGACTGCCATCCAGTACCTGATGGAACACTGGGCACTGTCCAGTTTGTTGATGATGCTGGTACGATCCATGTGGGTTGGGATAATGGTTCTTCCCTTGGTCTAGTACCTGATGAAGATCAATTCACTAAAGTTAAGAGAAAAGAAATGGAGAGATGACATATGAACAAACAGTTTGATCTATTTGTGAAAATGAAGATCAAGGAACTGAGCGAAAACATTTCGCGAATGACCTATGCCTATATCAATCCGGATACCAAGCAGCCAACAGTAGTTCCAGCCAAGCACTACAAGGATATACTGGATCAGCCTGTGGAAGTCATGGTAAATGATCAGGTAAAACGGCAGTTTCTGAACATCATGTTCAAGCAGATGAAATCATTAAAGGAAGAGGAACCGGTACTGTTCTATGAAACATTATTGCTGATGGACATGAACAAGACACCGGATTCTTTGGAGCTCAACGAAGAAGCCGCCATCAAGATAACAGCCCAGGAACTTGTTGAAGATGAGAAAACCCTAAAGAAGAAATTCCATCTAGTTGATTCTGAGCATCTTGATAAGTATGAGGATACGAAAAATGATTCCGAACTTATGGCTTCCCTGTTTGGTCAGGAACCAGCCGATAATGTCTACAAGTTTGAAATTACTGAAGACGACAAGATCAGAATCAAAAAGAAGAATGGCTTTGAAAGATAGGAGGAAAACACAATGAGCTATTACAATCCAAAAATCTACAACTATTCCAACCTTCATCGTGATGATCAGATGACGGTTGATGTCATGAACTGGGCAATCGATGCAGTTGAGAATATGGAAATCGACTATAGGCCAACTGAAGATTCATCAATCATGGAAAAGATGTGCGATGAAATTGCACTGGAAGTTGTGGCTGAAGTCGAAGAACAGCTGATGCACGAAATCATTGAATTCATCGTCATGACCATCGACAGCTATGACCATGATGTGGATGAAATCGATACAACCGATTTTCTTTTCGGTATGGAAGGTCATCGTAATGATTAGTAGGTGCCAACATGATCCGCTATGAAGACATTATCCGCAAAATACATTTGCTGGAAAACCAGAAAATCAAAAACGAGGAAAGGATCAAAAAGTATTCTGAAGAAAACATTCTGATTGCCAACAAGCTTAAGCTTCTCAATCAGAAGAAAGAAATGATGGAGAAAATGGAATCAGACCTTTCCGATATCCTTTCTTCACAAAAAAATAACAAGGAGACAAAAGAAAATGAAAATTGAAATTACCATCAGCGATATCAACACTTCTTCCAGTCATGACAGGCTGGATTTTTATTTGGAGCAATTAGAAAATGAGGATTCCAAGAATGATCATTAATAAGAATCTCATTTCCAATATTTCCAATATCACCGATTACGATCTGATAAAGGACTATCTGTTCATACGCGTATGCAATCTTGAACAAAATGAACTCAAAGATATGCCACATACCGCAATTGGCGATCTTGCGATAACCTATCACATTGTTATCAAATCATCCGATACGCAGATTTGTTCAGCAAAGATCACAAACAACCTGCTTAATGCCTATGGCATAACACTTGATCAGCTTCACGAGGATGCCAGGATGTCATCGTCAAAAATGATTCCACCGCATGTGCAGACCCTGGAATCCATGATACTTGGAATACCAGATGAAGTTGTTGAAAGAAACAGCAATGTCAAAATGTATATCGTCACAAATGAACACAACAGTGATGGAGCTGCATCCATCTTCTATCCAGAACTTCTTAATTCACTGTCTGCAAAACTAGACAGCAGCCTTTATGTCATCCCTTCTTCAGTTGATGAATGCATTGTCATTGCGGAAAACAAGAATGTCAAGCCAAAGGATCTCAAGGAGATGCTTTATATCGTCAATAGAAGCGATGCACTCAGCGAAGACAAGTTCCTTTCAGATACGGTATACCACTATGACAAGGATACCCGCCTTTTTGAAAGATATGATGATTATCAGAAAATGGTTAACAAGAACAGGTTCCAGTGTCGTTAGTCTGTAGGCTATCTATGTCTACAGATGTAGCAAGCAACGTATTTGATCGACCACAAATACAGATATTTAGGGAATATCCCTAAGACCCTATCAAGGCAGTTTTGAAAGCTGCCTTTTTAATGCAAAGGAAGTGAATTTTATGAATTCAATAATTATTGGTGTTACCTGTTTTGGTGCAGGTGTGATTATTACGACCTTGATGTTCATGTTCTTTCTTGGTGCCAGCAGCAACCGTGAAAGCTGATGCAAACGATATGAACCAGGTCATTTTCTATAGCTGCCTGATGTGCCTCTCGTTGATTGGAATTGTCTTCAGCCTATCCATTCTCCATCATCTTCAAAAGGAAGAACATGAGGAAAAGAAACTACCGGATCGAAGTAAAGCTCAATCAAAATGAATTCAATCATCTGATGGAACTGGTAAAACAGTCAAGGCTTTCTCGGGAATCCTATATCCGCATGCTGATAAGTGGTGTCATTCCCAAGGCTGCACCAAGTAAGGAAATGCTGGATGCAACAAGACTGCTTCGCAATATTGCGAGCAACATCAACCAGGTTGCAAAAGCAGCCAATTCAAATGGTTCCATAGATGTGGAAACCTACAAAACCAATTACATTGAACTGCAGAAACTGATTGATGAGATCATGCTACTGATCAGGGCACCAACAAAGATGGAGGACATATGGCAATTACCAAAATCTGGCCAGTAAAGGATAATCTGAGCCGTGTCTATCGCTACATTTCCAATGAAGAAAAGACAACCGAAGAAATATCTGATGGCCTTAATGAAGTATTAACCTATACAACTCAGGGTTACAAAACAAATGAGAAGGAATATATTACAGGAATCAACTGCTCCTCTGCCAGTGCAGTAAGGCAGATGATCCATACCAAGAAAAGCTATGGCAAGGATGATGGCGTCCTTGCCTTTCATGCTGTGCAGTCATTCAAGCCAGATGAACTGACTCCTGAACTTTGCCATGAAATCGGAGTCAAGCTTGCAGGGCTTATGTGGGGTGATCGGTTTGAAGTTGTCGTTTCAACGCATCTTGACAAGCATCACCTACACAACCATTTCGTGGTCAACTCGGTTTCCTTCATGGATGGCAAGAAGTTTGACAACAACCGTAATGACTACATCCGATTCAGGAACCTTTCCGATGATCTATGCAATGGCTATAACCTGTCCGTTGTAAAGTCAAACGGCAAAGGAATGCATCATAGCGAATGGGAAGCCATGCAAAATGGCAAGCCATACTTCAGGGAACTGATCAAGCATGATGTTGATGTCGTATTGTCCTATGCCCGAAGCATGGAACAGTTTGTTGAAGGACTTGTGGAAATGGGATATGAAGTATCGACTGATCGTAAGTACATTGCCATCAAGCATCCACAGGGACAAAGAATGCGAAGGCTGAAAAGTCTATTAAGGGATGGACGATACGATGAGGAGCATATCGAGGAGCGCCTTTACAACAACCTGATTTTGCCAATGGTCAAAGTGCAGGATGCCATTCCCTCACACTTCTACAAAGGCGAATCAAAGAAGCTGAAAGGATTCAAAGCGCTGTATTTCAAATACATGTACATGATGGGAATCATCCATGCAACGGATGCACCCAAAAGATATCCGAGCGCAGCATTAAGGAGGGATCTGATTTATATGGATAAGATAACAGAAGAAAATACATTTCTAGGTAAGAACAGCCTGGAAACCATTGAAGATGTCACTGCCTTCAAATTAAAAGTGAATGATGAGATCCACGATCTGGTCAATAATCGAAAAAAGATCTATGGAAAGCTCAAACGCGTAAAGAATAATGAACTGAAGGTTCAGTATGAAGCGGACCGCGATGACATCACTTCAAAAATTGCACATTTGAAAAAGCAACTCAGACTCTGTCATGATATAGAAAACAGAGTACCCGACATTGAAGAAAAGCTCAAGCAGATCAATGAGCTTGAAGAACAGAAAAACGAAAAACAGCAGGAATATGAAAGGAGCCTCAATATATGAACAGTGCGGATACTGCTGATCAGATGATGAAAATGACATTGGAAGGCATTGAAGTGGCTGCTGAAATTGCCATGAAAGCCGGTGGTGCTACCGCACGATCACTGGCGGCAACACTATATGCCATCCTTACCGACAAGAAAAAGATCAAAGGAAAAGCAAGACTGGATTCCATGCTGAAATCCGGCAAGGAGCTCAAGGTATTTGCCATCCATCATTCCGATCTGAAAAAGTTCTGTGAAGAAGCAAAGCATTATGGTGTTCTCTACTCTGTTTTAAAGGAGAAGAACAATACTGATGGAATCGTTGATATCATGGTGCGTTCGGAGGATGCATCCAAAATATCAAGGATCGTAGATAAATTTGATTTAGCTACCATCGATACCAAGGCCATCCGTGAATCAATCATGGCCCAGAAGAACCAGTTCAAGGATGTCAAGCCTTTATCTGACAAAGAACATGATGAACTCATTTCAAAGATGATGAACGAATCAAACCCCTCAAAAGCTCGAGCGAAAGGCGGCATTCCGTTCGAGCCATCTTCAAAAACATCGAAGACCGAAAAGCCGAAGAACAGGAGCGAAGAAAAAGGAACAAGCCTTACTTCTAAACGTCCTTCAGTAAGACGGCAGCTGATGAACTTCAAAGATCAGCAGTCCAAAAGGAATTCTGCTCCTGTACTCAAAAAACGCAAAACGAAAGGTAGGTAAGCTTATGTTTGGCAAAAGAAAAGATGATGAACAAATGATTGGAATTATTGTCGATGATACGGAAAGGCGCATAATCGTTAGAGCCCTGGCCGACTTAAGGGACAAGCAGCGCATGGAACATAAGAACCATGACTTTCTTGATACCCTGATTGTCAAGGTTTGCGATGCACCAGTGACACCGACAAGAAGCGGTTATGAAAGATCGTAAGCAGGACGATTACATCTTTCTGGGACTGCTGATAATACCAGTCATCTGGTTCGCAATATTGATTGCACCCTATTCAAGCGGTGGTTTGATTTATTCCCTTCCCTATATCAGTGAGGCAATCAACCACCCTTTTTCTTTTTCCTGGTGCGACAATACACCAAGAATGATTCTTATATTCACCCTGATTTATGCAATTGGTGTAATGGTCTATCTGTCAACAATGAAAAACTACCGAAGGACAGTTGAATATGGTTCTGCCAAATGGGCCAATGCCTTAAATGTAAACAGGAAATATGCTAGCAAGAACTATCTTGAAAACAAGCTTCTCAGCCAGAATGTCCGAATTGGACTCAATGGCAAGATCCACAGAAGGAATCTCAATACCATTGTCATTGGTGGTTCCGGTGCCGGAAAGACCCGCTTCTATTGCAAGCCTAACATTATGCAGTGCAATACCTCATTTGTTGTACTTGATCCAAAGGGAGAAATATTAAGAAGTGAAGGATACCTGTTGGAAAAGGAAGGATATGTAATCAAGATCATTGATCTGATTGATATGTCAAAGTCACATGGCTATAATCCATTCCACTACATCCAAAGCGATAAGGATATCCTGAAGCTGATAACCAATCTGATTCGCAATACGACTCCTAAAGGATCACAATCCATGGATCCATTCTGGGAAAAATCAGAGACAGCTCTACTGGAAGCGCTGATGCTTTACTTATACCATTACGCTCCAGAAGATGAGCAGAACTTCACAATGGTAATGGAAATGCTGACCTATGCCGAAGTAAAAGAGGATGATGAAGAATATGAATCACCTCTTGATGAACTGTTCCATCATCTGGAAAGATCAGATCCGGATTCACTTGCCTTAAAGCAGTACCAGATCTACAAGCAGGCAGCTGGTGTTGTATGCTCTAAAAGACTTCTTAATCAAGCGGTTTGGAAGTCTCTTAGAACACACAACCTAAAACCGAAGAAAGGAGCGCAAGTTATGA
>PVML01010601.1_pt1 | contig 24492 bp, 28 predicted proteins | sample 1853371 | NCBI WGS metagenome assembly PVML01 (sample SAMN08533508, study PRJNA380276) | Human gut metagenome, whole genome shotgun sequencing project. | isolation source: participant 1, chromium library | host: Homo sapiens | collected 2017 | reverse complement strand
ATGGCGACGCTCTTCCGATCTTGTCGCTTCGCCATAATGAGACGGGGGTATGTGCCGCAGGACGCGGTGGAGTTCGGGCCAAAATACCGGGATTTCATGGAGCGGGCGGCGGTGGAGGTGGGGTTTCTGATCAACCGGGGCTACGACGTCAAATCTGCCAGCACCTTTGTGGGAAACCACTATATGCTCTCCGAGCGGCAGCGCATGGCGTTGGCGCGGATACTCTCCCCGGAGGATATGATTGAAAAACGCCGCCGGGCGGAGATCGGCCGCTTTTCTCCGCCTCAGGCGGTGGTGATCGACGGTTTCAACCTGATCGTTACGCTGGAAGTAGCATTTTCCGGCTCTCTGCTCATCGGCGGGGCCGACGGCACGGTGCGGGACCTGGCGGGGCTGCGGGGAACCTACCGCATTGTGGATAAGACGGAGTTTGCCGTTTCCGCCATGTTCCGCTATATGAGGGAAAATGGGATCAGGGCGGCGAAAATTTACCTGGATCAGCCCGTCTCCAATTCCGGCCGCCTTGCGGCTCTGATCCGGGAGCGCGCAGAGGCGGCAGGCGTTGAGACGGAGGTGGAGCTGCGCCCTGACGTGGATCGCTGTCTCTATGACCGGGAGGCCGTGGTCACCACAGACGCGATTATCCTCAACCACTGCATCAGCTGGTACAATATGGCGCGCTGGATGATCGAGGGGTATGTGCCCGACGCCTGGATTTACCGGTTGGGGACGTCCGGTGCGGGCGGAGATGTGAATTGTGGGGAAACAGGACCGGTTTGAGACTGACGGGATGTAATCGGCCCGCCGGCTGTTTCACACGCGGTCATTTCCGCCTGTCCACTATCAATCAAATTTTCAAGGAGGCCTTCTATGAAACCATCGAAAGGCGATCAAATAAAAGTGATCCACAAAGAAGACAGTTTTTCTGAGGATTACCAGAACGGCGATATTTTTACCGTGGAGGACACCTGGTACGGCGGCGTGCAGGTGAAAACCGCCCTGGGCGTGCCTCTGGCGTTAAGCGAGTCCGAGTACGAGCCTTACCGTGAAACGCCCCAGGCCGGTTTGCCGGAAGGGGAGTTTGCGGGGAAAATCGCCGTGGTCACCGGCGGCGTCCGCGGCATCGGAAAGACGATCTGCGAGGAATTCCGCAAGGCCGGGGCCGTCGTCTGTATTCTGGATCAGGAAGAGAACGAGTATTTTACCGGCGATCTGGCGGAGGAATCGGTTTTGCGGGCATTTTCCGGGAAGGTGATCCGGGATTATGGCCGGGTGGATTTCCTGATCAACAACGCCATGCTGACCCGTGGCGGCCTGCCGGATTGCAGTTACGAGGATTTCAATTATGTGCTGCGGGTGGGCGTGGCGGCCCCCTACATGCTGACCCGGCTGTTTCAGGAGCATTTCGGGGAAAATGGATCGGTGGTGAACATTTCCTCCTCCCGGGACCGTATGAGCCAGCCGGGGACGGAGAGCTACACCGCAGCCAAGGGCGGAATCCACGCTCTGACCCACGCCATGGCGGTGAGCCTGGCGGGCCGGGTGCGGGTCAACTCCATCTCACCGGGATGGATCGACACGGATTTTAAGGAATATCAGGGCCCGGATGCCCTTCAGCAGCCCGCAGGGCGGGTGGGGAATCCGCTGGATATCGCCAACATGGTTTTGTTCCTGTGCAGCCCCAGGGCGGGATTTATCAACGGGGAGAACATTTGCATCGACGGCGGCATGACACGGCAGATGATTTACCACGGGGATTTTGGCTGGAAGCTGGAAGCAGATCAGGGCTGACGGCCGGTTTGAAGGGTTTTAGGGAGAGGGGGAGTGCATAAATGTCCCAACTGATATGGCTGCTGCCTGCCGCGGCCTGTCTGGCGGCGGAGGCGTGGTTCTGCGCCCGCGGCTTCAACCGGGATGCCATGGATCCGGACAGCTACGAGATTCATGAGCAGTGGTTTGTGCTGGTACTCGGAATCATTGCTACGGCCGGGGCCATTGCCCTGGGAACCGCGGCGGCGTTCTCAGAGCTTTTGGAGGGCGAACCTGCTGTGCTGGCAGGACTGGTGGGAGCCGCGTACGTTTTTCTGCTGTCCGGCGGAATGTACTGCGTGGGCAGCTATTTCGAGAGAAGGGTAACGGTGACCCGGCAGAGCGTGACCTACCGGAACATGGCCGGGGTCCGGGGCGCCTGGTATATGGACCAGATTTACCGGGTGGACCTGGGAACGGAAACGGCCTACGGCAGCACCATCCGCGCTCTGGGAGCGGACGGGAAGGTTCTGTTCAAGGTGGAGACGAACATGAAAAATGCCGGGCGTTTTCTGAAGGATATGGAAAAATGCGGAAAGACCGGGTGAGCCGGAGTTTTAAGAAGGAGAGCAGTATGATTTTATATTTCAGCGGAACGGGAAACAGCCGCTACGCGGCCCTGCGGCTGGGAGAGCTGACCGGGGAGCCGGTGAACTCCATCAACCAGTGCTTAAAGGAGGGCGCGGCCATCGGGCTGCACTCGAAAAACCACTACGTTGTGGTGAGCCCGGTGTACGCCTGGCGGCTTCCGCGGGTGGTGGAGCGGTTCATCCGCCAGGCTTCATTTTCGGGAAATACCGGGATCTATTTTGTGCTGACCTGCGGCGACGACGTGGGGAACGCGGCAAAATACGCCCGCAGGCTATGCGCGAAGAAAGGGCTGCGGTTCTGCGGCCTGGAGCCGCTGGTGATGCCGGAAAATTATATTACGATGTATCAGGCTCCGGGGCGTGAGGAGGCGGAACAGATGATCCGCCGGGCCGAACCGGAGCTGGAGCGCTTCGCCGGGCTGATCCGGGAGGGGAAGCCCTTTCCGGGGCCGAAGGTTACGTTGGACGGCCGGGTGAAGAGCAGCCTTGTGAACCGGCTGTTCTACCCGCTGTACGTGAACGCCAGGGGATATTATGCGGCGGAGGCCTGCGTGGGCTGCGGCCGCTGCGTGAAGCTCTGTCCGCTGAACAATATCCGTCTGGAGAACGGCAGGCCTGTCTGGGGCAGGAAATGCACCCAGTGTATGGCCTGCATCTGCGGATGCCCGGTCCGGGCTGTGGAGTATGGAAAGCGGACTCAGGGGAAGGAGCGATATTATCTGACGGAGAATGGGACGTTAGAGGGGGCGGCCGACCGGGGGCTGGCTAGGTCGTGAAAACCAATATAGGATTTATATTGTACTATTTGGAATTATCTGGAATAAATTAAGGACTATATTTTTTATGTCTCAAATTTTATGATATGCTTAATTAAATATTTTTTAGAGGTAAACGCAATGATCCCATACACAGGAGAATATATCGGCTACTAAGAAAATGATTCATCTGGGTATGCATACTATTCGTTTACTCCAGCACCGCTGATGTCAGGTAATTTGAATACAATAGACGATGAATTAAGGGTCGGAATTGGGAAGCAAAGCGAGAATAATGGAAGAAAACGTATTTTTGAGTATACAGATCTGAATCGTCTGTTGGAGGAGGCTGAGTAATTAGGAAGGGAATTATAACAGATATGGTAATTAATAAATATGAAATGAATCAGGCAACAGTGTTAACGGTCGATCATACATTCTATGAGAATGCTGCAAATTTAATTGCAGAATCAAGAAAAATGGTTGCTTCAACAGCGAATACCGTAATTTGTGTCACTAATTTTGAAATTGGCAGAATGATCGTACAGGAAGAACAGAAAGGACAAAATCGAGCGAAATATGGGATAACTCTGATAAAAGCATTATCGGAGTATTTAACCTCTCAGTTTGGCAAAGGCTTTTCAGAAACAAACTTAAGGAGTTTTAGAAAATTTTATTTAACATATAAAGAACAGATAGAGAATATTCAGTTTGAAAATATAGAAAATAACGATTTGGCAATTCAGCAGAAGGCTTCTGCTGAATTCAAATTGAGTTGGTCGCACTATCAGGTTTTGATGAGAATTTCTGATAAGAAAATACGAAAATTTTATGAAATTGAGGCATTCCAGAGCCAATGGTCTGTACCACAGCTGAAGCGGCAATATAATAGCAGCCTGTATGAGCGTCTTGCCTTGAGCAGAAATAAAGAGGAAGTTTTACAATTAGCAAATGAAGGTCAGGTAATTGAAAAACCTCAGGATGTTTTGAAAAATCCTTTTGTTTTGGAGTTTTTAGGAATGGAAGAAAAGGCGGTATATTCAGAAAGTGATTTAGAATCAGCTATTATATCAAAGTTACAGAAATTTTTGCTGGAATTAGGGAAAGGATTTTTGTTTGAAGCACGCCAGAAGCGTTTTTCGTTTGATGAGAAAAATTTTTATGTGGATCTTGTTTTCTACAATCGTTTACTGCAATGCTACGTTTTGATTGATTTAAAAACCGAAGAACTGAGGCATCAGGATTTGGGGCAAATGCAAATGTATGTCAACTATTTTGACAAATATGTGAAGCAGGATTTTGAAAAACCGACAATAGGGATTTTACTCTGTAAAGAAAAAACTGATAGTATTGTCCAACTGACGTTACCGCCAGATGCTAATATTTATGCCTCCGAATATAGTTTATATCTTCCTGATAAGACTTTATTACAGAAAAAATTGGATGAATGGACACAGGAATATGAATACAACCAAAGTAAACTATAGCTATATGCAGCATCATAATCTTTTATTGAATAATTGTTTTACTATGAGCTTAAGATAAGGTTTCCCAGTGGTTCTGGTCTTTCTTCAACCAAAGGAATTCCTGGATTGGGTGGCCTGTCAATAGAGTTGCAATATGAAATTCCTTCACATTTATCTGACCTATCAGATACTGATATATGGAAAAAAAACAATTCAGTTATAGGGATGGGCTTGGAACAAGCTCTACACAATACAAGACTAAGCCCATGTATTGAAAATATAATAGGCGTTGTTAACATTTTAATTCATGCAAAAAAACAAATAATTGTAAAATGGTGCATTCATTGTAAGACCCCCAAGTTTGGCTACATAGCTACAGCTACTTTACCAATATGCATAGAAACACTTTGAGTTCAATTAGTGGTCATTTCTATTATCCATGCTGACACGACTGTTTATATTGAGGGAACCACAAACTTATTTGATAGAGCCGATTTTACGCTTTCTATGCAAAAGGAAGAACAACTGTTTTGTTAGACAAAGGCTATTGTAGAGAATAAGCAATTTGTTTTCCCTGGTTTAGTGATAAAGAAAATAAATTGAGTGAACACAGAAATTCCAGACGGTCGCAAGCCGCAGCTAGCGAGCGCTCCCGGAGTCCAGAAGGAGAACGCCCCGCTGCTGCCCGCGCCCACAGAAAGGAGGAACCACCAACGAAGGACAAGGAATACTACACCATCGGCGAGGTAGGAAAAATCTGCAACATTTCAGCCAAAGCGCTGCGCTACTACGACAAGATCGGGGTGATTTCCCCGGATTACATATGCGAGGAAAACGGCTACCGCTACTACAGCCGGAAGACGCTACTGACGGTGCCGGTGATGAAATACTACAAGCAGATGGGCTTCAAGCTGGAGGAGATGCAGGAGCTGTTAGGCGGCAACACCTACTACTACGTGCAGCAGAATTTCCGCAGCAAGATCGACGAGTTAAAGGCCCAGGAGCAGGAGATTCACGACAGCCTGGTGGCGGTGAAGGACTGGTACGAGCTGGTGCGGGAGGCGCAGATGGTGATCCGCAACGATATCCGGGACATTTCCGTGAAATTCATGAGCCAGGAATCCTTCTGCTTCATGGATCAGGAATTCTCCTACGAGTACATGGACTCCATCATCAACATTCCCTGGACCAATTATCTGGAGGAGATCGGCCAGAAGATCACCGGGCCGGTGATCCTGCGGTTCCCCTCCATGGAGGAGAAAATGAAGGGGAACTGCGCCCGGGCCCGCATCATGCAGCGGGCGGTGCTGCCGGACGAGAAGAATCCGGGGCAGACCGCTGTGGGCGGCGGGATGGCGGTCAGCGTCTACCACATCGGCAGCCACGAGACCATTGACCGGGAGTATGGGCGGATTTTGGAGTGGGCCGGAAAACGGGGCTACCAGTGCGGCCCGGAGTGCTATGAGCGCTATGTGGTGGACTACTGGACCACCCGGGAACCGGCGGAATTTGTGACCGAGGTGATCGTGCCGGTGGTAAAGGCGGCGGAGTCCGGAAACATTCCACTATAGTGGAAGGATTTAACTGTAAAAAAATGGAATGGCCGGGACGAAGCGCGGCGGAACAGCCGCTTTTTTGTCCCGGACGCTCTTTTTTTGCCCGTTTTCCCCCTGGCTGGCGGCCTGCACAAAGGCCTTGACATTCCACATAACGGGAAGGTTTATACTGGAACTATCAAACCAAAAGGGGGAAACAGGGGACATGCAAAAGGATGAGCTGTATTCAATCGGGGAGGTCAGCCGGATCTGCAACATTTCCAAAAAGGCGCTGCGCTTTTACGACCAGCTGGGGGTGGTCAGACCGGATATGGTGTGCAGGGAGAACGGCTACCGCTACTACAGCCGGGAGACGCTGTTGACGGTGCCGGTGCTGAAATATTACAAGCAGATGGGCTTCAAGCTGGAGGAGATGCAGGGGCTGGTGGGCGGAAACGGCTACTATTTCCTGAAGCAGAATTTTCTGGACAAAATCGACGAGTTGAAGGAGCTGGAACAGTCGATCCACAACAGCTTTGTGTCGGTGAAGGAGTGGTACGAGCTGATCCGGGAGGCCCAGATGGTGGTGCAGAACCCGGAGCAGGAGATTTCCGTCAAATACATACAGCCGGTGGAGTGCTGTTACCTGGAACAGGATTTCAGCTACCGCTATATGGACTCCATCATCAACATCGACTGGGTCAATTACCTGGAAAGCGTGGAGAACGAGATTTCCGGGCCCGTAATCCTGAAATTTCCGTCCTACGAGGATAAAATGAACGGGACCTGCACCCGGGCGGGCATTTTGCAGAAGGCGGTGCGGCCCTTCGCGCCGGGCACGGGGCGCACGGTTTACGGCGGGATCATGGCGGCCAGCGTCTACCACGTGGGGCCTTTTGAGACCATCGGGGAGGAGTACGGCCGTATCCGGGACTGGGCGGCGTCCAGGGGCTACGTCTGTGGCCCGGAGTGTTACGAGCGGTATGTGGTGGACTACTGGACCACCAGGGATCCGGTGGAATTTGTCACCGAGGTGGTGGTGCCGATCGCCAGGGAGGAGAAACGGACCGGGGAGGAGAGCAGACCTTCAAAGCTTCCCCTTAGGGGAAAGCCTTTCCGGCCGGAAAACGGGGAAATGCTGCGGATGGCCCCTTAAATGTTCAGGAACGCGGAGGGGGAAAACAGTCGAAAAGAGGCGGACGCCCAGGTGGTCCCCTCTTTTTTTGCGCCCAATTCTATGGTATTATTTTCCTGAAAACCCTGCGTTTCCCTGTAAAACAGGTCGTTTCCGCCCAGCCGCCTCCCGGGGGCCGGGGAAAAAGTTAAAAATTTCTCAAAAAAACAGTTGACATTCCACCTTAGGGGAGGCTCTATACTAAATGCATAGAAAAACATATGTCGTATTTAAAAAGTTAGTGATATCGCTGATTAAAATGTTTTCTAACCTGCGCAGGCCAAACGCAAACCAACAATCGCAAATAAGAGACGGCGGCTTTTTGTGCATGATGTCCGGCACGAGGGGCGGTTCGATGAAAAGGAGAAGAGATCATGAAGTATGACGCACTGGGAATGATTGAGACAAAGGGACTGGTTGGCTCCATTGAGGCGGCGGACGCCATGGTAAAAGCGGCCAACGTGACATTGCTTGGCAAGGAGTTTATCGGCGGAGGCCTGGTCACTGTGATGGTGAGAGGCGACGTGGGAGCCGTGAAGGCGGCAACGGACGCGGGAGCAGCCGCAGCCGGAAGAGTGGGCGAGCTGGTGAGCGTCCATGTGATTCCCCGCCCCCACGCGGAGGTGGAGACCATTCTCCCCAAGACGAAGACGGCAGAACAGTGAGATAGGAGAGGCGATTTATGAACGGCGACGGAGCAGTAGTAAATGCAAAGGGGGCAATCCCCATGACTGCGGATGATAAAATGAAGCTGGTCAGTAAAAAATTCCGCGTGACCGGCATTACCACGGGCCTGATTTCCGGCCTGACCTACGGAATTTACACCACCCTAGTGCTGGTGGCGGGGTACTATGAACCCCTGGCCAGCGCGGTGGGAATGTTGGCGGCTCCCTATGTTTGTTCCGGCTTAAACGACCTGTTCGCCGGAATCTGGCTGACCATTTACAACGCTAAATGCGGGCGGCTCGGCGAGCTGGGGCGGAGCCTCAACACCTTCCCCGGAAAGATGATCGTGCTGGGATCACTGCTGGGCGGCCCCATCGCCAACGGCGCGTACCTGGTGGGCCTGGCCATGGCGGGGGCTTACGCCATTCCCATTTCCGCCACCTGCAGCCTGTTCGGAGCGATTTTCGCCTGGATCTTCCTGAAGCAGAAGCCCACAAAGCGTGTGGTTGCGGGCATGATGATCTGCGTGGCCGGAGCCATTATCATCAACTGGGTGAAGCCGGAGGGCAGCCCCAATTTTACCCTGGGAATCATCTGCGCGCTGATCGCGGCGGTGAGCTGGGGCTTGGAGGGAATGCTTTCCAGCTACGGCGGAGCCATGATCGACACGGATGTGGCGGTGAACCTGCGGGAGCTGATCTCCGGCGTGGTGGACCTGGTGATCATCGTTCCCCTGGTGGGCGGCCTGGCGCTGCTCGGCGGCACCATGGCGGCGGGGCTTCCCCTTCTGTGGCTGGCTGCGGCAGGGCTGAACGCGGCGGTGTCCTTTGTCTGCTGGTATAAGAGCAATTCCACGGTGGGCTGCGCCATCGGAATGTCCCTCAACGTGACCTATGCCTTCTGGGGCGTGTTCTTCTGCGTGCTGTTTTTGGGGCAGGCCCTGACGCCCACCATTGTGATCGGTTCCGTAGTGATCGTGCTGGGCGCGATTCTGGTGACCATGAATCCGTTGGATCTGTTTAGGAAGGGAGAATAAGAACATGTTGTTACCTGCGAGAACGGCGGTGCTGAATTACCTCTACGGCGTGGAGAGCGCCGACGTGGCACAGATTATGGAGTCCCTAAAGCCCCGGTACGGCGGGGAGCGCCAGTTTACAAAGCAGCGCTACCTGGACCATGTGATGTCCTTGGAGGCCAACGGCCTGTTGACGTTAAAGAGCTACGAGCTGGACGCACAGGGGGATTTGTCCCTGCGCTATGCCATCAATGAGGACGGGAAAGCCGCGGTGGAGAAATACGTGCCCGCGAAATACCGCCAAAACAACGGACGGGAGGCGTAAAGAGATGAGATATTACGGCGAGGAAGCCCTGGGTCTGGTTGAGACGGTGGGTATGGTTCCCGCGCTGGAGGCGGCGGATAAAATGTTAAAGGCCGCGGACGTGGAGCTGGTTTCCTACGAGAACGTGGGATCCACCCTGGTCACCATCATGGTGAAGGGCGACGTGGCGGCGGTGCGCTCCTCCGTGGAGGCGGGCGCGGCGGCGGCAGCGGCTGTGGGAAAGCTGACGGCTAAGAACGTGATGCCCCGTCCAATCGGCGGCGTGGGCGATATCGTCTCGGTTCACGACATTGACGTGTAAATAGTTGAGAGAGGAAAACGAACATATGGAACAGTTTGATACAATCGGGCTGATCGAGACCTTCGGCCTGGTGTTTGTCCTGGAGGCCGCGGACGCCATGTGCAAGGCTGCGGACGTGGATCTGATCGGCTATGAGAACGTGGCCTCCGGCTATATTTCCGTGCTGGTGCGCGGGGATGTGGGAGCCTGCAAAACCGCGGTGGAGGCGGGTGTGAAGGCGGTGAAAAACATGGGGGCGGAGGTTTACAGTTCCGTGGTCATTCCCAGGCCCCATCCCGTGCTGGAGAAGATTATAAACCGCTACAGCCTGGATCATCTGCTGCCCCAGGCATAGGGCGGCGGTTGTGGGAAACAGGAGGAGCCTATGAATTTTGTTGACAAGGATCTGCTCTCCGTGCAGGAGGCCAGAATCCTGATGGAGCGGGCGGCCCAGGCCAAAGAGGCCCTGGCGTTGTTTGCGCAGGAGAAGCTGGACCGGATCGCAGCCGCCATGCTGGAGGCGGCGCTGGCAAGGCTTTCCCAGCTGGCCCGGCTGTCGGCGGAAGAGACCGGCTACGGGAACTGGCGGGATAAATACATAAAAGACCGCTTTGTCTGCGAGGCCCTTGAGACCCGGCTGGCCGGGCGGCGCTACGTGGGCGTGCTGGAGGAGGATCCCGGGGCGGGCATCGCCCGGATCGGCGTGCCTCTGGGGGTGATTGTGACCCCAACGCCTGCTTTCGGACCGGTGGCGGCTGTGATCAGCGCGGCGGTGCTGGCGGTGAAATCCGGCAACGCCATCGTAATTTCTCCCCATCCCAGGGCGGAGCGGACCACCCGGATGGCGGTGGAGATTCTGGCTCAGGCCGCCTTCGCGGCGGGACTTCCCGAGGGAGCCATGGCCTGCCCGGACACCGCTGCCAGGGAAGGCGCGGCGCAGATGATGAGCCATCCGGCCGCGTCCCTGGTGCTGGCTTCCGGCGCGCCGGAAATGCTGGAGGAGGCCAGAAGTTCCGGGAAACCGGTGATTTTCTGCGGAACCGGCCCCAGTCCGGCTTTTATCGAGCGGACCGCCGACGTGAAGCAGGCGGCGGAGGACATTCTGTGCAGCCGGAGCTTTGACTGCGGGACCGCGGCCGCCTCGGAGCAGTATGTGGTGGTGGACGCTGCGGTAGCGGAGCAGGCAAAACGGGAGATGATCCGTCTGGGAGCCCATTTTATGAGCGGGGAAGAGGAGGAAATGCTGATCCGCCTGCTGTGCGGCGTTTCCGGGCATATTGACCCCGAGTACATGGGAAAACCGGCTATTTGGCTGGCGAAACGGGCGGGCTTTGGGGTGCCGGAGGGCACACGGGTGCTGGTGTCCCGGCAGAAATACGTGTCGGCCCACAACCCTTACGCCGAAGCCATGAACTGCCCGGTGATGGTATTTTATATTGAACCGGACTGGACCATGGCCTGTGAGAAATGCATGGAGCTGCTGGCAAACGGCAGCCGGTGCCACACCCTGGCCATCCACTCCCGGGACCAGGCGGTGATCGGACAGTTCGCCGCGAAGAAGCCGGTGGGGCGGATTCTGGTGAACACGCCCGCCGTGTTCGGAGCCATGGGAGCCACCACCAACCTGTTTCCGGCCGTCCATCTGGGCGCGGCCAGCGCGGGGCTGGGAATCACGGCGGATAATGTTTCCCCCATGAATCTGGTGTACCTTAGGAGCGTGGCTCTCGGGGTGCGCAGAGCGCCGGTGGAGACGGGAAATTAGTGCGGAGAATTAGTACAGGATCGTACAGGAAATCGTACGGGAAATGAAAGAAACGGCAGGGGGTGTCCCGGGGAACGGGCGCGGGCCTTGGCGGCTCGGAAATTAGCAGCAAACAAAAAGAAGTGCTGATAAAAAACGGAGCGCCGATCGTTTTTCACCTCCGCCTTAGAAAATAAAAACAGAGAGAGGGGAACACATTGGATATTCGTGAATTTTCTAATAAACTTGCGGAAGCCACAAAGAACATGTCTGCGCAGGAGCGCGCTTCGCTGATGAAGATGTTTGAAGCGGTCTCGGATGAGATCACCAAAAAGGAGGCCCCGGCGCAGGCGGTCTGCTGCCAGGAGGGAACGGACATTCCCGACGGGATGACGCCCAGGCTGAAGGCCTTAAAGGAGAACTATCTGACCCACAAGCCCAGCATCACCACCTACCGGGCCAGAGCCATTACCAAGATTGCCAGGGAGAATCCGGGCATGCCCAAGATCATGCTGCGGGCAAAATGCTTCCGGTACTGTTGCGAGACCGCGCCCCTGGTGATCCAGGATAACGAGCTGATCGTGGGCGCGCCCTGCGGAGCGCCCAGAGCGGGTGCATTTTCCCCGGATATCGCCTGGAGATGGATGGAGGACGAGATCGACACCATCGGCAGCAGACCCCAGGACCCCTTCTACATTTCCGAGGAAGACAAGAAAATCATGCGGGAAGAGCTGTTCCCCTTCTGGAAGGGCAAATCCGTGGACGAATACTGTGAGGACCAGTACCGGGAAGCGGGCGTCTGGGAGCTGTCCGGCGAGTCCTTCGTGTCCGACTGTTCCTACCACGCGTTAAACGGCGGCGGCGATTCCAACCCCGGCTACGACGTGATCCTGATGAAAAAGGGCATGCTGGACATCCAGCAGGAGGCCAGAGAGCATCTGGAGCAGCTGGACTATGAGAACCCCGATGATATCGAGAAGATTTACTTCTACAAATCCATCATCGACACCACCGAGGGCGTGATGATCTACGCCAGGCGCATGTCCGAGTACGCGGCCCAGCTGGCGGCAAAGGAGCAGAACCCCAGGCGGCGGGAGGAGCTTTTGAAGATTTCCGAGGTCAACGCCCGGGTGCCGGCACACAAGCCGGAGACCTTCTGGGAGGCCATCCAGGCGGTCTGGACCATCGAGTCCCTGCTGGTAGTGGAGGAAAATCAGACCGGCATGTCCATCGGCCGCGTGGATCAGTACATGTACCCCTTCTACAAAGGCGACATTGCGTCCGGGCGTTTGAACGACCGCCAGGCCTTCGAGCTGGCGGGCTGCATGCTGATCAAGATGTCCGAGATGATGTGGATCACCAGCGAGGGCGGTTCCAAGTTCTTCGCCGGTTACCAGCCATTTGTGAATATGTGCGTGGGCGGCGTGACCCGGGACGGACGGGATGCCACCAACGAGCTGACCTACCTGCTGATGGACGCGGTGCGCCACGTGCGGATTTACCAGCCCTCTCTGGCCTGCCGCATCCACAACAAGTCCCCGAAAAAGTATTTGAAAAAAATCGTGGACGTGGTGCGCTCCGGCATGGGCTTCCCGGCCTGCCATTTTGACGACGCCCACATCAAGATGATGCTGGCCAAAGGCGTTTCCATCGAGGACGCCAGGGACTACTGCCTGATGGGCTGCGTGGAGCCCCAGAAGTCCGGCCGCCTCTACCAGTGGACCTCCACCTCCTACACCCAGTGGCCCATCTGCATCGAGCTGGCCTTAAACCACGGCGTTCCGCTGTGGTACGGCAAGCAGGTCTGCCCGGACATGGGAGACCCGGACCGGTTCAAGTCCTACGAGGAGTTCGAGGCGGCGGTTAAGGATGAGATCAAGTTCATTACCAAATGGACGGCCGTTGCCACGGTAATTTCCCAGCGGGTGCACAAGGAGCTGGCTCCCAAGCCCCTGATGTCCATTATGTACGAGGGCTGCATGGAGAAGGGCAGGGACGTGTCCGCAGGCGGAGCCATGTACAATTTCGGCCCCGGCGTGATCTGGTCCGGCCTGGCGACCTACGCGGATTCCATGGCCGCCATCAGAAAGCTGGTGTTCGACGACCGGAAATACACGCTGTCCCAGATCAACGAGGCGCTGAAGGCTGATTTTGTAGGCTTTGACCAGCTGCGCATCGACTGCCTGAACGCTCCAAAGTATGGAAATGACGACGATTACGCGGATTTGATCGCAGCGGACCTGGTGAATTTTACGGAGCATGAGCACCGCAAGTATAAGACGCTGTACTCCACGCTGAGCCATGGAACATTGTCCATTTCCAACAATACGCCTTTTGGACAGATGACAGGCGCCTCCGCCAACGGACGCCACGCCTGGCTGCCCCTGTCCGATGGAATCAGCCCCACCCAGGGCGCGGACTTCAAGGGGCCCACGGCCATTATCAAGTCCGTTTCCAAGATGTCCAACGATAGCATGAACATCGGTATGGTTCACAACTTCAAGATCATGGCCGGTCTGCTGGATACGCCGGAGGGGGAGGAAAGCCTGATCACCCTTCTGCGCACCGCCTGCATGTTCGGAAACGGGGAAATGCAGTTCAACTATCTGGACAACAATACATTGATCGAGGCACAGAAGCACCCGGAGCAGTACCGGGATCTGATCGTCCGCGTGGCCGGATACAGCGCCTTCTTTGTGGAACTGTGCAAGGATGTACAGGATGAGATCATCAGCCGCACCATGCTGACGCATTTTTAAGGAGAAATGAAATGGAACAGGCAAACACGGGCGCGATTGAGCGCAAAGCGCTGATATTCAACGTGCAGAAATACAATATGTACGACGGCCCCGGAGTCCGCACCAACGTCTTTTTCAAGGGCTGCCCCCTGCGCTGCAAGTGGTGCGCCAACCCGGAGGGGCTGGAGCGGAAGATGCAGGTGATGTTTAAGAAAAGCGCCTGCATCGACTGCGGCGCCTGCGCGGCGGCCTGCCCGGAGGGGATTCACGTCCTCTCCGGGGACACCGGGAAACACGTGGTTTTGCGGGATAAGACCTGTACGGGCTGCCGCAAATGCGTGGCCGTCTGTCCCCAGAACGCCCTGGAGATTACCGGGGAAATGAAAACGGTGTCCGAGCTTTTAAAGCTGGTGGAGGAGGACGCGGCCTTTTACGAGCTGTCCGGCGGCGGAGTGACCCTGACCGGCGGGGAGTGCACCTCCCAGCCCGAGGCCTGCAAGAATCTTTTGATGGCCTGCAGGCAGGAAGGGATTCACACGGCCATTGAGACCTGCGGACAGATCGGTACGGAAAAACTGCTGGAGATCGCCGGTTACGTGGATCTGTTTCTGTTCGACATCAAGCACATGGACCCGGAGCGGCACAACGAGCTGACCGGCATGAGCAACGAGCGGATTCTGCACAATTTGCGGGAGCTGCTGCGCCGCCGGTACAACGTGAAGGTGCGGATGCCGATGCTGAAGGGGATCAATGACAGCAGGGAGGAGATCGACATGGTGATTCAGTTTCTGCTGCCCTTTCGGGACGACGGGAATTTTAAGGGGATCGACCTGCTGCCTTATCATAAACTGGGGGTTAATAAATACGGCCAGCTGGATATGGAGTATCCGATTGCGGGGGATCCCAGTTTGAACGGCGAGGATCTGGACCGGATTGAGGGCTGGCTGGCGGAGTATGATTTCCCGGTGAGCGTGGTGCGGCATTGAGTGAGGGGAGGTGTGCGGGATGATGAGACCGGGGAGTGGGACGGAACCGGGAGCGCGGCGGGATTTTGGACCGGGCGGCGGAGAGACGCCGGTGCAGCGGGGGGAACCGGCCCGGGCCCAGGGCGTGAGCCGGGTGATCGAGGAGTCCGTGCCGGGCAAACAGGTCACCATCGCCCATGTGATCGCCTCGCCGGTGCCGGACGTCTACGAATGCCTGGGAATCGACCCGCTGGGAGCCATCGGCATCCTGACACTGACCCCCTACGAAACCGCCATCATTGCGGCGGACGTGGCGGTGAAGGCCTCTGGCGTGCAGGTGGGATTTCTGGACCGGTTTACCGGCTCCGTGGTGGTCGCGGGCGACGTGGAGAGCGTGGAGACCGCGCTGCGGGCGGTCTGCGACTGTTTGGAGCGGGGGCTGGGATTTGCGGTGACGGGGATTACGCGGACGTGAGGCGGAAGCGGATTATGGTGATCGGGCCAAGGGGGGCAGGAAAGTCTACGCTGGCAGCGTGGCTTGGTGAGACGAAAGTCCGCATTGGACGGACACCTGTGATGGTGTACGGGGAGCGGACCATAGAGGCTCCGGGCGCGTATCTGGAATGCCCGTGGATGCACTGCCATCTGATCGCGGCGGCACAGGATGCCCTCTGCGTGATCATGATTGCGGACGCCGCCGGGAACCGGAGAAAACGGACCTATCCCCCGGGGTTCGCGGGTGTGTTCGGACCACCGGTGATTGGCGTGGTGTCGAAGTGCGATCTGGACCCGGCGGCGGTTTCGGACTGCGAGGCAGAGCTTTTGCAGGCCGGAGTGCCGGGGCCGTTTTACCGGAGTGGATGCGGAGAAACGGACGAGGTGGAAGCGCTGAAGCGGGCCGTGGCGGAGATCGAGGCGAGCGGGAGATTTGGGGGATAATAAAAATCAGAAAGGAGGGACAGGACTTGGAACAGTTTATTATGAACACACGGATTTACATGGGAGCTGGCTCCCTGGAGAAAATCCGCGATTTGGAAATTGAGCGGGCCTACATAATCTGTGATCCCTTTATGAAACAATCGGGGAAAGCGGATCAGATTGCGGCCCTGCTTTCAGAGCGGGGGGCCTGCTGGGAAATCTTTTCCGAGGTGGTGCCGGACCCGACCATCGGCGTGGTGACAAAGGGCATTGAGGGCATGTGCGCCTTCCGGCCGGACACGGTGATCGCCCTGGGCGGCGGTTCCGCCATCGACACGGCCAAAGCAGTCAGCCACCTGTACACGGCCATGGACAAAGAGCAGCGGCCCCGCCTGGTGGCGGTGCCGACTACCAGCGGAACCGGCAGCGAGGTGACCTCATTTGCGGTCATTTCCGACCCGGAGGCAAAGGCGAAATATCCCCTGCGGGACGCCGCCATGGTGCCGGATGTGGCGCTGCTGGACCCGGAACTGACGGCTACAGTGCCGCCACACATCACGGCCGACACCGGGATGGATGTGCTGACCCATGCCTTTGAGGCCTATGTATCCACCGCGGCGGGCGATTTTACGGACGCCTGCGCGGAAAAATCGATTCGTATGGTTTGGAACTATCTGGAGCGAGCGGTGGCCGACGGCGGGGACATGGAGGCAAGGGAACGGATGCACAACGCCTCCTGTCTTGCGGGAGTGGCGTTTAACGGCGCATCCCTTGGAATCTGCCACAGCATGGCCCACGCCCTGGGCGCGCGGTTTCACCTGGCTCACGGCAGAAGCAACGCGATTCTGCTGCCCCATGTGATCGCCTGGAACGCCGGTCTGGAAGCGGCGGGCGAGGAAGCGGCCCTTGAGCGCTATGTGGAGATCGCCAATATGCTGGGAATCTCAGCCGGGACGCCCAAGGCCACGGTTCACGGGCTGATCCGACAGATTCGCAACCTGATGAAGCGCATCGGGATACCGGAACAGATCACGGAGCTGGGTGTTGAACAGGAAGAATTTTTGCACGCTGTGGAAGATATGGCGGAAAAGGCCGCGGCGGACTCCTGCACGGACACCAACCCGCGCAGACCGGAAAAAGCGGAATTTGAGGACATTTACAGAAGACTGTGCAAAGGGGGAACCCTATGAGATTTCTGACGGAGGAGGACCTGCGCCTTTTGTATAGAAACACCCCCTTTGCAGAATACCACATAGAACCCGGCACCAGGCTGACGCCCGGCGGACAGCAGTTTTTGAACGACCGGGGGATTCGGGTTTGCGGGGAGCGGGCGTCTGCCCGGTCCGTTGCGGTGGGAAATGCGCAAGTTGCCGGACCTCTACTTACAACCGCCCCCACATCCCCGGCTTCCTCCCATGAACTCCTGGCCCTGCGCCGCGCCCAGTCCATTTTCCTGAGCACTGGCGCCGAGCTGTTGGATTGCAGCGTGGTCACAGCCGGGGAAGTGTTTGAGCTGGAACGGCTCTTAGCCTCGGCGGCAGCCGGGGATTTCACGCGGGAGCCTGAGTGTTCCGCCTGCACCGGCATAAACGCGGAGAACGCGGGGGAGCTGTTGGAGGACTGCTTTGAGGTCACGGGCTTTCACGCCCAGTTGGAGGCGGGGAAGGAGATCGTCTGGCTTCACGGGCTGCGGTGCGAGCTGCGGTGTCTGGAGGCAGAGCTCTCCGGAGGCAGGAAACGGGCAGTCCGAACCATTATAAACCGCCTGTCGCAGATGATCTGCCGGGCGATTGGAGGAACTGTATGTCAGAGGAAGGATTGATGTTTGAGGCCTGCGACCGGCTGGTCCGGGAGTTTGAGGCGGTGATCGAATGGCCGGTGAAGGAACCGTCCGCGGTTTACTACACCGGGGTGGACCTGGGGACGGCCTGCGTGGTGCTGGCTGTGCTGGATGAGCATTTCCGGCCGGTGGCCGGGGCCTTCCGGTACGCGGACGTGGTGCGGGACGGCATGGTGGTGGATTACATCGGAGCCATCCGCATCGTCCGGGAGCTGAAGGAGGAGCTGGAGGAAAAGCTGGGGACCGAGCTGATTTATGCGGCCGCGGCGATCCCGCCAGGCACCGACGGTCTGGATTCCGGCGCCATCAAGAACGTGGTCCAGGGGGCCGGGTTTGAGATCACGGCCCTGCCCGACGAGCCCACCGCCGCCAACGCGGTTCTGAATATTAAGAACGGCGCGGTGGTGGATATCGGCGGCGGCACCACGGGGATTTCCATTTTAAAGGACGGAAATGTGGTCTATGTGGCGGATGAACCTACGGGCGGAACGCATTTTTCCCTGGTGATATCAGGGGCCTACAAGATGGATTTTTCTGAGGCGGAGCGCTACAAGCGGGATGAGGCCAACCATGCGGAATTATTGCCGGTGCTAAAGCCGGTGATCGAGAAGGTGGCCTCCATCATCAGCCGCCATGTGGCCGGACGGGACGTGGACGGAATCTATCTGGTAGGCGGAACCTGCTGTTTAAATGGAATCGAAGATATTATTCAAAAAAAGACGGGTATTCCCACGTACAAACCGAAAAATCCTATGTTTGTCACGCCTTTGGGGATTGCAAGGACTTGTACGCAGAATGCCTGGGATTAGAGGAAGGTGTCTATGGAATACCGAATCATTAAATCGCCGAGCCAGGGGACTCTGGACATTCTCACCCGCAGAAAGGGCTCCGGCGCGGGCCGGGAACTCGGCCCGGTGGACGCGGTGGGCCTGATCCAGGGGCGTATGATCGAGATGGTCTGCGCCGCGGACGTGGCGGAAAAGGCGGTGGGCGTCACCGTGGAGGACATCCGGGGGAATTGCCCCCAGAATATGATTCTGCTGGCAATTTTCGGGGACACGGCCTCCGTGGAAGCGGCGATGGATGAGATTCGCAGACGGGAAAAGGAGGGAAGGGAAGAATGGTAACGGCCAGGCTGATTGACAATATCTGGGCCACCCGCAAGGCAGAGGCGCTAAATGGCAGCAAGCTCATGCTGGCGGAGGTGATCGGGGGAACCCGGTCAGGAGAACGGATGGTGGTGGTGGACACCATCAGCGCCGGAATCGGCGACCGGGTGATCATTACCATGGGTTCCTCCGCCCGGCGGATGCTGGGAGACGACGGTATTCCGGTGGACGCGGTGGTAGTTGGCATTATCGACGAGGATTGCGCCTTTGATTCACAGTAGGCGATTCTCGGGAGAGGAAGTGAAGTTATGAAAAAACTGGTTTGCGCCAAGGATATAGAGGCGCTTGGGGCGAGAGGGGAGACGGTCTGCTATGTGGACGGCGACACCATCGTCACCCCGTCGGCAAGGGATGCGGCGGAGGAGCGGGGGATCGCATTTTCCAAACCGATGCCGGTGAGCGGCGCGGCGGTCCCCGGCGCGCAGGAGATTGACGCCGGTCAGGTGTACCAGGTGCTGAAGGCGCTGATGGAGCGGGGACTGTTGGAAGATATTTTCAAACCGTTCGAGTCCGAGCGCCACGAAAACGGGCTCAAAGTGGTCCGGGGCGGTTCCGTGAAGATGGATGTGTTTGAGACCGGAACGCCCGGCGCGAAAGCATTTTTCCAGGAATTGGTAAATAAAGAGGAGTCCCATATCAGTGCTGGTTTTCTGGTGATCGATCACTCGGAGTTCCCGTGGGAGCTGACCTACGAGGAGATCGATTACGTGATCGAGGGCACTTTGACGGTGACCATCGACGGGAAGAAATATACAGCCCACGCGGGCGACGTGCTGTTCGTCCCCTCAGGCTCCAAGGTGATCTGGGGATCGCCGGACAAGGCGCGGATTTTCTACGCCACCTATCCGGCCAACTGGGCGGATTTGACGTAGGAGGTGGAAAATGCAGGCGCTGGGAATGATTGAAACCAAAGGGACCCTGGCCGCTGTGGAAGCGGCGGACGCCATGCTGAAGGCGGCGGATGTGGCGCTTCTTGAGAAGACGAAGGTTGGCGGCGGACTGGTGACCGTCACCGTGACCGGGGACGTGGCCGCTGTGACAGCCGCGGTGGACGCCGGAGCCGCTGCGGTGGAGCGGCTGGGATCAGACTGCCTGAGCGCCAGGCATGTGATTCCGAGACCCCATGGGGAATTGGAGGGGATGTTTGGCGGCGGAACGGACGGCGGTGGGCCGGGAAACGATGGGCCGGGAAACGACGGGCAGGACGACGGTGGACCGGGAGATGACGGGCCGGGAAACGACGGGCAGGACGGCGGTGGGCCGGGAAATGGCGGGCCGGAGGACAGTGGGCCGGAGGACAGTGGGCCGGGAAATGGCGGGCCGGAGGACAGTGGGCCGGGAAATGACGGGCCGGAAGATAACGGGCCAGTTGGCTACATCCCGGAAGTTCCCCACCCGGATACCGGCGCTCAGGAGCACGCCATCCTGCCGGTAAACGAGAGCAGCGAGTCGGAAAACAACGACGCCATAACCGCACCAACCGCTTCCGACTCAGCCGCTCCCCTACACAAACCATCCTTCGATCTCCTGGTGGAAACCTCAGGAGCGGAGCAGGCCATAAAAGCTCTGGTCAACTTGAAAACAACCCAGCTGCGGGCCCTGGCCCGGGAATACCCGGAGTTTGCCATGGCGGGCCAGTCGATTTCAAAGGCCGGAAAAACCCAGCTGCTGCGGCAACTGGAAGCTTTTTACAAAGCACAGAGCGGAAAACAGGTTCATAAAAAGGAGAAATAACAATGGAAAATTTTGATTATGATTTGCGCTCCATCCAGGAGGCCAGGGAGCTGGCACGAAAGGGTGAGGCGGCGGCCAAAACGATGGCCGGATACACTGAGGAGCAGATCGACCGCATTTTAAAGAGCATGGTAAAGGCGGCGGAGGAGCACGCGGCCTGCCTGGCGGAGATGGCGGTGGAGGAGACGGGCTTCGGCAAGGCGTTAGATAAGACCTACAAGAACCACGCGGCGGCCACCCTGCTGTACGACGACATCAAGGACATGAAAACCGTTGGTATCATCGACGAGGACAAAGCCCGCGGCACCCTGGACGTGGCTCATCCGGCGGGGCTGGTGATGGGAATCGTCCCCTCCACCAATCCCACCTCCACGGTGATCTACAAATCCATGATCGCCGTCAAGGCGGGCAATGCCATCGTATTTTCTCCCCATCCCTCCGCGGCCAAATGCACGCTGAAAGCGGCTGAAGTGATGCGGGACGCCGCCGTGGCGGCCGGGGCCCCTGAAGGCGTGATCAGCTGCATCACCATGCCCACCATGGGCGCGACCAACGAGCTCATGCACTGCAAGGAAGTCTCCGTGATTATCGCCACCGGCGGCCCGGGTATGGTGAAGGCCGCCTACAGCGCCGGAAAGCCCGCCATCGGCGTGGGCGCGGGTAACTCCCCGGCCTACATAGAGCGGACCGCGGACGTTAAGAAGGCGGTAGCTGCCATTATCGCCAGCAAGACCTTCGACTACGGCACCATCTGCGCCTCCGAGCAGTCCATTATCTGCGAGGAGTGCAACCACGACGAGGTGGTGGCGGAGCTGAAGAAGCAGGGCGGCTATTTCATGACCCGTGAGGAGACGGAGAAAGTCTGCAAACTCCTATTCAAAAACGGCCACAGCATGAACGCCAAATTTGTGGGCCGCAGCCCCCAGGTGATCGCCAAAAGCGCCGGGATCACCATCCCGGAAGGGACCAAGGTGCTGATCGGCGAGCAGGACGGCGTGGGCGACGGTTTCCCGCTGTCCTATGAGAAACTGACCACTGTGCTGGCGTTTTACACGGTAAAGAACTGGGAGGAAGCCTGCAAGCTGAGTATCGACCTGCTCCAGAACGGAATCGGCCACACCATGAGCCTGCACACCAATGACCGGGAAATGGTTCTGCGGTTCGCGGCCAAGCCCGCCTCCCGGATTCTGGTCAACACCGGCGGCAGCATGGGCGGCACCGGAATCAGCACGGGTCTCAACGTGGCCTTCACCCTGGGCTGCGGAACCTGCGGGGGAAGCTCTGTGTCCGAAAATGTAAGCCCGCTGCACCTGATCAACATCAAGAAGGTGGCCTACGGTTTGAAGGACTGCACCACCCTTCTGGCGGACGACACCACCTTCCGCCATCCGCAGCAGGCCGTCAGCCCGGCCGTGAAGGTCTGCGGCCCCTGCCGCGGCGCTTCCGTGAGCCCGGCCGAGCTTGTGGCTTCCTTCGAGCAGCGCAGGAACGCCGGCGCTGCGGACAGCGCCAAGGCTGGCAGCCAGCCGGTTTCCGGCTCCTGCGACGAGGAGAAGCTGGCGGCCCTGGTGCGAGAACTGATTGCCAACATGAAAAACCAGAACGCGTAGGAGGATGGAAATGGATCAGTACGAAGCAGTGATGAAGCTTTTGATGGAAATGGTCAAGAGCGAACCGGAGAAAAATGCGGCCGTCCGGGACGACGGCGCTATCCCGGTGGGCGTTTCCAACCGCCACGTACATTTGTCCCAGAGCGATCTGGATGCGCTCTTTGGGACCGGGTACGAGCTGACGAAGATGAAGGACTTGTCCCAGCCCGGCCAGTACGCCTGTAAGGAGACCGTGACGGTCTGCGGACCCAAGGGGGCCATCGAGAAGGTGCGCATCCTGGGGCCGGTCCGCGGGAAAACCCAGGTGGAGATTCTGGCGGGGGATTGCTTTAAGCTGGGGCTCAAAGCGCCTGCCAGGCTGTCCGGAGACTTGGACGGCACCCCGGGGGTCACGCTGGTGGGGCCCAAGGGCTCGGTGCAGACAAAGGGCGGTCTGATGGCAGCCCAGCGCCACATCCATATGCTGCCCGAGGACGCGGCCCGGTTCGGCGTGCACGACGGGCAGAACGTGAGCCTGGAGGTGGACGGACTGCGGGGCGGAGTCCTGAAAAACACCATTGTGCGTGTGACTAATAATTCCGGCCTGGAATGCCATATCGACACGGAGGAGGCCAACGCCATGGGCCTGGACGGCTCCTCCCGGGTGAAAATCATCCGGTAACCATCATTTTACATTAAAAATACCCGCGGACGCCGGGCGCGCCCCGCTGCTCCGCGGCGTTAAACAAATTAAATCAGCAGGAGGAATCAAAAATGAAGTATGATGCATTAGGAATGATTGAAACAAAGGGTCTGATCGGTTCCATCGAGGCGGCCGACGCTATGGTAAAGGCAGCCAACGTCACCTTGGTTGGCAAGGAATTCGTGGGCGGCGGCCTGGTGACCGTGATGGTCAGAGGCGACGTGGGCGCTGTAAAAGCCGCCACCGACGCGGGCGCTGCGGCCGCTCAGAGAGTGGGAGAGCTGGTATCCGTCCACGTGATCCCGCGTCCCCACGCCGAGGTGGAAACCATTCTGCCGGCGGTGAAGGAAGCGTAAGGAAGTTTAGTTCGAAAAAGATAAAATCAGACATAGGGAATCTCCTTCTTTTTGTTTCGTAAGATCTAATTGTCATGATTAAATTTTACATCAAAAGGACGGAGATTCCTTGCATCTTGATCGTTTAATTAAGTAACAATGGAATAGACATCACACCTTGGCTATGGTATAATCAGTTTATGTCAACCCAATAATAGGAGGTGGTGAGGGAATGGCATTGACTAGTGAGGATTTGTTCGCAATTTCTCAGCTATTGGATGTTAAGTTAAACTCAGCGTTACAGCCGATTAAGGATGATACCCGCGATATTAAGCTGGATATCGAAAATGATATCAAACCACAAATTCAGCTTTTGGCTGAAAATTATGTTCCGGCTGCTAAAGGTTTTGAAAGGACTTCTGCACAAATTGAATCCATGCAGGTTGATATTGAGATCATGAAAAAAGTAATCGCGGAACACAGTGAAAAATTACAAAAAATTTCATAATGAAAAGCCATGCCAGAGTGTAAAGCCTAGTCGATGTGTTTACACTCTTTTACCTTCCAAACGGGTAAATCTGGAAATTGCGGATCAAACTGCGGAAACTCAACCGTTCCCATATTGACAGAACCCGTCCCGCCACGTAAACTGGTAGAAGATGGTTTGCGCAGACCGCGGCGCGGCGGACGTGAATGATCGATATGGATGGGGGAACGGATCAATATGACGACAAATCTGATCATTGGGAATAGTATTTCTTTTGTGGCCGCCCTTTTTATGGCGGCCAGCTGCTGTGTCAACGACCGGCACAGGGTGTTTCTGCTCCAGGCAGTGGAGTGCGCGCTTTTGTGCGTGGCCTCCATATTTTTCGGCTCCTGGTCGGGTATCACCACGCTGGCGCTCTCAGCGACCAGGAATTACCTGGTGTCTAAGGATAAATTCAACCAGAACCTGATGGTGCTGTTTCTGGTATTGGTGGTGGTGTTCGGAGTCTGGGCCAACAACCGGGGCCTGATCGGACTGATTCCGGTGGTCGCCACTGTGGAATACACGATTTGCTGCCACTACGTCAAGGAGATCAAAGCGGTCAAATGCAGCATTTTCGTGAACACCTTCCTGTGGGTGTTTTACTCCTTTGCCATCA
>PVML01018795.1_pt1 | contig 24620 bp, 17 predicted proteins | sample 1853371 | NCBI WGS metagenome assembly PVML01 (sample SAMN08533508, study PRJNA380276) | Human gut metagenome, whole genome shotgun sequencing project. | isolation source: participant 1, chromium library | host: Homo sapiens | collected 2017 | reverse complement strand
TAAGACCCCTTGAAGACGACAAGGTAGATAGGTCAGAGGTGGAAGTGTGGTGACGCATGAAGCTGACTGATACTAATCGGTCGAGGGCTTGACCAAAAGGTAAGGGAAACAAAAGGTTGTAGATATTCGGTAGTTCAATATGTGGTTTTGAAGGTATGTATATGCCTTTAATGGCCCGGTGGCTCAGCTGGTTAGAGCGCCGCCCTGTCACGGCGGAGGTCGACGGTTCGAACCCGTTCCGGGTCGTTTTTACAAATGAAAATAATAATAAGCAATGGGAAAATCGCTGAGGAGGCGATTTTTTTGTTGCTTATTTTATTGGGTGGATTGAAAAATTGACTTCCAGTTTGCAAAAGTAAATCCCTGTTCTTAAAAGTTCTTGCAAGACTAAATTCCGGTATATTGGTTATCATAGTCTTGTGAATAGACACAGGGTTACCTGTGTGTGAGCAGTAGCAGGCCAGACTTTTCCAGGATGAGGCCTACTATTTTTATGTAGCAATTATTATGATAACATAAAAGGCACGGCATAAAGCAATCTTATGTAAAATCTATTAGAATAATTTATGCCATGCCTCTTTTTAATTTGATCGAATGTGGGATGGTTTAGGACCAGATAAAATGCGAGATAACATGGTGAACTGGCAGAAGATGTAAATAAAAGAATCATATCAGGAAATGTTCAACAGGGGCTTTGGAATGGGGCTGTTGACTGGAGCTTTGAAAGGGCAGTGTAACAGAAACATTTCCGGTTAATTTTACAAATGGAAAATGGGTTGTGATCGGCACCGAAGATGATGACAATGGATATCGTTATATTGTATGCGAAAATGGTACGCCAGATGGAGTTGGTACGATGTCTGTACATGATGGCGAACTTGATGAACAAGAAAGAATAGAGGGATTTGTACAGTAAAAAGGCATAAAATGATAAAAATGCCAGGTAAAAAATCACCAAAAACCATCTACCAATTTATTGAGTATTTATATAATAGTTTGCCAAGACTAACTCAACACAGAACCATGAACATCCGAACAAATGCACAAATTATACTGTATACATTGTATTTTTTGCAGTAATACGAATTAAACATTTGCATTTTAATGAATAATTGTTATAATAAACATAGGCCAGTCTGTGAGGGTTTATTTCCCGCGCAGACCCACATGTATTTTATATATAACTATAATATACATATTTCATTCACTAATGCAGGAGGAAATCAAAATGGCAAGAAAAATGAAAACCATGGATGGTAACCATGCAGCAGCTCATGCTTCCTATGCATTTACTGATGTAGCGGCTATTTATCCGATTACCCCATCCTCACCTATGGCAGAAGCTACAGATGAATGGGCAACAGACGGAAGAACCAACATCTTCGGTCATGAAGTTCAGATTACAGAGATGCAGTCTGAGGCTGGTGCAGCAGGTGCTGTACACGGTTCTCTGGCAGCAGGTGCTTTAACCACTACCTACACCGCTTCTCAGGGTCTGTTACTGATGATCCCTAACCTTTACAAAATCGCTGGTGAGCAGCTGCCAGGCGTATTCAACGTATCTGCACGTGCACTTGCTAGCCACGCATTATCTATTTTCGGTGATCATTCCGACGTTTATGCCTGTCGTCAGACCGGATGCGCAATGCTTTGCGAATCTAGCGTACAGGAAGTTATGGACTTAACCCCAGTTGCTCATCTGGCAGCTATCAAGGGCAAAGTTCCTTTCATCAACTTCTTCGATGGTTTCCGTACATCTCATGAGATCCAGAAGATCGAGACCTGGGATTACGAAGATCTGAAGGATATGGCTGATATGGATGCGATCGCTGAATTCCGTAAGCATGCATTAAATCCAAATCACCCATGCCAGAGAGGTTCCGCTCAGAACCCAGATATCTTCTTCCAGGCAAGAGAAGCTTGCAACCCATACTATGATGCTCTTCCAGCAATCGTTCAGGAGTACATGGACAAGGTTAACGCTAAGCTTGGTACAGATTATAAGCTGTTCAACTACTATGGTGCAGCAGACGCAGAGCATGTTATCATTGCTATGGGTTCTGTAAATGATACCATTGAAGAGACCATCGACTACTTAACAAAGCAGGGCAAGAAGGTCGGCGTTGTTAAGGTTCGTCTGTACAGACCATTCTGTGCACAGGCACTGATCGATGCTATCCCAGAGACTGTTAAGACTATCTCTGTATTAGACAGAACAAAAGAGCCAGGCGCTATGGGCGAGCCTCTGTACCTGGATGTTGTTGCTGCTCTTAAGGGAAGCAAGTTTGATCAGGCTAAGATCTTAACCGGACGTTACGGTTTAGGTTCCAAGGATACCACACCTGCTCAGATCGTAGCAGTATATGAGAATGAGACCAAGTCCCCATTCACCATCGGTATCGTTGATGATGTTACCAACCTGTCTCTTGAAATTGGTGCTCCACTTGTTACCACTCCAGAAGGAACTACCAACTGTAAGTTCTGGGGTCTGGGCGCTGACGGTACAGTAGGTGCTAACAAGAACTCCATCAAGATCATTGGTGATAACACAGATATGTATGCTCAGGCATACTTCGATTATGACTCCAAGAAGTCCGGCGGTGTTACCATGTCTCACCTGCGTTTCGGACACAGCCCAATTAAGTCTACCTACTTAATCCACAAGGCTAACTTCGTAGCATGTCATAATCCATCCTATGTACGTAAGTACAACATGGTACAGGAGCTGGTTGACGGCGGTACTTTCCTGTTAAACTGCGCATGGGATATGGAAGGCCTTGAGAAGCACTTACCAGGCCAGGTTAAGAAGTTCATCGCTGATCACAACATCAACTTCTACACCATCGACGGTGTTAAGATCGGTATCGAGACCGGTATGGGACCAACACGTATCAACACCATTTTACAGTCCGCATTCTTCGAGCTGACCGGAATCATCCCAGCTGAAAAGGCTAACGAGCTGATGAAGGCTGCTGCAAAGGCAACTTACGGACGTAAGGGCGAAGACGTTGTTATGAAGAACTGGGCAGCTATCGATGCTGGTGCTAAGGGCGTTCACAAAGTAGAAGTTCCAGCAAGCTGGGCTAACTGCGAAGATGAAGGTCTTGATTACAAGGTAGTTACCGAGGGAAGAAAGGAAGTTGTAGACTTCGTAAACAACATCCAGACCAAGGTAAGCGCTCAGGAAGGTAACACACTGCCTGTATCTGCATTCAAGGATTATGTTGATGGTTCTACACCATCCGGTTCTTCTGCATATGAGAAACGTGGTATCGCTGTTAAGGTTCCTGTATGGAACGTTGACAACTGTATCCAGTGTAACTTCTGTTCTTATGTCTGCCCACACGCTGTTATCCGTCCAGTAGCTATGACTGCTGAGGAAGCTGCTAAGGCTCCTGCAGATATGAAGATGAAAGATATGACTGGTATGCCAGGATACAAGTTCTCCATGGCTATTTCTGCTCTGGATTGTACCGGATGCGGTTCCTGTGCTAATGTCTGCCCAGGTATGAAGGGTAACAAGGCTCTGGAAATGAAGCCATTAGAGGCTAGTCTGTCTGAGCAGGCTAACTACGACTTCGCTGAGACTCTGCCAGTTAAGGAAGAAGTTATCGCTAAGTTCAAAGAGAACACTGTTAAGGGCAGCCAGTTCAAGAAACCTCTCCTTGAGTTCTCCGGCGCATGCGCAGGCTGTGGTGAAACTCCATATGCTAAGCTGATCACTCAGCTGTTCGGTGACAGAATGTACATCGCAAACGCAACTGGATGCTCCTCTATCTGGGGTAACTCTTCACCATCTACACCTTACACCATGAACGCTAAGGGCCAGGGTCCTGCATGGGATAACTCCCTGTTCGAGGACAACGCTGAGTTTGGTTACGGTATGTTACTGGCTCAGAACGCTATCAGAGATGGCTTAAAGTCCAAGGTTGAGTCTGTAATGGCTAACGAGAACGCTTCTGAAGAAGTTAAGGCTGCTTGTAAAGAATGGTTAGATACCTATACTGTAGGTGCTTTAAACGGAACTGCAACTGACAAGTTAGTTGCTGTATTAGACGGCATTGATTGCCCAACCTGTAAAGAGATCGTTGCTAACAAGGACTTCTTAGCTAAGAAATCCCAGTGGATCTTCGGCGGTGACGGATGGGCTTACGATATCGGCTTCGGCGGTGTAGACCACGTTCTGGCTTCCGGAAAAGATATCAACATCATGGTTTACGATACCGAGGTTTACTCCAATACAGGTGGTCAGGCTTCCAAGTCTACTAAGACCGGTGCTGTAGCTCAGTTCGCTGCAGGCGGTAAAGAGACCAAGAAGAAAGACCTTGCTGGTATTGCAATGAGCTATGGTTATGTATACGTTGCTCAGATCTGTATGGGTGGCGACATGGCACAGACTGTTAAGGCTCTGGCTGAGGCAGAGGCATATCCGGGACCATCCCTGATCATCGCTTACGCTCCATGTATCAACCATGGTATCAAGAAGGGTATGGACAAGGCTATGACCGAAGAGAAGCTGGCTCTTGAGTGCGGATACTGGAACAACTTCCGTTACAACCCAGCTGCTGAGAAGAAGTTCACCTTAGATTCTAAGGCTCCTAAGATGGAAGGCTATCAGGACTTCTTAAAGGGCGAGGTTCGTTACCTGTCCTTAACCATGAAGAACCCAGACAGAGCAGCTACTCTGTTCGCACGTAACGAGAAAGAAGCTAAAGAGCGTTACGAGCATCTGTCTAAGCTGGTTGCACTTTATGGAAATGACTAATTCATCCTGCAAAGTGAGTTAGAATAGATTAGGTTAAATTAACCCCGGAGGGCGTAAAAACTCTCCGGGGTTTTTAATGAGATCAAAAAAACATAAAAAGATCCCGCTTCTGTGAGAAACATGAAAAATGTCTCCAGAAGCGGGATCTTTTGTGTGCTAGGAAATTCCGTTGGAATATCCTAAATAATAAAGAGAAAATGAGGGCGAAAATATCCGCTTACCAGGCCAGAATCTCATATCCATCATCGGTGATCAGTACCTGGATCTCCCACTGGGCGGAAGGCATACCGTCATCTGTATATACGGTCCATTCGTTTTCTGCGTCAACGAAAATATCTGCTTTTCCCATATTGATCATAGGTTCAATGGTGAAGATCATACCAGGTGCCATAAGCATTTCTGTGCCCTTTCTGGAAACGAAACTTACCCATGGATCTTCGTGAAATTCCAGGCCTACGCCGTGACCGCCGATCTCACGTACAACGGTATAGCCGTTAGCAGTTGCATAATCATGGATCGCCTGGCCCATATCACCTAAATGACCCCATGGTTTAACCTGTTTTAACCCTTCTTCAATTGCCTGTTTGGTCACTTCCACCAGACGTTTCTTTTCTGGGGAGACTTCGCCGATACAGAACATTCTGGAAGAATCAGAAAAATATCCATTATAAATAGTAGAAACGTCTACATTGATAATATCTCCATCTTTTAAAATAACATTTGCAGAAGGGATGCCGTGGCATACCTGGTCATTAACAGAGGTGCACACGCTTTTTGGAAAACCTTCATAGTTTAATGGAGCTGGGATACCGCCTCTGTGGGTGGTCTGTTCATAGACCCACAGGTCGATCTGTTCTGTGGAGATACCTGCACGGATATGTTCTGCCACATAGTCCAGGACAGCCACATTGATCTTTGCGCTTTCACGGATGCCTGCGATCTGCTCCGGATTTTTGATCATGGCATGATTAGGTACTTTAGAGCCTTTACGGCGGTATTCTGACAGTTTTACGTCAAAATCCAGGTGGCAATCTTTATATTTATGGCCACTGCCGCACCAACAGGGGTCATTTCTTCCTATTTTCTGCACTTTCTGCATATTGTCCTCCTTCTGGTCTTCCGGCATATAAAGCAGGTTTGAAACCTGGAGCCGGAAAAACACTGCTTATTCAGTATAACACAGCAGAAGGGGCAATTCCATAGCGGGATTGAGAATTATTCGTAATAGCGTTACAGTTCAGCCTTGCGAAGATTTAGGGTCAAAAGCACGTTGAAAACTTATTTTCATAAGTGCTTTTGTTCAAACTGCAGTAACTAATCCTGGAACATAGGCCTGCGTTTGGAAGATACATCGTCCTTTAAGCGGTCAGGAGCCGGTGGAGAAAAGGAGAGAATGTCCTGGGGAGTACAATTCAGGATAATACACAGATCATTGATCGTACTGGTGCTGATGGGAGAATTTTTCCTCAGTCGGTTGATAGTGGCACTTGATATGGAATAGTCGTGGATCAGGGAGTAGGTGGATTCACCGCTGTTTTTTAATGTCTCCCAGAATGGCTGATATGTGATCATAAGTAAGTTCCCCTTTTAGTTTTTGTTTTATTTAGTCCTCTATATAATAAACGTATGAAAACAGGAAATTCCCCGCTTTGTGGGATAAAAAAGAAAATTTTGTAAAGTTTTAAACTCCCCTCTCTTGCGTTTTTGTAAAAGTTATGTATAATGGGGAGTCGGAGGAAGAGTACCATGAAATTAAGAAATGTTTTAGGTAGTTTTGCCTGGGTAGTCCTGGCGGCTGTGCTGATCCTTGTAAATACAGCAGCAGCCAATGCGCAGGATAAAGCCGCAGAGAGTGAACAGACCGTTCAGACTATGAATGTAAAATAAGACGGGCATATCCGTCACTGAGTCGCAATGCGGCTCTTTTTTTATGCCTGCAATGGACGGGTTGCGCAGAGGTGATATGCAGACCGCAACTTTTGCAATGATATTAACAAAATCCTATATGGATTTTGCATATAAAATTTGTTAGAATAAATTCCAGATAGTAATATATTAGTGTATAAGATATGTTCTCACAAAATCAGGCACAGAAAGATTCCGCGAGAACATAGATCAAAACAGGAGGAGATCATTATGCGTTTATTAGACAGTGAACTGAAAAACAAAGAGCAGTGGGAGAAGGCTGAGATCAAACTTCCGCAGTTTGACCGTCAGGCTATGAAGGAAGCAACAAAGAAGACTCCACAGTGGGTACATTTTGGTGCAGGAAATATTTTCCGTGCATTCCCGGCTGCATTACAGCAGAAACTGTTAAATGAGGGAATTGAAAAGACAGGTATCATTGTAGCAGAAGGTTATGATTATGAGATCATCAAGAAAGCATATCGTCCACAGGATGATCTGAGCCTTTTAGTTACCTTAAAGGCAAACGGAACCATTGAAAAGACCGTGATCGGAAGCCTTGCAGAATCACTGGCTGTAGATCGTCATGATGCAGAAGACTGGAGCCGTTTAAAAGAGATCTTCGCAAGTGATACTCTTCAGATGGTAAGTTTCACCATTACAGAAAAAGGCTACAGCATCACTTCTCCTGATGGCGCTTTCCGCGGGGATGTAAAAGCTGATTTTGAGGCAGGTCCTGAAAATGCAGACAGCTACATCGGTAAGCTGGCAGCTTTATGCTACTGGAGATATACTCAGGGCGCAGCGCCACTTGCACTGGTAAGCATGGATAACTGCTCCCACAACGGAGACAAGCTGTTTGCAGCTGTAGATGCCTATGCAAAGGCATGGACAGAGAATGGAAAGGCAGAAAAGGGCTTCTTAGAGTACATTGAGAACCCGGCAAAGGTATCCTTCCCATGGAGCATGATCGATAAGATCACCCCACGTCCTGATGCAAGTGTAAAGAAGATGCTGGAAGATTGCGGCTTTACAGATACAGAAAGCATCGTTACCAGCAAGAATACCTATGTAGCACCTTTTGTAAATGCAGAAGAAGCTCAGTATCTTGTGATCGAAAATGCATTTCCAAATGGCCGTCCGGCATTAGAGAATGCAGGTGTTATGTTCACATCCAGAGAGACAGTAGAAAAAGTAGAGCGTATGAAGGTGTGCACTTGCTTAAATCCTCTTCATACTGCACTGGCTGTATATGGCTGTCTGTTAGGATATACCAAGATCAGCGATGAGATGAAAGATGCAGATCTGGTTAAACTGGTTGAGATCATTGGTTATAAAGAGGGACTTCCTGTTGTTACAGATCCTGGTATCCTTTCTCCGAAGAAGTTTATTGATGAAGTACTGCAGATCCGTGTGCCAAATCCATTTATGCCTGATACTCCACAGAGAATTGCCTGCGATACTTCCCAGAAGCTGTCTATCCGTTTTGGAGAGACCATCAAGGAATATCTGGCAAGTGATGAACTGGATGTAAAATCCTTAAAATTCATTCCAATGGTACAGGCAGGCTGGTGCCGTTACCTGTTAGGTGTAGATGATGAGCTGAATGCATTTACAGTAAGCCCGGATCCAATGTATGAAGAACTGGCTGGTAAACTGGCTAGTGTGAAGGTTGGAGAACCTTGTGATGTACATGGAGTATTAGCTCCAATCTTAAGCAATGCAAAGATCTTTGGCGTAGATTTATATGAGGCAGGTCTGGGAGAATATGTAGAGAGCATTTTCGCAGAGCTGATCGCTGGAAAGGGTGCTGTAAGAGAGACTTTAAAAAAGCACTTGGCTGAGGCGTAAAATAAAGGAAAGTGATTTTTTGACCGAAACATCATAATTTAAAAAAAAGGCTGTGGCAGAAATGCCATGGCCTTTTTGCGGCTTTTATATTTTTTGGACATGTGCTATACTAACAGGGAAACATATGTACGGGCAAGATTCCGTTAGTTTTAGTTGACTATGGAGCGCGTCAGCGCGGGGAATCTGCGTATAGTATAGAAGGAGTGTAATTATGAACAGGATTCCGCAGCCTGGAACTTTTTACAGGCATTTTAAAAATAAATTATATCAGGTCATTGCAGTGGCCACCCATTCAGAAACCGGTGAAAAAATGGTAGTTTACCAGGCACTTTATGGGGATTACCAGGTGTATGTAAGACCTTTGGAAATGTTCATAAGCCCTGTGGATAGGGAAAAATATCCGGATGTAGTTCAGCAGTACCGCTTCGAACAGGTATTTCCGGGGCAGACAAGCGGATTGGAAAAAACTGGAAATATATCAGGCGCAGGGGATCATGCCGGATTTGTGCAGTATCAGCCAGAAGAAGAAACCATGGACCATGAATGGCTGGAACGTTTTTTAGATGCGGACCGCCTGGAAGACCGGCTGGCTGTATTAAAGCAGATGGAAGGTCATGTGACCCAGAAAGAATTAGACTGTATTTTCCTGTCTCTGGATCTGCAGCCGGAAACAGGAAAGACAAAAATGGAACAGATCATGGATCTGCGCCGTCACATACAGCTGCTGCGCCGCTATGACGGAGGAAGATTGAGGTAAAACATGTTTTTTGATCTGGAAGAGGAATTAAAGAAACTGCCTGCAAGTCCTGGCGTCTATCTGATGCACAATCACAGAGATGAGATCATTTATGTGGGAAAAGCCATCAGCCTGAAGAACCGTGTACGCCAGTATTTTCAGAGCAGCCGCAATAAAACCGCCAAGATCCAGCAGATGGTATCCCATATTGCATGGTTTGAATATATCCTGACAGACTCTGAACTGGAGGCTCTGGTCTTAGAGTGCAATTTGATCAAGGAGCACCGCCCAAGATATAATACCATGTTAAAGGATGATAAGACCTATCCTTATATCAAGGCGACTGTCTGGGAAGACTTCCCTAGGTTATTGTTTTCAAGAGATATGAAAAAAGACGGCAGGAGCCGTTATTTCGGCCCCTATACCAGTGCCGGCGCAGTAAAAGACAGCCTGGAACTGATCCATAAACTGTACCGCATCCGAACCTGCAGCCGCAGCCTTCCAAAGGATACAGGAAAAGAACGGCCCTGTTTGAATTATCATATTCATCAGTGCGATGCTCCCTGTCAGGGCTACATTTCAAAAGAAGAGTATCAGAAGTCCTTTAAGGGAGCTATGGACTTTTTAGGCGGTCATTACGAGCCTTTGTTAAAATCACTGGAAGAAAAAATGTACGATGCTTCTGAAAAAATGGAATTTGAAAAGGCCATTGAGTACCGGGAACTGTTAAATAGTGTGAAACAGATTGCCCAGAAGCAGAAGATCACCAGCAGTACAAAAGAAGACAGAGATATTGTTGCCATGGCAAGAGATATGGAAGATGTGGTAGTCCAGGTGTTTTTTATCCGGGAAGGAAAGATGATCGGAAGAGATCATTTCCACATTCAGGCGGGAATGGCAGAAAGCAGAGGGGAGATACTAGATGGCTTTGTAAAGCAATTTTATGCCGGTACTCCCTTTATCCCAAGGGAAGTATGGCTTCAGTATCCCATTGAAGAGGAAGAGATCATCTGCCAGTGGCTGTCTCAGAAAAAGGGCCAGAAAGTAAAGATCGTTGTGCCGAAAAAGGGAGAAAAAGAGCGCATGATCGAACTGGCAGCCAGAAATGCTGATCTGATCCTGACTCAGGACCGGGAAAAGGTAAAACGGGAAGAACTGCGAACCATTGGCGCCATCAACCAGGTGGGCCAGTGGATCGGCATCGAAGGCATCCGGAGAGTGGAAGCTTACGATATTTCCAATACAAGCGGTGTGGAATCAGTTGGTTCCATGGTAGTCTATGAAGATGGAAAGCCAAAACGCAGTGACTACCGCAAATTTAAGATCCGCACGGTTCAGGGACCAAACGATTACGCATCTATGGAAGAGGTGCTGACCCGCCGGTTTTCCCACGGAATACAGGAGAGCAGGGAACTTCGGGAAGAGGGAAAGGATATTTCCTATGGAAGTTTCACCCGTTTTCCGGATCTGATTATGATGGATGGCGGCAGAGGCCAGGTGAATATCGCTTTGGCAGTCCTTGCGCGTCTGGGACTTTCAATTCCTGTATGTGGTATGGTAAAGGATGACAATCACAGAACCAGAGGATTGTATTATAATAACGTAGAGATCCCTATCGACCGTCACAGTGAAGGTTTTCGTCTGATCACCCGTATTCAGGATGAGGCCCACCGTTTTGCCATTGAATACCACAGGAGCTTGCGCGGAAAAGATCAGGTAAAGTCCATTTTAGATGATATTGAAGGGATCGGACCAGCCAGAAGAAAGGCACTGATGCGTTATTTTAAGGACATTGACGCAATAAGAAATGCTTCAGCAGAAGAGTTGGATCAGGTGCCGCAGATGAACCGGAAAGCGGCAGAAGCAGTTTATCTGTTTTTCCATAAGCGAAAGACAAGCCAGGAAGCTGGGCTGCTGCAAAATACCCAAGGGGCTGAACTGTTACAAAATACATGACAATGAAAGTAAAATATGATAGTATAGGGATAAATAATTGACATGTATTGGAAAATATTGGAAAATCAAGCACATTAAGATCATAAGGGGGAAACCATTATGCATGGAGTAACTATTACAGAACTGATCGAAAAAATGAATCTGCGAAATTCTACACCGCAGATCGATACAGACAAGATCGTGTTGACTCATCCGGATGTAAACCGCCCGGCTCTGCAGCTGACCGGATTTTTTGATCATTTTGACAGAGAGCGTGTACAGATCATCGGATATGTGGAGCAGGCATATATTAGAACCATGGAGCGTGATGTAAAACGCCAGATGTTTGATAAGCTTACTTCCAGTCAGATCCCGTGCCTGGTATTCAGCAGAAGCCAGGAGCCAGATGATGACCTGCTGGAATACTGCAATTACTACGGTGTTCCATGTCTTGTATCTGATAAGACCACTTCTTCCCTGATGGCAGAAGTGATCCGCTGGTTAAACGTAAAGCTGGCACCATGTATCAGCATCCATGGCGTGCTTCTTGATGTATTTGGTGAAGGCGTTCTGATCATGGGTGAGAGCGGTATCGGTAAAAGCGAGGCAGCTCTGGAACTGATCAAGCGAGGACACCGTCTTGTTACCGATGATGTAGTAGAGATCCGCAAAGTCAGCGATGATACACTGATCGGAAGCGCTCCGGATATTACCAGACATTTTATTGAACTTCGCGGCATCGGTATTATCGATGTAAAGACGCTTTACGGTGTTGAAAGTGTTAAGGATACCCAGTCTATTGATATGGTCATTAAATTAGAGGACTGGAATAAGGATAAAGAATATGATCGGCTGGGACTGGAAGACCAGTATACGGAATTTTTAGGCAATAAAGTAGTATGCCATACGATCCCTATCCGTCCGGGACGTAACCTTGCTATTATCGTAGAGTCTGCGGCAGTCAACTATCGTCAGAAGAAGATGGGTTACAATGCAGCACAGGAGCTGTACAATCGTGTGCAGGCCAATTTAAAGGGGATGTCCCCGTCGAAGTAAAGGCTGAACTGTAACAAATAAAGGAAAATAGTCAGGGATCGGCTGTGGAAGAGCCGGAATACATGAATGAGTAAACAAGTAAGAGAGGAATAAGACCCCATGTCAGAGTTTTGTGAAAAGCTGGAAGAGAAACTGAAGAAAGTCATGACTTCAGAGAGAGGAAGCTTCCGCTTTATGGAGCCTATGAAACGCCACACCACTTTCCGCATTGGAGGACCGGCAGCTGTATTTATCAGCCCTGGTTCAGAAGAAGAACTGAAAGAGGTGCTGAACCTGTTAAAAGAGGAAAATATCCCCTGGACCATCCTGGGAAATGGAAGCAACCTGTTAGTCAGTGATGAAGGCTTTAAGGGGGCTGTTATTTCCATGTCTGAAGGCTGGGCTTACTCCGGCGTGTTAAAAGAGGATGAAAAAGCGGGTAAGACCCTTATAAGAGCAGGTGCGGGAGAGCTGTTAAGCCGTACGGCAAGACTGGCCATGGAGTGCTCTCTTACAGGAATGGAATTTGCTTCCGGTATTCCTGGAACCATCGGCGGCGCTCTGGTGATGAATGCAGGAGCCTATGGCTCAGAGATCTGCAATATTTTATCCAGAGCAAAGGTGATGACAACAGAGGGAGAGATATTAGAACTTCCTGCTCAAAAACTGGAATTAGGCTATCGCACCAGCTGTATTCCAAGAGAAAATTATATTGTATTAGAGGCAGTATTTGAGCTTACCAAAGGAAGTAAGGAAGCTATCAGCAGCCAGATGCGGGAATTATCACAGAAGCGCAGGGAAAAACAGCCGTTGGAATATCCAAGTGCAGGCAGTACTTTCAAACGGCCGGAAGGCAGTTTTGCGGCAAAACTGATCGAAGATGCCGGTTTAAAGGGATTTTCAGTAGGCGGCGCCATGGTTTCTGAAAAGCACAGTGGTTTTGTGATCAATTACAATGATGCCACAGCAAGTGATGTGATGGAACTTTGCAGACAGGTAAGAGAAAAAGTCAAAGCCTTAAGCGGGATCGAACTGGAAATGGAAGTTAAAAGGCTGGGAGAATTCAAATGAAACTTGTGATCGTAACTGGAATGAGCGGGGCAGGAAAGACCATTGCTTTAAAAATGTTAGAGGATATAGGATTTTACTGCGTGGACAACCTTCCCATCTCTCTGGTGGATAAATTTGTACAGCTTGTATCAGAAGGCACAAATATTGAAAAAACGGCTTTGGGTCTGGATATACGAAGCGGAGAAGAACTGGGAAATCTGGATGAGATCCTGGAAAACTGGCGCAGCAACAATGTAGATGTCCAGGTGCTGTTTCTGGATGCAAATGACGCAGTTCTTATTAAACGTTATAAAGAGACCCGCCGCACCCATCCTCTTGCAGGCTCAGGAAGACTGGAAAGCGGTATTGAAAAAGAGCGGGAAAAGCTGGCTTTCTTAAAAAAAGAGGCAGATTATATCATTGACACCAGTATGCTCCTTACCAGGGAACTGCGAAAAGAACTGGAAAAGATATTTTTGCAGGATGCAAGATATAAAAATATGTATGTCACCGTATTGTCTTTCGGCTTTAAATATGGAATACCGGAAGATGCGGATCTGGTATTTGATGTACGTTTCCTTCCAAATCCTTATTACGATGAGCATCTGCGCCCTCTTACAGGTCAGGTGCAGGCAGTGAGAGATTATGTAATGCAGGGCGGGACTGCGGATGTTTTCTTAAAGAAGCTGTATGATATGATCGATTTTCTTCTGCCAAACTACATAAATGAAGGAAAAAACCAGCTGGTCATTGCAGTAGGCTGCACAGGCGGAAAGCACCGCTCCGTTACCATAGCAAGAGCTTTATATGAGCATCTTGAGACAGCCGGAGAATACGGTATACGCATTGACCACAGGGACATTGACAAAGATAATAAAAAAGCGTAACACATAAACAGATATTTTATATGATAACGAGGTTCAAATGTCATTTTCTTCTACAGTAAAAGAGGAACTGTCCAGGCAGCTTACCACTGCCAGACATTGCCAGATCGCAGAAATGGCGGCTATCTTAAGTCTTTGCGGACGGGTGAAGATATCAGCATCCGATCACTTTGCCATTGCCATCCACACAGAAAATCTGGCAGTTGCAAGAAAATACTTTACATTATTGAAAAAAACATTTAATATAAATACTGATGTTTTGATTCGTCAGGGCCTGTTACCGGCCCGGAGTAAGACCTATGTTGTAGCGGTGAGAGAACATGAAGATGCTCTTCGTGTTTTACAGGCGGCGAAATTGCTGGATGAAAATGGTGAGATCGCGGAAGACCTGTCCTTAGTACACAACGTGATCGTGCAGAATGCCTGTTGCAGACGGGCGTTCATCCGGGGAGCTTTTCTTGCAGCAGGCTCTATTAGTGATCCTGAGAAGTTTTATCACTTTGAGATCACCTGCGCGTCTATGGGGAAGGCGAAGCAGCTTCAGGGGCTTATGGCATCATTTAAAATCGATGCCAGGATCGTACTGCGCAAGCGCTATTTCGTGGTATATGTAAAAGAAGGAAATCAGATCGTTGATCTTTTAAATATCATGGAAGCACCGGTCGCTTTGATGGAACTGGAGAACATACGGATCGTAAAAGAAATGCGCAACACAGTAAACCGCAAGGTGAACTGTGAGACTGCAAACATCAACAAAACAGTTTCCGCAGCGGTGAAGCAGATGGAAGATATACGCTACATCTGCGATACAGTGGGGCTTGAATCTCTCCCTGATAATTTAAAGGAAATGGCAAAACTGCGTCTGGAACGGCCGGAAGCCACTTTAAAAGAACTGGGAGAAGCGCTGGAACCACCGGTGGGAAAATCCGGTGTCAATCACAGACTGAGAAAATTAAGCATGATGGCACAGGATATACGGGAAAGATCTTAAAACAGGTACCTGGATGGAAGAGTTCCATCTACAGGAATGAGGAGGATAATTATGGTTAAAAAATCTATTAAAATTGAGTTGTCTTCAGGTCTGGAAGCACGTCCGGCAGCTATGCTGGTTCAGGTTGCAAGTCAGTATGACAGCAAGATCTACCTGGAAGCTGACTCTAAGCGTGTAAATGCAAAGAGCATTATGGGTATGATGACGCTTGGCCTGGTGACTGGTGAGTCCATCACTGTAGAAGCAGATGGTGCTGACGAAGAGCAGGCAGTTGCTGAGATCGAGAAGTATCTGCAGAATCAGTAAGAGAAGATTTCTGACTGAACCGTAACATATAAACAGGCAAAAGAGGCTGCTGCAAATGAGCGGTCTCTTTTTTTCACAAAGGAGAGTTTATGGCATTTACGCATCTGCATGTCCATACGGAATACAGCCTTTTGGATGGCTCTTCTAAGATAAAGGAGCTGACTGCCAGGGCGAAAGAACTGGGAATGGACAGTATGGCAATTACCGATCATGGCGTTATGTACGGCGTCATTGATTTTTACCGGGCTGCCAGGGAAGCGGGGATCAAGCCGATCCTGGGCTGTGAAGTCTATGTGGCTCCAGGCTCCCGCTTTGACCGGGAAAGCGGTGCCGGTGATGACCGCTATTACCACCTGATCCTTTTAGCGGAGAATAATGCGGGCTACAAAAATCTTATGAAGATCGTTTCTAAAGGCTTCGTTGACGGTTTTTACTATAAGCCCAGAGTTGATCTGGAACTTTTATCCACTTACCATGAAGGAATTATCGCACTAAGCGCCTGCCTTGCAGGTGAAGTGCAGAAATACCTGGCAAGAGGTATGTATGAAGAGGCAAAACGATCTGCATTAAGGTATTATGAGATCTTTGGGAAGGATCATTTTTATCTGGAACTTCAGGATCACGGTATACCGGAACAGAAAATGGTAAATCAGGGTCTTATGCGCCTTTCTCAGGATACAGGACTGGAACTGGTGGCTACCAACGACGTCCATTATACCTATGCAGAAGATGCCAAGGCCCATGACATATTATTGTGTATCCAGACAGGTAAAAAAGTAGCAGACGAGGATCGCCTGCGCTATGAAGGCGGACAGTATTACTGCAAATCGGAAGAGGAGATGCGAAAACTGTTCCCTTATGCAAAAGAAGCCATTGACAATACTCACAAAATCGCCGAAAGGTGTAATGTGGAGATCGAGTTTGGCGTCACCAAGCTGCCGAAATATGAAGTGCCGGAAGGCTTTGACTCCTGGACTTATTTAAATCACTTATGCCGGGAAGGTTTTAAGGACCGCTATCCAGATGATGACGGGACTTTAAGCCGCCGTCTGGACTATGAACTGGGAGTGATCCGTACCATGGGGTATGTGGATTATTTCCTGATCGTGTGGGATTTTATCAATTATGCCCGTTCCCAGAATATTATGGTAGGTCCGGGCCGTGGTTCTGCTGCGGGAAGTATTGTTTCTTATACACTGGGGATCACCAATATTGATCCCGTACGCTATAATCTGCTGTTTGAGCGCTTTCTAAATCCGGAGCGTGTGTCCATGCCTGATATTGACGTGGATTTCTGCTATGAACGCCGCCAGGAAGTTATTGACTATGTTGTGCGCAAATACGGCAAAGACCAGGTGGTGCAGATCGTTACCTTTGGTACGCTGGCAGCAAAAGGTGTAGTCCGTGATGTAGGCCGTGTGCTGGATCTGCCCTATGCCATGTGCGATTCCATTGCGAAAATGATCCCCAATGATCTGGGGATGACACTGGATAAGGCTCTTACTGCCAATCCGGATCTAAAAAAGCTTTATAACGAAAATGAGCAGGTAAAGTATCTGATAGACATGTCAAAACGTCTGGAGGGGCTTCCAAGGCATACATCCATGCATGCAGCAGGCGTTGTGATCGGCAGCCGTTCCATTGATGAGTTTGTACCGCTGTCCAGAGCAGCAGACGGCACCATTACCACCCAGTTTACCATGACTACCATTGAAGAACTGGGACTGTTGAAAATGGACTTTTTAGGGCTTCGTACTTTGACGGTTATACAAAATGCGGTGCGCCTGGCAGAAAAAGACTATGGCATCAAGCTGGATATGGATCATATTGATTATGATGATAAGAAGGTACTGGAATCTATTGGCACAGGCCGTACAGAAGGCGTGTTCCAGCTTGAAAGCGGCGGTATGAAAGGGTTCATGAAGGAACTGAAACCGGAGAATCTGGAAGATATCATTGCCGGTATCTCTTTGTATCGACCGGGTCCTATGGACTTCATTCCCCGCTACTTAAAAGGTAAAAATGATAAAACATCCATTACTTACGAGTGCCCGCAGCTGGAGCCTATTTTAAGCCCGACTTACGGCTGTATCGTTTATCAGGAGCAGGTTATGCAGATCGTCCGTGATCTGGCTGGCTATACTATGGGACGAAGCGATCTGGTGCGCCGTGCCATGAGTAAGAAAAAGACGGCTGTCATGGAGAAAGAGCGCCAGAATTTCGTTTATGGAAATGAGGCAGAGGGAGTAAAGGGCTGCATAGCTAATGGAATTGATGAAAAAACAGCCAATCATATTTATGATGAAATGATTGATTTCGCAAAATATGCCTTTAATAAGTCTCATGCGGCTGCTTATGCGGTGGTTTCTTATCAGACTGCATATTTAAAATACTACTATCCGAAAGAGTTTATGGCAGCGTTAATGTCTTCGGTTATGGACAATGTAAGCAAGTTTTCGGAATATATCCTGACTTGCCGTCGTATGATGGGTATTGCCATTCTGCCGCCGGATATTAACGAAGGAGAAAGTGGGTTCTCTGTATCAGGAGACGGCATACGCTACGGCCTTTCTGCGATCAAGAGTGTGGGAAGACCGGTTGTGGATGCGATCCTGGAAGAACGGAAGAAAAATGGTATCTTCAGCTCTATGGAAGATTTTATCAACCGTATGACCAATAAAGAAGTAAACCGCCGTACCATTGAGAATTTTATTAAGTCAGGAGCCATGGACTCTCTTCCTGGTACCAGAAGGCAGAAGGTTGCCGTGGCGCCGGTCTTGCTGGATAATAAGGCAAGAGAACGCAAAAATGCCTGGGAAGGCCAGATGAGCCTGTTTGACCTGGTATCAGAGGAAGATAAGAAGGAATTTCAGGTATCGTTCCCGGATGTGGGAGAGTATTCCAAAGAAGAACTTCTGGCTTTTGAAAAAGACATTCTGGGAGTGTATATCAGCGGCCATCCTTTGGATGATTACGAGGGACTCTGGAGAAAAAATATCTCTGCCACAGCAGCTGATTTTATTGTAGATGAAGAAACAGAAGAAGCGGCAGTGAAAGATGGCATGAAGGTGGTAGTAGGCGGTCTGGTGACTGGAAAAGTGGTGAAAACCACAAGAAGCAACCAGCTGATGGCATTTATCACATTGGAAGATTTAATGGGCTCTGTGGAAGTAATCGTTTTCCCGAAAAATTATGAGGCAGACAGAGATCTGTTAACAGAAGATTCCAAAATCTTTATCAAGGGAAGAGTGTCTTTAGGTGATGAACCTGTAGGCAAACTGGTTTGTGAGCAGGTGATCCCTTTTTCAAAAGTTCCAAGACAGCTGTGGCTGCAGTTTGAGGATAAAGAAACTTATCAGGCAAAAGAAGGGACTATTTTAAGCATTCTGAAAGAAAGCGAAGGCCAGGACAGTGTGGTCATCTACTTAAAGAAGGAACGGGCAAAGAAAATACTGCCGGCAAACTGGAAGGTAGAGGCTTCACGGGAGCTTCTGGAAAAACTGATCGGCCAACTTGGTGAAAATAATGTCAAAGTAGTAGAAAAAACTTGATTAATCTGGGAAAATGAATTAGAATAGCGTTGTATTTATTGACGAACAAAAGCAACGTGCATCAGAATCGGAGATGTGCTTAAAACAAGGAGGTAGATTGGTATGGCAAAGTCAGTTAAAACCATTGGAGTATTAACCAGCGGAGGTGATGCTCCTGGAATGAACGCAGCCATTCGTGCGGTTGTAAGAGGTGCGATCAACAGAGGTCTGAAGGTAAAAGGTATTATGAGAGGTTATGCCGGACTTTTAGATGAAGAGATCGTGGATATGGACACAACCAGTGTATCTGATATTATTAACCGCGGCGGTACCATTCTTTATACAGCAAGATGTCTGGAATTTACGACACCGGAAGGTCAGGAGAGAGGTGCTGAGATCTGCCGTAAGCATAACATTGACGGTATCGTAGTAATCGGCGGTGATGGCTCTTTCCGCGGCGCAGGAAAGCTTTCTGCACTGGGAATCAACACCATCGGCCTTCCTGGAACCATTGACCTGGATATTGCATGTACGGATTATACCATTGGCTTTGATACAGCTGTAAACACAGCCATGGAAGCAATTGACAAGATCCGTGATACATCTACCTCCCATGAGCGATGCAGTATTGTTGAGGTAATGGGACGTAATGCCGGTTATATTGCCCTGTGGTGCGGTATTGCAAACGGAGCAGAAGATATCCTTCTTCCGGAGCGCTACGACGGAGATGAGCAGGCTCTTATTAATCGTATTATTGAAAACCGTAAGAGAGGAAAGAAGCACAATATCATCATCAATGCAGAGGGAATCGGACATTCTGGTTCTATGGCAAAACGTATTGAAGCAGCTACCGGTATTGAGACACGTGCTACTATTTTAGGTCACATGCAGCGTGGTGGTACGCCTACCTGTAAGGACCGTGTATATGCCTCCATTATGGGCGCAAGAGCTGCTGAACTGCTGGCAGAAGGAAAGAGCAACCGTCTGGTAGCTTATAAGCATGGTGAGTTTGTAGATTATGATATTCAGGAAGCGCTGAATATGAAGAAGGATATCCCGGAATCTCAGTATGAGATCTCCAAGCTGCTGGCAAGATAAGGGTTGCAGCCTGATTTTGCGAATATCCTTTGGTTTTCGCTGTTTATGATAAGGATATAAAGTCCGCCGTTACTGGCATCTGCCGGTGCAGCGGACTTTCATGTGTATAGAAAAATGATGTAAGGCTGAACTGCAGCAGAAAAGCAAAGGGTTAATGAGAATTTTAACAGAAAGGATGAGAAAGTATGACAGATAAAGTGGTGCTTTGTGGAGCTAATTCCTATGAGCAGAAATACTATTTCAACGAAGAGTTCCAGTCTCTGCCTCAGTCTGTAAAAGACGAACTGCACATTATGTGCGTTCTTTTTACAGAAGATGTAGGCGGGATTCTTACTATGGAATATGATGAAAAAGGAAATCTGGATTTTCAGGTTATTTCTGAAGAAGGAGATTATCTTTTTGACGAGATCGGAAGTGTCCTTAAGATCAAGGAATATCAGGAGACGAAAAAAGAACTGTTAGAGGCTTTGGAGCTTTATTACAGGACTTTCTTTCTGGGAGAAAATGTAGACTGGGAAGAAGAAAAGGAAAGTCAGGAAGACGAAAATAAGGGAGAAGCAGATGAAATTTAGGATCGGTGATACCCTTTTAGATAATAATGTATTCCTGGCGCCGATGGCAGGTGTTACAGATCTGCCCTTCCGCCTGCTTTGCAGAGAGCAGGGAGCTGGAATGTCAGTGACGGAAATGGTCAGTGCCAAGGCTATTTTATACAAAAATAAGAACACAAAAGAGCTTCTGGCAGTAGATCCAAAAGAAGGACCAGTGTCGGTACAGCTGTTTGGTTCAGATCCTCAGATCATGGCGGATATTGCAGCTCAGATCGAAGATGGCCCCTATGTGGCTATTGATGTAAATATGGGATGCCCGGTACCAAAGATCGTTAATAACCATGAAGGTTCTGCTTTGATGAAAGATCCGGCCCAGGCAGAAAAAGTACTGTCTGCTATGGTAAAGGCAGTGAAAAAACCGGTAACTGTAAAATTCCGCAAAGGCTTTAACGACCAGAGCATTAATGCGGTGGAATTTGCAAAAATGGCAGAAAGCTGCGGTGTGGCGGCAGTGGCAGTTCACGGGCGAACCAGGGAACAGTATTATTCCGGAAAAGCAGACTGGGATATTATCCGTCAGGTGAAAGAAGCAGTGAAGATCCCGGTGATTGGAAATGGAGATGTGTTTACTCCGGAAGATGCTAAAAGACTTTTTGAGGAAACCGGCTGTGACGGCATCATGGTAGGCAGAGGGGCCAAGGGAAATCCATGGATCTTTAAACGGATCACCCATTATCTGGAAACAGGAGAACTTCTTCCTGGTCCTACCCTTATGGAAGTACGGGATATGATCCTGCGCCATGGAAAGATGCTTACAGAGTACAAAGGTGAGATGATCGCTATGCGGGAAATGCGCAGCCATATGGCATGGTATACCAAAGGAATGCGCAATTCTGCAGCATTGCGCTGTGAGATCAATCAGGTGGAGACGCTGGAGGGACTGGCAGAGCTTTTAGAAAAGCGGATGGAAGTGGAATAAAGAAGAAAAGAGACAATTATTAGTGAGATGATTGTCTCTTTCTTTTTTTTCTGCTATAGTGGTTAGTGTGAACTTACTCACACGTGACTTTGAGCGAACATACATATTTAGGAGGTTTTATGGAATTACGGCAGCTGGAATATTTTATAATAACTTGTGAAAAGGGCAGCTTTAATCAGGCTGCGGAATGCCTTTATACGACACAGCCAAATGTCAGTAAAGTTATCAGTTCCCTGGAAAAGGAATTAGGACGTCCGCTTTTTGAGCGCAGCAGCCGCGGTATCCGAATTACGCCATATGGAGAAGTAGTACGGGAATATGCCCATAATATCCTTCATAATGTTCGTCTGATTGATTCATTGAGTGATCACAATCAGGGAAAAAAGTTTAGTCTTGCAACTTATCCAAGCAACATGATTTCTAATCTTCTCACCGATTTCTATAAAGAGATGGGTAATACTTATGTTGTGGAACACTTGGAAGGAACGGTGGAAGAAATCAGTAACCGGGTGGCGCAGGGGCTTTCTGAGATTGGGATTGTCTATATTGCGAAGAAACAGCTGAGCCAGTTTCAGCATATCCTTTCTCATAAAAAACTAAAATTTACTCCATTGGATGAAAAAGAAGCTTGTGTTTATGTTGGTCCTCATCATCCGCGCTATCATGATGAAAGTATCGATTTTCAGGATCTTTCTACTCTTTCGTTTGTTTGTGGGGTTCGGGATTTTTTCTCAGTAGAGCATCATTTAAGTCATGTCAGCCTTGGCGCTATCAGTACAGAACAGCTTCATTATTCTGTCTATACCAATAGCGATCATCTGACGATCAATTTGCTGATGAATACAGATGTATGCAGCCTTGGAATTAATTTTCTTCATGACCGTTATCGGCAGTATGATATACAGCAGCTTAGGATCAATAACTGCGAACCATTTCTTCTTATTGGTTATATTTGCCCGGAAAATGGAAAAATAAGTGAGGCATCCAGCTGGTTTATCCAGCATTTTCAGGCAATTTTATAAGATTGTTATAACGTTTTGGAATAACTAAGCCCCTCCAAATTCATTAGTAGTAAGTCATGGCTAACCTGTGTTATACTGTTTTTCGTTCCAATGACAGGAACAGAAAATAATGATCGATATGTTACACAGGAGGAAACTGATTATGAAAAAAAGATGGGGCACACTGCTTCTTGCAGGTCTCTTAGGTACCGCTGTATTAAGCGGCTGCGGTTCATCCGCTTCTGATTCTGCAGAGGAAACTGCAGCGGATTCTGCGGCAGCAGAAACAAAAGCTGCGGCGGACACAAAAAAAGAAGATCTGATCTTTGTAAACTACCGCGATATCCGCGATCTGAATCCACATTTATATGCGGGAGAAATGTACGCACAGGAAATGCTGTACGAGGGTCTTGTTAACATTACTGCAGATGGTTTTGAAGGCTGTCTGGCTGAGAACTGGGATGTTAGTGAAGACGGCAAAATTTATACATTTCATATCCGTCCGGGAGTCACATTCTCCGATGGCGAGAAATGTGATGCCTATGCGATCAAAGCAAACTTTGACGCGATCTTAGAAAATAAAGATCGTCACACCTGGTTGGAGATGATGCATTTATTGGTTGGTGTAAACGCTCCTGATGAAAATACATTTGTTATTGAGCTGTCTGAGCCTTATTATCCGCTTTTAACAGAACTTGGTGTTACCAGACCGTTTGCAATGATTTCTCCGAAAGCTATGAAAGATGGAAGCACCAAAGATGGGGTAGAAGCCTACATTGGAACAGGTCCGTATGTTTTAGACGAGTTTGTAACGGATGAGTATGCAATTTTCAAGGCGAACCCGACTTACTGGGGTGAACAGCCAGATATCAAGACGATTACAGTTAAGGTTATCCCGGATAATCAGACTCGTATTCTGGCATTGGAAAAAGGTGAGATCGATATGATCTTTGGAAAAAATATGATCGATGCAGACGCGATCAATCAGTATTTGAACAACGATAAGTTTACGGTAGAACTTTCTGACCCTACTTCTACCAGACAGATCGTTTTGAATACTTCCTCTGATATTCTTGCAGAGAAGGAGGTTCGTATTGCTCTTCAGCACGCAACCAACAAGCAGAATATCTCTGATGGTATTTTTTATGGCTTAGAGAAACCGGCAGACACTTTGTTTGCTTCTACAGTACCGTATTGTGACATTGATCTGGTGCCTTATGAATATGATCTGACTTTGGCGGGACAGATCCTGGATGAGGCTGGCTGGAAAATGGGTTCCGGAAATATCCGTGAAAAGGAAGGAAAACAGTTAAATATCGACCTGCTTTACAACAGTGACAGTGTAACAGAAAAATCAATAGCCGAGTATTTGCAGAGTGAATATCAGACAATTGGAGTAGCATTAAATATTCATGGTGAGGAGGAGCAGTCTTATCGTGATAACATGAAGGCTGGTAATTTTGATATGGTATTTAATATCTGCTGGGGAACACCGTATGATCCGCAATCTTCTCTTGCAGCAATGCGGGCTCCTGTATATGGAGATTATGCAGCACAGCTTGGCCTTGATGATAAAGCAGAGATAGATGCTGCTATTACAGAAATCCTGATCACAACAGACGAAGGAAGACGGCAGGAACTTTATACTTATGTTTTAAATCATCTTCATGAAGATGCTGTCTATATTCCGTTGACTTATGAGTGCAACAAAGCAATCTATCGTTCTGACATGAAGGGATTCCACTTCACTCAGACGCAGTATGAGGTTCCGTTCCAGGATTTTTCGTTCTAAAACGGACAAAAACGGCTGCGGTTCTTATGCATGCCGGGTAACGGAATCGTGCTGAAATACCAACACAAAGCCGTCTCTTTTGAGGCGGCTTTGTTTCTCAACGGAGGTAAATCATTTGAAACCATATATTATTAAGCGGGCGTTATCTGCAATTCCGCTTTTAATTATTATATCTTTTGTGTGTTTTGTATTTATCAATCTGACGGGATCA
>PVML01008305.1_pt1 | contig 24760 bp, 21 predicted proteins | sample 1853371 | NCBI WGS metagenome assembly PVML01 (sample SAMN08533508, study PRJNA380276) | Human gut metagenome, whole genome shotgun sequencing project. | isolation source: participant 1, chromium library | host: Homo sapiens | collected 2017 | reverse complement strand
GGAGGCTGCTGCCATGCTTGGGGGAAACAGGTATGACCTGGCGCTGGTGGATATCTCGCTGCCGGATGGAAACGGTTTTGCGGTCTGCACGGAGATTAAGGAAAACGGAGATATTCCCGTCATTTTTCTCACAGCTTCCGACGATGAGGCCAGCGTGGTCACGGGGTTTCATATGGGGGCGGACGATTACGTCACCAAGCCCTTCCGCCCCCGGGAGCTGGTTGCACGGATCAGGGCGGCTCTGCGGAAAAGCGGGCGCTCCGGCGCGGTCTTTAAAATAAGTGGGCTTTCCGTGGACACGGCCAGCGGCGTTGTGAAGAAGAACGGCGGCGACGTCTTTCTCTCCGCGCTGGAATACCGGCTCTTGCTGGTATTTGTCAACAACCCCAAAATGATCCTGACCAGAGGCAGGCTGCTGGACGAACTGTGGGACGCGGCGGGGGAGTATGTCAACGACAACACGCTGACCGTGTACATCAAACGCCTGCGGGAGAAGATTGAGGAGGACCCGGCCAATCCGCAGATCATTCTGACCGTTCGCGGAACCGGGTACCGGTTGGGAGGCGCGTATGCTTCGGAATAGGGAGTTTCGCAGGTTTGCCGTTCTCTTTGCCCTGATGAGCGCGGCCGCGGTTACTGCTGGATTGGCCGTCAGTCCGGCTGCTGCAGTCCTGGCTGCCGCCATCGCCGTTGCCTTTGGCGCGGCGTTTTTTGTGTTCACCAGAAACCGGTACAAGCGCATCGCCCGGCTTTCCGGTCAGATCGACCTGGTGCTCCACAATGCGGATCACCTGTATTTCGAGGAAGCGGAGGAGGGCGAGCTGTCCATTCTGAGCAGTGAGATTTCGAAGATGACGCTGCGCATCCGGGAACAAAACCAGGCGTTGAGGCGGGAAAAGTCCAATCTGGCCGGTTCCCTGGCCGACATCGCCCACCAGCTGCGCACCCCGCTCACATCCGCGGGCCTGATCCTGCCACTGCTGGCGGACAACCCGGAGGAGGGCGAGCGCAAGGCCCTGGCGCGGGAAGCGCAGGAGCTGCTCGTGCGGATGGACTGGCTGCTCACCTCCCTGTTGAAGATATCCCGGCTGGACGCAGGAATTGTGGAGTTTCAGCGCCGGCGGATTGCGGTGGACGAACTCATCCGGGCCGCTCTGCGCCCGCTTCTGATCCCAATGGAGCTGCACGGAATCCGGCTGCAGGTCAAGGTGCCGGAGGGGGTGGAGCTTTGGGGCGATTTCGGATGGCTCTCGGAGGCGGTAGAAAACATCCTCAAAAATTGTCTGGAGAGCGCCAGGGATAACGGCCGGATTGAGATTGCCTGTGCGGACAATCCGCTGTTTACCGAGCTAACCATCCGCGACAGCGGCGCGGGCTTTGAGCCGGAGGACCTGCCCAGGCTGTTCGACCGTTTTTACCGGGGGAAAACCGCAGGCGCATCGGGGTACGGGATTGGACTGGCGCTCTGCCGGATGATTATCGCGGGCCAGGGCGGGTCCGTCACCGCCGGGAATCACCCCAAGGGCGGCGCGGTATTCTCCATCCGCTTCCCAAAGTGACGGATCTGTCACCTGAAAGTCACGAAACTGTAAGCCAAGGGTTCTATTATATGAGTAGATGTTATTAGGAAAGAAGGGAGCTCACATAATGGAGTTTTTAAAGGTTGAAAACCTGTGTAAGGTCTACGGCAAAGGCGAAAGCCGTGTTACCGCCCTTGACCATGTCTCGCTTACCATCGAAAAGGGGGAGTTCACCGCAATTATCGGCGCCTCCGGCTCCGGCAAGTCCACGCTTTTGCACATCATCGGCGGGGTGGACGTGCCCACAAGCGGGGCGGTATATCTGGATGGGCAGGACGTGTACGCTCAGAACAATGAAACGCTGGCCATTTTCCGCAGGCGTCAGGTGGGGCTGATCTACCAGTTTCACAATCTGATCCCCACCCTGAATGTGGTGGAGAATATCACCCTGCCCATTCTGATGGACCGGCGGGAGGTCAACCAGGAGCGGCTGGATGAGCTTTTGGAGCTGCTGGGGCTTTCGGACCGGAAAAACCATCTGCCGAACCAGCTCTCAGGGGGACAGCAGCAGCGCGTTTCTATCGGGCGCGCTCTGATGAACGCCCCGGCCGTCATGCTGGCGGACGAGCCGACGGGCAGTCTGGACAGCCGGAACGGCCAGGAGATTGTCCGGCTGCTGAAATTGAGCAATATCAAATACGGGCAGACTCTGATTCTGGTCACCCACGACGAGAATATCGCCCTGCAGGCGGACCGGATCATCGGCATATCGGACGGCAGAGTGGTGCGGGATGAGCGGGTGAGGCCATGAATATTTTCAATAAAGTCACCCTGCAAAGTATGAAAAAGAGCCGCACGCGGACCATTGTGACCGTGATCGGCGTCGCTCTGTCCGCCGCTATGATCACGGCGGTGTTCACCTTTGCCGTCTCGCTGCAGAACTACATGGTGAACGGCGCAATTCAAAAATACGGCGGCTGGCACGTGGAGTTTTTGGGCGTCCCGCCCTCCTTTGTCCGGGAGCAGGCCGCAGACAGCCGGGTGGCGGATACCGCCGCCTTTGAGGAGATCGGTTACGCGGTGCTGGAAGGAGGAAAAAATCCGGATAAGCCCTATCTGTTCCTTGCGGGCTTCAGCCCGGATACCTACGCCTCCCTTCCCGTGAATCTGATTTCCGGGAGGCTGCCGGAACACAGTGGGGAAATTCTGATTCCGGCCCATGTGGCGGCAAACGGCGGCGTGGGGCACCGGGTGGGCGACCGGCTGACCCTTCAGGTGGGAAGCCGCAGAAAGGGCGGCGCGGTGCTGGGCCAGCACGACCCCTACAGCCCGGAGGAGACACTGGCTGGGGCGGAACCGGCGGGCAGGGATACGCTGGCGCTTGAGGCGGAGAAAACCTACAAGGTTGTGGGAATCTGTGAGCGGCCCGCGTTCGAGGAGGCCACAGCGCCCGGGTATACCGTTATCACCCGGTGGGACGGGACGGATACGGGGGATAACCTCAGCGTGTTTGTCACGCTGAAGCAACCGCGGCAGGTCCGCTCCTACGCGGAGGGCGTGCCCGGAAGTTACGCCCGGGTCTTTAACGACGATGTGCTGCGGTTTATGGGCCTTTCCGACGATGCGATCTTCAACGGTCTTCTGTACTCCGTAGTGGGAATTCTGGTGGCTCTGATCATGGCGGGGTCCATTTTCCTGATCTACAATTCGTTCACCATCTCGCTGAACGACCGGGTGCGCCAGTTCGGAATTCTGCTGTCCGTGGGAGCCACCCGAAAGCAGCTGCAGAATTCCGTGCTGTTTGAGGGTCTCTGTATCGGCGCGCTGGGAATCCCCATCGGGATTCTTGTGGGAATTTCCGGCATCAAGCTGGTGCTCTCGCTGGTGTCGGCTAATTTTGGAAACATTATGTACGACACCGTACCCTTAACCCTGAAGGTCTCCGTCCCCGTCCTTGCGGCGGCCGCGGCGGTCAGCATGGCGACGATCCTGATTTCCGCCTATATCCCAGCCAGGAAGGCGGCCGGCGCTCCTGTGATGGAGTGCATCCGCCAGACGGGCGAGGTCAGGCTGAGCGCTGGGATGGTGAAAACCTCAAAGCTGGCGGCGCGTATTCTGGGACTGGAGGGGACGCTTGCGCTGAAAAACTTCAAGCGGAACAGACGGCGCTACCGCAGCATTGTGTTGTCCCTCACCCTGAGCGTGGTGCTGCTGGTGACGGCCAGCACCTTCAGCTCCCATCTGAAACGGGCGGCCGAGGGGGCCGTGGTGGACAGCGATTACGATATCTGTTTCTGCGCCCGGGACATGGACGAGGGAGAGCTGTTCGCACTCTACGACAAGCTTCGGACCGCGGACGGAGTATATGAAAGCTCCTATCAGGCGGTGGCAGCTTATACGGCGGCCGTGAACACGGAAGATTTCTCAGAGGGATACCGGGAATCCGCCGGTTACGGGCCCGGAGGCGAAGTCGTGGAGCTGCCTATGGACGTCCAGTTCATTGAGGACAAACTATATTGGGATTTTATCGAAAGCCTGGGACTGTCCCCGGCGGAATTTGCCGAGCCGGACGCTCCACTGCTCGCTGTGGCTAAGGCCAAAAAGGCGGATGAAGGGGAGACGGGGAAGAGCAGTCTGATCAATATGTTTGCGAAACCGGGCATAAGCCTGAGCCTGAAACCGGTGATGGACGGCGGGGCGGAGACAAGGGCCGGGCTGGGGCGGAACGTGGTCCTGACCTTTGTGGACACTATCCCCCTTGACACGCTTCCCAAGCCGCCGTCCGAGGTGACGCCGTACGTGTTCCTGGCGGTGGCGCCCTATGGGTTGAAAGCGGATTTTGTCAGCTCTGGGACGCGGACGGACCTGGGTTTGACCTTCCGGTCTGAAAATCCGTCGCAATCCACGGCTGAGATGGAGACCATGATCCGGGGCACGGGAACCGCCTGCGGTTACACCCTTTACAATATGCAGAAAATGCTTGAGCAAAACCGCAACATCACCTTTGTGGTGGACGTGTTCACCTATGTGTTTGTGGCGATGATCTCGCTGATCGCCGTCGCCAATGTGTTCAATACCATTTCCACCAATATCAGACTGCGCAGGCGGGAGCTGGCCATGCTCCGCTCCATTGGGATGTCCGACCGGGATTTCCGGAAAATGATGAGTTTCGAGTGCATATTATACGGCGCGCGGACGCTGTTTCTGGGGCTTCCCATGGCGGGAGTCCTCTCCTGGCTGATCTACAGGTGGATGGTTTGGGGAGGCGCTGAGATCGATTTCATGTTCCCCTGGGACAGTATGGGAATCAGCGTGTTCGGCGTGTTCCTGGTGGTGTTCGTCACAATGCTCTACGCGGTGAACCGGATCCGCAAGGAGAATATTATCGACGCGTTGCGGGATGATATGACCTGATTGACGGGATGGCGGCGGCACGGCACTTTAAAAATTTTAAAATATTGTGAATAGTATCCTGCGCTCCGGGGAATACTCCAGGCAGAAAACAATTAAGGCAGGAGGAATATTCATGATTGTACAGGATGTTGTATTCAATTCGGTGGAAGACGCCCAGCGTTTTGTCAGCCAGGCGGAGCGCTGGCCCTCCGACGTGGACGTGTCCCTGGGCAGCTGTATGGTGGACGGTAAATCGCTGCTGGGCGTGCTGAGCTTGGGGATTCATAAGAAACTGCATGTGACGATACATGAGAAACCGGAGAACTAGAATAAAAAGTAGATTGAGGAAGGCAGTATCGGATTCAGAGGAATTCCGGTACTGTTTTTTCGTATGTGCTCTTATCAAGTTGCACAGTATGCATGCGAAATATTCGTCGAATTGCCCCCTGCCCTTTTGTAGATTTATGTAAATTCCTGGCGTATAATAATAGAAACGGGGATCGTGATTGCCGGGGAGGGAGGTGCGCGGTATGAAATGCTTTAGCGAATGCGTTGACGGGATTTTGGGAATATGGAAAGGGGCGGGCCTGAAACAGCAGACATTGTATGACGTATGGGAGTTGTTGGCCTCTGATCAGTCGCCCTTAGTTGCGGCGAGGCGTGATCAAATATTGAAAGACATCAATGATTTTTGGAAATGGACCTCTGATTGCCATCAGAACATGATCCATATGGTTGGAGGCATATCCTTTGACTGTAGTAATGTCCGAACTATGGTCAATAGATGGAGGCGTGGAACGGCTCCCCAGCTGCCCAATCTGGCCTCCTTTGCGGCAGTGGTTTGTTATTGTATGCTCTATGGCAGGGAAAAGCCGTGTAGCCTTGAATCCGCGCCGCCGTCCGAAAAACTGCTGGAATACTGCTGCAGGATCTTACAGATCAATATAAAATCGGAGCTTTTCGTCAAAGAGCTTCATGAGGTCTGTACCACGACGGTGGTATTTGGCGCGATGTGCAGCTGCTGCTTTCAAAACAGGACGGAATTTCAAAATGGAGAACACACTTTTAAGGATTGGGTGTGCGGATATATGGAGCATCTCGGCCGCCGCGTGCGGGAAACGTCCAAGAGAGAGGCCATGAAGAACTATTATGAAAGGCTGTGGACGGCCTGCTGCAGAATGGAGCTGCGCGATATTGTGGACAGCCTGACCGGCGGTTATGACATCTGCGATCTGTATGTATTTCCGGAATTTTCCTTTTCTGGCGTGCCGCGGCAATCGCCGGTGATGGGGAAAAAACGGTTTTACCGTATGGTCAGCGCCAATTCCGGCGCTGGCAAGAGCAGTCTGGTCCAGGCAGTGGTGTTGACCAGCATCCTGGGGCCGCTGAAAGACTTTGAGAGTCAATGTCTTCCGGAAACAGCGGGTAAGCGTATGAGACGGTATGAAAGTCTCAAAGAGCAGTTTGCCTGCCAACGGGAATATTTTCCGGTTATGATCAGGGGAACGGACCTGAATGCGGCGCCGGATGGCGGATATCTGCTCAGGGCGGCCTGCGGAGTGAAGGACGGGGAGATTGACCGGTTCTCTGATCTGGTGGAAATGGCGGAGCGTGAAGGCCGTCTGCTTCTGATCATCGATGCTTTGGACGAGATCGCCGACGGTGAGCGGGATATGTTCCTGCGGCAGCTGGATCACTTTTTATCCGGTCACAAGAAGGCAAGCCTGCTGATCACCACCCGCCTGATCGAAAAGCCGTTTTTGAAGGATTATGCGATGTTCGGGGACATGGAGCAGTGGACGTTAAAGCTCTTTGACGACGGGCAGATTCTGGAACTGATCAGGCGGTGGTATGACCATGTGATCACAAATAACGTCAAAAATAACTGTGAGCAGATTTATCAATATTTTATCTCGAATCCATATTTGCACAAATTGTCGAATAACCCGTATATGTTCAGCCAGGCCCTTTATATCCGCAGTTTTGATCTGAACGCGAATCCCAATACCATACTGTCGAATATCATCGCCAGGCTCATAGTGAAGCGCTGGCCGATGGAGCGGTACCGTCATTATAATGTGACGGCGGAATATATGCGCAGGATTCTCTCCTGCATTGCCTGGGAGATGGTAGATTCGGATGAGCACCGGATTGAGGCGAGAGAGCTGAGCAGCCGGTTTCAGGACGCGGCCGGGCGGCTGGGAGGTTGGACGGAGATCCCGGACGAGGTGTGGCGCACCATGGTGAACGAGATGAACGCCAGGGCCGGGCTTTTAATTCCCGGTTACGGGGGGTATACGTTCCAGCTGAGCATGATTGAGTGTTATCTGGCGGCAGAGTGGATGCTGGAGATTCTGAGGGAGAAATTCGACGTCCGCAACGGAACGCAGAATCCTTATGAGATCGAAGCGGAGTTTGACCGGCTGCTGCCGGAACAGCTGGAGCCTGAATATTGGCAGGATATCCTGATCATGTTCTTTTCGATTGCGGGTAAGTACAACAAAAAAGACTACTATAGCCCGGTGCTGTACAAAATTCTGGCGAGAAGGCTGGCCCTGACCTTAAATAGCGTTGAGAGCGCTGTGATTATCAACATATTCGCCAGTATCGTGAGAAATGTATTCGGCTTTAACTCCTTGACCGATTACAGGAGTCGTAAGTACAACACAGCCAGAAGCCAGATGCTCAGGATGATCACGCAGATGGCGGGAGAGCGGCTGGAGGAGTGGACGATACCGATTGTTGAGAGAACGGTATTTCAGGAGGAGTTTGAACTGCTTGTATCAGAAGATCTGATCAGTGAGAAGGAGGGAAACGAACGAGATGGAGAGGGAAGATAAGGAATTTGCAGAGGATGAGAATCTTGAACAGAACGCACATCAGGAGGAGCGGGCGGAGATTGAGCAGATGGCAAGAGAGATGCTGGATCGAAATGGCGCAGAGATGCCGGAGGAGCTACACGAACTTCTGGAGCGCATAGCCCAGGGGGGAGAGGCGGCGCAGTTGGAGGAGCAGCTGAAAGCGGTCAGAGAGAAGCGGAGGATCGCGGACAGAACGGCGGCGCTTGTGGAGCAGTACCTGGAGAAGCAAGGCTGGCACGCTGTGAATATGAGGGGGGACGGGAGAAGCTTTCTCTTGGGATTTAAGATGGAAAACTTGTCGGCCCGCCTGCAGATTACAGTGGAGGAGATGCCCGCGTGTATCAGCCTGAATATCACACTCCCGTTTATCTGCGAGGAAGAGTATTTTATACTGTTCAGCGACTATATCATGCAGATCAACCATAAGCTGCGGTTTGGGGCGTTCCATGTGAGCAGGGATGCCGGTGAGATCACGTTCCGGCACAGCTATTTATATACGGAAGACTCATACCGGGATGATGTGATGGGGGAATATATTGAGACGTGTATGTTTACAGTAGACCAGTATGCCCGGGAACTGTCACGATTCGCAACAGGACGGTTGAGCGATGATGAGCGCAAGACCTATTTCCAAAACCTTAAGAAAATGGTGGTGGCTCTCAGCCGGTAAACGCTGAAAGGATGGGCATGAGACATGAATGTAGCGGATATTGAGAATACGCCGGAACAGATTTATTTAAATGCCGTCGCTGCGTTTTGTTCGGAATTCCGGCTGGACGGCCTGCCGGAAGCGGGGGATTTGCTGTACCGCGAGATCGCGCTGGCAAACATCTACCTGCCATTGGAACTCTCGCCGTCTGCGGAGACAAAAGAGGCGCTGGAGAAGAATAATTCTTCTATCTGGTCCCCGGTTTTGAGTGAAAAAGGACAGATGTCGCCTGAACAGGAACTGGAAGTGATCAACCAGAGAATCACCAGAATGGAGCAGCAGAAGGAGGCGCTTGAACGGGAACGTCTGGAGGCTATGGAAGACGATGCCCGGGAACTGATTGCGCTTCTCGACTGCGAACTGGAAAAACTCAAATCCCCGAAAGAGGAAGGGGAGGCAGAGGAGCTTCTGGAGCTGATCAACAGGGAATTGAATTTGTGTGAACTGCGGGACATAAAGCCTGTGACAGAAGAAAATATTCTGGGACAGCCCCGGGATTCCCGTATCTATGAAATTTATTCTGCCGTTCCACAGGGAGACGAGCCGTACAAAGACGCGCTGTGGCAACAATATGATAACAAGCCCGTGGGCCCCGTGCGGTTTGGGGAGCCGTCGCGGCGGATCATATTGTCCGGGCCGGGGTACGGTAAGACGACGATGATCAAACGGATCGCCCTGGCATACGCGCAAAACGATGAAACCTTTCTGCAGGAGGCGGGGATACCCGGGCAGATGTTTCCGCTGCTGCTGCTGTGCCGGACAATGAACAATGCGTTTGCAGATGAGTTTACGGAGGAGAATGATTCGATCCGGTTTGAACAGATCATTTGGAAGTTGACAGGGTCTGTCTGCGAGCTGCACATAAATCCCGAAGCATTTTCGGATATGATCCATACAAAAGCGGCGGAAGGTAAATTGCTGCTGCTGATCGACGGTTTCGATGAAATATTCGATTTAAAGAAACAGTTGGTATTCGCACGGAGATTGTCTGAGTTTATGGCGGTATGGCCGAAGGCTCATCTGGTATTGACATCCCGCGAGACCACATTTGAGCAGCGGAATACAGACGCAGTGGAAATCCTCTGCCGGATCAGAGCAATCCGCTTTAACCGGATTCTGCCTCTGAACAGACCGATGGTCGAGACGTACTGCCGTAAATGGTTTCGCGTGGTATTTTCAAAAGAGCCGGATGTACAGCAGTGTGCGGAGCGAATCATTGGCCAGCTAAACAAGCCGCAATTTCAGTATCTGGAGCAGATGACGAGGGTGCCGCTGCATCTTTCAAATCTTCTGGTGGTGACCAGAAGGTCGGGGCTGCTGCCGGAAAATAAAAATAAGCTGTATGAACAGTACATGGATTTGGTTCTGAACTGGCATTCCGACGGCTGCTATGAGCTGCGGGATACTCTCATACAGCTGTCTTATGTAGCGCACTTCATGACGAAACGCGGGCTTTTGCGCCTTACAAGGCATATGCTGACGGAAGTGCTCAAGCAGTGCGCTCAGGATCTGGAAGGAATATACCTTCCGGCTGAACCGGGCTGTTTTATCGATAAGCTGGAGGAACGGACGTGCGTTCTGGAGAATTGCTTTCATGTCTCGGGACAACCGGTTTATCAATTTACCCATCTACAGCTTCAGGAATATTTGACGGCGCGGGCGATTCTTTTTGGCTGCTCAGACCCGGAGGACAATCAGCTGCACCCGGTGGATGTGCTCAAAAAATACTTTGACCAGCCGGCCTGGCGGGAGATTATCGTGATGGTTGCGCTGCAGGGAGATAACCGTGTCACACCGGCATTGCTGGAGGAGCTGCTGGCCTGCGCAGAAAACAATCCCGATGACAATTATTACGTTTCAAATCTGCTGTTTGAAATGATCGTCAATTTTGTTCCTATGCGTATGGACACGCGCAGGCGCATCTATGACCTGCTGTTCCGGGCCAATATTACGGATTATGAGATTCGGAGAATCGGCGAGTTTATGAGAGACAGCCGTTCCGGCGATTTTGTACAATATATTACGGAACAGCACAGGCAAAGTTATGAGATGGAGGATACGGATTTTGCCTTTGCGGATGCGGTGATTCGGATATTCGAGTGTATTGAGCGGAAGGAACATCCATTGGAACTGGCGCAGGAGATGTTTTTGAATTTTAATGATATCAAAAGACAAGAAGCGGTCTTTATGCTGACCATCATTTCCTGGTGCAAGTATTGCGGCGTTAAAGGCGCGTTGTCCCTTTACTACCAATTTACATTTCATCCGCAATTTGTGGCTGCGGTAAGGGAAGCTCTGCTGGAAGAGGAATACGGCTGGAAAGACCTGGTGTCCAGTGTCAAGGATATGCTTCTGGCTGGCCTGCTCTCAGATCAGGCCGTGCTGGATGAAGCTGTCTTTTGTAAGGCGTTTCAGGTATATTGCAGCGATTCGCCCAAATTTGGAAAAGAATTGCTCTCCATGTTCCCTATCACGTATGAATCGCTGATGTATGATGTGGAGGTGACCGAGGAAATCCGGGACAGAGCGCGGGAAGCGTACGAGGAGGCAGATCCGGTGGATAAAGCCTTTGCCTTCACCATCTGTGCGCTGTGCAAGTGCTGGGATGTGTGGAAACGCGGGATTACCGACGAGCTTGTCACGCTGGAGGGGTATTACAGCCAGAATCGGAACAAAATGGACGATGCGGCAAGAATCAAGATGTCTCAGTTAAGGCGGCAGGTCTACGCGCTGGGGGATCTGTTGAGCCAGGGAATCGAGGCATATCAGGCGGGAGAGATCAAAAAAGCCAGGGATACATTTATGAAGGCGTGGGGAAATACCGGCGCCATGAACAATCTCGCATATATGCTGAGGCGTGGAGAGATCGGCTCTGTAGTATATAAGGGAATCGAATACTCGGTTCCAGAGCTTTTGAAGGCGGGAGTGGAAGCCGGAGAGGGCTTTTCTCTGGTCAATATGGCGCTGTATGAATGCACTGAAAAAGGCGATTTTTCCTTTGCGGCGGCACGGGCGTATATTGGAAGAATTGATCCTGATGAAGTAAAGGGGATTTTCTACTGGTGGATCCATGCCGCGTTAAAAAAGGAGCGTGAGGGATTTCTGGTTTTGAGCTGGCTTATGGAGGCAGGATTCATTGACGAAACACCTTTTGGCGGGAGACAGGAGATTTCCCGTATTCTGGAAGAGTATGAAAATGGAACAGAGCGCCGGTAGAAACAGATGTTTTGCCGGGAATTTGGGGAGGACAAAGGTCCTCCTCATTTTTTGCGGCACTAAGCGGGGCATGTTACAAAATGCGGTTGACGATGTCATATTTTCGAGGAATCGCGTTATAGTTTGGATCATCACATGATCAGCGCGTGACATAGAGAATTGGGGCGGACAGAGATATGATATAGATACAGAAGGAGAAGAGAGACCGGAAAGGAGATGAGGGGAGTGTTGTTTTTATGGATTTTTTTAATACTGCTGCTGATCGGCGCTTTGATCTGGGTGAATATGGACGAAGAGGAAGAACCGGAACGTCCGGCGCGGCAGCGGGACAAGGAAAATCGTCCGGGCCCCAGAATCGTCCGGGTCTACAGAGGCGAAGATCATGTGACGTTAGAGGGGAGCCGGGGAGTCCCCGGGAGGGCCGGGTGTCAGGACCGGAGGTGCTGGCATTGCAGGGCGTTAAACCGCAGCGTGGGGCCGGTGTTCCGCTGCGCTAACTGCGGGAGGGAGAACAGTCCAAAGCAGCAGAAGTTTCATTATATCAATTAACGGCCGGAGAGGAGGAAGGCATATGCAGCTTGAAAAAATCAGGGCGGGATCGGAATGCAAAGGAGCTGGTAAACAGGCGGTGATTGAGTACCGCCAGGAGAAGCTTTCCGTGAATCTGAAAAAGCTGGGGCGCATGAAAATCTGCATCCTGGGCGCAGGCGCAGTGGGCAGTCATATTGCGGAGGCATTGTACCAGCACGGGGCCGGATTGTATGGGGGCCGTGTCACGCTGGTGGACCACGACGGCGTGGACGGTTCCAACTACACCAAACAGAGCGGTCTCTATGGGCCGGAGGACCTGGGGAGGCCCAAGGCCATTGCCCTGGCCCGGCGCATCAACCGGATTGTGGGAAATGAGGGGTACTTCATACCGATGAACACAGATATCTGCGAATTGGGGGAAGCCTTCTTTTCGGGATTCGATGTGATCTTTATCGCCGTGGATAATTTCAGGGCGAGGCTGCATATCAACAAAATGGTGCGGCAGTCGCAGCACACCCCGGTGGTGATCACAACCGGAACCGGGACGGACAAGGCGGAGAGCATATGCCTGGATATGAAGAGGCTCTGTACACGCTGCCTGTGGTCCGAAAGCTGGCTGGAGGATGTGACGGGGCCTAAAAGCTGCCGGTTTGCCTATGAGGCCCAGGAAAAAGCCGGTGTGATTCCGACCTCCAAACTGCTCAGCGCCCTGGCGGGCCTGCTGGCATTTTCACAGATGAACGCCTTGGCGGAGGGGCATGAGGAGGTGCTGAATACCAGAAAGGAAGCCTTTGTATCCCCAACGGGGATTGACGTGTATACCTCCAGGCCGCTTCCGAAGCAGAACTGCCCGGATTGCGCGGTTTCCGCGCCCAAATCGGTTGTCAGTATGGAGGGATCGGTTTTCGATATGACCCTGGACACATTTTTGAAACAGGTGAGGAAACGGACCGGCTGGGATACGGTCTGGGTGTTGGGAGATGGTTTTTTACTGCACGATTACTGCCCGCGCTGCGGCGCAAAAAAAGAGGTGTACAGGCCGGCCAGGTGGTTAAACAGGGAGCAGCTGATCTGCGTGCAATGCCGTGAACAGCTGCCGCAGCAGGACCTCCCGGCGGTAGAATTCGTAAATGCCTATTCCATGGACAGTGAACCGCGCTTGAGGGAGATGAAACTGAGCGAGCTGGGAATGCGTCCCTGGGGTTATATACAGGTTGAAAAGGAACTCGATTTCTGGGACGGCTGTCAGGCGGAGGGGATGGTCTTTACGCTGGATGAACAAATGAGTGACAACGGATATCTGATTGGGGAGGAGGAAGACACATGACGGATCTGGAGTGTAAAATCAACATGATGAAGGAAGACTGTGCGGAACTGGCTGTAAAACTCAGGCCCAGCGCGGCGTTTATCCGGTGGGAGCCGGTCAGCCGGACAAGCTTCCGGCTGACCGTGGATTCGGTCCAATTCAACCGTTGCCGGGGGCTCAACCCGGTACGGCCTCTCTCCTATCAGGTAGGGGCCGGGGAGAAGGATCTGCCGCAGCCGGCCGGAACGGTCAGTTTTGTGGTGGATTTCGGGGCCCGGCTCCATGAACGGCCCGGCCCCATAACCGTCGTGTTTGACAGGCGCGTGCCGCATCCCAATGTATTTTCATCGGGAGGACTCTGCACCGGTACGCAGACGGATCATACCAGCTTGTGGGAGGTAGTGGAAAAGGCGTTCAGGGTGATAATTTTTGATACCAAGATCGCGCGTCTGGACAGCATTGCCTGCAGCAGACATCTGGACTGGTACAAGCAGATGAAAGCGGCCGGAGCTTTTCCGACGGTTGATCCGGCGTTGTTTTTTACCGGCCGGCAGATTCGCATATTGAACGGGAGGTGAGACTTTGGCCAAAGTGTTGAGCGTGCGTTATCCCAAGATCCACGAAATGACGCTTGAGGATGTGGAACGGTCCTTGGGCGGCTTAAGGCCCATGGCGCCGCAGCCGGAACGTCCGGCGGGTATTGTGATTTTCACCGGGGAGGCCAGGGCGGAGTTGTTTCAGCAGATTCACTGGAACCAGGTCCACCCGAATAATCAGAAGGAACAGCAGGTGATGCTGGCGGGGTATGTCTGCTGTGATCCGGGGCGCAACTGTTATTTTATCATTGTCTGTTTCTGCCTCTATGCTTATTGCAGTGACCGCAGCCCCGTTAGAGCCGGTCAGGGCGAGGGGGAGAGACAGGCCCTGGTGGAAGGGCAGATATTAAATGAGCTGGAGGTGATCAATTCAGAGGAGCATCCGACGGATATCAATCCATTTTACCGGCGTCTGGGTAAGGTGGGCCTGGTGGGAAAGCTGCATACTCACCCCGGAATGGGTTTGTTTCTCTCCGGTACGGACCGGCTTGGGCATGCCAATGCAAACAAATTCTGGGTTGATATTGTTGCGAACCCGCTGCCGCCGGATTGCGGTCTGGCCGCCTTTGGCGGCCCCGCGGCCAGAAAGTGTGAGATTTTTGCAGCAGCCGGAAAAGAGAGAACCGGCGCAGAGATGCGGGATCAGGATGGAAATTGGGAATATATGGTAATTCGAATGCCGGCCGGGAAAAATTATAAGATATGCCGGTCTTTCGGAAAACTGCGGATCAGATGCCATAGAGATGCGGTTCTCTTGCACCCGAACCGCTTGAAAAACGGAACCATTCCAGGGAAAGGAGAGAGGATATGAACGATTACGGTGATATGATGAAAGGATTTGATCAGTTTAATGCTGAGGCCGGAGCCTACTCCGGGGATGGGAGCGCGATCCGCATTGAGGCAGCCTGTATGCAGGGGGGAGGCTCGGTGGAGATGGAAATCCATCCCTATGACACGAAGGAGAGCGTATGCGATGTGATGGTGAAGGCGCTGGGTTTGGAGGCATTGCAGAAATCAGGAAGATTCCGGCCGTTTTTCACGAATGTGCGGGATGAAACCTGCCCGGTGGACAATTCTCCGATGGGAGACTTTGTCAGAAACGGCGAAAAATTGAGACTGAATGCCTTCGCAGAGGTGGCGTAGGAACAAAATAAGGAGGTGGTTAAATGTCGGTTGATCGAATTTGCGATCCGGGAGGGGAAGCGTTAATACGCAAATCGCCCGTTGTGGATTTTGCCCGGGGGAGCGTGCTTTTGGTAAAACCCGGCAGTGCGGCGCTGGTGGATATAAATGGCAGCAGGCAGCTCTATGGCCCTGGCCGTCATGTCCTGGATACAGGATTGTCCGCATATTTCGGGTGGGCTCAGTGCCTGGCCTCGAGAGGAGTTCCGCTGCTTTCCGCCAATGTATACTTTGTGGACACAGATCAATTTTATCATATAAATATCCAGACAGACAGTCTGCTGGTATACGACCAGATGACACATATTCCGCTCAACGTAAAAGGCCGGGTAGCCCTCAGGGTTCGGATTCAGGACCCTGAAATGCTGGTCGACCGGCTGGGCGGAGAAGATGGATGTACGGTCGCTTCGCTGGCAGAAGTTCTCAGGACGGATGTACAGCCTGCAATGTACCGGATTGTGGGTGAGGCGTTCCAGAAAAGGCCGTACGTTCAGGTGGTCTCGGAACTCGACCGGATGTCTGACCGGTTGACCGGGGAACTGCGGGCGGTCATACCGGTATGTGGATTATTCCTGGAACGGGCTGCTATCGAGGCGCTGTCTGCCGGGGAGCAGGAGCTGGGGCAGCTTAGCGGCCAGATTCAGGAATTGAACCGGAAAATCATGGAGATAAAGCTGGACGGCCGCAGAGGAATGATGAAAACGGCGGTGGAAAAGAACCGCATCGGTCAGCTTTACGGCGGCGATACCGGCAGAGCCGACATGGCGGGGATTATGAAGTCATGGGCCTCCAATCCCAATGTGAATTCCAACCCCGCCATGTGGCCCATGGCTCTTTCCATGGGAAAGCAGATGGCCAAGGTATATCAGGCCCCGCCGCAAGTGCATTTTGCAGAGAGTGCTCCGCAAAAAGGGGCGGTTCAGGGCCCACGTCCCCTTGCGGTACGCGGCGCCGGCCGCGAGCGGTACTGTGGAGCCTGCGGACGGAAGGTACAATATGATGCGGCGTTCTGCCCGGTTTGCAATCATGCTTTGTTTTGAGAAATCCGGGCTTTATGAGGGAAGCGGCGGTCTGGGCCGTACAGGGCATTTCGAAGGGAGGGGACAGCGTGGAATATTTCATAAAGGATCAGCGCGGCGGACTTTTCTGCATGACCTGCGGGGTGGAACAGGAGGCGGTTCCCATTGGCAAAAGCGGCGATTTTGCAGGCAACATGCAATTTGAAGTCCTTTTAAATGCAGTGTGGCAGATGGCTCAAGGGCCATGGGTTTCCATTGAGCAAATCTGCCTGCGGGATGGTGAACGCATGGGAGTGGGACTGCGATTGATTACGGTTGTCCACTGCTGCGGACGGACTTCGGGAGCGGCCGGGATGGCTGCGGCAGGGGCAGCCAAAATGATCTGCGGCAATTATCTGAGACAGGGGTATCAAACGCGTTATCTGCCGGTCTCAGAATTGAGGCGGCTGTTGCAGTTCCGGGATACGGCCGGGGTCAGACTGGAGAAAAAGCCGGTTTTCGCCGGAGGGGGACTGGAGGGAGCGGAGGAATACGTCTGGGATGTCGTCGGAGGATTTGAAGAACTGGGGGATTTGTACCGGCTTTTGGCAGAGCAGCCGGGAAACTGTATGTCGATCCAGTATATCCCGGTACTTCTGCCGGAGGAGGACCGGGACTATCTGTTGACGGCCTGGGAACTGCACAAGTCTATGGCAGGGGATTTATTCGGAGGGACTGCGGGAAAGCGGGATGCGCAGGAGGACCGGGCTGCAGGCAATCTGGAATATTACGTCCGGGCGATGGACCGTTCCCTGTTTCGGATTCATATCGTCTTAAACGGGCCGTCCGCGGCGCAGTTGTCGGCCAGCGCCGCCGCGGCGCTCAGGATGCCGGGAGGGGAAGTGGTGTCTTCGTTTTCACGGGGATTATACTCGTATGGAGCGCAGTCCAGCGTGAGTTTTTTTCCGTGGGATGTGGATCGATATGAGCTGGATTTGGGAAAGTCTGGAAGCCCATGGCTGATAAGCACCTGTACAGGAGAAGAGGGCGGTAGGATTGCGCTTAAGCCACGGGAGGATGGGAATGGGATACCGTTTAGGGGCAATCCGTTTTCCCTGTTTCCGCTCAACGGGCCGGAACCTGCTATGACAGACTCCGCAGGCATCTACCTGGGGCGGGCGTTTGACGGCGCGAACGTATTTTTACCACCAGGCGTGCTGACGCAGAACTGCAATGTTTTTGGCGCGCCGGGATACGGAAAGACCACGCTGATCATCAATATGATCCTTGAACTGAGAAAACGCGGCGTTGACGTCATGGTGCTGGAGTGCGCGAAGAATGAGTTCCGGGGGCTGCTTGACCTGGCGCCTGAAGCCAAGCTGTTTCATGTGGAAAATGCGGGAATTGAACTGAAATTAAACCCTTTCCTGCCGCCGGCCGGAATTGAGCTGTCCCGCTATCTCCCGTGCCTGCGGGAGGCATTTGCCGCCGCGTTCGTATTGGAGCCGCCGTTGGATAGTCTGGTGGAACGGGCGCTGAGCCAGGCCTATTCCGGATTTGGTTGGAAAATGGATTCAAAGGCGGGAGACCGCGACGCAGAGCCTTTTGGTATGGCCGAATTTGTGGACGTGCTAAAAAAGGTGATACGGGCGAGCCGGTATGAAGGGAAACTAAAGGGCAATCTGGAGACAGCGGGAGAGATCCGGCTGCTACGTCTCCTGGAAATGTGCGGGACGGCATTTGACACAGTGTCCGCTACCCCGACAGAGGAATTGTTGAGCGGTTTGTCCATTGTAAATCTGACCAATGTGCTGGGAGAAGAACGCTGTACTGTCGCCGCATTGCTTTTAATCCGCCTGCTTGCTGCGGTGAGGTCCGGATTTAGGAGCAGCAAGGCGCTGCGCAACGTGATTGTGCTGGATGAAGCGCACGCGTTTATGGACCTGGAAAGCAATCATCCGTCGGGAAAAATGATGGTCAATCTTCTGGAAACCATGGCGGCCGAGATGAGAGGGCTGGGGATTGGCCTGATTGTGGCGGATCAGCTGCCGTCCCGGGTCGGGCGCAGGATCATCGCCTGCTCCTCCACAAATATCTGCATGCATCTGGGCAGTCTGGAGGAGGCAGCGCTGATGCGGGGGCAGATGGATCTGGACGAGAGAGGGCTGCAGGGTCTGATGCGGCTGGAGAAGGGGCAGATGGTCGTGACCACGCCGGGACAGGGGAGACCATTGCCCGTATACGCATGGAATTTCCGGGATTCAAAAAAAATGCGGGATTTCATCCCGGACGAGGAGGTCGACCGCAGGTTTGCAGCCTACCGGAGGGCCCATGCCAGGGAGCTTCTGCCTTATCTGGAATGCGCGGAATGTCCGGAAGCCTGTAAGGGATGCGACCGGTTTACGAGAGAAAGGGCGGCATACTATGGAGCCGCGATCTACAAAGAAAAGCCGGATCAAATCAGAGATGCGGCTTCCCTGTACCGGGAGCTGGTCAAAATACCGGCGTATTGCAAAGAGCAGGGATTTACGGAGACAGGGGCGCTCTGTTATTGTACGGCTGCCGCATTGGTAAGGCAGATCAGCAGATCCTATGGAATCCGCCTGCCTTTGAAGGTGGCGGTTCCGATGATCTGTCATGCGCTGAAAGAGGGAGGTGCCGTCTGTGAGTGAGTTTGCGGAACTTGAAGATCAGGAGGAAGTGAATGAACAGCTGGAGCAGGAGGAGTGGTCGGAGGCCGAGAAAGCGGCGCAGTTTGTGCGCTCGTTTGAGGGATTTGAGAAAGCGGCAGACTATGTGGAACATCACTTTGACGGTGAGGAGTTTGATGAGTCCAGGCCGATTCCCATTTCGACCCGGAACCAGGACCTGGAGGATGATATCAGCGAAAATGGAGTTGCTTTTACGCGCAGAGAGGTGGAGTTGGAGGACGGGTTGTGCCTGGAGGGGGTATTCCCGGAATTTGATTCCATCCACCATGTGGAGCTGGGAAAAGATGTAAATGATATGAGCCTTCACAAGCAATTCAACGCCTGCCGCGAAGATTTTCAGGATCATTTATATGATCCGGGGAAAAAATTGGAGGGGATCAAGTTCGGAGATATGGAGCGGATGGATCTTCCGCAGGGATATGCTCCCAAGGGGTATACCTGGAATCACAATCCGGAGACCGGATCCTTTGACCTGGTATCCACTGACCAGCATTCGGTGGGACATACCGGGGGAAACGCCTTGTGGGGGAAAAAGTAAGGGCAGATGGTGGATTTGTGAAAATGGCTTGTAAAAGGAAAGGAAGATGTGCTAAAATGGCTGGAAGAAGCGGAGAGAGAATTCTGAAATTGGATTCCAGCGATAAAAGGCAGGTGACGGCACATGATACAGGAGATAGCACCAAAGACATTTGATCCCGCCTTCCGGCAGCAAAAGCCGGAAGACAGGGATTTTTTACTGCATTATGAGTACAACAAGGTGATGCTGAAGCGGGAGGGGGACCGCCTTATGATCCCCACCGTGGGCGAGCTTTTGGAGGAGGCGCCGGAGATCGCCGCGAAGGCGGAATACCTGTTCTCCATCGACGACCGTGCCTATTTCGGCATGCCGGACATGGCGGTGCCGGAATTCGGCGGCTATGTGTTGGAGGGGATGCAGATTTTCCGGAAATTTGACCCCATGTACCAGGGCTTTGCCGGGATCACGGGCGGTCAGATTTACCGCTTCCGGGAGAGCCGGAAGTACTGCGGCCGCTGCGGACATAGGATGGAGTACAGTCAGACGGAGCGGGCCATGGTGTGTCCCGGCTGCAAGCAGACGGAATACCCAAAGATCAGCCCGGCGGTGATCGTGGCCATCACCAACGGGGACAAGCTTTTGATGTCCCGCTACGCCCATGGCACCTACCGCCATTTCGCGCTGATCGCAGGTTACGTGGAGGTCGGGGAGACTTTTGAGGAGTGCGTCCGGCGGGAAGTGATGGAGGAGGTGGGCCTGAGGGTGAAAAACATCCGTTATTACAAGAGCCAGCCCTGGGCCTTTTCCGACTCGGTGATGATCGGCTTCACAGCAGAGCTGGACGGGGACGACACCATACGGCTCCAGGAGGAGGAACTCTCCGAGGCGGGGTGGTACACCCGGGATCAGGTGGAGGATTATAGCCCCTGCATCAGCGTGGGACATGAGATGATGCGCGCGTTTAAAAGCGGGACGCTGTAGGCGGATGGATCGGCGGGGCCTGCCGCCAAAAGCGCAAAAAAGCGGGGCCTGCCGCCGGCGCAAGGCCTCAAGCCAAGGAAATGAGAACAACGGGATGGAGGATCACACATTTGAAGGATTACATACTATTTGACCTGGACGGGACGCTGACCAATCCCAAGGAAGGGATTACCAAGAGCGTGCAGTTTGCGCTGAGGCGCTATGGAATCCGGGTGGACGACCTGGACAGCCTGATACCGTTTATCGGGCCGCCGCTCTCAGAGAGCTTCCGGCGGTTTTACGGCTTCGAGGAGCAGCAGTCCAGGGAGGCGGTGCTGGTGTACCGGGAGTATTTCACGGACCGGGGATGGCTTGAAAATCTGGAATACCCGGGCGTCCGCGGGATGCTGGAGCGGCTATCGTCTGCGGGAAAGCATCTGATGGTGGCGACCTCCAAGCCGGAGGTATTTGCCATGCGGATTTTAAAGCATTTCAACCTGGACGGGTATTTTGAGCATGTGGCCGGAGCCGACCTGGAGGAAACCCGGGTGAAAAAAGCGGACGTGATGCGCTACCTTCTGGAGCGGGCCGGTCTGGGAACGGACCGGGAGAGCATCGCCCGGATGGTCATGGTGGGAGACCGGGAGCACGACGTGCTGGGAGCCGCCGAATTGGGCATGGAATGCGTGGGCGTGCTCCACGGCTACGGCAGCCGGGAGGAGCTGGAGCAGAGCGGAGCCTGCGCGGTGGTGCGGGATGCCGGGGAGCTGGAACAGCTGCTTCTCGCCATGTAATCCGGCCTTGCTATAACTTGAATTCATAATGACCATTCCTATTATATAATTGACAAATAGAATAATGGTTGTTATGATTGAAATTACTATTAAGAAAGTCACGAATGCCCGGTCAAAGGGGCATGGTATGGAGAGGGTGGGATGATGATGGATGACAGAATCGTATTGTCATTGCTGGTTGATAACACCGCCGGCGTGCTGGCCCGCGTGGCCGGACTGTTCAGCCGGCGCGGCTATAATATTGAGAGTTTGACCGTGGGCGTCACTGCTGATCCCCGGTATTCGAGAATGACCGTGGTTTCCCTTGGAGACCAGACGGTGCTGGAGCAGATCAAGAACCAGCTCAACAAGCTGGAGGATGTGCGGGATATCAAGGAACTGCAGCCCGACCGCTCCGTTTACCGGGAGCTGATGATGATCAAGGTGAGAGCCGGAGCGGCCGACCGTCAGTCCATCAGCGCGATTTCCAGCATTTTCCGCGCCACCATCGTGGACGTGGGCAAGGACTCCCTGACCGTTATGCTGACCGGCGACCAGTCCAAGCTGGATGCGCTGATCAACCTGTTGGAGGATTATGAGATTCTGGAGCTGGCCAGGACGGGCCTTACAGGCCTGGAGCGCGGTTCCGAGGATATCCGTTACCTGCCGTAGGCGGAGTTGTTACATATTACATTGTGAGCTAAGGGCGCGGCCAAAGGCGGACAGAGAGTCGTCGGTTTTGTTACCTTAACATATATTTTCTAAGAGGTATAAGGAGGATAAAGAAATGCCAAAGATTTTTTATCAGGAAGATTGTAATTTATCACTGCTGGAGGGCAAGACCATTGCCGTCATCGGTTACGGCAGCCAGGGCCACGCCCACGCGCTGAACCTTAAGGAATCCGGCTGCAACGTGATCGTTGGCCTGTACGAGGGAAGCCGTTCCTGGAAGAAGGCGGAGGAGCAGGGATTTGAGGTATATACCGCAGCGGAGGCCACCAAGAAGGCCGACGTGATCATGATTCTGATCAACGATGAGAAGCAGGCCGCCATGTACAAGGAGTCCATCGCCCCCAACCTGCGTCCCGGCATGATGCTGATGTTCGCTCACGGCTTTGCCATCCACTTCGGCCAGATCGTTCCGCCCAAGGATGTGGACGTGACCATGATCGCTCCCAAGGCTCCCGGCCACACCGTGAGAAGCGAGTATCAGAGAGGCAGAGGAACCCCCTGTCTGGTTGCGGTTCATCAGGATGCAACCGGCAAGGCTCTCGATATGGCGCTGGCTTACGGCCAGGGCATCGGCGGCGCGAGAGCCGGAATTCTGGAGACTACCTTCCGCGTTGAGACCGAGACCGATCTGTTCGGCGAGCAGGCTGTGCTGTGCGGCGGCGTTTGCGCGCTGATGAAGGCCGGATTTGAGACTCTGGTTGAGGCCGGATACGCTCCCGAGAACGCGTATTTCGAGTGCGTACATGAGATGAAGCTGATCGTGGACCTGATCTACGAGAGCGGTTTTGCCGGCATGCGCTACTCCATCTCCAACACTGCTGAGTACGGCGATTACATCACCGGACCGAAGATCGTGACCGACGAGACCAGAAAGGCCATGAAGAAGATCCTGTCCGATATCCAGGACGGTTCCTTCGCCAAGGAGTGGCTGCTGGAGAACCAGGTTGGCAGCCCGCACTTCAACGCCATGAGAAAGAACGAGGCCGAGCAGCCTTTAGAGAAGGTCGGCGCGGAGCTGAGAAAGCTGTACAGCTGGAACGACACCGACAAGCTGATCAACAACTAATTGTAACAATAATCCGGGAAAATATTAGCTGGGGCGGGACAGCGCTGCGATGGATGTCGCAGCGCTGCCCGCCCCGGTTTTTTAGGTGAATGGCGCTGCCGCCGCGAATGTTACAGGTAATTTAAGCAGCATAATTTGTGGTACATGATGGCGGCGGCAGCCGTAAGGATTCCTGCGGTGATCCAGAGCGCAGACAGGAGGGGCACGGATAAAAACCAGCTCAGCAGGACGGGAGCGGCCACACAGACCATGCCGGCGATCCCGGCAACGATGACGGGCAGGCTTTGCTTTACCACCATTCCCTCGCTGTCCCAATCATAATTGGGGTATCTTTGGTTGAGGAAAAGGCCAAGCACCGCAATAAAGACCGAATAGCAAACCGGGATCCATAACAGTCCGGCAGTTTGCAGCGCCGTCATATGCAGACGGATAAGAATGGAGCATACGGCGGGCAAATAGCCAAATAAGTGTAACAGGAGATTGACTGCAAGTTTACTGTCGATCAAGGTTTTTGTGGCAACCGGGGCGCTTTGCAGGATCCAGACGTTTTTTCCCTCCAGAGAGACAGCGGACGCAGCCGGACAGCTTAACGAGAGCAGCGCCGCGACCACAACCGGGGCGTAGTCGGAGAGAAAACCACTCATATTCTCAATCCCGGCGTATTCCCCTAATTGCTCCGGGGGCAGGACCAGTAGCAGGACGCTGAAAACGCAGAGCAGCAGCACGCCGAAACCGGCGTTGAGAACCGCCGTGTAGGAGCTGAAAAATCGTCCAAGTTCTTTTCGGAAAAGGGCGGAAAAGGGAGTATGCTTTTTTAACGGGAATCTGCGTTTGCTGTATTTTGAACCCGCGCCCGCCAGCGCGTTTAACCTGCAATAATTGGCGGAGGTAACCTTTATGAACAGGGAGAAAACAGCGGCGGACAGGACGAGGAACAGTCCGACGCCGGTTTTGCCGCCCGCGCTTTTTAAAAAGAGGCCTGATAATGGGTAAAGTCCGGTTATCTGCTTTGCCAGCATTGCTCCCACATTGCCCATATCCCCCTCACTGTGCATACTGGAAACCGCAATGTATCCAACCAGGCCTAAAGCGGCAAAGGATAATAAAAGAGACACGATATTTCTGTTTTTAAAGTGCGAGGACGCAAGCACAATCAACAGGCTGATAGCCGACGCCAGGCACATTGGAACCAGCGGAACAAAAAAGGCGGCAGACAGAAAAAGGGCGAAGTGGGGCAAATCTGTTTTCACATCTGCAATCCAGACGATTCCGCCCGGTATCATAAAGATTAAGCTGATCAACAGGTTCATCAGGTACATCAACAGAAACTTGCTGCCAATGATTTCGCTGTTTTTTACAGGAAGGGAGGCAAGCAGATCCATATCCATGGTTCCGAACAGGATTCCGCACGCGCGAAACATTGTCAGGAACAGAACTGCGAAGCTGGATATGGAAACCATATAGGCGGGGATTAACGCGCCTTCCCCGGCTTCGGCTAACGCCCCTGCGGTTAAAATATTGTAAGCGCAGAGGAACAATGCGGCGGCCATCCCGCCGATGCTTAAAATGACAGCCGCGCGTTTCTTCCTGTTTCCCGGTTCCCGGATTTCGTGGATCGGAAAAAGATTGAATAGCTGTATCCTGAACAGCTGCATCGTCCGTCTCATGCGCCCTGCACCTCCATAAAAT
>PVML01019953.1_pt1 | contig 24929 bp, 20 predicted proteins | sample 1853371 | NCBI WGS metagenome assembly PVML01 (sample SAMN08533508, study PRJNA380276) | Human gut metagenome, whole genome shotgun sequencing project. | isolation source: participant 1, chromium library | host: Homo sapiens | collected 2017 | reverse complement strand
TAAAAGGGAGAATAAAAAATGTCAAAAAAGCACACAAACTAAAAGGAGTATCTATATGGAAATCGAAAGAAAATTTCTTATTAAACAAATTCCAAAAGACTGTACATCTTTTCCCTGCCGCCAGATTGAACAGGCCTACTTAAATACAGATCCGGTGGTTAGGGTACGCAGAGACAACGAAGATTATTATCTTACTTACAAAGGAAAAGGACTTCTTTCCAGAGAAGAATACAATCTTCCTCTGAACAAAGAAGCCTATGAGCACCTGCTTTCCAAAGCAGACGGTATTATCCTTACTAAAAAAAGATATATGATCCCAGTACCAGGAAACGAACATCTTACCATTGAGTTAGATGTCTTTGAAGGCCATTATAACGGTCTTATCCTTGCTGAGGTAGAATTTTCCACAGAAGAGGAAGCAAAAGCCTTTAACCCGCCTTCCTGGTTTGGAGAAGATGTTACTTTTTCAGGAGAGTATCACAACAGCCGGCTGTCAAAGGGGTAAGGTCAAAAAAACGCTGCTATCGGCAAAAACCGATGCAGCGTTTTTATCATAAATAGAACAATACAATTATTACTTCTTAGCAATATACTTTCTGATATCCAGAGCAATTGCAACTACGATAACAATACCCTGTGCAATGTACTGGTAGTTGGTGTCAACACCCAGATACTGTAAGCAGGTCTTTAAGATCTCAAATACCAGAACACCGATGAGAACACCGGAGATACGTCCGATACCACCATTTACAGATACACCACCGATGGTGCAGGCTGCGATTGCTTCCAGCTCCCATCCATAACCCATGTTTACAGAGGAACCGCCGGACTTAGCGCCTACTAAGAAACCGCCCAGTGCATAGCAAGCTGCTGCTGTAATATAGATGATGATCTTGGTCTTCTTTGTATTTACGCCGGAAACCTCTGCTGCCTGCTCATTTCCGCCGATAGCGTACATATATTTGCCGTGAGGCATCTTGTTATATACAAACCACATTACAATACCAACTGCTAAAGCGATCAGGAACAGATATGGGATCACGCCAAATAACTGGCCCTTTGCTACTTCTGTATAAGCGGCACGATAACCACCGATCGGAGTTGCATTGGTGTAAACCAGGCAGACACCATATACGATCAGCTGCATACCTAAGGTTCCGATAAATGCAGGAACCTGCAGATAAGAAACTACGATACCGTTGATGGCACCAAAGATAGCACAAACTGCTACGCAGATCAGAAGCACTACTGCTACCCACCATACACCATAAAATGGCATGTTAGGGAAGAACTTGCCGCTGTAATCCGCTTTCTGAAGTAAAGTACCTGCTAAGCAGGCAGATAAACCTACCATACGTCCTGCTGAAAGGTCTGTACCTTTGGTGATCAGACACCCGGATACGCCGCAGGCGATGATAAAACGTGGTGCTACGTTAAGAGCAATATTCTTTAAGTTGGAGCCGGATACGAATGTCGGCTGCATGATACCGGTGTAGATTGCTAATAACACCAGAACGACTATAATTCCGTTATTGATAAGGAAATCTTTTAAATTAAATTTTTTCGCTGTCATGGCTTAATCCTCCTGCTTGGACTCTGTGGTTGATTTACCCTGGAGATCAAATTGTGTTGCAAATGACATGATCCGCTCCTGGGTTGCTTCTTCCCCTTCTACTTCACCGGTGATACGTCCGTTGCACATTACGATAATACGGTTGGACATACCGATCAGTTCCGGCATCTCTGAGGAGATCATAATAATGGATTTACCCTGTTTTACCAGGTCGATCATGATCTGATAGATCTCATATTTCGCACCTACGTCAATACCTCTTGTAGGTTCATCCATGATCAGGATATCCGGATTGTTTGCAAGCCAGCGGGCAATGATAACTTTCTGCTGGTTACCACCGGAAAGAGACTGGATCAGCGTCTTTCCACTTGGTGTCTTGATGTTTAACTTCTGGATACTGTCTTTTACAACGGCATCTACCTTTTTCTGGTCGATCACACCTGCATTGGTGTAGTTTTTATAGGAAGCAATGGCTGTATTGTCGTTGATGCTGAGGCATCCTAAGATACCGGTTCCACGACGGTCTTCTGTGATCATACCAATGGAATTATCGATAGCATCTTCTGGCTTTTTAATATCTACTTTCTTTCCAAGAACTTCCACAGTACCGCTTGCAATGTGACGCATACCAAAGATAGCTTCCATCATCTCTGTTCTCTGGGCACCTACCAGACCGCCGAATCCTAAGATCTCGCCCTTCTTTAATTCAAAGGAGCAATCCTGGAAGGAACGCTCATGGATACTGCACAGATGTTCTACTTTCAGAACTGTTTCATCTGTTCTGTAGTCTTCCTTAGGAGGATAAACATTGGTCAGCTCACGTCCAACCATCTGTTTTACGATCTCATCGTCGGAAATATCCTTTACTTCCCAGGATCCTACATATGTACCATCTCGCATGATGGTAATATCGTCTGCGATCTGACGGATCTCAGCCATCTTGTGGCTGATATATATCATAGAAACGCCTCTGGACTTTAAGTCCCTGATAATACGGAACAGCGCTTCTACTTCATTATCAGTCAGAGAAGATGTAGGCTCGTCCAGGATCACGATCTTTGCGTGCTGGCTGACTGCCTTTGCGATCTCTACTGACTGCATCTGTCCAATTGACAATGTTCCCAGTTTTGCCTTAGGATCAAAATTCATTTTTACATCTTTTAACCATTTCTCAGCTTCACTGTTCATGGTCTTGTGGTCCACCATTTTAAGAGGACCAACACTCTTCATGGGATATCTTCCCAGATACATATTTTCTGCAATGGAACGATCCGGTATTGGCTGAAGTTCCTGATGAACCATTGCCAGGCCCTTGTGAAGGGCATCATCCGGATTTGTTATCTCCGTTTTTTCACCATCAATAATGATCTGTCCTTCATCCATCTTATAAATGCCGAAAAGACATTTCATAAGGGTAGATTTTCCGGCGCCGTTTTCCCCCATCAGCGCATGGACAGTTCCGGGACGTACTTTCAAGTTTATCCCATCCAGTGCCTTTACGCCAGGGAAGCTTTTACTGACTCCTATCATTTCCAGTCTGTACTGCTCTGCCATCCCGTTACTCCTTTCAATTCCTGTGACGCTTTTTCTATGCCCTCCGGGAGCATATTTTCCTTAAAAATCGGGTGTGACGGAATGACCCGCACACCCGATAAATAGTCAGTTAACTGTAACTTATTTTAACTTGTCAAGGATTTCCTGTGCGTTTGCGTTAGTAACCTTGATGTAGTCTACAGGGATCTTGGCATCAACTTCTTCGCCGCCGATGAACTTAACAGCTGCATCTGCTGCTGCCTTAGCCTGTGAGAAGTGATCGTTAAATACAGTACCGGTCTGCTTGCCGTCGATAACATTCTGAACTGCCTCGGTCAGAGCATCTACACCTACTAAGTAGATATCTTCATTTACCTTACGTCCAGCTGCTTCGATCGCCTGTAAAGCGCCCAGTGCCATTGCGTCATTGTTACAGAAGATAACTTCGATCTTATCACCGTACTGGTTTAAAGCATCCTGTGCGATCTGCTGTGCCTTAGCCTGATCCCAGTCACCACGCTGCTTTAACAGTTCTTCTACTTCTACGCCAGCGTCTGTTAATGCCTTAACGGAGAATTCAGTTCTGTACTGGGCATCTACGTTCTCAGGGTCGCCCTGAATCATGACATAGGAAACTTTTCCATCACCATTGATATCGCCCTTGGTCTCTGTCTCTAAGATCTCTTCGCCCTGATATGTACCGGACTGTCTTGCATCACAGCCTACATAAGTAGCGTTGATCTTTTCGTCAACCCATCTCTGCTCTTCTGCTTCATCTGGCTCACGGTTGATATAAACAACAGGGATTCCTGCATCTTTACACATATCTGTGATCTCTGGTGCGGAAGAAGCCTGTACCAGGTTCAGGATCAGAACATCATACTTCTGGGTGATGAAGTTATTGATCTGGTTGGTCTGCTCAGCCTGATCGCCCTTACCATCCTGGATAACTACGTTCTCTGCCTTGAAGCCTAAGTCTTCGGTCAGATAACGCTGCAGTTCCTGTCTGTACAGAGTCATAAAGTTATCATCGAATTTATAAATGCTGATGCCCACTTTCTTATCTGCTACATCTGCTGTTCCAGCTACCTGTGCTGCGGTCTCTGCTGCTTCCTTAGCTGCCTCAGTAGCTGCCTCAGTCTCTTTTGCTGCTTCTGTTTCCTTAGCTGCTTCTGTAGCTGCTGCTGTAGTAGCGGTATTTCCGCCGCCGCATGCTGCCAGTGAAAGAGCCATTGCGGATGCCATAGCTGCTGCTGTAACCTTCTTAACTAATCTCATAATTGTAATCCTCCCTATACATATGATTTTGTTTTTTATCGCCTTTGGTGTATTTTCCTTAACGACAAGCACATTATAAGTCTGGATTGTGCATTTTTCCATAAGATTTTTTAAGGAGTATTATGAAATTTCTTTGATTTTACATTATTGCTGAAAATTTTTTTTATTTTTTCATCACTTATTGTCGATTTCTGCGATATCCTTCTGTGTCATAGCTTCCTGTCTGCACCAGTAATATTTCCCGTTTTCCAGTTTTATATCTTCCGGAATGTCCATCCCCCGGCTTAAAGCAGCCGCAATCTGGAAAATAGCATTGGCATAACCTTCTTTATCCGCCGCAACTGTTCCGAAGAGTTTTCCTGCCTTCAGAGCTTCCATCCCAGGAGGTGTGGCATCAATACCTACTAATTTAATCGTTCCCGGAAGGATACCCGCCCGGTCAATGGCATCAATGGCCCCTAAAGCCATGTCATCGTTGTTGCAGATGACCAGTTCGATCTGATCCGGATAATCTGCAAGCCACTGTTCCATCATGGCAGAAGCCTGGCTCCGCTCCCAGCTGGCGATCCCGCCTGTTATTTTTTTCAGCGGTACATTGCCATCCTTTAATGTCTGGATCGACCACTCTGTGCGGATCAGAGAATCCTGGTGGTTGCTCTCTCCTTCTAAAAGCACATAACTGACAGTCCCATCTCCATTTTGATCCAGGCAGGAAGGATCTTTTTTATAGGCATCTACCAGGATCTTCCCTTCCAGCACAGCAGAATCCTTTGCGTCTGCCCCTACATAGTAAAGCTTCTCCCACCGGTTCATATCCTCTTCCACCGGTTCTCTGTTAAAAAAGATCACCGGCACATCCGCAGCCATAGCTTTATCTATAACAACGGATGCCGCAAAACGGTCTACAATATTGACACATAAGGCATCACAGCCAAGTTCCAGCAAACGATCTACCTGATTTGTCTGAGTATTCTGGCTGCTTTTTGCATCCAAAATATCCAGCGTTACTTTGATTCCTTCTGTGCGTTCATACTCTTTTGCAATTTCTTCTATACAGGAACGAAGGGTGCTGATAAAGGTATCATCTCCCCTGTAAAGAAAAAGTCCCACACGTATCTCCTTAGACACTGCCTCTTTTTTAGCACCATTTCCTGCCAGAATGAACACACAGATAATAAGCATCACTGCGACTATGCTAAAGATCATTGCCCCGGTTCCTTTTATTTTTTTCATGATATCTCCCCTTACTCCATTGGATAGAGCATTTTCTCATATACACCAGATTTCAGCCGTTCCTGATCCAGATAAACAACATCCAGCAGCGTCTCCTGTTTCTGTCTGCTTCCATGGATCGCTTCTACTGCCTTTTTTATACTTAAATATCCCTGGCTGAACTGATCATAGGTCACAAGACCATCGATGATGCCCTGATCTAGGAGATTTAATATCTCCGTAGTGGAACCAAGACCGTAAAGAGCAGATACATGCTCTCTGTAAACAGAACTTTCATTCAGAATGTCTGCTGTCTGGTCTAAAGACTGCACATCAAGGGCAATTACCTCTGTCTGACCTTTTCCAGGGTAAACCATATATTCGATCACCTGCCGGAATTCATTCCCTTCTTTTGCCTCATATAACTCAAAAGGGATCTGTTTTTCGTTTAAAACAGAGCAGACTCCTTCGTAAACATCCTGTACCCCGTTATAAGCCATTCCCTGCGTAAACAAACAGATTTTTTCTCCCGGCAGACATTTTTCTGCTGCTTTTTCCCCCAGTATTTTCCCTGCTTCAACATAATCAATAAAAATAGAATCTGCAACAAAATCACTGGGGGAGGAAGCACCAACAAAAATCACCGGACACCCCGGATTCAGGCTTTCCAAAGCCATTACTGCAGCCTTTTCCTCTGCCGGTTCGATCACCACAGCACCTGTCCCATCCCGGATCTCTCTGGCAGCTAACTCGATCTGCTGATCCTGGTCTTTACGGTCATAAAGAGTGATCAGCCTTACATCACTTCGCAGATCTGTGGCAGCTTTTTCTATTCCTTTTCTGAAGCTCTGATAATAATCGTCTGTATCTTCACTTAAGATCACAGAAATGGAATCAATCTGTACAGCCCGCTCTTTTATGATCAAATCTGTGGATGACAGAAGAAATAGAAGGATCAGAAATGCCCCTCCTATGCACAAAAGGATTTTTTCCCGTTTAGGCATGTTTTTCCTCCTTTCCCACTGCTTCTTCATAAACAACTGCAGGAAGATGGATCCGCACCGTAGTTCCCTCGTCCGGCTCTGATTCAATAGAAAGTCCGTAGTCTTTTCCAAAGTACAGGTGGATCCGTTCATTTACATTCTTCACACCGATCCCGGAACCTCTTCTGGAAGGAACATGGCTGGTATCTGTAAACAGCCGCTCTACCTGTTCCTCTGTCATGCCAAGGCCATTGTCCTCTACACTTAAATAAAGATCGTCTTCCTCTTTCCAGGCCCGTATTTTTATCTCCCCGTCGCCATCCATAAATTCCATTCCGTGATAAATGGCATTTTCTACCATAGGCTGTAAAATAAGCTTTAAACTGGCAAGTCCCAGAACCTCATCTTCTGCCTCAATGGAATAAGAAAATTTATTTTTATAACGCATATGCTGGATCATCAGATAATTTCTTACATGTTCCAACTCGTCCCGTACGGGAATAATGCTTTTTCCCTTGCTTAAGCTGATACGGAAAAATCTTGCAAGGGCTGTTACCGCTTTTACAGCCTCTGACTGCTTCTCGTTTTCGATCATCCAGACAATGATATCCAGTGTATTGTATAAAAAGTGAGGATTGATCTGGGATTGCAAAGTGTCAAACTCACTTTTTCGTTTGGATTCATGTTCTGCCACAATATCATCCATCAGCCGCCTGATCTGCCTTGCCATATTTTGTATGGATTTTCCCAAGTGCTGGATCTCGTAAGAGCCACCTGTGTATACTTCTGTTTCCAGATTGCCTTCCTCGATCTGATTAACAGATTTTTCCAGTTCCTTGATCGGATCCGTAATACGGGAAGAGATGTAGGAGTTAATGATGATCAAGATAAACAACACCAGTGCAATAATAAACACAATAAGGATACGTGTCTTGATCGCATTTAATGATACTGTATCAAACGGCATAACACCCACGATCTTCCAGCCCGTATAGCCTACGGTTTTCACTGATACCATACGGGTCTGCCCCTGCCATTGTTCCTGATAATTTCCATCTCTTAAAACGGCAGTATTCTCATTATTTTCTGCAACAAGACCAGAACTGATCAGCTGTCCGTCAGGATGGTAGATCAGTTCTCCATTGCTGTCTGTAAGATAAACATAACCGCCTTTTGCAAGGTTCATTCCCTCAAATAACTGCTCCAAACTGTTATAGCGCAGATCAATAAGGATAACACCCTGATCTGTATAAGGACCGTCTGTGATCTCCACAGCTCTGGCTACTGACACCACCCAGCGGTACTGGCTGTCCCCTGTATCAAAAATATGCTGCACATGAGGCATGGAAAAATGGAGATTTTCCGTCTTATCCAAAGCTGCCAGAAACCAGTCCTGCTCTTCCACCTGGGAGCCCGGCTTTAACCGTGCAGCGGGAACCGATTCCAGCAGCTCTCCCTTCTTGGAAAACAAGGCAATATTTTCCACATTATCTTTATTGTTGTCATAAAGAAGGGTGATCTCACCCTTAATGGAATCATCTGAAAGATCTGCATTTTTAACGACACCGTAATACAAAGAATCTGACAGCTTCATGACCAGACGCAGATAGGAATCCATGGTACGGCCAAGCTGGTTGATCAGAATATGATTCTCCTCCTGAAGAGCCGATGACATCTGACTGGACAGCCGTCCATACAGAGAAACACCGATAAAGACGCTGGCTGCCAGAGCAGTCACTGTAAAATACATAAAAATAATAGAACGGATACTGGCATTTTGAAGCCTGTGCTTTCGCTGTTTCAAAAACATTATTTTGCTCCTCTGAATTTTGTAGGTGAAATGCCAAAACGTTTCTTAAATACATAACTGAAATAATTCTGTTCCTGATAACCTACCTTTGCTGCGATCACATAGGTCTTATCATCCGTTTTATTTAATAGTTCCACAGCCTTATCCAGACGCACTTCCGTCAGGTAAGCCACATAGGTCTTTCCCGTTTCTTTTTTAAACATAGTCGAGAAATACGCCGGACTCATATGTAGATGCCGGCAGATTTTTTCTACAGACAGCTCTGCATCCTGATAATTGTCCATAATATACTGCCTGGCTTCCTGGATCACCTGTTTTGTAGTATTATCACGTTCGGTATTCATAGACTGATTTACGGCAATGGCGGCCCGAAGAAGCCATTTGACAAAATCTTCCTTTTTCTGGGTAATGGTGATCAGGGCAAAGGCTTCATTTAAATTAGATTCCCCCTGAAAAATAGTCTCCATATCCAGATCATACATCTGCACCAGCTGGATCATGCAGTTTAATATGCTTAACATATAGGTCTGGCACTGACGCTGATGTACCTTGGCATCATTGATCTTTTCAGAGATTCTTTGTACTACTTCTTCTATCTTTTCCCGGGGACCAAATTTCACAGCACCTACCAGCTCTGCCTCATCTTTGCTGTCAAACTGCAATTTTCCTCTGCTGACCGGCTCTACGTCATTGATATAGATCGTATGCCCGGTTCCTACGATTGCCTTGTACCCCAATGCATTGACTGCATCTTTATAAGATTCGCAGATCATCCCCAATTCCTGTGTGCTGTGGCCGATACCAATGGTAATAGGCACAGCAAGGATCTTTCTTGTCTCTTTGCAGATATCACTTAATACAGCCGTCAGCCCGGTCTGGGAATTTTCTCCATCAATGGCTGCGATCACACCGATCTGTGCACCGCTTCCCCCTGCAGAATTGAAAATGGAAAAGCGGCAGTATTTTCCCAGTTTTTCCTCCAGGATCTGCATAACAGAAATCGGGATCAGATCCTTTTCCTGGTGGATCGCCAGTTTTCCTTCGTTTTCCTCTTCCGGCCGGTCAATACCTACAGCTGCCGCTACCCATTTCTGGGCACCAGAAAGAGGAATGCCATATTCCTTTAACCGTGCTTCCACAAGCTCAAAAGATACCGGAGCATTTACCAGCTCATTTAAAAACTGCTCACGCAGGATTGGAAGACTTTTTATATAATTTTCCCTTAAAAGATTTACATTCCGTTTCTGTTCGATCTCCTGATCCAGATTTGCCTTAATCTTCTGCAAAATGGCAGTCAGCTCTTCTACGTTTACAGGCTTTAATATGTACTCTGTTACATTTAACTTAATTGCCTGTTTTGCATATTCAAAATCATCATAACCAGAGAAAATAACGATCTTCATAGATGGGTATTTCTGGCGCACCCGTTCTGCCAGTGTCAGACCATCCATATAAGGCATACGGATATCTGTTAAGATCAGATCCGGCTCCAGCATCTCGATCTTTTCTAATGCGTCTTCCCCGTTTTCTGCATCTCCTGCCACTAAAAATCCATTTTCCTCCCACTTGATCTTACGGATAATGCTTTTTCTTACCTCTTCCTCGTCATCTACAAGGATAATACGATATAATTTCATGTATTTTGTCCCCTTTTGTCTACACGTATTTTTTGCCTGCTTAACAGATCCCGTATAATAAAGCATTACAGATCGCTGCCGCTACATTGCTGCCGCCTTTTCTTCCTTCTGCTACAATGTACGGCGTATCTTTCAGGGAAAGGATCAGTTCCTTGGACTGGATCACATTTACAAAGCCTACGGGAGCCCCAATGATCAGCGCCGGTTTTATCTTTCCTTCCTGGATCAGTTCGTACAAGCGGATCAGGGCTGTAGGAGCATTTCCAATGGCAAAAATACATGGCCTTTCCCCATTTCCAAACAGCCTGGCCGCTTTATCCATACTTGCCACGGCTCTTGTGCTTCCGTTTTTCTTTGCCTCTGCCGCCACATCTTCATCTGACATAAAGCACAGTGCTTCTCCTCCATAGCTTTCCAGACGCTTTTTATTTACGCCGGACCAGCCCATTTTTGTATCTGTAATGATCACTGCCCCGTTTTTAATAGCTTCCCTTGCTTTCCCTACTGCATTTTCGGAAAATTTCAAGTGATCTGCATAGTCAAAATCTGCCGTTGTATGAATAGCCCGCATGATCACCGGCGCCAGTTGGGGATCCAGTGTCTTTCCCATGGCTTTTAATTCTTCCCCGATGATCTCAAAGCTTCTGTGTTCAATATCTGCCGGAAGCACCTGCTCTACCTTTATTTTCTCTTCCAATCCCATGATCTCATATATTTTTTCCATATCCAGACTCTCCCGCAGCATTTCTGCCAGTTTATCGTATTGCTCTTCTTTATATGCCCTGTAATCCATCTGGCCTGCCATTTCCAGAGTAATGCCTTTTCTGGCTGCCAGGGCCGTGGCTATGGTCTCACAGATACCCGGCGCATCAAAAACGCCATGAACATAGGAACCATAAAGATTTTTCCGGTTCCAGCCGCAGGGAATGCCTTTGGCTTCTCTGCCATTTATGTTCTCCCCTGTATTTAACAGACAAAGAGGCTGTTCCTTTTCCCTGCTCCTTGTGCGTCCCATGTGGATCTCATAACCGGTAAGTTTCTTTCCGGAAAGTTCCCTGAAGCATCCGTAAAGTTCTCCAAAACGTCCTTCTGTCTGAGTGCGTACCTTTTCTTCTTCAAATTCCGTTTCTACCGGGAAAAGCCCCATTCCTCTTATCCGGCCTCTGTGGGAAGATTCAATGGCATATTCGTCCACCAGCCATTCCCCCATCATCTGAAAGCCGCCGCAGATCCCCCATACAGGTACCTGTCTGGCTGCCAGCTTTAAAACAGCTGCTTCCAACCCATTCTGGCGCATCCACAGCAGATCATCTATGGTATTCTTTGTTCCCGGTAAAATGACCATATCCGGCTGGTTTAATTCTGACGTTTTAGAAACATAGCGGACAGAAACTTCATCCATACGCTCAAATACATCCATATCTGTGAAATTGGAAATTTTAGGGAAACGGATCACTGCTATGTCAATACAGCCTTTCTGCCGGGTACTTTTCAGTTTGCTGCTTAAGCTGTCCTCATCTTCAATATCCACATTCATATAAGGGACCACACCGGCCACGGGCAGTTTGCAAAGATCTTCTAACTGTTTGATCCCCGGCTCCAGGATTGTTTTATCCCCTCGGAATTTGTTGACGATCAGACCTTTAATACGTTCCCGCTCTTCCGGCTCCAATAAAGCCACCGTACCGTAAAGCTGGGCAAATACACCGCCCCGGTCAATGTCACCTACCAAAAGCACCGGTGCATCCACCATAGCAGCCAGTCCCATATTTACAATGTCATCGGATTTTAAATTGATCTCTGCCGGACTTCCTGCTCCCTCGATTACGATCACATCATAGTTCTCATCCAAACGTTTGTAAGCTTCCATGATCTGTGGGATCAGCTTCTTTTTATAGGCAAAATAGTCTTTTGCACGCATATTTCCAATAGAAACGCCGTTTACAATTACCTGAGATCCTACATCCGTTGTCGGTTTGAGCAAAATGGGGTTCATATCCGCAGATGGTTTTACACCTGCCGCCTCTGCCTGTACCACCTGGGCACGGCCCATTTCCAGTCCGTCTTCTGTAATAAAGGAATTGAGTGCCATATTCTGTGACTTAAAAGGTGCTGTTTTATATCCATCCTGGGCAAAAATGCGGCACAATCCCGCCGCGATCAGGCTTTTTCCCGCATTGGACATGGTTCCCTGTATCATGATTGATCTTGCCATGTTTACTTTCCCTTCTTTGCTGTCATATTTTGTAATCTTCCAACGTCAACACACTTTTTCAGCTGTAATAGAAATTCCCAATTCTCTCTTGCAGTTTTAATACAGATCCGGTAGCAGAAAGGATCCAGTCCCGGATAATTGGCACAGCTTCGTATAAGCACTCCCTGCTTTAACATCCTACTGTACAGACTTTCCTGGTTTTCTTTAAAAGGATCCCGGAAGAATATATAATTGGCCTGAGAAGGAAAGACCTGAAATCCCAGTTTCTTTAACGCATCTTCCATTACCTCTCTTTGTTCATGGATCAGTTTTCTGGTGCGGAGTACATATTCTGTCTCTTTTAAGGCTGCAATTCCCGCTTTTTGGGCCGGGCCTGATACAGACCAGGGCTGTCTTACCTGGCAGACCTTGGATAAAACTTTTTCGTTATTGCACAAAGCATAGCCTAACCGCATTCCCGCCATAGCGTAAATCTTCGTAAATGCCTTTAATACAAATACGTGAGGAAATTCCTCTAAAAACGGAATGATGCTGTATTTTTCCGGTTCATCTAAAAACTCTTCAAAGCATTCATCCACAACCAGAAAAGTTCCTGTTCTTTCACAGGTTTCTGCCAGTTTCAGAACCTGTTCTTTCTCTACGGCAATTCCTGTAGGATTATTGGGATTACACAAAAATAATATATCAAAAGCTGGTTCTGAAATAGTACTGGTCTGTTCTACTTTTCTGCACAGTTCATCTACATTCAAACGATATCCATTTTCCTCTTTCAGGTAAAACAGACTGATCTCACAGTTTACTGCTTTTAAGGCCTGTTCATATTCCAGAAAAGAAGGAGCCAATAACAGCGCTTTCCTGGGTTTTAACGCAAAAGCAAGCCCAAAGATCAGGTCTGCCGCCCCATCCCCGCAAAGGATCCAATCCTCCGGCACCTGATGATGAATGGACAATGCTTTTACCAATTCCCTGCACTGACTGTCCGGATAGACACAGCAGGTCTGATCATTGATGCACTGGATCAATGCCTTTTTTACCCCTTTCGGAAGCCCTAATGGATTAATATTGGCTGAATAATCCATGGATACCTGATTGCTGTATATATCTCCTCCATGCTGATAAACGGTATGCATATGTATTCCTTCTTTCTGCTTTTTTATCGTTCCAATCTGTCCCTCTGCTTATACTATACGCTGGGATTCCAGCTGCTGTTTGTTCCCCATATTATGATACCGGATTGTTTCGCACTGCGTGCTCCCACAATCCTCAAAACATTCATAATTCGCTCATTTTTCTACGAAAAATGGCTGCTTATTCATGTTTTTGGCGGGTCCCAAGGTCAAAAATCCTCTTGCAAGCAAGCTTGCATCGGATTTCTGACCTTTTGACCCTGGTATCATATTATGATGTTGGGGTCAAAAGGTATTTTGACCCCCTATGATACCGGATTGTTTCGCACTGCGTGCTCCCACAATCCTCAAAACATTCATAATTCGCTCATTTTTCTACGAAAAATGGCTGCTTATTCATGTTTTTGGCGGGTCCCAAGGTCAAAAATCCTCTTGCAAGCAAGCTTGCATCGGATTTCTAACCTTTTGACCCTGGTATCATATTATAAAATCCAGATCAAACCACTTAAAAATACCATCAGGATCCCCTCTGCCAGAAACATTAAAAGAGATGCTCTCCAGATATCCTGCGGAACTATTTCTCTGTCGTTGTCCCCAATAAACTGCTTTTTATGCAGCACTCCAAAATACCATGCATCTCCTGCAAGACGCAGATGCAGAGCACCTGCACAGGCCGCTTCCCCGTGAGCAGAATTGGGGCTGGCATGTTTGCGCCGGTCTCTTAAAAAAATGCGCCAGGCATTTTTTCCGTCTGCTCCAGGAAGAAGAAATGCCGCCAGTGTAAGCAGACAGCCGGAAATACGGGCTGGAATGAAATTTAACACATCATCCAGCTTTGCAGCTGTCCGGCCGAATAAAATATACTTATCATTGGTATAGCCGATCATGGAATCCATGGTGTTGACTGACTTATAAAACGTACCCCCTGCCGGTCCGAAAACTGCCATAAACAGAAACGGCGCGATCACTCCGTCTGAGGTATTTTCTGCCACTGTCTCCACTGCCGCTCTGGTAATTCCTGCTGTATCCAAAACTTTCGTATCCCGTCCTACGATCATGGAAACTGCCTTTCTGGCTCCTTCTGTATCTCCTTTTTTCAGCTCCTTACACACTTTCATGCTTTCTGTGCAAAGGCTTTTGGCCGCCAGAAGCTGATAGCAGAAAAAGCTTTCCAGAATAAATTTTGCCCTCAGCCCCAGATATTTTCCTGTCACATAAAAAAGCAGCCCAGGCATGATACTCCAGAACAGGCACATGATAATAGTCAGGATCGTACCTGCCAGAAATGGTTTATGAGGTAAAAGTGCCCGCAGTTTCTTTTCCAGGCCGCTTATCATATTTCCCATAAGGCGTATCATATGAGGGAAATTGTAAGGATCCCCAAAAATCCAGTCTAAAATACTGCCTGCTAAAAGAGCCAGCCCATGAAGCCGCCACAGCTGTATCCATTCCATGTTGCTATCCTTTCATTCATCAAATGATATCCGGTAAAACCTGCATCTTCCTGACCTCTTACATCAGGCAAGAGCCGTCGAGCATCCGCATATATTTTACTTTCTTATTACTTCAATCTCTGTCCCAATCCGCAGCAGACGCGCCATACTTCCTCAGACTTTTCTGCCAGAAGACAGCAGATGCGGCCGGTTTCTTCCCTGTATTCCCGCTCAAAAGCATCTATGGGAACAATACCGTAACCAATCTCATCTGTAACCAGGATGCGGTCCGGATTGGCATTATAAATAGCTTCTGCCAGTCTTCCCCAGTCTGGAATACCATGTGTTGAAGCTTCCCATTGGTTTTCGTCCCGCCTCTCTGTCTCACGTTCTGATGCCAGGGGAAGCTTCAGGCTTTCATCTCTTTTTAAAATCCGGCGCACCAGCAGATGAAAATTTCTGCACCAGGCGGAAGCAAGAAACTCTTCCCAGGTGACTGTTTCGCCATCTGCCCAGGTATCTGTTCCGGAATTGTTTTCTTTCTTTTTCTGTCCATTCTCTATTTTCAGGCTTCTGTCTTTAAAATGCTCTCTTGCAAAGGAAGCTTTTCCCTGACATCTTCCCCCTATAACCATGATCATTTCCTTATCTCCTGATTAAAAATATTCGTGATTCTTTTTTCTAGCTGCTCATGCTCAAACAGCTGCCATGCACCCTTGTTCAATCCCTTTACAATATTCTCAGCAAAAATGCCGCCGCCGTCAAACACACCAGTTCCTCTGCCTGCAAGAAAAATCCAGCCAGATCACCGGTAATGCCCCCAAAGTTTTTCCCAGACCATTTATAATACCAGATAAACAACACTCCCTGAAGAATCAGGCTGATCCCGTAAACCAGCAAACCGTCCAGTCCAAAAATCCCAAAAGAAATCAAGGCTAAAAAGAGCAATGACACTGTTAAAATCTTCTTATCCAGTGCTTTTTCAGAAGCCTGGGAAAAAGTGGCTGCCAACCCGTTGTTCTTCGCAGATGGGAACATGACTACAGAAAGCCCGCTGAACACCCTTTCACTGAACAAAAACAGTACCGGATAAAAATAAGCTTTTCCAGATGCATTTTCACAAAATTCATACATACTTCCTGTATATAATAACAAATAAACTGCCGCACAGATCACTGCAAAAGCTCCCAGATGCGGATCTTTTAATATTTCCAGTTTCTTATTTCTGTCTCCATAGGAATGGATCGCATCCATGGTATCCATAAAACCATCCATATGGATCCCGCCTGTTACAAGGAACGGGATCGCTGATGCCCAGAGAAACCGCATTCCCACAGACAGACTAAGCTTTGCAGCAAAAAGCAGCCAAAGCCCCAAAAGGCACCCTTCTATGGCTCCTACCAATGGGAAAAAGCACATGGCATGGCTCATTTTTTCTTTGGTCCACTCCACCTGGGGCACAGGAATTTTTGAATACATGGAAATTGCGATCAGACAGGAATCCAACCATTTCATAATAATATAACAGCTCCTTCATTTTCGTCACATTCATAATCCAGTTTCACTACTTGCTCATGGTCAACGTGGCCTGCGTAACCGGTATCCCGTACACCACTTCTACCACCTGGGAAGCCATTTGCGCCAGTCGACAGTTTACAAGCCCCAGAAGGCGGATATATTCTAAGGTTTCTTTCTCATACATTTCACCGTCAGAACCTACTTCATTGGTGATGACAACGAAAAAATCGGCAATTTTATCGATTTTTGCAATATCATTGCATATCTTATCTGCCAACGCCTCCCTGCGTTTATCTGGTTCCAACTCTGCTCCGAAAGAACTTCCAAACATTTCATTAGCTATAAGATTGGAAAGGCATTCCAGCAGAACTGCTTTTTGGGCATTCTGAGCATCCTTTATGCGCCCTGCATCTTCCTGATTTCCACAGGAAATCTGGTCCAATACTTCCCTTCTGCCTACCTCTTTCGGACTTTCAATGGTGATAAATCCTTTTCCCTGGCGAAGTCTTTTATGCCGCTCCACCTTTTTTCTGCCTTCTTCCCCAAATACTTCCATGGTAGCAATATAATACCGGGTCATATCTCCAGCTTCCAGGATCCTTTTTTCTCCATAAGCAGATTTACCGCTGCCACTGCCCCCGGTGATCAATATCATGATTTTCTTCCTTCCCTTCTGCATACAGATAAGTCATTCTCACTGCCTGCTGCTTTGCTCAGTCTATCCGGTGGCTTTCCTGATCTTGCTAAAGTGCCTTGTCAAAATGGCAATAGGGTTTAACCTTAATATCTGTAAATGTGTCCATTTTACTGTAAATCGTCAGTGCCATATCAAGCATAGGGAAAAGAGCGGCTGCTCCCGTTCCTTCTCCCAGACACATTCCCGCCTGAATAGCTGCTTTTAAACCAAGACTGGATAAAACCGCCTGTCCTGCCGGTTCTGCTGATACATGAGAAGCCAGCAGATAGCCGGATACAGCAGGGCATATTTTTACTGCAGCTAAAGCAGCCGCTCCTGTAATAAGCCCATCCAGAACAACCGGGATCCGCCAGTAGGCGCAGCCTAGATAAAAACCTGTAAGGGCAGCCAGATCCAGTCCACCTACCTTTGACAGCACGTCGATTCCATCTGAAGGATCCGGTCTGTGAATACGGATTCCCTCTTTAATAACCTCTATTTTACGCTTCAGACCGGCATTGTCCAGTCCTGCGCCTTTACCCGTTACGATTTCCGGATTTAAACCTGTAAGCACAGAGATCACGGCACTGGAAGTAGTGGTATTTCCTATTCCCATTTCTCCTGTTCCTGCCAGATCATAACCTCTTTCATGTAAGATCCCTGCTGCCTCTATCCCCACTTCCAGGGCTTTTACAGTCTCCTCCCTGGTCATGGCAGGTTCTTTCAGGAAATTCCTGGTTCCCCAGGCGATCTTTCGGTCCAGAATACCCGTTCCAGCCATATCTGCAGCAATTCCCACATCGACTGGCAAAACTTCTGCCCCTGCGCAGGCTGCCATCAGGCAGACGCAGGATCTTCTTGCCGCCATATTTTTGGCAACCGCTGCTGTTACTTCCTGTCCTGTCTGGGTAACTCCTTCTTCTACGATCCCGTTATCTGCGCACATAACAACAATACACTTTTTGTCCAGTGAAAACTCTTCCCGTTGTTTCACTCCGGCAATACGACAGATATCCTCTTCCAGCACCCCAAGGCTGTTTAAAGGCTTTGCCACACAGTCCCAGTGAGCCTTTGCCGCTTTTACTGCCTCTTCATCAATGGGTTTTATCCCTATTAATACCATTTCCAGAGAAACTATCTGTTTCCGATCCATTTCGTTACTGCCTCTTTCTTTTCTTTCTATATGTATCACAGGCCTGTACAAATCGCTCCCCAAAGATTCCTAAAGAAGGATAATACAAATGAGGAAAACCTGCCATCACCTGATTTTTCACTGCCACACAGGGCCAGCTGCGTTTTCCCGTCGGTTTTTCGGCCTGCATCTTCAGCTCTTCTTCCTCCTGGGTGCTTTCCCAGTAATGGAACTCATGACCTTTTATATTCTCCCCTGCTTTTAAATATAAACTGTCCTCCTGTGTTTTCACAGTAATATATCCAAAATGGGAATTTTTCCCTTTTTTATAGCCCTTTCCTTGAAAAACACCGGCCATTTCATATCCGTTTCCCCGTTCATCTTCCAGTTTCTCTAAAAGATAAAGATAGCCGCCGCACTCTGCCAGAATAGGCATACCTTCTTCTGCCTTCTGGCGTATCTCATTTCGTATGGTTTTATTTTCTTCTAATGCCTTTGCATAAAGCTCCGGATAGCCGCCTCCGAGCAAAAGACCGTCCAGATTTTCTGGCAGATGTTTATCATGAACCGGACTGAACCGGACAATTTTTGCCCCCAGCTTTTCCAAAAATTCCAGATTGTCCCGATAGTAGAAGCAGAAAGCTTCATCCCAGGCAACACCAAGGAGAACTTGATGTTGTGTGCATGAGTTTTTTTTTCCTGCAGGCTGTCCGTTTAAACCTGTCTTCCCATCCTTTTGTATTTCATGGTTCTGGTCAAAATCATTTATTTTCTCCACCGCAGGTTTTAAAAAGTCTGCACTTTCTCCCAGTCTCAGCAGTTCATCTACATCCAGCGTTTTTTCCAGCCAGTCTCCAAGCTGCCCCATCTGACTTTGAAGATCTTTAATCTCATCTGGAAGCACCAAACCTAAATGACGGCTTCCCACCTGCCAGAAATCCAGCTCCGGCACATAACCGACAACCAGAATACCCGTTTCTTTTTCGATCACTTTCTTCATTCTCGGATATAGCATAGGAGAAATCCGATTTAAGATAACCGCCCGGATATGGTTTCCAGACCTGCCATTTCCAAAAACCTGAAATCCTTTGATCAGAGCCGCTAAGGAAAGACTTGCTCCTTTTGCATCTACCACCAGAACAACTGGCAGATCCAAAATATCCGCTACCTCCCAGGAACTGGCCGCCGAAGTGTCTCCTCCAAGACCGTCAAAATATCCCATTACACCTTCTATTACAGGGAAATATTCCTTCGATATTATGTTGAGTTTTTTTCTCATTTCTTCCGGATCTTCAAAAAAGCTGTCCAGATTTCCCCCATCGATACCCAGTACCTTCTGGTGAAAAAGCCTGTCAATATAATCCGGTCCGCATTTATAAGAAAAAGGATGCTTCCCTTTTCGCTTTAACAATTCCAGGATGCCGCAGGTGACCATGGTTTTTCCGCTGCCGCTTCTTGGAGCTGCGATCATGAATCCAGCCAATTTATCTCCTCCACATCATCTTTTGCCGGGTGCTGCATCACCGCAATATACACCGGGTTCTGAGCCATAGGCATATGATAGCTTCCCAACTGTTTGACCGGGGATGCCTGAACCTGCAGAAGTTCACTGTCTTCAAAACCATATTCCTTTATGCACCCAAGGATCTCCGACACGGTTTCCAGGGTAATCGCACTTGCAACGATCCGAACAGACGGATTTAAATTCAAAAGAGCCCCGATGATCTCCTCCATTCTTCCGCCGCTGCCTCCAATAAAAGCATGGGTAGGCACAGGAAGTCCTTCAAATGCTTTTGGAGCTTCTCCTTCTATTATGTGGATATCTTCCCAGCTGCCATGAAACTTCTGCACATTGGCACGAATCAGTTCCAATGCATCTTTTTCCTTTTCAATGGCATATACACTGCCTTCATTGCAGTTTTTACGGATCTGGATCCCCATTTCCACAGATACAGAACCTGTTCCTGCACCAATATCATAGCAAACGCTGTGATTGCCGATGCAAAGCTTCTCGATCAACAATCTTCGTATGGTTTCCTTGGTCATAGGAACTTTTCCGCGGATAAAATCTTCATCTTTCGGATATTTCGTGAGATAAATTCTCAGTTCTTCTGCGTGAGGGTTTTTCACAATTACACAGGCAAGACTTCCGAAAGGACGACTTTCCTCTTCCATGAGAAGTTCTGCCGGTGTAGCTTCACAAAGGATGCGCTCTGTTTCATATGAGAAATTTTCTCCAGCCCATATTTTTACATTTCCAAGGCCATTACTTACCAGTTCCCTGCAAAGAGCAGAAACACTGCCCTTTCCCCCCAACAGGATGAAACAATTTTCATAATGGCGGATATGGGCAACTACATCACAGCTGCGGCCATGGCTGCTGATGCAGTGAACATTCTGCCAGCTGCGGCCAAGTCTTGCACAGAAATAAGAAAGGCTGGAAACTCCAGGAATGTATTCCACCTCCCAGCCTTCCTGTAAAAAAGCTTTGGAAGCCGCTTCTGCTCCGCTGTAAAATCCTGTGTCTCCAGACAACACCAGTACCGCCTCTTCCCATTCAAAAGAAGAAAGCCAGTTCACCATTTCACTGGGCTTATAGGCCGCCAGTACAGCTTTTCCTTCTGTATAAGGCGCAGCTGCATCTAACATTCTTTTTGCGCCCATTACTGCATCTGCCCGATCCAGGCAGTCTAAAACTTCACCTGTCAGCTGATCTTCACCGCCCATTCCGATCCCGGCAAGATAAATAATAGGTTTTCTGTCTTCATATTCATTCTGAGCCATGTTCCATCCACTCCTTTACTGCTTCTTCTATCTGTACAAGAGAAAGGCCCTTTTCCTCTGGCCGGTCTATGACAACACATATAACGCCGGCCCTTTTCGCAGCCTGTATCTTTTCTTTAAAGCCGCCGGTATCTCCTCCGTCCTTTGTCACAAGATACGAACATTGGAATTCCTTCAGCTGTACATAATTCATTTCTTCTGAAAACGGCCCCTGCATGGCAATGATATGTCTTCCACTGTATCCCAGTTCCCGGCAGATATGAACAGATGCTTCCACCGGAAGAACCCTTGTAAAAATCCGTTCTGTATATTCCGGAAGTTCCTTCCAGCAGGCCAGTTCCTTACTTCCTGTAGTAAGAAAGATGTTTCCCTTTGTTTCAGAAAGGTACTGGATCGCTTCTTTCATATCCTTCACATGGATCATACCTGTTTCTGCCCTTTCTTCGCTGCTTTCCCTTAAGCAGCGAAGATAACTGACCTCACGATATTTTTCACAGGCTTTGCGGATATTGGCTGTTATTTCCCTGGCATAAGGATGGGTAGCATCGATCACAAGAGACGGCTTTTCTTTTTCCAGAAACATTTCTATTTCTTTTTCATTCAGTCGGCCGCAATGTACCTTTAAATGCTTCAGCCAGCTTTCTTCTGTTAAAACCTCTGCCCCATACTCTGTTGCCACGCAGACAACTCCTGTAATGCCCGGCTGGTCATCCAGCCATTTTGCCAGGATCCGTCCTTCTGTAGTCCCCGCAAAAATGATCACATGTTTTCTGATCATGCTCTTTTTTTCCTGTTTTTCAAACATGCTCTCTTTCTTTTCCTGTTCCGATCATTTCAAAATAGTGATTTTCAAATGATCTTTCTCTGATTATTCATGTTATTCATGCACATGATAGCCCCTTGGTGTCACCATCCATTTACCGATCTTTACAGTACTGGACTTTCCGATAAATACCGTAGTAAACATATCAGCCGGATAATCTGCCAGTTCCTTTAAAGTCATAACTTTCATCTCTTCCCCATCTCTTCCAATGCAGGAAGCGATGCCGCAGATCGTTTCCGGAGCACGGTACTTCATAATGCGCTCACAGGCCTGCTTTAAATAGTCCGGTCTGCCTTTGCTGCGTGGATTATATAAACAAATAACAAAATCTGCCTGAGCTGCTTTTTCAATCCGCTCCCAGATCATTTCTATAGGAGTCAGTCGGTCACTTAAACTGATTACTGCAAAATCATGAGTTAACGGTGCTCCAAGCCCTGCTGCGCCCGCGCAGGCAGCTGTAACACCAGGGATCATCTTAATCTCTACCCCCGGATACTGCGGTGCTAATTCCAGGATCAGACCAGCCATACCGTAAACGCCGCTGTCACCGCTGCAGATCATGGCTGTATTTTTCCCTTTCATGCAGCATTCAAAGGCCATACGGCATCTTGCTTCTTCTTTTGTCATAGGAGTCGTCAGATATTCTTTCTCTGGAAAATAAGGCTTTACAAGGTCTGCATACACCGTATATCCGGCAATCACCTGACTGTCTTCCATAGCCTTAAAAGCCTCTTTTGTCATTCCATCCAAAGAGCCAGGTCCCATTCCTACTACATATAGACGGCCTGGTGATACTTTTGTATTTTCCGGCCCTGACTTTTCCAGTTCTGTCTTGTCCGGCTCTGTTTTATCTTTCCCGTCTGTTTTTTGATCGTTTTCATCCGGTTTTATCATTTCCGGCACTGCCTGGATCATTTTCCTGCTATGGGAACTTTCTGCCATACGAAATTCCGTTGTAAATCCAGGGTCATATAGCTTTGACCGGTCATAACCGCTTTGTGCCACCGTATTTCCTACAACGATCAGTGCTGTTTTCGTAATATGTTCCCGCTCTGCTGCTTCTGCCAGCTCAGCAATCGTAGTCCGTACCGTTTTTTCTTCCGGCCAGGTCGCCTTATATACAATGGCTGCCGGTGTATCTGCAGGATAACCGCCTGCAATCAGCTCCTCTGACAGTTCTTTTAACATACCAGTGCTTAAAAAAATCACCATGGTTGCCTGGTGGGAAGCGAAATTTCGAATGGACTCCCGCTCCGGCACCGGAGTTCTTCCTGCCATTCTGGTAATAACTACACTTTGTGAGATTCCCGGAAGGGTATATTCCATCTGCAAAGCTGCCGCCGTCCCGCAAAAAGAGCTGACTCCCGGACAGATATCATAGGTGATCCCCAGTTTGTCCATCTCATCCATCTGCTCCCTGATGGCACCATAAAGGCAAGGATCTCCCGTATGAAGGCGAACCACCTCTTTTTTCTCTTTCCAGGCATCTTTTATCACTGCCATAACCTGTTCCAGGGTCATTTTTGCACTGTCATAAATGACCGCTCTAGGCTTTGTTTCCTTTAATAAGCCCGGATTAACCAGAGAACCTGCATAAATAACAATATCTGCCTCTTTTAAAAATCTCAGCCCTCTTACTGTGATCAGATCCTCTGCTCCTGGTCCTGCACCTACTATATGTACCATAATCCTCTTCCTTCCGAAATTCGTTTTCCCAAACTGCTTTATTTATATCATTTCCCTTTGTATCGTATAAACTTTTATTTTACTCTTTATCTCGTATCTTCTCTCTCAGTCCAGCTTCGTCATATCCTGGGATAGTATCCGTTTCAACATTTCCCTGGCTCCCGAAGACATTCCCAATATCCCTCTTTCATTGGTAAACAGGATACATTCAACCTTCATGGACTCCCCGGCACGCAGCGTCAGATGTCCCCATGCCCGTCTTACTACCTGATCCATTACCTTTTCCCGAAGCCCGGGCACTGTTTCCAACAACTTCAGCCCCTGATCCACTGTAACAGACTCCAGGATCTGCCGGATCAGTTCCGGTTCTGCACCGCAGGCACCGCCCCAGGCCGCCAGTGTTTCCATCCTTCCATCTGCTACGGAAGAATGTGTATTCATCACTCCAGCTGCCAGCTTGATCAGCTTTCCTCCATGACCTACCAACAGCACTTCCTCTATGTTTTCCTGTACTGCCATATCCAGGGATTCTCCAATGAAATTGCTGCACTTTACTGCATAATCCAGATTTACATTCAGTTCATCTCTCAGGAAACTCTCCCCGTAATTTCCCGGCGTCAGTATCATCCGTTTAAGACCTGCCACATGTTTCTGGTGAAGTTCCAGGCGAATGGTGTCAGTCAATGCCTTTTCACTCATAGGTTCTACCATGCCACTGGTTCCCAAAAGGGATATCCCACCTTTGATGCCCATACGGGGATTAAAAGTTTTCTTGCTTATCTCAAACCCCTGAGGAATAAAGATTTCAATATGCAGACTGCCTTTAAAACCGGATTGTATACAAGCCTTCTCTACATGGGTAAATATCATTTCTCTTGGCACCGGATTAATCGCCGGTTTTCCCACCTCACAGGCCAGTCCCGGCTTTGTGACCATACCAACACCTTCTCCTGCCGTAAGATGAAGGCGGATCCCGTCTTTTTCCCAGAGATAACCATCTGTTTCTGATGTTTCATCTGTAAAAGATACTTTTGAATAGATCGCAATGCCATTGGTCACATCCGGATCGTCTCCTGAATCTTTGCACACAGCACAGACTGCCTGATCTTTTGAAAAACGGATTGCTTCGATCTCCAGATCAAGATCCACTCCCTTCGGTGTGGATACTCTTACCTGTTCCACCCGTTTCTGCCCAAGGAGCATAAGCGCCGCCGCCATGGAAGCTGCCGCCCCACAGGTGCCTGTGGTATAGCCCCATCTTAATTTTTTCTGATTTTTATATACATACATTTCTTCCATGTAAATACCTGCAAATCCTTTTTTATGCTCTTCCAATCACGAATCTTTTCCATAATCGAATGGGTGTAAATAATGGTTCCTGTTCGAAAATCCTCTTGTGGTATCATACCATATTACAGATTATTGTACAACTTCCAGATACATTCACAGATTCCATATATCTTTTCTTTATAGAATTGCTATTTTGTTCCGAAGGGTCCGAAAGCCACC
>PVML01002211.1_pt1 | contig 25013 bp, 18 predicted proteins | sample 1853371 | NCBI WGS metagenome assembly PVML01 (sample SAMN08533508, study PRJNA380276) | Human gut metagenome, whole genome shotgun sequencing project. | isolation source: participant 1, chromium library | host: Homo sapiens | collected 2017 | reverse complement strand
CTGCGCGGCACGTTCAACGTTGTCTGCACGAAAGCGCCAAGCTTCGGCGACAACCCACAAAGGTATGAGCAGCGTGGAAAAGGGAACCAATCCGGTTCTGATGAGAAGCGGTATGGAAAAAGCGGCGAAGTTCATTGCGGACAAGCTGCTGGAACAGACGCATAAGGTAGAAACGAACCAGGATATCGCTCAGGTTGCCGCAATTTCTTCCGGTTCTCAGGAAGTCGGCGAAATCATTGCGCAGGCGATGGAAAAGGTTGGCCGCGAGGGTGTTATCACCGTTGACGAATCAAATGGTTTTGAAACGGAGCTGGAAACCGTTGAAGGCTTACAGTATGACAAGGGCTTCATCAGCCCGTACATGGTATCCAACCGTGAAAAGAACGAAGCGGTGCTGGATAACCCGTATATCTTAGTTACCGATCAGAAGATCAACACGATCCAGGAAGTCCTGCCGCTGTTGGAAAAGATCGTCCAGACCAACAAGCCGCTGCTGATCATCGCTGACGATATCGATCAGGAAGTTGTTGCAACGCTGGTTCTGAACAAACTGCGCGGCACGTTCAACGTTGTCTGCACGAAAGCGCCAAGCTTCGGCGACAACCAGAAGGCAATGCTGGAAGATATCGCGATCGTGACCGGCGCGAAGTATTTTGCCAAGGATCTGGCGATGGAGCTGAAAGACGGCGAAATCGAAGATCTCGGTCATGCGAACCGCGTTGTCGTCAAGAAGGATGACACGACAATTGTCGGCGGTACCGGCGATAAGGAAAAACTGAACGAACGGATCGCGGAACTGAAGCTGCAGATTGAAAACACGACTCAGGAATACGATAAGAAGCGTCTGAACGAACGGCTGGCGAAGCTGACGACGGGCGTCGCGATTGTCAAGGTCGGCGCAGCGACAGAAAGCGAAATGAAGGAAAAGAAACTGCGGATTGAAGATGCTTTGAACGCGACAAAAGCGGCAGTCGTTGAAGGCATCGTTATCGGCGGCGGCGCGGCTTTAGCTTCAATCTATCGTGAATACCGCGATGAGCTGAAGGGTGAAACTCCGGATGAACAGAAGGGCATCAGCGCTGTCTTTGAGGCAATCCTGAAGCCGCTGTATCAGATCGCGGAAAATGCCGGCTATGACGGTGATCAGATTGTTTCCCGTCAGCTGACAGAAGGTAAGAACGTCGGCTTCGACGCTAAGAAGGGCGAATGGGTCGATATGTTTGAAGCCGGAATCGTAGATCCGACTAAGGTTACCCGCAACGCACTGCTGAACGCGGCCTCCATCTCGGCACTGTTTATCACGACAGAAGTAGCAGTCGCAGAATTACCGGAAAAGAACGCTCCGGCGGCTCCGGCAATGCCGGACGGCGGTATGTACTAAGCCGAAATTCTCAATCTTAACTCTGTGTTTTAAGGGCAGACAGCACAATCCCCCAGTGCTGTCTGTTTTTTGTTTTCCAGCTTGACTGCGGCTTGAGCGTTCGTTCTGAATGAAAGCGATTTCTGCGCAGGATAGTTCATGGTATAATAAATAAAAATGGGGAGGACAGAACAGATGGCAGGGGGAAACGCACAGCTGGCTTTAGACCGTGTTGAAGCTGGCGAGAGCTTGGAAATATCAAAGAAACACACGGCGCTGCCGCCGGGATTGACGCGCGGCATGTTGATGAAGGATGTACTTCGGATCGCCGGTCCTTCGTTTGTTGAACTGACGCTGACGCAGCTGACGTCAATGGCGGATCTGATGATGGTCGGTCAGCTGGGGGCGTGGGCGATTACGGCGGTCGGCTTAACAACACAGCCGAAATTTTTAATGATGACAATGTTCATGGCGATGAACGTCGGGGCGACGGCGCTCGTCGCCCGCTACAAAGGCGCGGAACAACCCGCAAAGGCGAATGAAGCGGTGCGGCAGGCGCTCATGCTGACGCTGGTGATGTCCGTTGCCGCTTCGGTTGTCGGTTTTCTCTTTTCGGAAACGATGGTCCGGTTTATGGGGGCTACGGAAGAACTAAGCTTAACTAACGGTACGGTTTACTTACAAATTCAAATGGCCGGCTTTGTGCTGATGGCGCTGACCACCACGATCACGGCGGTGCTGCGCGGCGTCGGCGATTCCAAGACAGCGATGAAATACAACGTCGCGGCCAATGTGATCAATATCCTTCTCAACTGGATCTTAATTTACGGAAATCTTGGTTTTCCCAAAATGGGCGTTGCCGGCGCGTCGTTAGCGACGGTGATCGGCCAGACGGCGGCCTTCTTCATGGCGGGCTGGGCGTTGATGAAAAAAGGCGGCTATCTCGAATTCAATCTGCGTGAAAAGTTCAAGCCTGATCGGGAAATCCTCACGAATATTTTTGCGATCGGTCTGCCGGCGATGGTCGAGCAGCTGTTTATGCGCTTCGGCGTGATCCTGTATTCCAAGACGGTCGCTTCATTAGGCACGGTCGCGTTTGCGACGCATAACGTCTGTATGAACATCCAGGCGCTTTCCTTTATGATCGGCCAGGGCTTCGCGGTGTCCTCGACATCGCTGGTCGGCCAGTCGTTAGGGAAAAAACGAACCGATATGGCGCACCATTACGGCAAGGTCAGCCAACAGATCGGGATCGGCTTTTCGCTGGTGCTGGCGCTGATCTTCTTTGTGATCGGCGGTCCGATCGTGTCCCTTTACAGCAACGAGCCGGAAGTCATTGAGCAGGGGACGCGGATTCTGATGTTTCTGGCGCTGATCCAGCCGTTTCAGGCCACGCAGTTTATCCTCGCCGGCGTCCTGCGCGGGGCGGGGGATACGAAAACTACCGCCGTGGTTATCTTTGTCACAACGCTGATCGTGCGCCCGCTGCTGGCGATGCTGACGGTGTACGAGCTGCATTGGGGTTTGTATGGCGCCTGGATCGCGCTGGTCGCGGATCAGCTGCTAAGAACGCTGTTAATCTGGCTGCGGTACCGCGGCGGCCAATGGCAGCTGATGAAGCTGAAAGGCGAAGCGGCATAAACTGGAAGAACGGAAAAAGGAGAAAACACATGGATAAAATTCAAATGGCAAAGGGAAAATTGGCGCGAGGACCACTGCCGGCCATGTTCAATTCAGAACAATACCGGCAGGTCGAGGCCTTTCATCAGACGTTGAAGCAATACGCCCCGACGCCGCTGATCAATTTGTCAAAGCTGGCGGAAAAACTGGGGATTCAGGCGATTTTAGTGAAAGACGAATCGCATCGTTTCGGCCTGAACGCTTTCAAGGCTCTGGGCGCGAGCTATGCGGTGCATCGATATCTTGAGCAGCATCCTCACACCCAGCCGGTCTTTGTAACGACGACCGACGGCAATCATGGTAAAGGCGTAGCGTGGGCCGCGCTGCAGGCCGGCTGCCGGGCAGAAATCTTTATGCCTAAAGGCACGGTCGCCAGCCGCGTGCAGGCGATTGAGGCGCTGGGCAACGCCAAAGTCACCGTGACCGAATGGGGTTATGACGATACCGTGCGCTGGACATGCGATTACGCGCAGCGCAACGGCTATGTTTTAGTGCAGGATACCGTGCTGGAGGATTATCATGAAATTCCCCAGAACATTGTATTAGGCTACACAACGATGATCCGCGAGGTTGTTCAACAGATTGAGGAACAGGCGCTCGCCAAGCCGACACACGTCTTTTTACAGGCCGGTGTCGGGTCGATGGCCGGGGGCGTGCTGGGCTGGCTGGCGGATACGTTAAAAGCGGGAATGCCGGTCGCCTCGATCATCGAAGCGACAGACTCCGCCTGTGTCTTCGCTTCCTGTCCGCAAGGAAAGCTGGTTTCCAAAGCCGGCATCACGCCGACGATCATGGCGGGGCTGAACTGCGGGGAAGTCAATCCGGATCTCTTTCCGGTGCTGCGCGATTATGCGGCGTTTTACTTCGCCTGCGCGGATGAAATCACAGAAGCCGGGATGCGGCAGTACGCTGATCCGCTGGCCGGGGATACCGCGATTGTCGCGGGCGAATCCGGTGCTGTCGGACTGGGACTTCTGTTAAGCTTGTGCCAGGATCGCCAGTATGAAACAATGAAGCAGGCGTTGGGATTGGATGAACATTCCGTCGTGCTGCTTCTGAATACGGAAGGCGCAACGGACCCTGATGATTACCGGCGTGTTGTCGGCCGCGATCCGCAAACGGTCGGAAAATGAACGGGGAGCGGGGCCGGTCGGTTTCAACCGGAGTGATCGCCGTGATTCTGATCGTGATTGTAGCTTTGAGTATCTTCTTTCAAAACCTGGACATTTTCTTTCCGCAGCTGTTGGAGCCGGATCCGCAGACTCCGCCGCCGGTCGTGCTGGAGCTGCCTTCATTTCTTGACGGCTGTCTGCGCAATGAAGAAAATACTCTGACGATTTATGAGGAAGACGGAATCGTGCATGGGGATCAATTTTATCAATGCGAAATCAACGAGCTGAGCGAAGCGGATGAGATTTTAAAGAAACAAGGACTGGCTTCCATCAACTCACAGGAAATCCATTTTTCAATGTCAATTCAGATCATCCGCGATCCCATTCGAAGACAACAAGTGCTAACCAAGGAAATGATGGACTGGCAGCAGCTCCTGCAATTTGTCGGTTGTTTTTATCACTGCATCCGGCTGACGGAGATTGAAATCACGGAAGACAACATTTTGGATTACGCGGTACCGTTAGATGCCGGGGCCTGGCAGGTCGATCAGATCTATCAAATCGATCAGGAAGTTTTCGGTACCATCGGCGACCGCCTGTTTATGTTTCATATCGCGGACGTGCTGATCCCGCACGAACCTTCAGATGAAGTTGTGCTGCTGGACGTTACAGATCCCCTCATCATCAATAAGATTCGTCCGTTGATCGACATTGAAATTCCGCAGCCATGAAAAAGGACAAAGAGAACCTGAAATTTAGAATCCGAGCAGGATAGAAAGCAGGGAGTTATGCACAAAATAGAAATCGTCAACGCGCATGAGGGGAATTTGAGAAACGTGTCGCTGACGCTGCCGAAGGAGAAATTGATCGTTCTGACCGGGGTGTCGGGGTCCGGCAAGTCGACGTTTCTGATCGACGTCTTGTTCAACGAATGTCAGCGTCAATACCTGGAAGCCATGGGAATGCAGGGAATTCCCAAGCCGAAGGTCGGCAAAGTCCGCGGGGCGAGTCCGGCGATCGTGATTACCCAGTCCATGGCCAATAAAAACCCGCGCTCCACGGTGGGGACGCAAAGCGATATTTATACGGATCTGCGGATGCTCTATGAGAAATTGCACAGACGAACGTGTCCGCATTGCGGCGCGGTGATCGACGCGGCGGCCTGCAAGGAAGAAACGGAAAAGCACGGCGGGGATTTTCATGTTTACATGCGCTGTTCCCATTGCGGTGAACGGATGGATAAATTGACCCGCACTGATTTCTCGTTCAATACGAAAGAAGGCGCCTGCCCGGTTTGCGAGGGATTGGGGAAAATTCACTCGGTTGATGAAGACCGGATCCTGGATCCGGCGCTTTCTTTAGAGGAAGGCGCCGTCCGCTTCTGGGAAAAACGGTATGGCGAATATGAAATATCGCTGTATTACACCGCCTGCCGGGCTTATGGCTTGGATGAACCGCGGCATGTGCCGGTTTGTCAATTCACCGAGCCGCAGCGGATTTTACTATTGGAAGGCAGCGGTAGTCCGCAGTTCTCATCCGCGCTGTCAAAGAACGGCCTGCCGGAATCAGCGGATTCAGGAAAGTTTGAAGGCGTGATGGCCAATCTGCGGCGGCGCTGGGCAGAAAAAGGGGGACAGGCTTGCGCGTTGGACGCGTATTTTCAGGTCGTGGACTGTCCGGCCTGTCATGGCGAACGTCTGAATCCGCTGAGCGCTCAGGTGACGGTGAAGGGAACCCGGCTGCCGGAATTATCCGGTCTTTCCTTAATCCGCCTGCAGAGCTGGATTGAGGCGCTGGACTCCACGCTGACCGGCGAGGCGCGCCGTCTGGCCGAGGATTATCTGCGCGATATCCGGACGAAGCTGAACCGGCTGATCCGGGTCGGTCTGGGCTATCTGACGCTCGACCAGCAAATCATCACGCTTTCCGGCGGGGAAAGTCAGCGGCTGCGGCTGGCGGCGGCGCTGGATCTGGAAATGTCCGGCCTTTTGATCATGTTGGACGAACCGACGGCCGGTCTGCATCCGCAGGATACCGAAGGGCTGATCGCCATTCTGAAACATCTGCGTGATTTGGGGAATACCGTGCTGGTCATCGAACATGATCCGGATGTGATGCGGGCTGCGGATTACCTGGCCGAATTCGGACCGGGAGCCGGTATTCATGGCGGAAAGCTCGTCGCCTTCGAAACGCCTGAACAGCTTCAGTCTGATCCGGCGTCCCTGACCGGGCTTTGGCTGGCTGAACCGGCGAAGATCGCTTCGCAGCCGAAAACCGCGCAGGGCTGGATCACCATCAAAAATGCCAGTCAGTATAATCTGCGGCATTTTACCGCCGCTTTTCCAACCGGGTGCCTGACCGCGGTAACCGGGCCTTCCGGATCAGGAAAATCCACCCTGGTATTCGAGGTGCTTGCGGATCGCCGCGGCGGTGCTGAAATTGCGGGATTGGAACAATTTGAACGAGTGGTAACGATTGAACAAGCCGCGATCACGCGGATGAAGCGCTCTAATGTTGCGACGTACAGCGGCGTCTATGCGCTGATCCGCAATCTCTTTGCGAAGACCGAGGCGGCGCGTGCCGCACATTGCCCGGCTTCTCATTTTTCATTCAACACGCCGGGCGGCCGGTGTGAAAACTGTCAGGGCATGGGGGTTGTGGAGAACAACATGTTGTTTTTTGCCAACGTCGAAGTCGTCTGTCCGGTTTGTCATGGCCAGCGCTTTAACGAAACGGTGCTGAACGTCAAATACAACGGCCGCTCGATCAAGGAAGTCTTGGATCTGACAGTGGAAGAAGCCGTGGAATTCTTTGCCGGACAGGCTAAATTGATCCGGATGCTGGAGGTGCTGATGGAAGCGGGCTTAGGCTATCTGCCGCTGGGGCAGCCGCTGACGACGCTTTCCGGCGGAGAAGCACAGCGCTTGAAGCTGGCTGCGGAATTGATTGAAAATCACGGTGGGAAGAACCAGCTGTATTTAATGGATGAGCCGACGACCGGTCTGCATCCGGCGGATATCGGACACTTCCTGAAGCTGCTTCTGCGCTTGCGGGATGCCGGTCATACCGTGATTGTCGTGGAACACAACCCGCAGCTGATCCGGGCCTGCGACTGGGTGATCGACCTGGGACCGCAGGGCGGTGATCAAGGCGGCCAGCTGATGTTTGCCGGGACTCCGCAGGCTTTAAAAGCGCAGGGGGAAAGCGCTACGGCCCGGTATTTATAACGCAGACAGCACTTATTTTATTATTTCCTTCTGATTCAGAAACGGCGGGACTCGCGCAGACCGCCGTTTTTCTTTCTGTCCTGCAGAAAGCAAGCCTGTCAATTCCGCTGTAAGTTCCTCTTTTATACTAAGGCAAATGAATTGGCCGGGATAGGAACCAGCCGGTCAGGAAAAGAATAGAGATAGGGGAAAAGAGAGCTTGACTTGCGGCTGATCCGGAGTATACTTAGGAATGATCGTATACAAGTAAACTAATCGAGGAGGAAAAACGCCGATGAGTAAGATACGGATACCCATCTCCAACGTGGAACAGATGCTGAAAGGCTATGCCCGTCTGCGCGAGGCGTACAGCCGCTTCTGCGCTCATTCCGTTGCCGGCGAAGCGTTTTCGCCCAACGAAATGAACGTTCTGATCTTTCTGTCGAACAATCCGTCGATCAACACAGCCAAGGAACTGACCGTGACCCTGGGCGTTTCCAAAGGCTTAGTCTGCCGCAGTGTGGACGCGCTGGTGCGCCGGGGTTACCTGACCAGTGAGGAAGATGCGAAGGATCACCGGATCCTGCATCTGCGGCTGACGCAGAAAGCGGCCCCGGTAATCGGTCAGATGCGTGTCAGTATGGATCACTTCTCACAAACCGTGACCCGCGGTATCTCGGAAGAAGAACTGGCGGTGTATACCCGGGTTCAGCATCAGATTTACGCCAACATCGAAGCGATGACCAATCGGAAAGGGGATTAACTATGATTCAATCGAAAGAAACAAATTTAGGGAAGGACCGTGTCGGACGCTTATTCTTTGCGCTGGCGGTGCCGGCGATCACTTCTCAGGTCGTAAACGCACTCTACAACATGGTCGACCGGATGTACATCGGCCATATTCCAGGCTCGGGGGCGTCGGCATTAACCGGCGTCGGCGTTGCGTTTCCCTTAATCATGATTATTTCCGCGTTTGCGGCGCTTGTCAGCATGGGCGGCGCTCCGCGGGCGTCCATCATGATGGGCAAGGGTGATAACGAACAGGCCAATAAGATTTTAGGCAACTGCTTCACTGCGCTGGTCATCACCTCCGTCGTTCTGACGGCGGTCACAATGATTTTCTGCGAGCCGCTGTTAATGATGTTCGGGGCTAGTGAAAACACGATCGTTTACGCGAAGGCGTACATGATGATTTATGCCGCGGGCACGATTTTTGTTCAGCTGACGCTGGGTATGAACGCGTTCATTTCCGCCCAGGGGTTCTCCCGCGTCAGTATGTTAACGGTCATCATCGGCGCGATTACCAACATTGTGCTCGACCCGATTCTGATCTTCGGCTTCAATATGGGCGTGCGCGGAGCGGCGTTGGCGACAGTGCTGTCACAGGCAGTTTCGACGGTCTGGGTGCTGCAGTTTTTAAGCGGAAAGAAGAGTCAGCTCAAGCTGCATCCGAAATATTTCAACATCGACGCCAAGATTCTGTTCCCGGCTCTGGCGCTGGGCGTTGCGCCGTTTATTATGCAGTCGACGGAAAGTTTGTTGGTGCTGTGCTTTAATTCCTCCCTGCTGAAATACGGCGGCGATCTGGCGGTCGGCGCGATGACGATCCTGTCCAGCGTCATGCAGTTCTCGATGCTGCCGCTGCAGGGCTTAACCCAGGGCGCGCAGCCGATCATCAGCTTCAATTACGGCGCGGGGAATATCGACCGCGTGAAGAAAGCGTTCCATCTGTTATTGGCGAGCTGCCTTGTTTACGCGACGACGATGTGGGCGCTGTGCATGTTGTTCCCGCAGATGTTCGCGGCGATCTTCACCAGCGATCCGGCTCTGACGCAGATTACGGTCTGGGCGCTGCGGATTTATATCGCGGCGGTGTTCTTAATGGGCGCGCAGCTGGCTTGCCAACAGACGTTCATCGCGCTGGGCAATGCCAAAATTTCAACCTTCCTAGCGTTATTGCGGAAGATTATCCTGTTGATTCCGCTGATTTATATTCTGCCGAATTTCATTGAGAATAAGGTGTTTGCGGTCTTCGTGGCGGAACCGATTGCCGATACGATCTCGGTGCTGGTCACGATCACGCTGTTCTTCCGCTTCTTCCGGGCGGTCGAGCATGAACAGGTTCACGCTTGATTCTCGGTTCCATTCATCAGATAAAATAAAAAACAACGTGCTGCGGGCGGTCAGGGATTTCCCTGAAGGCGAGAAGCTGGATACTGATATCCAGTTTTCCGGCCTGCCCGGCACGTTTTTTTTGGAAAAACTGCAATAGGGAAGGTCAATAAGAAAGCAATTTGCTTGTTTAAATTGCCGCGCAGAAAATCAAATTGAGTTCATTCCCGGCCAGTGCCTTCGGGAATAGAATGAAAAAGGACGCTTAAATCAACGTCCCTGCCGAGATTATAGCGCGCTTGCTTTTATCCGTATGCTTGCTTATTTACTTATGAACCGCGGTTATCAGCTGACGCTGAATTTCTTTGCGCAGCGTGTTCCTATTTAGCGGCTTGGCCAGATGCCCGTTCATGCCGGCGTCCCGGGCCAACTGGATATCTTCGGCAAACGCATCGGCAGTCAGCGCTAAAATCGGGATCTGCCGGGCGTCGTCCCGCGGCAGTTCGCGGATCCGGCGAGCTGCATCATATCCATTCATGATAGGCATTTGAATGTCCATTAAGATTAAATCATACCAGCGGTCGGCGGCATGTTTCATTTTCCATATGCCTTCCATGCCATTTTCAGCAATCTCTACTTCCGCTCCGTCCTGTTCCAGCAGTTCTACCGCAATTTCACGATTCAGGGCGTTATCCTCGACTAAAAGAAACCGCCGTCCGGCAAAAATTCGGTTTGGTTGTTCATCGTTAAGTTTGTTTGGGGTATCCTTCAGAACATAGATTTGCAGCGCACGGCAAAGCGTTGAAGCGAAGAGCGGTTTGGAAATAAAACCATCGATTCCCGCCTGCGTCGCTTCTTCCTCTATATCGCTCCAATCGTAAGCGGAAACGATCAAGATCGGAGTGGTGCCGGAGATTTTCCTGCGCAGCCGACGAGCGGTTTCCGGGCCATCCATCCCCGGCATTTTCCAATCCAGAAAGACGGCGTCGAATTGGACTCCCTGAGATTTTGCTTGATCCGCCAGCGTCAGCGCTTCCAGACCCCCTGTGGCCAACGTCACACGCACGCCCAACTGCATTAGGGAGGCAGTCATCGTTTCACCCATAATTGTATCGTCGTCGACGACCAGTACGCGCAGATCTGGAAAATGCACCGGCGTTTTATCAGCTTCGATCTGAATCTGCAGCGGCAGTGTGACGGTAAAGGTCGTACCTTGTCCGATCTGACTTTCCACCGCAATCGTCCCGTTCATCAAATCGACAAGCCGGCGTGTGATTGCCATACCCAGTCCGCTGCCTTCCGTTTTATCGACGCGGCTGTCTGCTTGGCGCGAAAACGGCTCGAACAGTTTAGACAGAAACTCCGGGCGGATGCCGATGCCGGTATCCTGAAATGTAAAACGGTAATCAGCATAATCAGGACCCGATTCTGGAAGTTCTTCGATGACAAAGGTAATTTCCCCAGCTTCCGGCGTAAATTTGGAAGCGTTGGATAAGATATTGATGAAGATCTGACGCAGCCGCAGCGGATCCGACCACAGCCGTTCATGCCGCACATGGCGCAGATGGATCGCAAACTTCTGACGTTTGGCCTTGAGCATCGGCTGCATGATCGCCACAATGTTCTCCAATGTTTCCGGCAGCGTGACGGGTTCAACGGTCAGCGTCATTTTTCCGCTTTCGATCCGGCTCATGTCCAGGACGTCGTTAATTAACCCCAGCAGATGTTCGCTGGACAACGCGATTTTACGCAGGCAGTCGCGCAGCTTACCTTCGTCGTGAAGATGCCGGACCGCCAGATCGGTCATCCCCATGATCGCGTTCATCGGCGTGCGGATATCGTGCGACATGCTCGAAAGAAAATCGGATTTTGCGCGGCTGGCCTGACGGGCCGTTTCCAGCGCCGCTTTCAGCTCGGCGGCCTGCTGCTCAAGACGGGTCTGCATCTGCCGCAGCTCGGTTTCGTCGGTCACATCCAGATAAATGACGAGATAGACCGGCTCCCCGTCTTTGATGCCGATCTGTTCAGCATTGATCTGCAGCCATGCGTCATTTCCATACTGATCGCTCATCTGGGCGGTAAAGTGAACCGGCAATCCGCTAAGCAGCCGTTCACGGTTGGACTCCAGCTGCTCACTGTTGCGTTCAACGTTGCGGGCAAAAACGATGTATTCTTCATTTTTCCAGCTGTCGTCGCCGAAAAATTCCAGGAATTTGCGGTTGGCGTCCAGAAGCTTCAGCTGCAGCTGAGGACCGACCTGATATTTAGCGACAAATCCGGGCAGATTATCGTAGGTTACGCTCTGTTCCGCCCGCATCTGCATGACCTCGTCAATGTTGTTCATGACCGTATAGGCAACCTGAACACCGTCGATTCGTTCCTCAACGAACGTTGCGGCCAGCTGGACCCAGACGTATTCCCCACTCTTGCGGCGCATCCGCGTGACAGTCGTATAACCGGGCTTGCCGGCGGTGATCGCGTCGACAACCACGCGCTGAATGGCTTGCCAGTCCGTGAGATTCTCGGCATAGTATAAATCCGGACGGTTGTGATAAAGCGCTTCATACTCTGTCTGAGAATAACCGATCAAATCATAATAGAAATCGTTGGCCCAGATTAAAGTAAAATGTTCGTCAAGCAGATGCTTGCTGACGCTGACGTGAAGCATGTTCATCAGTAATGTATAATCCTGGTTCTGACGCTGGACGGCTTGCGCGCTGATCGTATTCATAAGGTTTCCTCACTGAAATTGAAAGCTGATCACGGCAGGAGAAGACCTGTCGTTTTGATAGAGAAGAAGATCGGAAGATAATATCTTTATCTATTTAGCTATCAGATGGATCAGCTTCATTGTAGCTCAAGCGAAGCCTCTTGGCAAGCGTCGTTTCCTTTCAAATCGGTGCATGCTATAATATTAAAAACGAAGTGTAACAAGTAAGGAATATGATTTGTTATGCGGAAGGAGGCGTACGTGCTGAAGGAAGTTTCTCTTTACGACTATCTCTATCAGTCGGTTCTGACGCAGCTTGCCTGCGGCGCGCTGCGCCAGGGGGACCGGCTGCCGTCGCAGACCGAACTGTGCCGGCAATACAACGTTGGAATCACAACGGTGAGGCGAGTGTACCGAATGCTTCAGGCAGAGGGGGTGATCGATTGCGAGGCTCGGACGAAAGCCGTAATCCGCTGTGATCTGACCAACGCGGAGATCACTCGCATGATCCAGAATCGGAAGCTGCATATTTTGGATATGTACCGCAGTCTGGCGCCGCTTTATCCTTTTCTGCAGGCTCAGGGGGCGTTCCGTATCAAGGAGCTTGAGCCGCTGCGCAATCTTTTGCGTCAATCGGCGCAGGCCGAGGAACAGCGCGGCAGGCTGCATTGTTATTCTCAGCTGCTGGAAACGTTATTCTCGCCCTTTAATAATCAGCTTTTAAAGGACTGGCATCAGGAGGTCAGTCATGTGACCTATGTTCCGCTGTACGCGACGCTGTAGCTGGATCCGCGGGTTGCACTGCCGCTTGAAGAATTCCAACAGTTGTTCAATGAGCTGTTGGAAGCGATGGCGAATTCGGAGATTTCCGCCTGTGAAGCCCGGCTGCGGCAGATTTATGACAAGGGCTGGATGCGTGCGGAGAAAATTCTGGACGCGCTGGCTCCTGAATCAGAAGGCCAACGAAAAGTACCGGCTTATTCCTGGGCTGCCCTTGCCAGCCGGACGCCTAAATATACCGCAATCGCATGCTCCTTACTGGAGCGGATCCGGGCTGGAGAATTTGACGATCAGCGCTATATCCCGTCGATTCCCCAGCTGATGCAGGAATATTCGGCGTCGTTGGCGACGATCCGAAGCGCGGTGGCCGTGCTGAACGATATTGGCGTGATCCGTACGGCCGCCAAAAAAGGTTCAGTCATCGTCAGTCCTTCTGATTTTTCGCTCGCCCCAATGAAGCTGGATAAAGCGATCGTGGAAGAAAATATTGTGACTTTTCTAGATGCGCTGCAGCTGCTGACACTCTGTTGGACGCCATTAGTCCGCGTGCTTTTTCCAAAATGGACAAGCGCATTCCGTCAGGCGTTGGCGGAGCGTTTGGAAGCACTGCCTTCATCCGCCGGAATTCTGGCAGGAGAACTGCTGCGGCAGCTGCGCGAGGGTGCGTTATATGCAGGTCAGCGCCAATTTCTCACTCAGCTGGAAGACCTGTTGCTATGGGGGCATTATCTCAAGCGCCTGCCCAATCTGAAACTGCCGGACGCCTTGCTGCCGGAAAGGCTGTGTGATGACCAGCGGCGAATCGTTCAGGCGCTCAAAGAATCAGAAGAAGCTATTTTTATCACGCTGACGCAGCGATTGTTTGATGAAGCCTATGCAATAGCCAGAGATCTGGCACGCCAGACCGAAGCTGAAATTTCTCGATTCCCTGCCGCGCTGAAAAAAGCCTGAGCTAGAGAAGACAGCATTCCTTGGCTTACCTTAAATAATGATCTCTTAAATTTCAGAATTCATGTAAACTTGTTAAAATCGGGAAAGTGCGGCGATGCGGCTGCTTTCCAGAAATTTCCCAGCATCACCAAACGATCAATTTGTCGGATTTTGGTAAAAAATATGATATGCTTATTATAAAGAAAATCTGGAATCAGGGAATCCGGACAGAAAGGAAATAAAATGAAAAAGAAGTTGTTTTTGAGCTTTGCGCTCCTTGCGAGTCTTCTGCTTGGCGGCTGCGGAAAAACGGAAACCGCAGCGGAGATCATGTCCAAGGTTCAGGCTAACCAGTAAAAAAACGAGGCGGTCCAGACCTATAAAATGGATGGAAAAATTAAAATGGCTGCTGAGGGTATGACGCTGGATTTTCCCATCATCATGACCATTCAGAGTCAGCCGGCCGACAAACAGGGAGAACCCGTTCTTTATTTTGATCTGTCGCTGTCGTTTATGGGGCAGTCGATGAACATGAAGTCCTGTGTTCAGGATCAGATGCTTTATACGGAAAGCGACGGCGAGCGCAACCGCGAACCGATCGATTACAATCCGGAGTCTGTCGCCGAGCTGCAGCAGGAAATGGATCTGAAGAAATTATATTCCGTGTTTACCGTTAAGAAAACCGACAACGGATATGATTTAAATTTTGAAGCGAAAGACTATGGCGAACTGGCGGAGTTGATCAGTCTGCTGGGAAATGCGGAGACCGACGTCGAAGCTCTGGAACAGATGAAGGAACAGTTTCAGACGCTCGAGGAGACGACGACCTTAGAACAATGCAAGGTAAATTTCCAGATTTCAAAAAACTATCAGATGACTGGCGGCGTGATTTTGATCGAAACGTCCGCTGTCGAAGAGGGCATGACCATGAACCTCAGCTTTGAGCTGAATCTGACCGTCAGCACTGACTTACCGATGACGGAGATGGATTTATCGAACTGGGTTATTTGAACGAATTCGGAAACGACAAGGAATTCCGGATTAAGAAAAGGTCGGTAGGTATATGCGGTGGAAAAAATTAGAGATCACGTTGATCGCGCTGATGATCCTGTCAGGCGCAGGCTTCTGGACGTTTAAAACGCTGCGTCACCAGCCGTATTCGCTGACGCCGGTGACGATGACGCGCGAACAGCTGAGCAAACAAGTGGATCTCGATATCACTTTGATCAACGAGTTGTTCCGCGATGAACTCAACCGTGAAATCGCCCCGGCTGTCGCGGAGGTGGATTTCCGGGGCGAGTGCTTTACGATCGGCTACGCTGCCCATTTTACCGGGACGCCCCAACCAATCGGTCTTCTGTATGAAGGCAAAGGGAATAGTCCGCTTGGCCGCGGGATCTCATTGGAGCTTTACGTCAGCGACCGTGATTTGAGTTCGGTGATGCCCCTGTCAAAAATGATCACCTGGCTGGGCCCTGAACGACAACTGGGCATGCTCGGCTCAACGGCGGCGATCCTGGAATATCATCAGAAAGGAAAAAACGTCTGCGGTCAGTTCCATGTCAAACACGGCGATCTCTTTTATCTGGGGGAGCTGAAATATTACGATTCCGCCATGACCGGGGAATGGGAACACGATCAAAAGATCTGGGAAGCCGCGCTGGACCAGCTGCTTCCGTTTCTTGCCGAATAAACAAAAAGGATTGCTTTATGGCGATGATCTCATCTCCAAACGCAATCCTTTCTTATTGTTCAATTTTGACGATCGTCGGCTTTTCTCTACAAGCCGCATTTCAGCTGCGCGTTGCAGTTGGTGCAGGTATTGCAGCCGCCGATTTCCTCGACGATGCCTTCCAGACAGATCGGGCAGATGTCGCCGACTTCCACGCCGATGTTGCGGTCCTGCCGGTCTGCGCGCAGATCGGTTTTCTTTTCCGCTTCCTGCGTCTTTTTGACCGGAACGCCGAAGTCGCGTTCGATATCCATCTGATCCCAGCTGTTTTCTTCTTCGTTGCTTAACGTCAGCACCTGGGAATCACGCGAACCGTCGACATACACGGTGCCGCCTTTCGCGCCGCCCGCATACAGCCGTTCATAGATGTGCTGAACCTGGCGGACGGAGAAGCCGCGCGGGGCGTTGACGGTTTTGGAAATGGAGGAATCGATCCAGCGCTGGATCGCGCATTGGGTATCCGCATGTTCTTCCGGCGTCAGTTCCATCGCGCTGACGAAGAACTCCGGCAGCGTGTCGCGGGTGTAGCCCGGGTTGAGCGCCAGCCACTGATCGACGATCGCGGCGTTGACCTCAATGAATTTGCCCAGCCGGCCGGAACGGAAATAGGAGAAGCTGAAGTACGGTTCCAGACCCGTGGATACGCCGACCATGGTGCCGGTGGATCCGGTCGGAGCGATCGTTAACAGATGAGAATTCCGGATGCCGTATTTCAGGACGTCCCGGCGGATATCCTCATCCATCTGCTTCATGTAGCCGGTGTTGATAAACGCTTCGCCGCTGGTGAAGAATGGGAAGCTGCCTTTTTCCTTTGCCAGCTCGACGGAGGTCTGATAGGCCGCACGGGCGATGCAGTGGAACACCTGATCGATGGTTTCCAACGCTTCCGGCGATCCGTAGCGCTTGCGGTTCCAGATTAACATATCATGCAGGCCCATAACACCCAGGCCGACGCGTCGTTCGCCCAGGGCCTGATCTTCGTTGGCCTTGAGGAAATACGGCGTACTGTTGATGACGTTGTCCTGCATCCGGACAGTCAGCGCGACGGTTTCCGCCAATTCGTCAAAGAGAATCCGGCCGTCTTTCTTGTCGACAAAGTTAGCGAGGTTGACGGCGGCGAGATTGCAGACGGAATACGGCGCGAGCGGCTGTTCCCCGCACGGATTGGTCGCGACGACTTTCTGACCGTAGGCTTTGGCGTTGGTCATCTTATTCGCGTTGTCAATGAAGAAGATCCCCGGTTCCGCGGAATAGGTCGCGCAGAAGCAGATCAGATCCCACAGGTCGCGGGCGCGGATCGTGCGGTAGGTCTTGATCGGATACCCCAGGGCTTCCCATTCGCGGACGTCGCCGATCTTATGCCAGTGGGTATCGTAGGCTTCTTTCTGCTGCGGAGTATAATTGGCGATGTCCGGGAAGCGCAGATCAAAGGTGCCGTCCCGTTCGACCGCCTCCATGAATTCGTCGGTCAGCGTCACGGAAATGTTGGCGCCGCTTAAAAATTCCGGATTGACGACCTCCAGCCGGCCGCCTTCCAGCAGTGTCTGCTGAGCATAGTCCAGCACATCTGCCGGCGTGTTCTTATTTTCGATCAGAGTTTCCAGCATCTGCCGTTCCAGCCGCGAAAGCGGGATGAATTTCAACTTGCGCTGGGCCAGCTCGCGGACCTGTTCGTCCTTATTGTTTTCACTCAGCCATTTCAGGACCCGCGGATTCTGCATTTTAGAAATGATAAATTCAATAATATCCGGATGCCAGTCCGCTAACATGATCATCTGCGCGCCGCGCCGCGAGCCGCCCTGTTCGACCAGGTTGGTCAGGTTGGCGATGTCGTTCAGCCAGCTGACAGCGCCGCTGCTGCGTCCGCCGACGCCTTTGGCCGGGGCATGCTTAGGCCGCAGCGTCGATCCATTGGTGCCGACGCCGCCTCCGCGCGACATGATTTCCATGACTTCCTTGCGATGTTCCGCAATGCCGCCGCGGGAATCCTCGACAAACGGCATAACGAAGCAGTTGAAGTAAGTGACCTGCGTGCCGCTGCCCGCGCCGAACAAAACCCGTCCGGCCGGAATAACGTTGAGCTTCTTTAACTGCTCGGTAAATAAGCCGGCGTATTTTTCCCGCTGAGCCACATCGGTCTCCGGCTCGGCCAGCGCGGTGCCGACACGGCGGGCGATCTGTTCATAGTAGATTTCCATCGGCTTGTCGATCTCCGCAAACGGCCGGCGGATTATCCCGGTGATCGATTCCTGTTCGTCTTCCAGTGTGCCGCGGAATTCTTCTTCAATTTCGATCGTTACGCACTCTTTTTCCCAGTCGATCGCTTTGACGACGCCGACGCCCCGGGCCGGATATTTCGGATCCTCTTTAATGACGGTCAATACGATGTCGCCGACGCCCAGCGTTCTGAGCTCCCGATCCTTCTGAGCGTAGCGGTCAAGCATGACCAGCCGTGAAACACCGGCGTGAATCGTATGATCCTCCGGTTGGATTTCAGTTAAATACGGAAAAAATTCCCGGATGTCCTGATTGAGTTTAACGATTGTTTCCTTGCGATATCCCATAATCTAAATGCTTCCTCCTATATTTAAATTTCCGAACCTGCCGCACTCTGAATCTGCAGCGCATAAAAATAATCGCTGATCCGGTTCAGATAGACGCCCAGGGACGGATCGGTCTTTCGAGTTTCCTGCAGCTTCCACCAATGCTGCTCAACCCGCCGGCTGATTGCCCGCAGGCGGTTAAGCGCCGCGCTTTCGGGATTGTCGAATGGATAATGAAATCTGAATTCGCCGGCCGCTTTGACTTTGGATTCAATTTCAATTTCCAGCATCCGGATAAAACTTTCCAGATCGGCTTCGCCATAACCGCTCAGCATCGCGCTGGCGGCGCTGAGCTGGGTTACGATCTGCTTCATTGATTTCCGGTATCCGGAAAATCCGCTGGCTAGCACCAGACATTCGGCGCTCAGCTCGTCCAGATCGCCCAGGACTTCAATTAACGGATCCGCTTTAGAAATCCGTCCCCCCTGAATTTCAGTTGTTCCCTGATCCCCGGTTTTCGTGGTAACGATCATGTTTTCACCTCGCTTCGCCTCTGCCGTTTACGGGCCATTGCTTCCATTATAAAATGTTTTTGTCCAGAAGTCATAAAGAAATCGCGATTGGAACGATTTTCATGATTTCTTCGAAAAAAAGTGAGGTAAGCTTACCGGGTTTCATTTCATTTTCATAGTTTTTGGGTCCTTCGGCAGGCGGGACGGCAAAAGATCCGGGCATAAGTTTCCCTCTTGGCGGATAAACTGAAATGAAGCATGTTGAAGACGCCAGGAGGAAATCCTAAAAATTGGAACAGACAGCCGCGGTGTAGTGATCTTGACCCGGGGCAATACTATCACTGAACTTGAACTGGGAAGTTCAACGGTTTGGAAGGAGGAATCGCGAGGATGAAAACCAATTTTGATCCTCAGGCTCAGAAGGCGATCCAGTCCGCCCGCACAGTGGCGCGGCAGATGAAAAACACCTTCATCGGAACGGAGCATTTATTGATCGGCATTCTGCAGACAGATCATTCCGCATTGCAGAAACTGCTGAGCGAACGCGGGATTACCGCCGAACAGCTGAAAGAGGATATTCAGGTGCTGTTCGGTTTTAACGAGGAAGAAGCACGGCAGACCGAGTACACGCAGACCGTCCAGGAAATTCTGGAGAAATGTCTGGTTGAAGCGGCTCGTTCCACACCGCCGGTCATCACGCTGAAAATGCTGACGCGGACGCTGCTGGAAACACCCAATAACGTCGCCTCGGAGCTGTTAAGGCGGTATGATGTGGATATCACCGGATTGATCGCGGAGCTGAACCGGCAGGATATCGAAAGTCTGAATTCGATCCGGGAGCTGCGCAACCTGAACCAGTGGATGGCCAACCGGCCTTCCAATATCGTTGAACGGCAGGCGCAGATGAATTCGATCATCCGGATTCTGTGCCGGAAAGAAAAGGCCAATCCGCTGCTTTTGGGTGATCCGGGCGTGGGGAAGACGGCGCTGGTGGAACAGCTGGCCAAAAGTATTGATGAGGGAGAGGTTCCCGACTGCCTGCGCGGCAGCGTCATCTTTGAACTCAGCGTCAACGGTCTGGTGGCGGGGACCAAGTACCGCGGCGAGTTTGAGGAAAAGATTCAGAAAATTCTGGATGCCCTGCGGCAGTTCCCCCAGGTCATTCTTTTTATTGATGAAATCCATCAGATCATCGGCGCGGGTAAAGCGGAAGGTTCAATCGACGTGGCCGGCGTGCTGAAACCGGTCTTGGCCCGCGGGGAAATCCGCTGCATCGGCGCGACGACGTATGATGAATATCTCAAATTTATTGAAAAGGACCGGGCTTTGCAGCGGCGCTTCCAGCCGGTCATGATCGAGGAGCCGGATCTGGATTCCGCCCGGCGGATGATCGAGGCGAAGATTCCGGAATATGAGCAGCATCATCAGATTCAGTTTCCCAAGGAGCTGGTCGGCCCGCTGATGGAAAGCACGCAGTATTTCATGCCTTCGCGCAAGCTGCCGGACAAGGCGCTGGACGTCATTGATCTGGCCTGTGCCAGCGCGCGGATGGATCATCGCGACACAGTCGCGCAGCGGGATGTCGATCAGATTCTGGAGCAACTGACCGACGTGCCGCTGCAGGACCGTTGCCGAAAGGATCGTGTGATGCAGCGGCTGCGCAGGGAACTGATCGGTCAGGAAGGGATTCTGACGCAGATCGATCAACAGCTGCAGTGGATGGAGCTGGGGGTTGTGCAGGATCGGCCTTTGGGGGTGTGGCTGCTTTGCGGCAAACAGGTTTCTTTGAAGCAGCGGCTGGCAAAGGTGCTGGCGCAGCTGTACTTCGGGCAGAACGACCGGCGGATTGAAGTGGATATGATGGATTATCAAGACAGTCAGGCGGGTTATCGATTCGTGCATGGTCCGGATCAACAGTATTCGTTGTGGCTGGAAAAACTGCGGCGTTCTCCCTACTCGCTGTTGTTTATCCGCAATCTGGACGCTGCCCGGCCCGAATGCGCGGCTATTTTACGCAAGGGCGTCGAGCAGGGACTGATCGAGGAAGAAGCGGGACGGAAGGTGGATTTGCGGCATTGTCTGATCCTGCTGGACACGGAACAAAGCCGGACGGTATCCGGTCTTGGATTCCAGGCCGTTTCTGTGAAAACGGAGAATGAGGGTTGGGATGAAACCGCCGATGCGATTCTGGATTTCCGGACGCTGGACAGTGCGGAAATGGAAACGCTGGCGCGCCGGCGGCTTCAGGAAATCACCCGCCAAATGCCGCAGCTGGCCTTTGAGCTGGGCGAGGACACGCCGTTCGATATCGAAGGGGAAGATCCGGAAAAGATCGATCGTCAAATCCGCTCTTATCTGACGAAGCGTTTTAAGAAATCCGCCGGCTGAATTGCGTAAAAATGCGTCAGGAATTGTGAAAAACCGTGCTGTCCATTGCCGGACTGAACGGGGTGTGATAAAATAAGCACTACCAAAAGGACGAAAAAGAGGGAAAAGGATGGAATATTCAGCGTTAATCGTGGCCGCCGGACAGGGGCGCCGGATGAATCTTGGCTACAACAAGGTGTTCTACACCTTTGCGGACGGAAAGAACGTATTGGAAAAGACGATGAGCATTTTCGAAGCCGATCCGCGGTGCAGGCAGATCGTCATCGTAACGCAGCGTGAGGACTACGTGCGCTGTATGCGCAATCGGACACAACGGGGGAACGTCGTGTTTGTCGAAGGCGGAGCAACCCGTCAGGAGAGTGTGTTTAACGGATTAATGGCGGTCAGCGAGGACTATGTGCTGATCCACGACGGCGCGCGGCCGTTTCTGGAACAGGAATGTCTGGACCGGATCTGCCAGTGCTTAAGCGAGCATGACGCATGCTTGTTAACGGTGCCGTGCAAGGATACGATCAAGGTCATTGAAGATGGAAAGATCAAGGAAACACCGAACCGCAGCCAGCTGGTGCAGGCGCAGACGCCGCAGGCCTTTAAGACGTCGCTGATTCTGCGGGCGTACCGCAAGGCGCGTCAGGAAAAGGTGCAGGCGACCGACGACGCGCAGGTCGTAGAACTGTTGACCGGCGAAGCGGTGTACGCGGTGCTGGGATCGTATAAAAATATCAAGATTACGACGCAGGAAGATCTGCGTTAAGTAGGAATTATCCCGGTCAGTGACATTGACCGGTTTTTTTGAGTGAAGTGTCTGAAAATGAAAATTATGAAAATGACCGCACGCCCTTGAAATAACTCAGGAACGGAATATACTAAGGGTGTAGGGATGCTTGAAAAAGCGGCACCCGTCGTAAGCTATCTCTTCATCGAAGAGAAGCTGTGGACAGATAAACGCCGGCGATCTTTGTGAGGGATGACGGCGTTTTTTCTTTTGAATTCTATAATTCTGATTCTGCATTCAATGATCATGATCGTTGTTTGAATCATCAACATCCATTCAGAAAAAGAGAGAGAAAACAAAAGTTCCATGAAAAATTTCATAGAAAGCCCCTCCTTTCCAGAGCTGAACGATCCAGCTCGAAAAACAAATGAATCCAAAGAAAGATCCATCCCGGACGGGCAGCCGCTTCATCAAAGCCCCTACACTATTAATATTGCGCAAAATTAGAAATAGCCTTGCTGGAAACAGAAGAAAGTTAAGATTACCTGCGATCTTTTATGAAAACGAATGAAACTAAGCAAAAAACGAGCGGATATGCGTAATTACATAAACATGGCACGTTTTTGTTGATTGAACCTGAACAGGTTGCTTTCAGAACTTTGTGATGATTGCGGCACTTCTTTTGAACAATTCAATCAAGAAAAAAAGCTGAAAATAGAAAACGAACGTTGAGTTTCTCAGCGTTCGTTGCGGTAAGTGAATAAATGATTTATGAAATCCTGTCCTGTTATTTTAATATTCTTTTCAGCATCTCAGGGTTAAGCAAATTCACCGTTTCAAATTTACCCTTGTAGAAACAGGCCCAGTTGTTGAAAACACAGGGCAGCGCTTTGGCTTTTTCCAATGAATCAACATGCCTGAGCGTCAACGGAATGGCCTGAATTTCACACTCTTTCTTAACTCTTTCAATATATTGCGCGATAAACGGACACTGATCGTCATAAAAGATTGTTAATTCCTGATTCTCAATTCGCATTTGTTTTGCGCTTTCCGTAAATTGCGGTTTTGTGCCGTCCCACGATAAAGCCAGAAGCTCATAGCCGTTTTCGGTTTGGTCGACGACTTCAAAGCCCTGTTTCTTAGCGAACGCCTGGTCGGACAGCCAGAATTTTTGTTTGTGCGAACCCAGCATGCAGACACCGGATTTCCCCTGACGTTTAGCGTCGGCCAGACAGGAATCCATCAAAGCCTGGCCAATCCCTTTTCCCTTGAAGCTGCCGGTAACCCAGAGGCAGTAAAGATAGAGATAATTGTCACCGGTGATCGGAACCCAGGCAGTTTCTAACGGTGCGTATTCAATGAAGGCTGTTTCTTTTTCTTTCGCGTCCAGTTTGCGGAAAATATGGCCCTCCGGAAGCCGCTCAGCCAGCCACCGGCGTTTGGCTTCCACTCCCGGATGTGCTTTTTTCGTGCGGATAATGCAGCTGAGATGCTCGGAGGCAAGATTATCGGGTGTTAAGGTTACAAATTTGAATTCCATTACGGATCCTCATTTCTTTTAAGAGAATTATATAAGATTTTATGACAGAAACATAGAGCGCCGCGGATTTTGTAAGAAAGTGATGCAATAATGATGGACGCATGAAATCAAAGAACATTGAAAAAAATACAATAGAGTCAAATTGATAAGACCGGACACTCGATTTCGGCTTATAATGAAAACAAAGGAGGTTCGTTTATGCAAATACAAACAATAATTGATCATATTCAAAGTCATACGCCCTGGGTGGATTACCGCAAAACCCGGGATTTTATCCTGATTGACGGAGGGGGTTCCGAGGTCAGTCAAGTGGCTGTCTGCTGGGTCGCAACGATGAAAGTGATCGAGGAATGCATCCGGCAGGATATTCATTTTATCATTTCGCATGAAAATTGTCTCTATGTGGAAACAACCGCGCCGTATAAGACGATGAAAGACCTGCGCGATCAAAAGATCAAGCTCTGCCAAAAACATCAGATTACGATATACCGCTGTCATGACGGCTGGGATCAGTTCCCTGTCTACGGCGTGGCGGATTCGCTGGCGCGCAGCACCGGAATCCCGTTTGACGAGCGTCCGGTTTCCTCTTTTTATCATTACGCCACGATTGAAAAGGAAACCGTTTCCGAACTGGCGGAAAAACTGGCGAAAGCCTTGAAGCCGCATGGCTGCGGTTATGTCGAGATCCTGGGGAATCCGGATCAGCGGGTAACGAAATTAGGCATGGGCGTCGGCGCGGCGATGAATTCCCAAATCATGATGCTGGAAAATGTGGATTGCATGATCCTGGCTGACGATGGCTTCACCAACTGGATCGATCTGCAATGGTGTCTGGATGCGAAGGTGCCGTGCATTCTCTGCCATCATTCCACCAATGAGATGGAGGGGATGGCCGGCATGGTTCACTATTTAAGCAAAGTATTTCCTGATTGCCGGTTCGTTAAACTGGACGAGGGATTCCAGTTCACGCTGGTGGAGGCTCCGGCAGAAGACTGAGCAAAAAGACAGCTTGGTATTGAAGTTGTTTTTGACTGCTGAAGCTCTGAAACAAACAAAGACTGTAAAGCCGATAAGAAAAGCCGGGATCAACAAGGATCTTCGGCTTTTTTGAAAGTTCAAGGAGGCCGGACTTCAGCGCTGCGGCATCGTGAAGGAAGCCAGCGCGCGGTTCAGGAATTCGTTGAACGGCCGCATACTTTCAGCCAGTCCTGTGATTTGATCGACCAGCTCCGACGGGGTCAGATTGCCCCGGCCGAAGCATTCCAGATACCATGACTTCATCTTCAAATAATCCGCCAGCGGATGATCGGCAGGAAACGGCTTAGGCACCCGTTTCAGACTTTCTCCCTTGATCGGCAGACAGACGGCGAATTCCGGGGCCTGGATCAGCGCGCTGAAAGCGTCAGCGTGATCTACAATCGCCTGGCGGACCAGTGCGGTCGCTTCCGCAAACTGGGAAGCAAACAAACCGCCCCCCACGATCAGGGTATCCGGCGTCAGCGCAAGGAACAAATCGCACGGAACCGGCTGAGGTCCCCAAGGGGAGAGATGAATCCGGAAGACTGGATTGTAGGGCGACTTATCATTGGAAAACCGGGTGTCCCGGTTCAGGCGGCTGATCCGGCGGGCAATGTCGATATCCAGCCGCCGCGGGTTGTTCATCGCCAGCTGTTCGTTGACCGCGCGGGCCAGA
>PVML01005194.1_pt1 | contig 26037 bp, 16 predicted proteins | sample 1853371 | NCBI WGS metagenome assembly PVML01 (sample SAMN08533508, study PRJNA380276) | Human gut metagenome, whole genome shotgun sequencing project. | isolation source: participant 1, chromium library | host: Homo sapiens | collected 2017 | reverse complement strand
TTCCATCTTCCCGCTTCTTTGCATCAATTGCAACAACTACACACTGGCTGCCGAACTTTTCTGCTGCTTCTGATATCAGATTCGGTGTATTAATTGCAGATGAATTAATTGAAATCTTATCCGCACCTTCTCTTAAGAGTGCCTTAAAATCATCTACTGTACGGATTCCTCCGCCAACTGTAAATGGGATGAATACGTTTTCTGCCACCTTGCGTACCATATCTACCACTGTACCTCTGGCATCCGATGATGCTGTAATATCAAGAAATACAAGCTCATCTGCACCTGCTTTATCATACGCTTTTGCAATCTCAACCGGATCTCCGGCATCTCTTAACGATACAAAATTTACTCCCTTTACAACTCTTCCGTTATTTACATCCAGACATGGAATGATTCTTTTTGTATGCATAATGATGTCCTCCCTATAATTCCACAAAGTTCTTTAATATCTGAATTCCGATATCACTGCTTTTTTCCGGATGGAACTGGCATGCGAATACATTCCCCTGTTCTACCGAAGCATGGATATGTGTACTGTATTCTGTCGTAGCAGTTACAATTCCCTCATCTGCTGCTTTCAAATAATAAGAATGAACAAAATATACATAGGAATCTTCCGGAATCCCTTTGAATAATCTTCCGTTATTCTGGAACTTCAAAGAGTTCCATCCCATATGTGGAATCTTAAGGCCCTCCTTATCCGGGATTCTTAGTATCTCACCTTTCAGAATTCTAAGTCCTTCCACGCCCGGCGTCTCATCACTTCGTTCAAATAATAACTGTAAACCAAGACAGATTCCCAGGAAAGGAGTTCCCTTTGCCGTCACATCCCTGATCACCTCATCAAGCCCATACTGTCTGAGTTTACTCATCGCATCTCCAAATGCTCCGACTCCCGGAAGGATCACTTTATCTGCATTCATGATCGTCTCTCTGTCTCTTGTGATTATTACTTCCTGTCCCAGAAGCTGCATGGCTTTCTCCACACTCTTTATATTTCCTGCATCGTAATCAATAATTGCAATCATCTTGTTGTCCTGCCTTTCACATGTGGTATATCAGGGATATTGTCCCGGACATTCACTTTATATTATTTGTCAAGTGAACTGTTATGGTTTATTGTACATCAAGTTCAAACCAGAATTCAACTCCATTGTCATAATTCTTTACACCATACTCCTGGTTGAATGATTTCATAATTGCTTTTACGATTGAAAGGCCGATTCCGTTGCCTCCATATTCTCTTGTATGAGCCTTATCTACTTTATAGAATTTATCCCAGATATGAGGTGCATCTGCTTCCGGGATCGGATTACCGGTATTAAATACCGATACTCTGACTTTGCCGTCTTTTTGCACCATCTTCACTTCGATCACCATATCGCCGCTGACATGATGGCATGCATTACTTACATAATTTCTTACAACCTGCTCTACTTTAAACTCATCTGCCCACGCATAGATGTCCTCTTCTGTGTGCAACATAATCTTGGCACCTGCCTGATCCGCCATGATCTCCATACTCTGCAGAACGCCTTTGACCAGTGCCGTCAGATTAAATCGTTCAAACACGATATCTTCATCACCGAATTCCAGCTGGTTCAATGTCAGCAGATTCTTGACCATCTGATTCATCTTGGACGCCTCATCCATAATAACATCACAGTAGAATTCCCGACTCTCCGCATCTTCATTGACTCCTTCTTTTAATCCTTCGGCATAGCCCTGGATCAGAGCGATCGGTGTCTTTAACTCATGAGATACGTTTCCTAGGAATTCGTTTCTCATCTTTTCCAGCTTGTCTTTCTGTTCGATGTCTTTCTGCAGACTGTTGTTAGCTTTCTTAAGTTCAGAGATTGTGCTCTCCAATTTCTCTGACATCCGGTTAAAGTTCTCTCCCAGTTCTCCGATCTCATTGCTTCCGCCGCTGGTGTATTTCGCATCAAAATCAAGATCTGCCATCCGGTCGGATAATCTCGCAAGCTCCCGGATCGGATCTGTGATTCTTTTTGAGAAATACCAGATCAGAAGAATGGATACAACGATCAGAACACTTCCTATATATAATAAGAAACGATTGGATATCGACGCACTTTCACGCATACTTTCTACCGGACTTCGAAGCAGGAACTGACTGCCGTCATCCAGACTTCCCCACATATCAACATAATAACTCTGATTCCACGGATCCCATGACTGGTTGATCTGATAGACATCCGTAGAATCCAGTGTCCGGCTTTCTTTTTGTGCCTGATTCAGAAAATATCCCATCATCTGATTCTTCAACATATTCTTGTCATGCACATTCGTATGCACATCATTATCCTTTTCAATTACCAGATAAGAAATATTATTCTTTTCAGCGAAATGAATGAGTGAATTATTCTTCTTTGTGCTGTCCCATTTATCTTCATTTGATACGTCATTTAATTTCTCATAAAGTTCTATGAAACGGGATTCCTTCTTACTTATATAATACGGCTCCAGAAATTTTCCGTTGATGAACATCAATGTCACGACCAGACAGATCAACAATCCTACAAAGGATGTGATCATCTGCGTCTTAATCGAATGATGTACACTTTTTATCTTCTGTTTCTTATCTTTACTTATGATCTTCATGCTTCATCAACCTCAAATTTATATCCCATGCCCCAGATTGTCTTAATGTAATTTCCCTTTTCTCCGAGTTTGCTTCTTAATTTCTTTACGTGTGTATCAATGGTTCTTGCATCTCCGAAATAATCATAATCCCATACATTATTCAAGATCTTCTCTCTCGATAATGCAATGCCCTGATTCTCTACAAAGTATGACAGCAGTTCGAATTCCTTGAAGCTTAATTCAATCTCTTTACCATCAATCTTCACCTGATGTGCGGCTTTATCGATTACAATTCCTCCTGCATCGATCTCGTCACCACCGCCTAATACATTGGCTCTTCTTAATATTGCATTGACTCTGGCTACCAGGATCTTCGGACTGAATGGCTTGGAAATATATTCGTCAACCCCCAGAGCAAATCCCTGTAATTCATCTCGTTCCTCTGACCTTGCAGTTAACATGATGATCGGCACTTTTGATGACTGGCGTACTTCACGGCATACCTGCCATCCATCCATTCTTGGCATCATCACATCCAGAATGATCAGTGCAATATCTTTTTCATCATAAAATACTTCCATTGCTTCCATCCCGTCGCCGGCTTCCAATACCTGATATCCTTCTCTTCCAAGGAAATCTTTCACCAGTTTTCTCATTCTGCTTTCATCATCTACTACTAATATTTTGATCTTATCCATAAGACCCGGCCCTCCTCTTAAATTTATATTTTCATGATATATTTTTCTTTGATCTTAATTATTATAGCAGAGAACTATGTAGCCTTTGTGAAGTTTCCGGTATATAGAATAAAAAAAGTACCCACAGTGTCATATTACTTATGTTACCATGGGTACTTTTTCTTAAGTTACTCTAATCTGTAATTTGTTGTTTTATACAACTCATACTATTCTTCATCTTCTCTTTTCTTTCTCTTAAGTGAGAATCCTCCGATTCCGGCTCCGAGAGATGTTACTGCAAGTCCTAACCACGCAAACATGCTTGATGGATCTCCGGTCTTCGCAGCTTTTCCACTCTTCGTATTCGATGTGGATCCTGTCTTACCGGATTTGCCTGATGTACCGGTTGTTCCATTTGTACCGTTAACTTTCTGTCCTGCATCCTTTTTCACAAGTGCACTGATTGCTTTATTCAGCTTCTCAGTTGCTTTATCAACTGTGTCCTGATCTTTCTTTTCTTTCAGTGCTGTGTCAGCCTCAGCCAGTGCTGACTGAAGTGCTTTCCAGCTGTCTGCTGTATAATCTGATTCTTTTAAAGCACCTGCTGCTTTAATTGCTTTTTCAAGTGCATCTGTTGATACTTCTTTCGTCGGCTCATCCGGTGTCGCTGCTTCCAGTGCGTCGATTGCTTTGTTCAGGCTATCTGCTGCTTTATCAACTGTATCCTGGCTCTCTTTTGCTTCCAGTGCAGATTTCGCTTTTGTCAGCTCTGACTGAAGTGCTTTCCAGCTGTCTTTTGTATAATCTGATTCGTTTAATCCTTCTGCCTTTTCAATTGCTGCTGCAAGTTTCGTTGTATCTACTTCAGATGGCGCCGGAGTTTCTCCCGGAACTTTGTATGTAAATGTAAGAGGTGTTGTATAACCAGTTGATGTAACCGTGATCTGGAATTCTGTTCCGACCGCCGCATCTTTAAATGGTGCTGCATCTGTCACCAGCGTTCCGTCTTTATCAATAATCTTTACAGAACCTCTTCCACTTGCTGCATAATCGGTGCCGTTCACATTTACAGATGTAATATTTCCGATATAAGTATTGAATGCTTCCTCATTACTGTTTTCTGCCACTGTAAGCTTTTTGTTATCTGCATCATATGTTGCCGGCATATCTGTTGTTGACAGAATGAATGTTGTTTTCAAATCTGCATATTTTCCATTTTTATCTTTTACTGTAAGTGTATATTTCCCCGGATTAATTGAAGAATCTGCTTTAAATGTTAATACATTGCCTTCTACTTTCACATTCAATCCTTCAACGGTGTATTCCGGATCAAAATCATCCCTAAGATTCAGCTCTATCGCCGTCTTACCAGCAGAAATATCTGCATCTGCAACCTTAACAGCATCCTCTGTTTTTGCAAATTTTACAGGGACATAAAGATCATTAACATCAATTGTATATAGACCATTTGTTGTATAATATTCAATACTGTCAATCGTCTTGCCCATCATAGATGCATAATGCGCTGAAGATGTCGGGCAACCATGTACTGACTCTGTATATCCGGTACTCCAAGCGAGCTCATTTCCTCTCCAGATGTTCTCCAGATGACGCATACCATAGGCAGTTCCATCTGTTGTCTTTACAACGACTGCATTTACATTAGAAGATGCAATCTTATCTTCCGGAAGTCCGTCCAGATTGAGCTGGTAATCTCCATAAGAAGACTGTGTTAACAATTCTGCCGTAACACCTGTCAGAGCTTCTGCTTTCTGTCCTTTAACCTCGCTGAATACAAGTTTTCCATCCTTGTCCATAGAAACTTCTTTGTAATTTGCAGAAGCCTCTGTCAATGGATAGTATGCATATGTCTCGTTTTCAAAAAGTGTATCTTTTCCTTCTAATGTTGTGGTAGATGTCTGTCCACGGTTTGTTACTGTAATATCAACTTTATCCGTATCTTTTACTTCTTTGTATTTTGTAAGATCTACTGAAGGATCTACTTTCACAGCAAATGTAATACCATCAATCTGTGATCCATCTGCATTTTCATGATAAGAACCACCTGCAAGTCCTGTGGTACGTGTCTTGTTCTTTGTTGCAGAAGTAAATACATCAACATCCACGTCATTGTTTGTTGTCTCTGATTTGTAGAATGCTACGTATGGGATGTTCATAAGAACATAAGTCTCTTTTTTCTCTGCTTTTACAAGTGCGTCGATTGCTGCATTCAGATGACTGGTTGCTTCATCCACTGTTGCCTGTGTATGTGGAGTTTTTATTTCATCTTTTGCTTCCTGAAGCTCTGTCTGCATTGCCGCCCAGCTGTCGGCTGTATAATCTGATTCCATCAGACTTTCGGCTTTCTTTATTGCTGCTTCCAGATTTGTTGTACTGATCTCTTCTTTTGCATCTTTTACGATGTTTTCATCTTTTGCCCGGAAATTATATGTTACATCTTTATAACCCAGTGCTGAAATTGTAATTGTCCAGTATCCCGTTCCATCCGTTCCTTCCGGTAATGTACAACGAAGAGATTTCGTAAGACCAAGCTGGATTCCCATTGATTTGTGCATCCAGTTATCTGCTGCAAATTTTGTTCCATATGTTGCTTTTGCATTTGTGTATGTACTGTCGTCTCCATAGTATGTCCATTTTACACTCTGCATATTGGCTCCGAGATCTCCGTAATTACCCGTCAGATCTACTCTTAAGAATTCTCCATAAGAGCCCTTTGCTTCTTTTACTGTAAGTCCTGCTTCTTCTGCTGTTGGTGCTGTTTTTAATTTCTGTCCTTCAATTCCAGATTCCGTTCCTGTCTCTTTTGCCGAGAAACTGAATGTTCCATCCGCATTCTTAGTTGCTGTCTTAAGTCCGTTTGTATCTGCTGTAACTTTTGCTTTCAGACCTTTGTATGACTGAAGTTTATTCTCGGCAAATCCTCCTGCAAGTTCTCCACCGTTTTCTACAACTTTGTATGCTTTGCAGAATGCTTCATAATCTTCTGTCGCTACTTTTACCGGTACATATTTCAGTCCTGTAACATCATATTTTGTCATCTTCGTTGTTGTTCCGTCTTCTTCGGTGATTGCTCCACGGTCAAATGTAATCGTTTTTCCATCTGTCAGAACAGCTGTCTTTGAATCTGTCCAATATAACACTTCATAAGATTTTCCATTTTCTGCCTCTATGGTTGCCACACACTGATAACTTCCTCTGTGAAGTCCATGGTTCACCGTTGCACGTGTTACAACATCAAATGCACCTTTATCTGGCTCTCCTTTTGTATCCAATTCACTGGATGATGAACTGTCTCCTGCAGCAGAAGGAGTACAGGCAGCAGGAGACATATTTATATTCTTCTTTTACTGCTGCTTTCAAGTTATCAATTGCACTATCAAGATTTTTTTTCGCTGCATCGACTGTATCCTGAGATTTCTTTTCAGCGAGTGCTGTCTCTGCAGACGCAAGTGCTGTCTTTAAAGTATTCCATGTCTCAGCTGTGTAATCACTTTCTTTTAATGCTTTTGCTTTCGTAATTGAAGCTTCCAGAGCTGCTGTATCTACAGTTGCTGCTGTACTTGCTTCTGGTGCTGACTGGATTGCTTCTAATGCCGCTTTTTTTATGGCATCAGATGATCTTGTTGCAGTAGATACGGTATCCCAACTATTAATTGTATCTTCTGTTGCTGACTGACCAGCTAATTTTGATTTTATTCCCTTTGATTTAGAATATGCTTTGTTAAAATATGAATCGTTACCAGACTCATAGCCATTTTCCGGAGTTACTACAATATCAGAAAACTTTCCATCTTTTACAGTCAAGGCTACTCGGACATCATATTCATTCCATTCATCTTCATCATCATCCTCTGTTCTTGTGACATGTGCAGTCTTCGTATATGTTCCATCTTTTGCCACCTGATCTTTCGTTACCGCCATCGCCGGTACCGCCGGACAAATGCTGGCTGCCATGGTTGCCGACATCGCAACTGCCATTACTTTTGTCTTCATTTCTTTCTTTTTCATAAAAGCCTCCTTAATGAAAATATTTATTATTAAGTTAGTATTTTCTAACTTATAATCAAAAAAAATTTTTACTAATCAGACATGTGCATTTTCCACACATGTCTGCATATTATGTTATTTTATACTCCAAGCCAGATACATAATCCAAGTAATATCAACGCTCTTAAAATTGTAAACCAGATTTCATTGCCTCTGATCTTTTTCACTCCGCAGTGAATATTCTTCTTCGGACAAGTATCTATACATTTCTGGCACTGGAAACAGTCACCTTCTACTTTCCAGGAACCATCCGTCGGAAGTCCGATATTCGCCGGACATTTTCTGGAACATGCACTGCACTTTGGAATGCAGGATTCCCGGTTTCTATGAAGTGCAAATACCGGCAACACCGGAACCAGTGAGAATACAGCTCCCATCGGGCAGAAATTTCTGCAGAAAAATCTTTCCTCCAGACACATTCCGACAATCAGAAATACCAGAATGACCAACCCTATGAGATATCCATTCAGTTTAAAATTTCCTGCATGTATCATGGAAAATACATCCCAGGGACTTGTTCCCTGTGCTTTACTGTATACACCGCCATAGCACATAAATACGATGATTACCAGAATCACATATTTCAGATATACAAGTCTGTCTGCAATCCGGTCCGGAATCTGCACCGGTTTCTTTTTCATCTTTTTGCAGATCAGTCTGTATAATGCATTCACTCCATCGCCAAGACTTCCAAATGCACAGGCAAATCCACAAAAGAATCTTCCGAAAACAGCAGTATATACACACACCACAATAAGTACAGTAACAAATGATGTCAGCGCCACTTTTTCACCGGCACCAATCTGTGTAAATATATATTTCACACCTGCAAATGCTGCCGTGTATACCGACGGAATAAAGATAAAATACAGCAATTGGATGATTGCCCTTATCCATATATGTATCTTTTTCAATTGTTTTGCATTCATTTATTTTACCGCCTTTTCTAATGCCTGTTTTGTCGCATTCTTAATTCCTGTAGAACTGAAAGTCGCACCACTGATCGTATCTACTTCTGCACTTTGCACATCCAGAATCTTCGGTATAATATCTTTCGCCATAGTCAGATAAGAACCATCTTCTCCATCAGCAGAGACAATATTTACTTCCTTAATCTTCTGCTTTTTTACTATTACTTCCACTTTAACAGTTCCACCAAATCCATCCGCTTCTCCGGTATATGTTCCGTCTTTATAAGAACCGTTTTTTGAATCCTCATCTTCTAAACTTTCCGTATTTTCGATTTTGGCATTCAGTTTTGCAATTTCCTCATCTTTTGCTCTGACTTCCAGCACGGAATTATATCCCAATATCACCCCGACGATCACTACAACACTCATCAGGCGCATCCAGAATTCTCTCATTCTTCTCTCTCCTTTAACTCAGTCTCTTTTTACTGTCTTTTTGCAGAAAGCAAGGCGTTCTCACATGCATCCAGGATTGCTTTTGAAGTACAGGTTGCACCCGATACTGCATCAATTCCTTCTGTATTACCTTTCTCGATCAGCTGGCTTGTCACACCTTTTTTATTCGATGTTCCGTTTGCAGCGCGAAGGATATATCTGTCATTCGATGAATCTCCATCCCCTTTTACATCAGTAACAGCACCAATCTTGTCATCCCGCACTGTCACTTTCAATGTCAGATTATAAGCCGTGAAATCTTCATCTTCATCCGGTCTGCACAGCGCACGTCCTTCATAGATACCATTTTTATATACTGTAGTATCATCTTCGCCATCGTCTTTTTTCTCCAGCAGTGCCAGTGCCTGGTTCAGATTCTCAAGAGCCTGGTCTACATCTTCCTGACTGATCTCTGTCTTATCTGTATCAAGCAGCTTCTGTGCATCTTCCATTCTGGTCTTAAGAACCGCATAGGTTGCTTCCGTATAATCCTCTTGTTTCAGTTCTTCTGCTTCTTTCATCACTTTTTCAAGTTCTGAAGTATCAGCTTTTTCTTTATCTGGTTCCGTTGTCTGTCCGTTTGTTACCTTTTCTGCTTCTTTTAATGCATTCTTCACTGCATTTATAAGACCATTTGAACTGTAAGTTGCTCCGGATACTACGTCCACATCCGTACTCTGTTTTTTTTTTTTTTTTTTTACTACATCCATTGCACGGTTAAAGAATTTTTCATCATCATGATTCTTTGTTACGAGCACTGCCTTGATTGATTTATCCTGAAGAACCACCGCTACTTCTATCTCTCCGTTGTATCCTTCTGCCGTTCCGTAATAAATACCTTCTTTATATGGGAAATTGCCTTTAACAGTCGTATTGTCTTCTGTCTTAGAAGTATCTTCCGTCTTCGTATTTACAGACTGTGAATTTCCGCTTACTGCAGCCTGACGGAGTGCGTCTCTTACCGCACTCTTGATTCCGTTCGAACTGTAAGTCGCACCGGAGATTACATCTACATTTGTACTCTGCGATGAAATAATATTGCCGATCAATGCTTTTGCACGATTCAGATAACTGCTGTCATCATGATTCTCCACAACCTCAACAGACGCAATCTTTCCTCCGCTGATCACAACCTTAACTTTCAAAGTTCCTCCGAATCCGGTTCCTGTTCCATAATAGGTTCCATCTTTATATGCTGCCGCATCCTGTACGTCAGCCAGTGACAGTGTACTTCCCTGTGCCGCTGCATTTCCGGACTGGGATTCTCCCGTCTCTCCACTGTCTTTTTCTCCTGTCAATGCATTCTTCACTGCACTGATAATACCATTAGAGCTAAATGTTGCGCCAGACACCACATCCACATCCAGAGTCTGCCCTGCAATGATCCTGTCTATCACTGCTTTTGCACGGTTAAAGAATGCTGCATCGTCCGAAGAACTTAAGATATCGATTGCCGTAATCTGTTTATCTTTGATCGTTACCGCAACAGTCACCTCGCCGGCATAACCGGTTCCTGTTCCTTTATAGATTCCGTCTGCCAGATCAAAAGAACCTTTTGCCTTGCTTTCTGTCTTCTTCGCTTCATCGGCATCCGTTGTCTTTGTCTCTTTCGTCTGCGCCTGAGCTTCATAAACCGGTGCCTGATAGCCGCTTAATGACACCCCGATACAGGCTGCAACTACAATCGCCGAGGTAGCCGGTGCACCCTGTTTTATTTTTTTGATCACTTTTTCTTTATCCATGTCTTCCACCTCTACTTTTTCATTATGTTTACCTTATAATCCGATTGAAAATCATCCGCAATTCCTTCTGATACATATAATTGATCGTCATCCGTAAGCAGGATCACATCAAATTTATCGCTATACTTCTTCCAGAATTTCTCTGCTTTCTCTTTTCCCATGATAAAAAGCGAAGTAGATAATCCATCCGCAAGTGTTCCATCATCACTTACGATTGTCACCGAAGTCAGTCCGTTCTCTGCCGGATAGCCGGTAGCCGGATCAATAATATGGTGATATTTCTTCCCGTTTTTTTCAAAGTATCTCTCATATCCACCCGATGTAATAACCGCCTTGTCCTTTGCCTGCAGGATTCCAAGATAATTTCCGTCTTCATCCGGACTTTCTACCGCAACCTTCCATGCACTTCCATCTGGTTTTGCACCAAGAAGCTGTACATTTCCTCCAAGACTTACCAGGCCGCTCGTCACACCACACTTTTTATAAATCTGCATAATCCTTGAAGATGTATATCCCTTCGCAATGCCTCCGAAATCAATTTTCACATTCTTGGGCAACGTGATTTTTTTTGTCTTTTTGTCATATTGGATCTTCGATGCATCTACATTCTTCAGTAACGCACTCAGTTCATCCTCCGCAGGGATCCGGTAATTCTCCGTTGTAAATCCCCATGCATCCATGACCGGGTAGATGGATATGTCAAATACTCCTTTTGTCTGTTTATATATTTTTTCAGAGCGTTCATACAAGTACGCCGTGTCATCCGAAACAACCGCTTCCCCGTTTTGATTTAATTTGTACACTTCACTGTTTTCATTTCCGGTAGACAACATTTCATCCAGCCGTTTGATCTCTGTCTCAGCTTTATCTACTGCTTCAGATGCATGCTCTCCATATGCTGTTACCGTCATATACGTATCCATCGCAAATATATCGCGGCTTTGCTTTTCTTCACTGGATTTTTCGGAATTTTCACTTTTGGAATCTTCTTTTTTATCTGTCTGCGTCTGTGTTTTCTTGGCGGATGCCGTACTGTTTCCACATCCAACGGTTCCCATTGACACCGCCGCACATAAAATGGCTATTACAATCTTTCTTTTCATTCTTTATCCTCTATATCTATAGTTACTTTCATCTACCAATAGTTAGTCCGTGTTGTTTTCAGTTCTGTTCTTCTAACTCAATAAATGTACCATATGTTTTTTTCTGCTTCAATTCTTTTTTTGATATTGATATTTATTATCATTTAATTCCACTGTTGATTTTCCACCAAAAAAGCGCAAAAAAAATATCCTGAAATCTTTGATTCTTTCAAAAATTTCAGGATATCAGTGGACCTGGCGGGAGTTGAACCCGCGTCCGAAAGCCCATCCATTCGAGCATCTCCCATCACAGTCATTATATTAACATTCCCTCCATGCGGCACCTAATGACAGGTTCCCCACTTTAGTAGCTTCATAAATTCTTCCATCCCCTCAAAGCTTTGGGAACGAAGTGCTCCGCCTGTTTGAAGCCGGTGACCCGAACAGCGGATGATCCGGGGCCGACTGCGGCCTAATTAGGCTGCGTACGCTAATTCTGTATTGTCTGCGTTTATATTTAAGTGGAACTTTTAACGTAGTGTCCCGCTACGGATGGCTTCTCCAACTTCCAGACCCCCGTCGAAACCAGTACAAGCCCTGATTGTAATGCTTTTCTGGTTTGCAGACTGTCTTTCTTTAGGTAAAGCATATTATACCCCCGTAAGAGTTATTTTGTCAAGGTTCACAAGACAATGAATTTTACGATCTACAGGACCTGCCCCCGGCAGCTCCTTACGAATGCATGGCAACAAAAAAAGCGGGAAACAAATGCTTCCCGCTTTTTGTACTAACGATTCTTGATACGTCTTCTGATAATCTCAGCGATCACTGCAAATGCTGCTACAGCAGATGCGATTGGGATTACTGGCATGGTGTCTCCGGTTTTAGCTGCATTTCCATTATTATTCTTGTTGTTCTTTCCAACATTCTTATGATTGCCGCCTTTCGGATTCTTTCCGTTTGCATTATTATTGCTGACATTCTGTCCATTACCCTTATTATCGTTATTCTTATTATTATCTTTTCCTGTATCTTTTCCGTCTGCTTTTTTAAGATTACCTATTGCCTGTTTCAGAGCTTCTGTCTTCTGATCAATCTCTGCCTGTGTTACATCGTCTTTATTTGCAGCTTCTACTGCTTCTTTCAGCGCTTCCTGAAGTGCATCCCATCTTTCTTTTGTATAATCTTCTTTGTTCAGTTTCTGTGCTTTTTCAATGTATTTTCTGATATCATCTTTCTTCACTTCTTCCTGAACTTTCTTAAGATTCTTTATTGCTGTCTGAAGTGCCTGAAGTGCATCATCAACTTCTTTCTGTGTTGCTGCCGTATTATTATCTACAAGATATGCTGCCTGAAGTGCTGACTGGAAATCATTCCATGACTCTTCTGTATAGTCTACACGCGTATATTTCTCTGCATTGGCTATTGCTTTCTTCAGTTCTTTTTTTGTCAGCTTCTTTTACCGGTTCTTCTTTTACCGGCTCCAGATTATCCATTGCCTCTGTCAGAAGTGCTGTTGCATTATCTACTTCTTCCTGTGTTGCAGACTCATTTTTCTGAACTGCCTTCGCAGATTCGAGTACTCTTGCAAATGTCTCCCAACTGTCACTTGTATAATCTTTTTCTGCTCGTGACTCGGCTTCCCTGATCACTGCATCTAATGCTGTCTTATCTACTGTTTCCGGCTTGTCCTCTGCATATTTGCCATAGACCTTCCATTCAATCACTCCGACACCGTGTGCAGGATCTCCGTCGTTCATAAACTCCGGTTCCATAGTCATACGGATTGCTTTTGTCTTAATGTTTGCAAGTTTTACAGTATTGTATTCATCTTCCACACATGCAAGTCCCTGTGCTTCATCTGCCACAACCCATTCACCTGCATCATTCAGATACTCAAAGCTTGCACTCTTTGGTGCCACGATTCCACCGTGATCTGAGAAATAATAGATATCCATACTATTAATTTCAACAGGTTTATCCCAGGTATAGCTTACCCATGCATTCTTCGCAACACCATTTTCATATCTGTTATTCCAGTTATGCCATGCACCATGTGATGTATCATGGGATTCTGTTGGTTCATAACCATCATTTAATGTTGCAAGTCCGCCAAGATCGTTGGTGTAATCGCAGATTCCATCTGCTTTCGCTTCCGGTGCGATATTATCATATTCCGGTTTTTCACCTTTTTTCACTAACGCATTTGCTGCTTTCAGAAGATTTGTTCTTGCAAGATCTGCTGCCTCCTGCGTAACAGTATTATCAGCAGCTGCTGCCTTTGCTTCTTCAAGTGCTTTTGCAAATGTCTTCCATGAAGATGCGGTGTAATCACTTTCGTTCTTTCCTTCTGCTTCCTGGATAGCTGCTTTTAAGGCCGTAAGATCTGCCGCTTTCGTTCCGTTTACTTTCCACTCAAGGACTCCGATTCCATGTGCAGGGTCCGCATCACTTAAGAATTCAGGTTCCATTACCATACGGATTGCTTTTGTCTTGATGTTACCCAGTTTGGTTGTATTGTATTTGTCTTTTTCACAACCAAGTCCTTCTGCATTCGGAACTTCTTTCCATTCACCTGCTTCGTTCAGATATTCGAATTTCACAGATTTCGGAGGCTGGATTCCGCCACCGTCTGTACCGTAATATACATCTGTACTTTCCAGTACCATTTCTGAATCCCATGTATAACTTACCCATGCATTCACTACATTGCCATCTGCATCATAACGGTTATTCCAGTTGTGCCACATTCCTTTGCCTGCGTCTACCTGACTTCCATCCCAATCTCTTGATGAAGACGGGTCAATGTTGTTATTAAGCTGTGCAAGACCTCCAAGATCTGTTGTATAATTACAGATTCCGTCTACTGCTGCCTTCGGAGCAATATTCTTGTCTTCTGCTTTCTTCACCAGATTATTCTGTGCCTTTACCAGTGCTGCAAGTGCTGCTTTGACTTCTCCGGAACTTACCTTTTCTGATTCAAGAACAGATTTTGCTGTTTTTAAAGCTGCTTCGAATGCTTTGTAGCTGTCTTCTGTATAAAGGTTTGCCTCTTCTGTCTCTGCATCCTTCACTGCCTTTTCCAGATCTGCCTTATCGTTTTCATCCGCATATTTTGCAGTTCCGTATACCTTCCACTCCATAACGCCTACACCGTTCGTATCATTTGCCTGCTTGTTTAACGTCACACGGATAGATTTCGTTGTTATTTCATCAAAGGTCGTATTGTTGAATTTGTCCATTTCCATTCCATAAGAAGATGGATTCGGAACTTCTTTCCAGTTTCCTTCGGAATCAAGATATTCATAAGTATAGCTCTTAGGGATCTTAATTCCACCCTTTGTATAATCTCCTTCTGTATCGCCGTCATACCAGAGATAGATATCTGCTCCTGTCAGCTTCATCTCCTGGTTCCATGTATAGGTAACTGTTTCTTTCGAACTTGCATTACCCCATGTTCCATATCTTGCCATACCACTTGGATTATATGAGCTTTCCGGTATCTTGCCATCATTGACAGCACTTACTTTTTCCCAGCTGGATACATAACTTGTTGATACAGCTGCACCATATGCCAGGTTACCGTCTGCTGTTGGAAGTGATGACATGATTCTTGCAAGTTTTGCTGCCGCAAAATCAACCTCTTCCTGTGTTGCTTCTTTATTGTCATTCACTGTAACTGCTTCCTGGATTGCTTCCGTTAATGCAGCCCTGTCTTCTTCTGTCAGTTCATATTTTGTAAGATCCAGCGCATTTGCACTGTCAATTGTCTTTTTCAGAAGTGTTTTGTCAATGACATTCTCTGCATATCCATATACTTTCCATTCAATCACACCACAACCTTGTGTCTTTGGACTCATATTCATACGGATAGCTGTTGTCGTTACCGGCGCAAATGTTGTTGTATTATATTTGTTCAGTTCTGTACCACAGCCTGACACGTTTGGAAGATCACGCCAGTTGCCATTTGCATCTTTATACTGATAACTTACTGATTTTGGTACAAAGTTACCATCTGTAAAATAGTATGCGTCTGACTGATATATCGTCACTTCTGACTCCCAGTCATACTGCACCCATGCATCGGCGCCATTATCTCCCAGCCAGTTATGCCATACACCATGTGATTTGTCGTTTGAACTTGCCGGATCATATCCGTCATTCAGTCCTGCCACTCCTCCCAGATCCTCCGGTGTATCGATAATTGCTGATGGTGTTGCGATCAATGCCACGTTCTGTGCTTCTCCGGATACTACCATAACCGTAACTTCTACCTTCAGATCTGTATCTTTTACCGTTCCATTTACAGTAAAGTTTCCGGCATGTGCATAGGATTCCTCATCCACCTGATCCCACACAATCTCACTGTCTTTTATTGTTCCGTCTTCATAGATGACTTCCATTTTCTCCGGAAGTTCCGGCTCTGTCTTCACTTTCGTAAGTACCGTACCTGCTCTTTCAATTCCATCAACCGGTTCTTTCATCTCGAGAACAATATCTTTTGTTGATTCCACATCTGCATCGTACTCTGTGGATTTTTTATCCGTTGCTGTTAAACGTAATGTGTAAGTTCCCGGCACATATGCTTTTAATTTTGCATCTGCTTTTTCAGCATTTGCGATAATTGCATTGCCGCCTTCCGGCTGATCTACCACTGACCACTTGTATTCTACTTTATTTCCATAGGTCTTATCTGTAGAAGCCTTTCCACTCAGTTCTGCCGTAGTTGTATTTGTCGGATGCTGTGTTGCTGTTGCACTTTCAATAACCGGTGCAGTTTTTTCCGGTGCACGTCCGATTTCAATCTCTACTTCTTTTTCAGTACTCAGTTCTCCGTCACTTACGGTCAGTTTTACTTTGTAAATTCCGTCTTTGCTTGCTGTGATATTGGCATATGGCTTATTCTTGGCATCAAATGTAAGTTCTCCGTCTTCCGGCTCTTTTACTGTTTCCCATTTATAAGTCAATTTGCCATCCGGTGCGCCGTCATCATAAGCCTGAGCTTCTATACGGGAAGATACCAGTGCCTGTGGATTTTCTGACGTTTTGATCTTATAGATCTTTGGTGCCTGATTTTCTCCACCTTTCATTGCCTCGATCGTAATCTTGGCAGATTCACCTGCCGGAATTACTGCGTATGCATCGCCCTGGTTGTCTGATACATAGCACTGCTCTTTTTCTTCACCATTTACTTTTATACTGTAATAGCCATTTTTAAGACCTGCGCCACTCAGACTGATCTTCGAAAGATGTTCGTCCCCTGTCAGATTCTTTACTGCAAGGTCAAAATATGTTCCATCTTTATCAATGACTGCTTTCGTGCAAGAATCCTGTTCCAGTTCCACATACAGCTTATCATCGATCACATTGATACGTTTTCCAACACCATCCAGCGGGGTAATCGTATATTTTCCACCGGATTTTGATACTGTACTTCCATAACCGGTCAGTCCGAATACAGGATCTGTTGCAACATCTGCACTGATGCTAAGAAGCGATCCATAAAGTCCCTCATCACTTTCTCCCGAGAAATCGTTCCATCCATTATTCTGGACACGTGTTCCTCCGTCATTTACATTCTGTGCACCATATCCACCTTTTGACATGGTATATCTCCAGCTTGTATTTCCAATATAATTAGAAGAAATCTGTCCCATGTTTACAGCATTAAAGTTAGATAACTTCGCTGCATAGTTCATTCTCTCTGCCCATGCGCTGGAATCTGTGTCTGAATCCGTATCTTCATATCTCAACCAGTCATCCATGATATATCCGGCAAGAGATGCTGTATACTGGAAATTCCACCAGGTCTCTCCTCCACGGAAGACAGGATCGGCATACTGATACCAGGTTGGCTGAAGTCCTCTCATCGCACGTGTTTTCCACTCTGCAGACTGCATATTCTTAAGTGCGGCCTTTGTGTTACTGTTATCCGGATAATAGGTTCTCAATGCTTTTGCAGCAGAATAAGCCCCCTCTTCACCGGTATTATCATACTCGAATTCTGATCCGTATGGATAATCGGCCGTTGCCATACTTGTTCCTTTAGACTTTGCAAACAGCTGTTTCAGATTGTCTCCTTCTTCTGTCATGCCTTCTGCATAGAGTGCTTCGATCATATCCGGAATCTGCTGTTCCCCGTAAAATCCGATTGGATATGCACTTACGCGGTTACTGTATATTCCATATGCTTTTTCCAGATACCATTCTGCACTTTCTCTGTAATCAATCAGATCTGGATATGCTTTTTCTATGCGGTACATATTGAAGAATCCGGTTGCTTCCATGACTTCCGAATAAGTTCTGGAATACGGATTGGCACTTCCACCATAAATTCCCGATCCACTCAGATAATTCGCTACTGCATATGTTTCATGCGAATTCTTCATGTAATTATTCCACATAAAATCAATCAGATACTTCTCGATGGACTCTACCTCGGAAGCATTTGGATCCAGATAGTTCTTCATTGCCATGAAGTTAATATTATCGTGGCTCCAGTCATCTCCCCAATGAGACTGCTGTGTAGAATCTTTTCCACTTGCAAAATACCAGTCACTGTAAATTCCATAAGTCGGACTTGATGTATCATTGTCCTGTGTCTGATTTGCCACAAAGTCCGAATGCGTCTCAATCGTACTGTCAAGTTTATCCAGAACATTGAATTCATACTGTGTAAATTTATCTTCACCATTCAGTTTGTAATTTACACGTACACTATTGTTACCGATACATCCGAAATTCAATTCATAAATATGATGTTTTTCCCCATCTACCGTCTTCGTATTAACCAGTTTTGCTGAATCACTATCCGAATGTTCTATGGATTTGGAATTATTGACCATCCCACTCTGCTGATCCGGAATATGTTCTTCATCCCATGGATCATTTTCATGCACGCACTGGATATCAACCGATACATCTGAGATCTTACTGTCATCATAGTGCAGATCCAACTTGGTCGGCATATTGATTGCAGTCTGGAATCCCGGAGTCGCAACAGCGTCGATCATTCCTTCTTTATAAAGAATGGAACGCATATTATTCTCACGTTCTTCTACCGAATCAGACGCATTATTTGCATCCTCTGCGCTGTTCTGTGGTGTATTATCACCGGCTCTTACTGCTGAGAATTTGAACTGGTATGTCTTCTTCTCACCTGGTTTCAGTACAAGACTTGTAGCATCTGTGTAATAACCACGTCCCGTTTTCTGAATATCTTTGGAATGAATGTAATACACCTGAAGTCCCGGGAACCATCCACCGGTATCACTTGTCCAGTTCTGATAAGTACTTCCGGAACGTGTTCCTTTTACCCCGTTAATATTACCGGTCCAGTTATCAATATATTCAATTCTTGCACCGGTGTCTGTAACAGGTGTGAACATTACATAGTTTCCTTCACCGCTGCATCTGATCGCATATGCATAACCACTGTCTGCTCCCGCAAATGTATGCACAGTTGTACGGTTGTTGTAAGTATCATCAATACTTGCGTACTTATTATTCCAAGGCATCGGAAGTCCTACATCCCCGAATTCCAGATAATTTCCACTCGTATTTTCCAGTGTGATCGACCAAAGCAGGGATCCGTCATCTGTATCCATATCGTATACAGACTTTGCATTAAAGCCTTTCATCGTACGGCTGTCTGTCGAATCTTCATCCTGTCCTTTGAAGGTGACCTCAACCTTATCTTTGCTTACTTTCTTTTCAATATATGGGTTGTTCTTTAAGTTTGCCGATGCATTGCTGTAAGTTGTTGAACCACCTGCAGCCAGCGTCTTATTCGTATCTACTTCCTGAAATCCACTGTTATCTTCCGGGAATTTCCCGTCTTTGCTGCTTCGGTAGGAAAAGATCATCTCTCCCATCCACTGATGTGCTTCGTTATTCTGCTGATTGGTATCATTCGGAAGCACAAAATTCACATCTTTTCCACTACTGTTTTTGCGGTTATTGTCAATTGTCAAGCTTGATATTTCACCCAGATCGCCAATCGCAGCAGTAAGACTTCCATTGGAAATCGAGTCATCGTCTGATGCAGCTGCTTCGACCGTCGACTCCGGTAAAACACCAAGCATTGAAACCGCCATCGCCGTTGTCAACGCGAGCGATGTCACTTTTCTTTTCAATTTTTTCCCTCTAGACATTATTCACTTTCCTTTCTTTTTCATGTTTTCCTTATTACTCTCTTTCACCTCCTGCAGCGATATTAAACGTTTAATAAAAATTCTAAAAAAATCGACAGAATATTTTTATTCTGTCGATTAATTCGCTGGTGTCTCAATAAAATCCGTACATTAAACGTTTAATAAAAATTCTATATACACCATAACATATCTATAACTTTTTTTAAATATCTATATATTTTTTCGTTATTTTACACAATATTCTAACAATTCGATTATGCACTATTACTCTACATCTTTCAATGCATCATAATCTTCTTCGCCGGTACGAACCTTGACAACCTTCTGTACATTGTAAACGAATATTTTTCCGTCTCCGACATGTCCGGTATAAAGAGTTCTCTTCACAGTCTCAATCACTTTGTCTACCGGAATGCTTCCTACGATAACTTCTACTTTAACCTTTGGAAGTACGGTTACATCCATCTCAACTCCACGGTATTTCTCACCGGCACCTTTCTGAACACCACATCCCATAACCTGTGTGACTGTCATTCCTGTTACTCCAAGATCATTGAGTGCAGTTTTCAGTTTTTCATATCTTGAAAGTTTGGCAATGATAACAACTTTATGTATTCCAGTCTCAGGATCTACAGGAGCAGTTACTTTGACAGATGCAGCTCTCTGTGCTTCTGAAGCTTCATCGTAATCATTTTCTCCAAGCTCTGTATTCTCATTGATACTCATGCTTCCTTCTGTGATATCCATCAGACTGAAACCTGCGTATGCAGATGCCAGACCATGTTCTTTCACATCCAGACCTACAATCTCTTCTTCTTCTGTTACTCGAAGACCTACCGTCTTATCGATAATCTTAAATACGATCGTCATGGTTATGATCGTCCATGCCATTACGGTTACTACACCAAGCAGCTGTAAGCCAAGCTGGTGGAATCCGCCGCCGTAGAACAGACCTTTCAATGTGCACTCTGGTGCTGTTTTTGTTGCAAAGAGGCCGACTGCGATCGTTCCCCAGATACCATTTAAGCAATGAACTGCAACTGCTCCGACCGGGTCATCTACATGAGCAACATTGTCACAGAACCATACGCCAAATACAACCAGAAGTCCGGCTACCACACCGATGATGATCGCACCTGTTGCATCAACGACATCACAAGGTGCAGTGATTGCTACCAGACCTGCAAGTGAAGCATTCAGACACATCGATACATCCGGTTTGCCATATCTAAGCCATGTAAATATCATACATACAACCGTTGCGATTGCCGGTGCAATCGTTGTTGCCATAAAGATCGATGCAAGCTGTGGACCTGTCGTAGCTGCAGCTCCGTTGAATCCATACCATCCAAACCAGAGGATGAAACATCCAAGTGCACCGATTACAATGTTATGTCCAGGGAATGCATGTACCTTTGTTACTTTTCCATCTTTATCTCTGGTAAATTTACCAATTCTGGCTCCTTCCAGTGCGGCTCCGATAAATGCTGTTGTTCCACCAACCATGTGGATTGCACAGGAACCTGCAAAATCATGGAATCCTAAACTTGCAAGCCATCCACCGCCCCAGATCCAGTGTGCCTCGATCGGATATACAACAGCGGAGATCACTGCGGAATAAATACAATAAGATAAGAATTTGGTACGTTCTGCCATTGCTCCGGATACGATGGTTGCCGTTGTCGCACAGAACACCAGGTTAAATACAAAATTGGACCAGTCAAAATTTGCATAATCGGTAAAAATTCCAAGTGTCGGAGTTCCGATAAATCCGCCAAGTGCATCTTCACCAAGCAAAATTCCAAATCCCAATGGGATAAATACACAAGTTCCTATACAAAAGTCCATCAGGTTCTTCATAATAATATTGCCGGCATTCTTCGCTCTGGTGAATCCTGCCTCTACCATTGCAAATCCAGCCTGCATGAAAAATACAAATGCTGCACCGATCAGGAACCAGATTCCAAATACCTGTGTGCCTACGGCATCCTGTATCGCCGATAATACTTCTTTCGTCATAATGTCTCCTCCTTCATCCTTCAGATGTCCGATAACGAAAAAGAGTGTGCACTTCCGTGGTCGACTCACGAAAATGTACACACCCTTGTGCTATCCTTTTATATAAAAGAAAAAGCGCCTCGAAATGATTCTTTCGAAGCGCCCTTGCTTTTATGTCCCGTAGTTTAACGCCGTGAACTTTTTTTGTCAAGGAAATTTCTGACATTTTTCTGACGTCACACACAATTTCGTTTAATTATCACAACAGGATCTTATTTTTCTTATATTTTTTCTACATTATTCCAGACCAAGAATTTCTCCAAGTACTTCTATAATAATTTCATTGGTACAGGATTTTACAAATCCCATCATATGTAATGAGATCTCATCCTGCTTCTGAGCTTCCGTCAGTTCCGGATTTCTGTTCGTTTCATTAATAAGCTGTACCAGATGTGGTGTCAGCTCCTCGTAGGTCTCTAATGTCGTCTGGGTAACCAGATTTCTTAATTCTTCTTTCTTTGTAGGTACCATTCTTTTCTCCTATCTGAGTTTCATCTTGAAATCACGTTCTGCTTCACGTCTCTGATCCTTTTTGGCGATATCCTGACGTTTATCATATAATTTCTTACCTTTTGCCAGACCAATCTCCACCTTTACAAGGCTGCCTTTGAAATATACTTTCAATGGAACGATTGCCATTCCCTTTTCCTTCGTTTTACCGATCAGTTTATTGATCTCTGATTTATGAAGGAGTAATTTTCTGACTCTGAGTGGGTCTTTATTAAAGATATTTCCCTTTTCATATGGACTGATATGCATACCGTAGATAAAGACTTCTCCATTTTCAATACGGATAAAGGATTCTTTGATACTGCATTTTCCCATACGGAGTGACTTTACTTCTGTTCCGTGCAGAGCAATTCCTGTCTCGATCTTATCCAGGATAAAATAATCATGATATGCCTTTTTATTATTTGCAACCATCTTGTCATTACTCTTCGCCATCTCCGGCACCTCCCTGATTCACAATCTTAAAATCAATCGTACGCATCAGACGATCTGCATCCAACACCTGTACTCTTAAGGCTTCTCCCAGTTTGTACACTTTCCGTGTATGCATTCCTATCATCTCATAACGTTCTTCATTGTATTCATAATGATCATCGGTCATATTTGTTACATGGACCAGACCTTCTATCGTATTCGGAAGCTCTACATACATACCCCATTTAGTAATTCCAGAGATCACACCGTCGAATTCCTCTCCGATATGTGCCTGCATGTATTCTGTCTTCTTGAGTTTGATCGTCTCTCGTTCTGCCTCATCCGCACGACGTTCCATCTCACTGGAACGCTTTGCAACTTCCGGAAGGATCGACTGGTAGTGTTCAATCTTACTTTCATTCATTCTTCCCCGCAGGTTATCCTTAATGATCCGATGGATCTGAAGATCCGGATATCTTCGGATCGGAGAAGTAAAATGCGTATAATAATTCGCCGCCAGTCCAAAATGTCCGTCATTCTCTGCCGTATACTTTGCCTGTTTCATCGAACGAAGTGCCAGACGGCTGATCATTGCCTCTTCCGGTGTATCTTCCACTTTCGTTAGCAACTTTTGTATTTCTTTTGGTCTAATTTCATTAACTCCAATATGCATTGAATACCCGAAATTATTGATAAATGTTGCCAGTGTACGGATCTTTTCTTCATCTGGTGCTTCGTGGGTACGGTATACAAACGGAAGCTCCTGCCAGTAGTAATCTTCTGCAACCGTCTCATTTGCCAAAAGCATGAAATCCTCGATAATCTTCGTTGCAACATTTCTGTCATATGGTTTAATATCGATCGGCTTTCCATTCTCATCCAGGATCATCTTCGTCTCTGGGAAATCAAAATCAATGGAACCGCGTTTCTTCCTTCGGGCTCTTAAAATACCCGAAAGCTCCTGCATCCGTTCGAACATCGGAACCAGTTCTTTGTATTCTAAGATCTCCGCTTCATCATGATCCGTCAGAATCTTCTTTACGCTGGTATAGGACATTCTGCGATCCACATGAATTACTGTCTCAGCGATCTCATGTGCGATCACATCACCAGACGGATCCACTGTCATGATGCAGCTGAGTGCAAGTCTGTCCTCTCCTGCATTGAGTGAACACATTCCATTCGAAAGTGTATGTGGAAGCATCGGGATCACACGGTCTACCAGATATACACTTGTACCCCTTTCCAGTGCCTCTCTGTCAAGTGCACTGTTCTCCTGCACATAATTCGTCACATCTGCAATATGCACGCCCAGAATATAATTTTCTCCCTCTTTTACAAGGGATACCGCATCATCCAGATCCTTTGCATCTTCTCCGTCAATCGTGACCATCTGCCAGTCACGCAGATCCTTTCTTCCATTCATGTCAGCTTCGCTGACCGGTTTTGCAACACGCTCTGCCTGTCTTAATACTTTATCCGGAAATTCTACCGGGAGGTTATACCCTTTTACGATCGACATGATATCTGTTCCCGGATCATTCAGATGACCGATGATCTCCACGATCTTTCCTTCCGGTTTCTTTCCATTCTCTCCATAAGAGGTCAGCTCCACTACAACTTTGTGTCCATCCACTGCCCCTCTTGATTTTTCAATCGGTACAAATATGTCCTGATCCAGTCTCTGGTTATCCGGAATCACGAACCCAAACTTCTTTCCCGGCTTCATGCGGTAAAGTCCGACTACTTTTGAAAGCCCCCGCTCCAGGATCTTCACGATCTTTCCTTCACGGCTTCTTCCTTCCGGTTCTTTTGTAAGTACGATCTCAACATGATCTCCGTCAAATGCACCACAGGTATCATCCGCACCGATGAATACATCCTCTGAATCTCCTTCGTCCAGCACTACAAAGCCAAATCCCTTAAGACTTGCCCGGAACACACCGGTCAGACGCTTTGCATGTCCCCTGCAGTATTTTCCTCTCTTGGAAAGATATATCTTTCCTTCCTGCTCCAACGCTTCCAGGATCTGTCTTAACTCATCTCTGTCTTCTTTTGCCACGCGAAGAAGCATTGCCAGTTCCTTGAATTTCATCGGTGTATATAAATCATCACAGATCAGATCATAGACAACTTTTTTTCTTTTATCAAATTTCTTACTCATATCTCTATGCTCCCCTGCATATTCTGTGTTCCAAAAAGGGACACTCCCATACAGGAGTGTCCCTTTCATCTTCTAAAAATATGCTCTATCCTATGCAAATACTTTTAAATTCAACACTGCTGCCAGTACAATAAACAGAATCGCAAGGAATTTTGTCGACTTCACCAGTGCACCTTCCATAGAACGTCCCTTGTTCTGTCCCCAGTAAGTATCAGCGATACCACTAATGGCACCAAGCCCTGCTGACTTACCTTCCTGCATCAGTACGATAACTGTTAAAGCGATACAGTCTATTGCAAATATTATCATTAATACAATCTTCAAAATGTCCACTATTCACACCTCCTGCGGATAAACCACATATATTCTATCACAGGATGGACGATAAGGCAAGCTAATCTCTTTCGAAATCTTGTGTCAGACAGCATTATATCTGTACATTTTCTATTTTTTCTTCGAATGGGTTCTGATATACAGCCACATCCCCCAGTCTTTCCTCTATCCGCAATAATTGATTATACTTTTCCACCCGTTCCGAACGGCATGGAGCTCCTGTTTTGATCTGCCCTGCATCTGCCGCCACTGCGATATCTGCAATGAACGAATCGGCAGTCTCGCCCGAACGGTGTGAGATTACCGTCTTATATCCGGCATTCTGCGCCATCTTTACTGCTTCAAAGCTCTCCGTCAGTGTCCCGATCTGATTCACTTTGATCAGTATCGCATTCGCCGCTTTTCTTCTGATCCCTTTGGCAAGTCTTCTGGTATTCGTCACAAACAAATCGTCTCCTACCAGCTGCACCCGCTCTCCGAGCCTGTCCGTCAGCGTCTTCCAGCCTTCCCAGTCATCTTCATCCAATGGATCTTCAATGGATACAATCGGATATTTTTCTATGATATCTTCGTAATAATCAATCAGTTCTTCTGCCGAACGGACGATCTTATATCCTTTTTTCTTTGCCTCACCGTCGAATACATATTTCTTAAAATTCTTATCATATAACTCGGATGCTGCTACGTCCAATGCGATAGCTATCTCTTCGCCTGGCTTATATCCGGCCTTTTCCACCGCTTTTACCATCAAACGCAAGACCTCATCTGCATTGTGAAGATCCGGTGCAAATCCTCCTTCGTCTCCTACTGCAGTAGGAGACGAAGG
>PVML01017663.1_pt1 | contig 26304 bp, 23 predicted proteins | sample 1853371 | NCBI WGS metagenome assembly PVML01 (sample SAMN08533508, study PRJNA380276) | Human gut metagenome, whole genome shotgun sequencing project. | isolation source: participant 1, chromium library | host: Homo sapiens | collected 2017 | reverse complement strand
TCGGTAGAGAACAAGGACTTGCGGAAAAGTAGGGTGTGAGGTGGCAGAGGAGCTTGCGACGATGAAGCCCACACATCACTTTGTTCCGAGCGTAAGATTTTGCGAAGCAAAATCCACAGCGAGGAACCATCTTTACTAAGATTAAAATAGTGTTTTTTATTATATAATTTTATATAAATTAGTATAGCCCCTTATATATGCTTTCTAGTACATCTCTTTTGGAGTTTACCATGGACATATATAAGGGGCTATTTATTGGGGTTTTGGTATGTAGATTAAATAGATTTCTAACTGTTATGTAGATATTTGAAAATCAAAATCTTGTTATAGAAAGAATTAAAGGAAGAAACAATCTTTTGATGATTTAGAATAAAGTGTCATTTTGAGAACTTTTATTTAATGATTTTTCTATTAATGGGATTAAATCTACGTCGGATGTATTTTTATAACGCGAATATTTAAAGCTAGAAGGAGGCATAATAGGATTATTATTTATATCATTTATTATTACTTGTCCGATTGCTTCACCTAGTTTTATTGGTACGGCATTACCAATTTGTTTATATATTTCGCCTATTTTACCTTTAAATTTCCAAGAGTCTGGAAAGCCTTGGATACGTGCGTACTCTTCAATAGAGAGAGGTCTTAGTTCAGTGGGATGTATTAAATCAGTTGCAGGCATTATTGGTGTTGTTACAAGTGTAGGGCTAGGTTCATCAAAACTTAGCCTTCTAAAAAATCCAGTTTTCCCACCAGACATATAATACTTTTTCCCCATTGCTATTTTTTGATCATCTGGTGATAAGGATTTCCAGTTACCGCCCTCTGGAATTTTTTTATACCAATCAACTCGTGTTTTGGGAATATCAATATAATGCATTTGTGTATTTTGAATATCTTGTATTGCACTAGCTAAAGTATTCCATTTAGGAAGGTTATATTCTCCGTGTTCTGAGTTTGTAGGTATCAAGTAGGGAAGTTTTTGATCTCCGTATTTTGCTAAGATTACGTAACGTTCTCTTTTTTGTGGCGCACCAAAATTTGCTGCATTATATAAATTGAATGATACAGAATAACCTAGTTCTCTTAATCGTTTATATGCATAATATAGGGCAGCACCTTTTATTGGACGTCCATTGGATTCCTCTATTATGGATGGGGTTGTTTGTAGTCCTCTTACATTTTCTAGTACAACATATTTGGGCTTTAGTTCTGCTATTATATCTAAATATTTTATAAAAACGCTTCCTCTAACATCATCAAAGCCTTTTCTGTTTCCAGCTGTTGAGAATGCTTGACATGGAGGCCCACCAAAAATAATATCTATAGGAGTATCTATTGGTAAATTAGCATATTTATAAATAGTTTTTTTATTACATTCCCAAATATCTCTAATAAGGCCGATTTCGGAATCATTTTCTACAATAGTAGCTCTTGCTTCTTTATTAATTTCACATGCTAACAATGGGTGAATACCAACATTTTTCATTCCGATATCTAATCCCATTCCACCACTAAAAAAAGATAAAGCAACAATAGTAGGAATTTTTTTTGATTTACGTATTCTATCATCCGGATTGATAATAACATCTTGTCGTTGTTTATAGATATTGAGATTTTTTTGTGTAGTTGTCCAAATGTTGTTTTTTAAGACTCCATTGATTTTATTTTCTTTTAGTAATCGACGTGCATATTGGGGTGAAATATTAAGTTGTGTGGAAATATCATCTATAGTTAAAATACTCATATAATTACCTTTAACGAAACAAAGAATAGACCCAGTATTAGTATATCATAATTTAAATAATTTATGATAAACTTATCATAAAGGTGTTTTAGTATAGTATGTTTATGAAAGGGTTGAGATTAATGGCTACATTTAATTTGGAGAATGCTATTGTAGAAAATGTTAATTTAAAAAATAATGTAATTAACATTTTTCATGAATTAATATCGGAATTATCTCAAGAGAATATAATATATATTGATAAGTTGGAACGTCTTTTTAGTTATGCATTAGAGCATTTATATTTATTTCCTAATATTTCAATATCAAATTACACTACGATAGAGGATGGTATAAGAAAATATTTATTTAGATGGATTCAGAAGTATATTGATAGGCATAGTCAAACACCTCTTGAAAGTGATATCAATAGTACTGGTGAAATTGATGAAGCTCTACTTCAACATTTGGTGGTATATTTTTCTCGGGAGCATGAGAATGGTGAAGTGTTGGCATTTGAAGCTTATAAGAAGCACTTTTTATTGATGGGTTTAGAGAACTTAAATGGAAATGTATTAGAGCAATATTTAAAAACTGTATTAGAACCACTTGGATGGATTTGGTGTGCAGGAGAGGTTTATAAAGCGGTTGATTTTTGTTATATTCTAGGAGACAAACCTGATGTATTATTACAGGTTAAGAATAAATATAATTCTGAGAATAGTTCAAGTAGTGCTATCCGAAATCGAACTCCAATCACTAAATGGAACCGGCTTAATAAACCTCGAAGTAGCGATCGGACTAAACCATTAGAGAACTGGGATGAGTTGCAAAAAATAGTAGACTGTAATGAAGTAAATGATGAATTGACTGAAAGTAGCTATTTAAGATATATTGATGAAAATTCAAATATTAATTTTAGATGAGATAACGATAAAAAAATTTTATTGAAGTAGAATATTAAAGGGGCTGTCCTCACATATGTTTTGCCATAAGGGGACAGCCTTTGGAGTATGTTTTTTGTTTATAGTCCGTCTAAGTTGATAGTTATGTGTTCTTGACTTAATGGTCTTATCAAGAATTGAAATTTGGTATTTTTTACAATGTAATAGTTAAAATTTTATTATTATATGCTAATTATATTTTTTGTGTATATTAAATATATTTTGCTTGTGAGTATTATCAATAGACTTGAGATATAATAGTAATCGTTTATATAAAATTATTGAATATAGATTTTATTGTGAGAGGGCTTTAAAATGGATAAGCTTATCAGTTTTGATGAATTGGGTAGATTGTTAGAGAATTTTTCTGATCATTTTAAAGGCTCAACCGTTCAAAATGATGATTTACAATATATTATTAGTTATATTCTTCCTTATTTGAGACGATACATTGAATCAGTGATTATACGTGACTACTCTATTCCTCAAATTGAAAAAATAAATGCAGTAAATGGTCGGTTATATAAATTATTTAAAGATTGTATTGATAAGTATCAAAATAGTAGTTCTATAGAAAATCTTGGTGTAGAGTTTGAAGTTATAGTTCAGTTCTATAGTGAAAATAGAAGTCAGCTTGATTTGATTTTACTATTTGCAGAGCATAACAAATCTTTACGAACTTTGAATAGTTCAAAGAATAATATAGAAAACTTAAATTCAAATTTCTCGAAATTATCTAATGAAATACAAAATATTAGTGAGGGATTAGAGGAAGTAGCTAAAAGTGTTACAATTCCCAAATATGCTGAAGTGTATGAAGTAGCAAAACAAGAATATGATAAAATTGCAAATAAGTGGCTTTGGGTTGGTGTTGTTTTAAGTGTACTTCTCGTTGTGAGTATTATTTTGGTGTTGTACTGTGTTCCAATGCCAACTTATCAATCAAATGACAACCCTTTTGTTTATATAATAACTAATTTTTCTTTGAGGTTTACATTAATAGGTATTTTTTTATATTTACTATATTTTGTTGGTCATAAATATAATGTCGCCAAGCATAATGCAACTTTGTATGGTTCTAAATCTGCCGCATTAAAGTCATTTCTAGCTTTTATTCAAACTACATCTGATAATGAAGTTAAGAATGCTATGCTTATTGCTATTACCGATTTTATTTTCAAAGGAAACAATACAGGTTATTTGGAGAATGATAAGGGTATAGGTGATTTAAATCCTAATAATGTAATGAACGTATTAAGTGATTTAATTCATAAGACTAAATGATTTAATTTTAGTTATTTACTTAAATTGACATAGAAATAAAATAGGCAACGTCGACGACGTTGCCTATTTTATTTCTTCTTTTTATTTATCAGCTACAACTAGTTTATATCCATTCAAGTGAATGTTTTCACCAGTTGTGTCTTCGTTAGTTAAGGATTTTACATAGCTATCGCCAGTAAGTGTCCAGGTAGAGTCTTTGCTGAGTTTCAGTGTAACTTCTTCAGCTGTGTTGTTTGTGTTTACAGCGCCAACGAGACTAGATCCATTTGTCATGTCTAGTGAGACAGTGCTGCTGGAGTCAGCTACGATGTTACCGTTAAGTTCTTGGTTGGATGCGCGAAGTGTGAGGTGACCACCGTTTTCACCATCTTTACCCCAACGGGAGTCTGCCGCAGCTTTCACCAGTGTAGTAGTGTTTGGCATTAAGATTGTGTTGCCTGTAAGGTCTGCTTCAGCAGTGGTGTTGTTTACATAGATGAACGCACCTGTACCATGAGTTGTAAGTGTGTTATTTTCCGCTTTTAAACGAGCGATACCGCTTTCAGCATCACCGGAGAAACTTTGGTAAAGCATAAAGCCATTATCGTGGTAGCCTGTTACATTAGAGTTGGTAAGGGTAATAGAGTTTTTACCTTCTACGACACCAATTTCACTCTTGTTGGCCACGCCGTTCACATTGTTAGCTGTAATATTGCCAGTGGAGTAGATAACAGGACTGCCTGTGCCAGAGGTTGTAAGCTTAGCTGCTTCTGCAGTAATAGTGCCTTCACCACGGTCTGTAGCAAGGGTTGCGGAGTGAGCACCTTCGGTAGTGATAGTTAGGTTTTTACCGTTTACAGTGCCTTTATAGGTTGCATCTAGACCACGAGAAGAATCGCCTTTTGTGTGGATGTTAGTATTTTCTACGTTGATCACAGAGCCTTCACCAGTGGCAAATACTGCATTAGATCCAATGCTATTAGAGGTGATGTTACTATCCTTAATGCTTGTTTGGCTGCCTTCGATGCCGAGCACTACTGCGTTTTGTCCGTGGAAATTACTGTTGTCATCGTTTGTGGTGTTGCCCATTTTATCAAATACGCTGCTATCGATGGTGATAGTGGCTTTGTTTTTGCTGATGAAAGCATTTTTGTCGCTTGTAGTATTATCAAATCGTTGGTGTTCGAATGTTTTGCTTTCACTAATAACAGATGTACCTGTGAAAGTACTAGGATTAGCTTCCTTATGAGGCGTTTGTTCATTAATTTCGCCTGTCTTTACATCATCAGGTCTAGGCACATCAGCCTTAGGTACATCGGTTTTAGGCACATCAGCTTTAGGTGCATCGCCTTTAGGCACTGATATGCTTTGGGTAGGTACATTAGCTTGTACTGGTTCTGCCCCAAATGTAGGGGCAAAGGCTAGTGCTGCAAGGGCACCGCCCGCTAAAGCAGGCAGGATGAGACGTCTTAATGTTCTATAATTACGTGAATGTGTCATATATAATAACCTCCAAATATTTATTGCGCGATAAAATCGAATTGTGTAAAATTAAGATTGTAAGAAGTATAGTAATTATCTGTGAAAATAGTATGAATGATACATGGGATTTATAAAGAAATACTAATCGTGATTTTTAGATATGTCGATAAGGATGTCTTGCTTTCACCATTCATTATCACGTATAATATAGATTGGTATACGATGTATACTTTAAAGATCTGCCGTATCTTATAGAAAGGAGTTTCACAATTCGTAAGAGCGAATAGCGCAAGTACCCGCGAAGGCAGTCGTTAGGGTAGACGAGGTGAAGAGTGATCGAATAATCAGCGGATGCTCTTCCGGCATATTCATGTCGTAACAGATACTAAAAAGCCCATTGGTAACAATGGAGACAAAGTGTATCTGAATGAATTGTATTAAAGTAATAATTAATACATAATTGAAACATTAATCTAGAACATTAATCTAGAATATTAATTAGTTAGCCTTAGTTCTTGGCTGGGGCTAGAATGCCCCCAGTTATAGGAGGATATATTTATGTGCGGTATCGTAGGATACATTGGCTTTAATCAAGCATCTGATTTCTTATTGGACGGTATGGCGAAATTAGAATACCGTGGTTATGACTCTGCAGGTATTGCTGTTATCGGCCCTGAAAATGTAATTAAAATTCAAAAAAAGGTTGGTCGTCTTGCCAATCTTGAGGCGATTGTAAAAGCAGATCCTAATGAAGGAACTGTAGGTATTGGTCATACACGTTGGGCTACACATGGTCGTCCATCCGATATGAACTCCCATCCTCATGCATCTGAAGATGGTAAATTTGCTGTTGTTCACAACGGTATTATTGAAAACTACATGCCTTTAAAAGAAGAGCTTATTGCAAAAGGTTACCATTTCAAATCTGAAACTGATACAGAAGTAGTAGCTCATTTATTAGAGGATATGTATGATGGCGATTTCGTAGGCACTGTACGTCGCATGCTCGCTCGTGTTGACGGTGCATATGCACTTGAAATCATCTGCTCTGATGAGCCAGATAAAATCATTTGTACTAAAAAAGAAAATCCATTGGTTATCGGTCTTGGCAAAGGCGAAAACTTCGTTGCCTCCGATATTCCAGCTATCATTAACTACACACGCGATACATACATCTTGAGCGATGGTGAATTAGCTATCGTTACTCGCGATAATGTATCCGTATTTGACCGTGAAGGTAATCCTGTTGATAAAGAAGTATTCCACGTTAACTGGAATGCAGAAGCAGCAGAAAAAGGCGGTTATGAACACTTCATGTTGAAAGAAATCCATGACCAACCTAAAGCTGTACGCGATACATTCGGTACACATATCTCCGAAGATGGTAAAACAGCAATTTTTGATGAGTTGAATTGGACTGCTGACGATGTAGCAGCTTTCAATAAAATTCTCATCGTTGCATGTGGTACAGCATACCATGCAGGTCTTGTAACTAAACAATATATTGAAAACTTGGCGCGTATTCCTGTAAATGTGGAAATTGCATCTGAGTACCGTTATAGCAATCCATTGACTGATGACAAAACATTATGTATCGTTATCAGTCAATCCGGTGAAACATCCGATACATTGGCTGCTTTGAAAGAGGCTAAACGTCTTGGCGCTAAATCCTTAGCAATTACAAACGTAGTCGGTTCCAGTATTTCCCGTGAAGCAGATAACACTGTGTACACATGGGCTGGTCCTGAAATCTCTGTAGCATCTACAAAAGCGTATACTACTCAATTAGTAGCAGGCTTGTTGTTCGCTGTATACCTTGGCCAATTAAATGGTAAAATGGACCCAACTTTAGGCGAAGAAATCCTTTGCGGTGTTAAAAACTTGCCTACATTAATTCATGAAATCTTTGAAGTAGACGAAGATATGAAAGCCTTTGCAAAACATTATGGCTTCAAATCTGATGCGTTCTTCTTGGGTCGTGCTATCGACTACGCAGTAGCGATGGAAGGTGCTTTGAAATTGAAAGAAATTTCTTACATCCATGCTGAAGCATATGCTGGTGGCGAGTTGAAACATGGTACATTGGCTCTTATCGAAGAAGGCGTACCTGTTATCGCATTGGCTACACAAGAAGATGTGTACGATAAGATGATCAGCAACATCCGTGAAGTAAAAGCTCGTGAAGCTGTTGTAATCGGTATTGGCATGAAAGGTGACGAAGAATTATCTAAACACGTAGACCATACAATCTATGTGCCTCGTGCAAATAAATTCATCGCTCCAATCCTTGCGGTTGTACCATTGCAATTATTGGCGTACTACGCAGCGATTACACGCGGCGCAGATGTAGATAAACCACGTAACTTGGCTAAATCTGTAACCGTAGAATAATATATATAACCAACAGTGCTTCGGCACTGTTGGTTTATTTCAATATAGGGAGACTATTATGGCAGTTATATTTTCCGGCATCCAACCAAGTGGGGAATTAACACTTGGCAACTATTTGGGGGCTTTACGTAATTTCTTAGAGTATCAAGATACTGATGAATGTTATTATTGCATCGTTAACCAACATGCGATCACTGTACCGCAAGATCCAAAAGAGTTATTCCAAAATACTCGTAATTTGGCTGCGTTATACCTCGCTGTTGGCCTCGATCCTAAAAAGGTAACATTATTTGTGCAATCCGAAGTGCCTGAGCACGTTAAACTCGGTTGGGTTATGCAATCAATCAGCTATGTTGGCGAATTAGAGCGTATGACACAGTACAAAGATAAGTCTCAAAAGCAAGGTGACTCTATTCCTACAGCGTTGCTTACGTATCCACCATTGATGGCGGCAGATATTTTGTTATATGGTACTAACTATGTTCCAGTAGGTGAGGACCAAAAACAACATCTTGAGTTGACTCGTAATTTGGCAGAGCGTTTTAACCGTAGATTTGGCGAAACTTTCGTAGTACCTGATATCAAGGTAGGCGAAGGTGGTGCTCGCGTTATGAGCTTACAAGAGCCAACTAAGAAAATGAGTAAATCTGATGATAACCAAAATGCTACCATTCGTCTTTTGGATGCACCAGACTTGATCGTGAAAAAATTGAAACGCGCTCAAACTGACTCTGATAACGCGGTGCGTTACGATAAAGAAAACAAACCTGGCATTTCTAACTTGATGGGCATTTACCGTGCTATCACAAAAGACAGCTATGAAGCTATCGAAGAAATGTATGCTGGTAAAGGGTATGGCGTCTTCAAATCCGATATCGCAGACCTATTGGTGGCAACTCTTGAGCCAATTCAACAACGTTACAATGAGTTGATTACAAGCCCTGAACTCGATGTTATTCTCGATGAAGGTGCTGCTAAGGCTCATGCTAAAGCAAGTCAAATGTATCGTAAAGTAGAGCAAGCTATGGGCTTGTGCCGTAAATAAAATCATATAGTAGACTTTCAATTTGTGAGGTAAGCCATGACGAAACAAGAGGCGATGGAACGCTTTTCATCAGGTACCGTACAACAGAGCTTAGAAATACATCGTGGAATTCAGTGGGCCGGTCGTATCATCGGTCTATTGGTTTGCGCCTTGATTGTAAAATATATGCCCTCCGATTGGGCTGAGCGTATATGGTATTACCTGTTGTTACTCGTAATATTGTGGACCCTTCATAGATTAGGTGAAAGTCAAGCATTTATCTGTGAAAAGGGCCTCGTGTTAAAGCGAAGGCCTTTTTCTGTGAAAGAATACTTTCACAGCCTCTTTCATGGCGATGAATATTTTGTCTTTGTCGATTATGAGCATATAATTGGATTTACTGAAGGTTGGCGTGAGTTACAGGCCATGAATGGTCATGGTGGGATTTATGTAATACCATTAGATCTCGCACAGGTAGGGTATAAAGACAAAATGGCCATGATTGAAGCGATTCATAAGCATTCAGATACATAATGTATGCGTATATACAAAGGATTTAGTACTATAATCCTGTATGATCCATGAGAGAACTAAAAAATCCTAAAATTCATCAAATTAGCTATTTACAACTTTAATGAACTAAAGTATAATACAATCATCGGGTACAGACATGAGTTCTGTACAGCATATATTAGCAAGTAGTTAAAGGTGTAATACACCGTGGAGGATAGTTATGAATTGGAAAAAGATGATGGCCGTTGGCCTTGCAGCAGTATCTATGATGGTATTTGTAACGGGTTGTGGTAGTGATACTAAAACGGCTAATAAAGAATTACCTAAAAAAATCGTTATCGGCTTAGATGATAGCTTCCCTCCAATGGGATTTAAAGATGATAAAGGCGAAATCGTAGGTCTTGATATCGATATGGCTAAAGAAGCAGCTAAACGCGCTGGCATGGATGTGGAATTCAAAGCTATCGACTGGTCTAGTAAAGAAGCTGAGTTGAAATCTAAAAAAATCGACGCTTTATGGAATGGCTTAACAGTTTCTCCTGAACGTGAGAAAAATATCTTATTCTCCAACACGTATATGAAGGATAAACAATACATCGTTGTTCGTAATGAAGATGAATCCATTAAATCTAAAGCAGATCTTGCAGGCAAAGTAGTAGGTGTTCAACAAGCAAGTACTGGTGAATCTGCATTGCAAAACGATCCAAGCGGTAAAACTGTGAAAGAAATTAAATCTTATGCTGATTTTGTAAGTGCTTTCATGGATCTTGGTATTGGACGTGTTGATGCAGTGATCGCCGATGGTGTTATCGCTCGTTACCTCATGACAAAAGAACCTGGTAAATACAAAATCGTAGAAGGTACTGATTACGGTGTTGATAACTTCGCTGTTGGCTTCCGTAAAGATGATACTGCATTGCGTGATAAAATCAATGGTATCTTAGCTGAAATGAAAAAAGATGGTACTGCTGATAAAATCGTTGAAAAATGGTTGGGCTCTAGCGCAGACCTAGATAAGAGCGATGCTAAATAGTACAATTCGTGATATACTAATAGTACTATGGTCAGTTTGTACAACAGATAATTAAAGAACGAAATGTACACTAGAGAAGAGGCCAGATGCCTCTTCTCTAGTCGTGTTTTGAAGGAGTATTCCATGTTAGATTATTTATTGCAGATTATCCCAACCATTGCTGATGGTTTAAAGGTAACCGTATCGCTATTCTGTATTGTATGGATCTTATCCATTCCTGGTGGTATTCTACTTGCTTTGGTACGTTTATCTAAATTTACAGTGCTCGACAAAATCGTTGAAGCTTTCGTATATTTGATGCGCGGCACACCACTAATGCTTCAAATTTTATTCGTGTATTATGCATTACCTATCATTACAGATGGTGCTGTCCAAATGGATGATGCTACAGCAGCGGTGCTTACATTCGTATTAAACTACGCAGCGTATTTATGTGAAATTTTCCGCGGTGGTATTCAATCCATCTCTCGTGGTCAGTACGAAGGGGCAAAGGTTCTTGGTTTTACTTATGCCCAAACGATGCGTAAGATCATCTTGCAACAAATGTTTAAACGCGTATTGCCTCCACTTGCGAATGAGACAATTAACTTGTTGAAAGATACTTCTCTCGTATATGTATTGGCTATGAACGATATCTTGCGTATTACAAAATCTATCGTACAACGTGACTTTGATATCTCTGCCTTCTTAGTGGCAGCTTTGTTCTACTTGATCTTTACCTTTATTTTGACAAATATCTTCAACTACTTAGAAAGAAGATTTGCTGTATACGAAGATTAATCTATTCTGTAGTTGCTTGTCGTATTTTACATCCAATTATTATTCATATAGTGGACTAATACTCAATGATTAGTATGTTTAGATAAAAGGATGCGACAATTTAAGAGGTACTTATGACATTTGTAAATATGGAGCGTATTGAAAAACGCTTTAACAATCAAACTGTATTGCGCGATGTATCGCTCAAAATGAATAGAGGGGAAATCGTTTCTATTATCGGTCCTTCTGGGTCTGGTAAATCTACATTCTTGCGCTGTTTAGGTCAATTAGAGACTATCGACGGTGGTTCTATTACTGTAGATGGCACTGTTCTTGCTAGTACTGATGCTAATGGCACTGTAAACTATGCAAGCCAAGAAACACAACATGACTTGCTATTACGCATGGGCATGGTGTTCCAATCTTTCAATTTATTCCCTCATATGACAGTGCTCGATAATATTATGATTGCACCGCGTATGGTAAAAGGCATGAAAGATGATGAGATTTTACCGATTGCAGAGCGATTACTCAATAAAGTTGGCCTATGGGAAAAGCGCGATATGTATCCATCCCGTTTATCTGGGGGCCAACAACAACGTGTGGCCATCGCTCGTGCATTGGCGATGAATCCAGAAATTATGCTCTTTGATGAACCAACATCTGCTCTTGACCCAGAGTTAACAGGTGAGGTTCTAAAGACTATTAAACAATTGGCCGATGATCACATGACGATGATTATCGTAACTCATGAAATGAACTTTGCTCGTGAAGTATCTGACCGTGTCATCTTCATGGCCGACGGTGTCATCCAAGAGGAAGGTACACCAGAGCAAATTTTCAATAATCCACAGAACGATAGAACAAAAGCGTTCTTGGAGAATATGTTATAGGAGGTCTTATGAAGTTACGTTTTATTGCTGCTACATTAGCTGTAATGGCTATGGGCATGACCTCTATTATGGCGGAAGGCTTGCAGGGGACACCTAGCACACCAATAGCTATTGTAGATTCACAAAAAGACTCTGCATCTATTTTGCCAGAACAATATAAGTCCTATGCTACTACGATGAATACAGTGGTTAAAGACTATAAAAATGGCTATACCTTTACGATTCCATGGCGTGTAGCTGATGGTGTTAAGCTTGATATGGATGTACGTAGTGAAAGTGAGCATATTCAAGGCTATTCTTTCAACTTAGCAGGTCCAACGCAAGATGATTCCTATACAGTGTCTTTCACAAAACGCAATAATACACCGCAAGATGGGGTATCTCAAAAAGAATGGAATACGACTTGGTATGGCGTGCCAATCAAGGGTATGTCTGATGAGGAATATTTGAGCATTTGGCGCCAACATAGTAATGCCTTTGAAAATAATGATATTGTTGGGGGCTTCTTTAACAAAAAAGGGGCTATATCAGCGCGTTGGGATAAGACGACACCAAAGTCGTACGCTGAAATGACCTCTACAGAGCCTGTTCAATCCGTATTTGAAGCGGAATTCATCATGGATAAGGACCCAACACATCGCTATAATTTAGCGAGTACTTATGCTCCTATTCAAGGGGAGTTTATGGAACAAGGCTTGATGGAACATACGATTCCGTCCTTTGAATTATTAAATAAAACTGGTTCTAGTACGATTAAAGGTGTTAAACAATTTATCTCTGGCACTAGTGACATTAGCGTAGATGAAGGCATCAAATTTAATTATCCAAAAGGATTTACCCGTCTTAATGAAAAGGGGAAAATTGCTTTCACTAAGCATAATATACGCCTTGATATTGAATCTTTTACAATTCCAGTACAAGCAGTTAGCACAGGCATGCCTACGATGATGGGCAAACAAATGCTAGGTGATTACTATCTTAAACAATTGGTTGAGGTGAATAAGGCAACCATCACTCGATACGAAACGCATATCATCGATGGTAATGTTATGTTCTACTTGGCAGGTCATATGAAGAATCCTAATACAGCTGATACCTCCGCAGCGGCACCGGTATCCTTCGCAGCCACTATTATCTTAGGTAATGAAGGCAATGTAGCTGTGGCTCGTATGATTGGCCCAGCAGGCACAAGCCTTAGCACACCAGAGCTTATCGATGTGCTCGATGGATTCAAGTTGACTACTACATTGAATACGAACCAATCTTCGCAAGTGTTGTAATATACACATAATATTCTTTTATTTGTATAATTCTGTATAATTTGTGCTATAATAAAAGAAATCCTCTAGAAAAAGAGGAGTTTTCCTTAATGGTCTAGAATATAATAATATAGGCTAAACGATCTTTGATCATATCCCCTTTGAGGGATTAGAAATAGGAGGGGTTATTATGGTTACCTACAAAACTATTGTCGTACCTACTGATGGTTCTGAAAATGCTAAACGTGCGTTGGAACATGCTCTCGCTGTAGCGGACCGCAACCATGCTGAATTGATTATTGTTCACGTTGCAAATATTGTGTCTGCTATTTCCAATTTCGATCAAACACCAATTTCCGGTGGCTACGTATCTGAACAAATTGCGGAAGATATGGAAGAAACTGGTAAAGAAATTCTTAACGATGTAGTGAAAGAAATTCCTACAGGTGTAAAAGTTAAAAGCGTATTCGAAGTTGGCTCCCCTGGTCCTGCATTGTTGGCAGTAGCTAAAAAATACAATGCTGATCTTATCGTAATGGGTAGCCGTGGCCTTGGTCCATTGAAAGGCTTATTCATGGGTAGCGTAAGTAGCTATGTAACTAGTCACTCCACTTGCCCTGTATTAATCATTAAATAATTCATATCCTGTATAGATATGATATAAAAGAGACTTTGTTTAAACAAAGTCTCTTTTTTAATATAATAAAAATGATATAATATTTATATGTATGCCCACGGGGTTACAAATGAGTAAGAACATAAGTAATATAAGAATGATACATAAACATGAATAGTGATTTAAGATATGGGGGATTATATGAGCGACAAACAAGAAGCATTGCTAAAGCTAGCAGAACTGTTTAAAATCTTGGGAGATCCGACACGCCTTAAAATAGTAGAATTATTATTAGAAAATGAAATGTGTGTTAATCATATTGCAGAAACAATGGGAATGGGTCAATCTGCTATTTCACACCAACTACGTGTATTACGTCAAGCACGCCTTGTAACCTATCGTAAGGAAGGGAAAACTGCATACTACTCTCTAAACGATGATCATGTAGAAGGTCTAGTAAGAATGGGTATGGAACACGTATCTCATCAATAGTTATATATCTGTATTACATACTATTTGTTTAACTCGATTAGGGATATACAACAATAGTTATGATATACCTATCTTCTAAAGATATATAAATTTAAAACATAAGAAAAGGAGCCGTTTATACGGCTCCTTTTTGTATAGGTATACTAGTATTAATATAATGGGAAGAGGTAATAGGCTATAGTAATGAATAGTGGCATGGTTACTGCTGATAGTATGGTTGTACCCATTACAATTTGCGTAGCGTACTCTGGATTGTTTTTCATTTCGATAGCAATGAGAGCCATATTGATGGCTGTTGGTACGCTATAGGTGATGACAATCGTTTGAGCAGCAATCGGGTGCATAGGACCATAGAACATTATAAATAATATAGTAATAACTGCAGCAATGAGAGGACTTACGACGAGACGTAAGGATGTAGCGAGCATAACATCGGCTTTAAAGAAGTTTAATGGCGTTCTGTTAATTTGCACCCCTAAAGCGATCATGGCAACGCCTACAAAGGCATTAGCAAAGATTTTAAGAGGGGCAAAGAAGAATAGACCGTGTAAATCAAATGGTAAGAGCTGGCAAAGTAATGCAAGCGGTATAGCATATACCATAGGCATATGGAAGACTACGCTTAACGCATCTTTTGTGCTCAATCGCCCAGCGCCAGCTTGGTAGAACCCATAGGTATTACTCGTAATGGTCTGTATAATCATAATGGATACAACGCTGACAAGACCTAAATCAGCATAGGGGGTTGCGCCATCGATAACGTAAGGCACATTGGTAAATACAAAGATGGCAAGGGCGATGCCCATATTGCCTACATTGTTGAACATAACGCAGTTCTTTAATGTGGCGATTTTTGCTACATCATAGCCTTGTATTTTACCGACTACACCTGAAAGTATAGAGTTCAGTATGAGTACAACTAGTGCACAAAATACAATTTCTAACGTACCTGATGTAAATTTAGCTTCATACATGGCCCTAAATACAAAGGTAGGCAATAATATGTAGAAGTTTAGTTTACTCAGCGTATATAAATCTAGTTTAAATTTTCTATCTAATATAAACCCTACGCCTATCAGTATAAAGATAGGAATCATAGAGTTCATAAATATATGTCCTATTAGCTCGAATATATTCATCGTCTCACCTAGAGTTTCTCATTAATTTAGTATGGATTTTATGTATAGTATTATCATACCATAGTATGTATTGTTCGGGGCTTAAAAGTTTTATCCATTATGATTTCTTATGGTTTCTATCAGAAATATATATACAAAATGTGAGTTATTACATACATCTTAATGAACAAACTTATAGTATAATGTGAATATATCGTATATTTTAGTTTGTTATTTGATGGTGTCTCTACGGTGAGTAACCATAGCTTTCACAGTGTGGAGTCCAAAGGGATGCACAGGAGGAATTATGAAACGAATTCTATTAGCGTTAATGAGCATTTTCATGCTAGCTCTATTGGTGGGCTGTGGTAGTGACACAAACAAAGCAGCAGATTCTGCTAAACCAAGCACATCTGAAAAGATTACTGTACAAGCGGCAGCGAGCTTGAAGGGTGCCCTTACTGAATTGGCAGAGTCCTACAAAAAGAGTCATCATTTAGCAGACGACCAAATTGTTATTAACTTTGCTGGTTCTGGCACATTGCGTCAACAAATTGAGCAAGGCGCACCAGCTAGCTTGTTTATCTCTGCTGACGAAAAGAATATGAAAATGTTGCAAGAAAAAGACCTTGTAACTGATGTTAAACCATTTGTAACAAATGAATTAGTTCTCGTAGTTCCGAAAGGTCAACCTAAAATTGAATTAAATCAAATTGCTTCTGTTAAACGTATCGTTTTAGGTAATCCTGAAACAGTACCAGCTGGTAACTATGGTAAACAAGTATTAACAAAATTAGGTGTTTGGGAACAAGTTGAACCAAATGTAGTATATGCTAAAGACGTAAAAGCTGTAACAGCATCTATTAGCCAAGGTGCTGGTGATGCGGGCTTTATCTATAAAACTGATGCTATTGCGGCAGGTGATGCCGTTCAAATTTCCGCAGTAACACCTGCAGACTCTCATGATCCAGTTATTTATCCAATCGGTATCATCAAAAAATATGACAATGCATTGGCAAAAGATTTCTACCAATATGTAATGAGCCCAGAGGGACAAAAAGTATTAGAGAAATACGGTTTCTCCACTTCTAAATAAGAGTAAAACGCTAGCTCTCATGGCTAGCGTTTTCTTATGGTACAATATATATATTATTGTTGTTAGTCCTAGCTGGAAATATATGATTTCAGCATTATTAAATAGAAAGGGGGGATAGCATGAGTCCATTTTGGTTATCGCTGTGGGTGGCAAGTATTGCTCTTATTATAGTTATTTTAAGTGGCTTAGCAACTTGTTATTGGATGAAACGCTGTAAATGGGGCGGCATTGCCATTCTCGATGCTTTAATTACGTTGCCCCTTGTTTTACCGCCAGTCGTTGTAGGTTTTGCGCTACTTATGGTATTTACACCGGGCTATGCCTTTGGGGCTTGGCTTGAAGCTCATGGCATGAGTGTCGTTTTTGCCGCTTCTGGTGCCGTCATAGCCTCTTCTATTATTGCATTTCCACTGTTTTATCAAACAGTACGTTCTGCATTGCAGTCCGTAGATCATAATATGGAGGATGTAGCTCGAACATTAGGTGCCTCTGAGCTACGTATCTTCTTCACTATATCGATTCCCCTTGCATGGAAAGGTATTGTGACAGGCAGCATCTTGGCATTCTGCCGTGCCATGGGCGAGTTTGGTGCTACCATCTTGATTGCTGGTAATATTCCAAGGGTAACACGTACAATGCCGTTAGCTATCTATTCCTATGTAGAGGCAGGGCAGTACATGGATGCCTTTGAGCTAGTTATTTATATTTGTGTTCTTACATTGGCATTATTGAGCGGAATTCACCTTATTACAAAAGGTTCCTTGTTCCGCCATACAGATAATAATTAGGAGGTTCTATGATTACATTTTCCTTTACTGTAGCTAGACCTTCTGTGACTGTGAAAGCCGATGGTGCGCTGCCGTCTGGCATTACTGTGCTTACTGGACAGTCCGGTAGTGGTAAAAGTACGTTCATCAAATGTATTGCAGGCCTCGTAAAACCCACAACTGGCAGTATTCAATGTGATGAAACAACGTGGGTTGATCGGGATAAAAAAATCTGGGTACCTGCTCAAGACCGTCAAGTAGGCTATATGCCACAAGGTAATATCGTATTTCCTCACTTGTCCGTAGAAAATAATATTACCTACAGTAAGCGCGGTACACCTGAGATGTGCGATACGCTATTACAACGTTTAGGTTTAGAAAAATACCGCCATACTAAGGCGGGTAGCTTATCTGGTGGTGAGCAACAACGGGTTGCATTAGGTCGTGCGCTCTACTCTAAACCGACTATTTTGCTCCTCGATGAGCCATTATCTGCATTAGATTGGAATTTGCGTAAACAGGTTCGAGAGGATCTCGTATCTATCATCCGTGAATGGGATGTACCTTGCGTATGGGTTACCCATGATGAAAGCGAAGCAGAAAGCGTAGGAGATAGACACTGGACCTGTGAAAACGGGCTTATTACGATTGCTGAATGATGATAAACATTTAAACCATATGGTTTTGATACAGTGATAAAATACTTTAAAATTAAATAGAGATACATAAAACACCTTCATAATCCTATGAACTACATGCCAAAAATTGGACACAATTTTGAGATGTATAGTTCAGTAACTAGTGGATTGTGAAGGTGTTTTCTTTTTAGATAGTTGATAGCAATGATAGCAGTGTACTTACTATTATCTTTAATCTTTAGTATTGAATTAGTACGTTTATAATAGATGTTACTTGCTAATGCTATTTAATTTCTGTTGATATGTGCGCTGTTTTACTTATAAATCCAACGATAGCTGTAACGACAAATGCCATTGTAAAGGTTGGTAATGTAGCACCTATTGTGCTTTCACTATGTAGCATATAGTGGTATAAACCAACGGATAAGGCCCAAATAAGACCTCGTACGAGATAAGCGGATAATGTTTGGACTTGTTGGCGATTGATAAAGTAGTCCGCTAATAAGATGGCAATCATCGGCGCAAATACAGAGCCGATGAGGTATAGGAAGTCTGTAATATCATCCATTGGATATAAAATAGCTGCAATAGTGCCCACGAGCGTAACGATGACGGCGATACCTTTACTGGAGGCACCATTATAGATAGTTGTACTAGATACGCCTGCAGAGTAAGCGTCCATAAAGGTTGTAGTAACGGTAGAGAAGATGATAACGATGAGGCCCGCAAGGCCAAGTCCTGCATTCATCATAATGGTAATGATGGAGTCGCCACCGCCAAAGATCGCCGCACTAAGACCTAAAGTGTACATAACGATACTTGTTACAGTGTAGACTGTAGCACTTGTAAGTGATGCGGAGAAAGGTTTTTTGCTTTCACGGGTATAATCACTGATGAGAGGTAGCCAAGATAGTGGCATGGCAATAGATAACTCAAGGGCAGCGATGAAACTCATGTTTCCGCTCGTTAGAAGGCTAGCTTCACTAGGCCACTGCGATATCATGTGAGCGCCCATGTAGAGGGTGAGTCCTAGCAATAGAACTGATACGATGGCTTGAATATAGCCCGTATTGTGGAGGCCGATGAAAAGCCATAGAATGACAAGCGCGCCAATAGCTATCGTCCAAATCATAGGGGATAGAGGTGCTAGTTCTTGTAAGGCTAGCATGGCATCGTAGATCATGATGCTAGTCCAGCCGATAAGTTGAAGCATATTTAAAAAGGCAAAGCCTTTAGCCCCTAGTGGTCCAAAGCTGAAGGCAGTAGTATTCATACTGCCTTGCCGTAAACGTCCACCGATGAGTCCAGCTCCAAAGAGCAATATACCGCCGATGATATGCCCCAGTATGATAGCATATAGACCTTGGGTGAGCCCTAAGGGGGCCAGATAAGTTCCTGTCATAATTTCCGCTATGGAAAGTGCGGCACCAAACCATATCATGGCGAACTGTGGTTGTGTAATGTGTGTATCTTTCATACGTCCTCCTTGCCAGGAAGTCATAGAAAAAGCCGAGTCCCAAAAAAAAGGAACTCGGCTATTAATCCTCTATGTTCCCTACGTTGGCATTATCCAAATCAGGTTATGGGTTAAAGCGATAGCTTACTCTCAGCCCACTCTTGTGAGCACCCCGTTATGGCTTCATTATATGCGGATAATAGGAAGCCGTCAATTCTTTTGTTGCATAGATTGTATAATAATGTTATAACTAGAGTATAAAAATATATTGCCACTAGGGGTGCTTTTGCTGAGATTGACCATTCAAAACCCTAGACCTGATCCAGATAATACTGGCGTAGGAAAGTGGAGTGAAACATAATACTAAACTATTACGAGACCATTCCATTTGGAGTGGTCTCATTTTTATATGTTTGGAGGTATTATGAAAAAACTGATTATTGCTAGCATATGTGTGGCCTTAGGTGTAGTATTATCTACTACATCAATTCCTGTTGGGCCGGCTCGTATTTTTCCGTTTCAACATATGATTAATGTTATCTTAGCCGTTGTGGTGGGGGGCTAGATTTTCCGTAGGTGCCGCATTTAGTACATCTTGTTTACGCAATGTATTGGCACTAGGTTCTCCTTTAGCCTTTCCTGGCAGCATGATTGGCGCTTGGTTATCTGCGTATTTATATAAGAAATATAACGCTCTATGGGCGGCGGCTCTAGGCGAAATCATTGGTACCGGCCTCATCGGTGCTCTCGTGAGTTATCCAATAGCCCATTTCCTATTAGGTAAACCGTTGGCATTGTTGACTTTGATTACATCCTTCGCCATGAGCTCTGTGGCAGGTGCCTGCATTGGTTTCATAGCATTACAAATCTTATCTCGTCGTCATCTATTACATAAGGAGGCATAATGAAACTACATACTGCATTGACAATTGCCGGCACTGATCCTAGCGGTGGTGCTGGTATTATGGCCGATTTGAAATCCTTCCAAAGTCGTCACGTATACGGCATGGCTGTTGTTACCTCTGTGGTAGCCCAAAATACGACGGGCGTTCATCATGTAGAACATCTGTCGCTAGAGAGTATTGACCGACAATTACACGATGTGTATTCTGACATTGAACCACAAGCCGTTAAGACGGGCATGATTGCCTTGCCGGAGATGATGGATCTCATCTATCCTTATGTGAGTAAACAAATTCCTTATGTAATGGATCCCGTTATGATTGCCACTAGCGGTGACCGACTCGTATCAGATGAGGCAGTAAATTTCTTAAAATCCAAACTCATTCCGACGGCTACAGTGATTACACCAAACCGTAGTGAGGCTGAGGTCTTAGCGGACATGTCTATTGATTGTGAAAGTGACATAACAACGGCGGCGAATCGTATCTTACAGGACTTAGGACCTCAAGTAGTTATCATTAAAGGCGGTCACATCGGTGAAGATGCAACGGATTATGCTTTCACTAAAGATGGTAGCATCCGTACTTGGACAAGCCCTAAATATGATACGGTACATACTCATGGAACGGGCTGTACCTTCTCTGCAGTGATTACGGCGGAGCTTGCAAAGGGCCGTGACGTAATGGATGCCATTGGTATTGCCAAGGACTATATTGCACTTGCTATTAAATATAATCCCGGGCTGGGAAATGGCTGTGGTCCCGTTAATCATATGGCTTATGGCCTCTTATTTAATGGACCTGAAACGATGGATGAGCTCTTGAAAAATGACGAGAGGAGATAGTGATATGACCAATAAAAATCCATATATGAATGATCAAATTGAGACTGAACTCAATATATTAGAAATTTTACGCCAAAGAAATCCTCTCGTTATTTGTATTACCAATGATGTAGTGAGGACCTTTACAGCCAATGGTTTACTCGCCATTGGCGCATCACCTGTGATGAGTGAGTGTAGTGAAGATTTGAAAGACCTCATCGTCCATGCATCGGCGCTACTCATCAATATTGGTACTCTTACACCTGATAAGGTTAGTTACTATAAAGAGGCCATAGCACTGGCGAAGAAACATGAGGTTCCTATCGTTTTAGATCCAGTGGGGTGTCATGCGGGGGCTTATCGTTTATCTGTGGTGTTAGACTTGATTAAGACTGGTGATATCTCATTAGTGCGAGGTAATCAAAGTGAAATTAAAGCTATATACGATGCTTTAATTCCTAATAATCAGGCAGATACATCCACTACCGGTAAAGGTGTAGATGGAGGACAAATCGAGGATAGTGCTGTTATCGCATATCGTCTAGCGCGCCTTATCAACTGTCCTGTTGTAGCTACTGGCGAAGAGGATTATGTTTCTGATGGAACTCGGGTGTTTGCCGTACCGCATGGTCATCCTATTATGACAGCTGTAACGGGAACAGGCTGTCTATTAGGAGCTGTATTGGCGGCTTTCTTTAGTGCTTATTATCCATGTAAAAACAGACTATCTATCGGTGAATTTCTCGCCTATGCATTGGCTTACTATGGTTTAGCCGGTGAAAGTGCAGTGCAGGTAAGTGGCGTAAAACCTGGTAGCTTTAGTGTAGCCTTTATGGATAGCTTATATACACTCGATGATGCAGTGCTTATGTCTGAAAATCGTATACGCCCTATAGTTGTGCCAGATCAATTAGAAGTATATTTCATCAGTGGTACGCAAGATGTGGAACTGAATGAACATCGTTTGCTCTCTATCGTAGAGGACGCTTGTCGAGGCGGTGTGACTTGTTTCCAATTTAGAGAAAAGGGCGCAGGTACTTTAATTGGGCAACAGAAACTAGAGTTAGCCCAACAATTACAACAAATCTGCGCAAAGTACAATGTGCTGTATATTATCAACGATGATGTAGATTTAGCATTGTCTGTTAATGCTGATGGCGTTCACGTAGGGCAAGAAGATATGCGTTTAGAAGAGGTACGTAATCTTGTAGGACATAAAGTAGTTGGTATTTCTATTCACTCTGTGGAGGAACTTCATAAGACTGATGTAATCTACGCTGACTGTGTAGGCGTAGGACCTATGTACGCCACAAGTAGTAAGCCTGATGCCCAAGTACCATGTGGACCAAATCGAATTACTGAACTACAAGCAGAAGGCTTGACCTTACCATGTGTTGGTATTGGGGGAATTACTTTAGACAATGCGAAGCCTATACTGGAAGCGGGAGCCTGTGGTGTTGCCATCATATCTGCTATTGCTCATGCAGATAACCCTTATGAGGCGGTACAACAGTTTAAGCATTTAGTGGATAGTACTAAATAGCGAATAGAACACAAAAAAAGACGATGACCTAAGTCATCGTCTTTTTGTTAAGGAAGTTGTTAGTACTTACTGTAAGATTATATTGTACTTACAGGTGTGTTTAATTTAAATCTGTACTTACAGGTTGTTAGTTTAGTTAGTGTCGTATTTACAGATTAGAAGGATTCAACCAAACGTTGGAAGAAAGCTTGTGGGTGAGCACATACTGGGCAAACTTTAGGAGCTTCTTCACCAATGTGTACATAGCCACAGTTAGCGCAGATCCAAGCTACTGGTTCGTCGTTAGTGAATACTTTGTTACCAGATACTCGAGCTGCTAATGCAAGGTAACGAGCTTCATGACGAGCTTCGATTTTACCAACTTCGCGCATTTGGTAAGCGATTTTTGCAAAGCCTTCTTTTTCAGCTTCGTCAGCGAAATCTTTGTACATTGTAGTGTGTTCGTAGTTTTCACCAGCTGCTGCATCACGAAGGTTAGCTTCGATATCGGAAGATACGTCGCCACCATGAAGAGCTTTGAACCACAATTTAGCATGTGCGGATTCGTTGTGAGCTGTTTCTTCGAAATAATCAGCGATTTCGTTCATGCCAGCTTTACGAGCTGCTGCTGCGTAGAAAGTATATTTTTGGAATGCTTGGGATTCGCCAGCGAATGCTGCTTGAAGATTTTTTTCAGTGTTAGAACCTTTTAATTCTGCCATTTTAATACTCCTTTGTACTTACGATAATTTTCAAATTTGTTACTTAACTTATATATTCATAACCACTTGGTTGTGAATTCAAATAATAGAATACTTATTCTACAATTTTCGTGGGCGACTTCGCCTTAGTAAGAAAACTTATTCTTAGATTAAATAGACACTTGCCTAACTCTTAAAATAGTACTTACTAATTTTTGTTTTTTCGGCACTTGCCGTCTTAACAGTTTTATATACAATGGGATATCCGTATACTTAACGAATAATCATTGTTGACTATATTGTAACATACTAAATGAGAAATGCAAGTGTTTTTGTAAAATTTATTTCGAAAATTTTCTAAATGATAAATATTATCAATGCAGTAAAAATGCGGTTTCTTAAAGGCTGAATAGTATGGGATTTATAAAATAAGTCTATTTTGATATTGAGAATGATAACTAAATGAAAAATCATTATTGATTACGTATTAATAATCTTTTCGTTAAATATACTAATAACTCCCCATAAAATAACTATATAACTATAGAATTCTGATATGTTTATAGAACATGGTATTTTTTGTATAATAAGTATATAAATACTAAACGACGTAAAAGGAGGCGCTATGGCATTTGTTAGATATTATATAGGCGATGTGGTAAAAATGAAAAAGTCACATCCCTGTGGCAGTGATGAATGGGAAGTTAAGCGGATTGGTACAGACTTTCTCATCGTATGTAATGGTTGTGGTCATCAACTATTGATGCCGCGCCCGAAATTTGAAAAGGCAGTTAAGAAAATCGTATCTCGATTGCCCGAGAATGAATAAGGAGGACGGATGGTACGACTCACTGATTACGTAACAAGTGGGGGCTGTGCGTGTAAGATTGGGCCTCATATATTAAATCGTGTATTAAAAGCGGTGACACCTGTTACCAATGAACACGTACTGGCAGATATGACAGGTGCTGACGATGCAGGAGTATATAAACTTTCAGATACACTAGCATTAGTGCAAACATTAGATTTCTTCACGCCCATGGTTAATGATCCTATTTTATTTGGTAAAATTGCGGCTGCTAATGCTTTGAGTGATGTATATGCTATGGGCGGTACGCCTTTAACAGCTATGAATATTGTGGGGTTCCCTGTGCCTCTTGTTGAACAAGGTGTATTAACAGATGTATTAAACGGAGCGGGATCCATCGTGGCTGAATCTGGTGCTGCCATCGTAGGTGGTCACAGCATTGAAAATAAAGAGCCTATCTTCGGTATGTCTGTAACAGGGCAAGTGAATCCAAATCGAATTTGGAAAAATAAAGGGGCTCAAGTAGGGGATGTGCTGATATTAACTAAGCGAATTGGTACAGGGATTATGAATAATGCTCTAAAAGGTGATTTATTTCCTGTAGGTACTGAGCAGGCTGTCACTAGCATGAGTACGTTAAATCGGGTGGGAGCAGAGGTGGCTCACAACTTTACCATCCATGCTTGTACGGACGTAACAGGCTTTAGTCTTATGGGGCACTCTGTAGAAATGGCTAGTGCCTCCGATGTGACAATACACATTAAGGCTTACGACATTCCTCTCTTTGATGATGTCATCGAAGCGGCTCAAATGGGATTAGTACCAGCTGCATCCTATGGGAATCGAAAAGCTATAACAGACGTTCAAGTAGATCAGGCTTTGGACCCTGTATGGACAGATATTCTCTTTGATCCCCAAACCTCGGGTGGCTTACTCTTCTCCGTGCCTGCTAGTGAAGGTAATAAATTGGTTGAGGCCTTACACGAATCTGGCATTGACTGTGCTAGTATTGTTGGTACTGTTGAAAATTTCAGTGGCCTAGCGGTACGTGTTACAGAATAGATTTATAAAAAATAGGTTTTCTACTATTGGCAATCAATATTTAATTACAATATCATTAGCTGATAGCTGATAGCTGATAGCTGATAGCTGATAGCTGATAGCTGATAGCTGATAGCTGATAGCTGATAGGTAATACTTTTACAAAACATATAATGTATATAATATAGAGGTGTATGATGAGCAATACAAATGAATTAACTGTAGATGTACGTGGTAGCTTGTGTCCAAAACCTGTGATTGAAACTAAGAAGGTTAGCGATGCGAATCCAGATGCCGTTATTACTACTATTGTAGATAATGAAGTGAGTCGCGATAATGTAGAAAAGTTTGGCAAGTCTCGTGGTTATGGTGTGGCAATCCGCCAAGATGGTAAGGATTTCTACCTCACTATGACGCCAAATGCAAATCCTGTTACAGAAGCAAGTTGCGAACCGATGAATTATGGTAACCGAGTTATCTTGATGACAAAAGATTATCTTGGTGAAGGTAGTGAAGAGCTTGGTAGAAATCTGATGAAAACCTTCTGGGTGTGCATGGTAGAAGCAGATGTGAAACCATCTAAGATCTATTTCATTAATAGCAGTGTTAAGATGGTAACTAAGGATTCTGTTCATTTGGAAAATATTAAAAAACTAGCTGACGCAGGTGTTGAAATCGCAGCCTGTGGCATTTGTCTCGATTACTTTGGCGTAAAAGAAGAGCTTGGTGTAGGTAGTATCACAAATATGTACGCTATTACGGACTCTATCCTTGGGGAGAATGTAGTTAAGTTATAATTCTTAGCACTATCATTTTAACGGACCGATTTAGACGAGACGCCTTAGCTTTAAATGGATAGTCAATGTTATAACAATGTAATGGTATATGCTGTGGTAGGAGGTGAGGCCTTGGAAAATAAAAAATTGTTAGTCGTCTTTACGTCCTATTATTTTGGCGATAAAGCAGACAAGATACTAACAGAATTAGAGGTGCCTCATCAATTGATGGCTACACCTCCAGAGCTTTACGATATGTG